>ERZ1673737.3714-NODE-3714-length-11367-cov-4.566832_pt1 | contig 11367 bp, 10 predicted proteins | sample MGYA00580211_ERZ1673737 | MGnify/ENA primary metagenome ERZ1673737 (study PRJEB41218, sample SAMN15661789) | gut metagenome | host: Homo sapiens | place: Canada: London | collected 2015-08-20/2019-03-30 | study: EMG produced TPA metagenomics assembly of... | reverse complement strand
GTGCTCGGCGGTGCATAGCTTCGGCCTCTTCGTACTTGCCCTGTCGTTAAAGCACTAAACTAAGATAGCTAACACTGGTGAGAGTGTCGCGACACTCTAGTCCTAGAGCTTTCTCTCTGCCTTTCAGTGCTCGACGGTGCATAGCTTCGGCCTCTTCGTACTTGCCCTGTCGATCAAGCAGTGAACCAAGATAGTGAAGACTGGCCAGGGTGTCGGGATGCTCTAGTCCTAGATCGCTCTGGCGGATTTCTAGGCATTTAACGAGTAGAATTTTGGCCTCATTATATCTTCCATCACCAAATAGAGATCCTCCTACCCTTGAAGACAATCCAACGTACTCATAGCGGATATTATGGAACTCTTCACTATTTATCAAATAGAGTGCGTGCGGTAGGTAATCCCTCGATAACCCTTGCTTGTTGTAGTCATCATTAGGGAAGATATCATCCAATTGTTGAGCTGCCCTGCGTATCCAATGATCGAAAACCTCTGTTCTCCTCATCCAATTCCGCGTGGCGAGATGCACAAGTCGATGAATACTGAATGAACTGTTACAGGCGTGTTCACTGATAAAGGAATACGCGCTCAAAAGACCTAGTGCATCAATCATCCTTTTTGCCGAAGTTGGAGGTGGAAGAATCGACTGCGGGATATCTCGCGGGTTAATGCAGGCTATGAATGACAAATAGTCCGCTGCCAATTTATCTAAATCCTGGATCTGCTGGAAAGAGATCATCCAAGTAGTAAGCACGGGGTTCTGAATTTCGGCGTATCGCCCGTCATCTTCAAATTCCTCACTCAACAGCTCGGCTGCGTCTGTCTCTCGCTCTTTCAATAGCGACAGATAATCAGATAGCACGATCTTGTTTTCATTTATGTAGGCTGCGGCTTGGTTTATTGCGAGCGGTAGAAATCCAAGCTGCTCAAGGAGAGCGGTACTTGTATATTTGTCAAGCAGCAGACCCTCTTGGATGAGTGACCTTTCCAGTATTTTCATGGCAGTGATTTGATCGACATCGGGAACACATAGAACATTGGGTGATGCCACTCTCACAGCTAGCTTTCGATTCCGCGAGGTAAAGAGAACATGACCATTCTCACTGTGAGGGAGAATATCTTTGAGTGGTGGCGCAGTCGCGCTACCCTTGGTCCACATTTCCATATTGTCTGCGTTGTCAAAAATCAAAAGCCACTTCCCGGCGCTGTATTGACTAAGATGAGCTTTAACTTGTTCTTTCATCTTCGCGGGCTCTATGTCCGAAATGCCTAGGGCCTCGGCAATTTTCACGTAGGCTTGTTGCACACTCTCGTAGCTGGTACATGGAATCCAAAAAATAGAGCATTCGGGGACCTTTTCTCGCGTGCGGTAGGCCAGCTCCAGGGCGATTTGTGTTTTTCCAATCCCTCCTAGTCCATGAATAGCAACCTTGGTCGGGCCTGTTGCATGAATAACAAACTTTTCAAGATAATCGATCTCCTGTTGACGGCTAACAAATCGAGGATTTCGAGCGAAGGGTACCATCCAGTGGCGCGTTTCTTTTGTATTACTACTCTGGCCATGGCTGTATAGAGGGACTACTTCCAGAAGAGCCCTGGTGTAAGCAGCAGCAGTGAGAGCGGCATATCCTTGCCATTGTTTCTGCTTATGCGAGTCGCAATAGTCGCATACTCCTCTAATGACCAGACATGGCAACTGATCCATCAGCCCGGCTGCTTCCATTTCAAAACAGAGGATATTCAGCTCTCGGGCAACAGCGTCTCGTGTTGTAGCACTTTTCATGACTTGGTTCCCAGACGCAATCAGACCGTAATGAATGAGGGGCTCTTTGGCTTCTCGTGTTGTGCGCGAAACTAGTTGGTCTGATTCACACTTTGAGCAGTCGGCACTCTTGCCTTCATGGTCATAACTCGCCTGGAACAGCCAATCTTTATCTGGGCGTGAAAATTGTTCTTGAAGCTTTTCGTGTTTCTGAAGTATCTCTGATACGATCTCCCCAATCAATGTGTTTCCACCCGTGATCTTACTGCGCATTTGAGATATTGCAGTTAGCAAATATTGCGGTGGCTTATTGAGCGACCCAGTGCGTTCGAAACGTCCATCACGAAGTGTCTTCCCATAGTCGTACTGGACAACGCCCCCAGAGGTTGCAGTTGGCATGCTAATAACCACATCGCCTAGGCGAATATCGACATCGTGGCTCGGTACACCGCCCCCAATGCCCACCATCAACCCAAATCGAAGAGACGGAAACGTCGTAAGCATGTGAGCAAGCACGACTGCTGCAGAGGTGGTTCCGTAAACGCCTGACGGTAGGCAGGCTACCACTATATTGTGCCCACTAATGCTACCAAATGTGTAGGCGTTGTGGTCGGATTTGGGCTGGGACAGTTGATGGTGGAGCTTGTCCAGCATCGTTTTGGCCGCTGTCATTTCCAGTGGCAAGGCGCAGATCCACGCGACCGTGTAGTCGTCATGTGAAAACCCTATGCTTGCTGTCATCGGCGATCTGAGAATAAAAGTCAAAAGTTATTGAACAAGCATGCTTAGAGTAGCCCACGATGCACAGGAGACCCTCGAAGTGCCAAGGTTGAAATGGAGGGGACCACTCCAGCTCCTCGTGTTGGCTTGTTTGCGTCCATATGGAAAGTTCCAGCTACTCTATACAGTGACGATACATGACTTTAGGTATCTTTGAGAGTAACACTGTATGGATAATCTTACAGTAATATTAATATTCCGAGTCTATCCCCAATATGGCATAGTATATCTAACGATCGAAGAGTGTAGGTGGTGACACCAGTTTCGGGAAGTACTGTATCGTCAACAAGGACTCCGTCCCATTGACCGGTCGCTCGTTCGCACTGCACGCTGCCGCGCTCAAGGACAAATCGGATAAGAACCTCAAGGGCGCAGCAATTGCATTTACAATCGGCGCCATCGTGGCGAGCCCTACCTTCGTGGATATGCCGAGATCTATCGACAGACAACTGGAATTCCGGGACGGTTCTAAGGAAAAGGCGACGAGAAAGCCCCCGACACCCCTAGAAAGCGCTCTTTCTGGTGGTAAACCGACAAGCTACCTGGAACATGGATATGACAGCATCAATTATTAGCATCATTTATCAAGAGGCGAGGATGCTCCTTTAAACGGGAGGGGCAGACGTGACCAGGCTGTAGATAGAGGCAGAAAGCTGCTCATTTGTACCACCTAGCTAGCATAATGAGAGAAAATCTTCCTCTTCCCATCATGCTCTCTCATATTGATATCTCAGTAAACAGTGGGCTGAGTGCCTGGCACCAAGGTATGTAACGAGTACAAAGAGGACAACAATGGCAGAACAACCTTCCAAGTGCGAGGCACACTTCTCCTTGACGTACGATGCCAACAAAATTTCCGAAGAATGTGCCGACGCCTGGATCACAACTCAACTCCACTCCTCGATGTAACCTATTGGGAGATGGAAAAATACGACCAGTACGATGAACCTTGCTATGTTGGACGTAAGCTTCCTTTTCCCCCCTCCTCTTTCTATAGTTTTGTTTAAGGTATGGGGCAACTAACTTAACTGCAATCTGACAGCGCCGCTCCGGATAACCTGTTACCATTACTATTATTCTGTAAAAAAACGTCTACTGTCTGTTTTGGACTAAGAGGTTAGCACAATACTACTGCCACTATATAGATTATTGGTTCAGTAGTCGATTCCCTACATATTACATATCGTGGGAAAGGCTGAGTGCTGAGTGTCAAGCAAGGCCATGGCACTCGATGCACTTGTACTGTTGTCGTTGTTATATTATTTAACTTCCAAAGAAACGCAGGCTACGCCAGAGCCTGTGCCCGTATGCGATCTACCTTAGGGTAGAGGATGCGCTTGCCAAGCTATATAATTATGTACAGTAACACTTAGAAAGCAACTCGAGCGCGAAGGCAATAGCAATTGGGTACTTGGCAGGGGCTTCTCCCGACATGTAGATATATTCTCTGGTTGTTTTGTGACTACGCCCTTGGTTTTCGGTTCACTTTGGCGGAGCGGCACTTGAGCTCTGGTCCCCTCATGACCCGCACGGTTCGCCCACCTGGGATCGGCCAAGTGTACCTGGTGCTGAGGACTTCCACTGTCTAGGAGACGCTATTGAATGCGGTAAACCCGCCTGGGTAGATACAGGAACGGCTTGCTAATAGCGGCAAAGATCTCCCAGACTCAAAACTCGATAGGCTTCATCGGATAAACTTCGGCTATCTTTCCCGGTCTTGGAATCACACCTTCGAGAAACTCTTTGTATTCTTCAAACGTGGCATTCTCTACGAATTTGTTATTTTGTTCTGATGCTAAGAACTATAGAATATACCACCAGCCGCTTAGATCACGGAACTAATACTTCGAGCTGTAAGCGGGGTATACTTGATCAACATGAGCCGAAAGCCACCACCCCACATCCCCGTCGCCCTAGAATTGCCAAGGCAGTCAATAGCCGTGGCGGGGAAAAGCAAGTTAATTGCCAAAGGAGTTGACTGGAAGCATAGATGCCGAGAGGAATGCTACTTACCCCGGTCTTGGCATCTTGGCATATGTCAATGGCCATCGATCTAAACTGACAACTGATGTACCCAATGTATCCCCCACATCTTATCGTATATATTAGCGCGTGTGCGACCGCTCTGATAGTATGCCAAGCTCATCAGTCACCGGTGGAAAACGACTCAATTGCCGATGCATCGTCTCGGAAACTATATAAATGCCTAAGTGCAGCCAGATATAATACCCTCCTCAACTTATACTAATTCGTTAAATAAACAGTGGCTGTGTTAATTACCCTTTGATAAAAGCGGCAATGAAATTTCTTACGGGATTGTGGCTGCTATCTCTTGCTGCTCCATCGTTGGGTACACCTGCAGCTCTGCACTTTCCACGCAATGAAATGACCCAACATGAACAGCCCTTGATCAAAGTCAGGCCCCAACGAACTTCATCTCGAGAGCTTGTGAACCTTGATGGTCTATGGAAATTCGCACTCACATCTGGCCCCAATGACATGGCCCAGCCGTGGACAGCGCCATTACCCAAAGGTCTTGAATGTCCAGTCCCGGCTTCTTACAACGACATCTTCATCAGCCGGGAGATCCACGACCATGTGGGATGGGTTTACTATCAGCGTGAGGTCATTGTCCCCAAAGGCTGGTCTCAGGAGCGATATCTCGTGCGAGCCGAATCCGCTACGCACCATGGTCGCATCTATGTCAACAACCGGCTTGTTGCCGAGCATGTGGGCGGCTATACACCGTTTGAAGCGGACGTCACTGAATTAGTCGCCCCCGGAGAGAAATTTCGCTTGACGATTGGTGTCAACAACGAGCTTACCCATGAGACTATCCCACCTGGAAAAATCACGACAGGGAACGCGACTGGCAAGAGAACCCAGACCTATCAACATGACTTTTACAACTATGCTGGTCTCGCCCGATCTATCTGGCTTTATTCTGTACCCCAGCAACATATCCAGGATATTACTGTGGTTACAGATGTTGATGGTGACAATGGTCTGATTAACTACGAGGTCGAAGTGGCGAACCAGACGACGGGGCAGATCCGGATCTCGGTAATCGACGAGGATGGAGCTATTGTTGCAAATGCCTCGGGAGCTCAGGGTACTGTCACAATTCCCTCAGTCAAGCTATGGCAACCTGGTGCCGCATATCTCTACCAACTCCAGGTCAACATCGTGGGTTCTAGCGGCGATGTAGTCGACACCTACAATTTGGCTACGGGCGTGCGTACTGTCAAGATTGCCGGGTCACAATTCTTGATAAATGGAAAGCCTTTCTACTTTACCGGTTTTGGCAAACATGAAGACACAGCAGTACGTGGCAAAGGACATGACCCAGCATACATGGTTCACGATTTCCAACTCATGAAATGGATGGGAGCAAATTCTTTTCGGACTTCACACTATCCTTATGCGGAAGACGTTATGGATTTCGCAGATCGAAATGGAATTGTCGTTATCGATGAAGCACCTGCCGTTGGTCTGAACATTGCCTTGATGGGCGTATCTGAGAGTGATGCCCCGCAAACATTTACGCCAGATGGGATTAACGATAAGACCCAAGAGGCCCACAAGCAGGCGATCCGTGAGCTCATTGCCCGAGACAAAAACCATGCCAGTGTTGTCATGTGGTCTATTGCCAACGAGCCCGCATCTCATGAAGATGGAGCTCGCGAGTACTTCGAGCCACTGACCAATTTGACTCGTCAACTTGATCCAACTCGCCCTATTACATTTGCTAACGTCGGCACGGCAACATATCAGCTGGATCGGATCTCTGATCTGTTTGATGTCAGTTGCATAAATCGGTATTTCGGATGGTATTCTCAAACAGGAGACCTTGAGGAAGCAGAGGCAGCTCTTGAAAAGGAGTTGCGTGGGTGGCAAGAGAAATTCCACAGGCCGATCATCATGTCCGAATATGGTGCAGATACCCTTGCAGGCCTTCACTCTATCCTCGCACTGCCTTGGAGCGAAGAGTTCCAGGTACAAATGCTAGACATGTACCATCGAGTGTTTGATCGCATTGAGTCGATGGCAGGCGAGCATGTTTGGAACTTCGCCGATTTCCAGACCAACTTGGGTATCATCCGAGTAGACGGTAACAAGAAGGGTGTTTTCACCCGTGACCGAAAGCCAAAGGCGGCAGCTCATAGTTTGAGGGCAAGGTGGACCAATAGTGATAAGGATTAGTGAATTGACATGCTGCCAAATACAAATGTTTGGCCTCACGTTACAGAACTATATGCAATTAGATGCACTGAAGATTCGAGCGGTCGACCACTCACAATGAAACAAACTGTGCTTAACAGACGTAAGTCTGTATTCTACCCAATTGGACTGCTTGTCGTATGTTCCAAATAGTATCGTAAACATTATTGAAAATGGCCAGGAGACAACGTGGAAAGAAAGGACTTGCTAATCGAGCTATATACGATATCGGGCGAGCGGCAGAAGGCAATGAGACAATCAACTAGTTCGTGGCTGTAGTCCAAGAGTCTGGCCGGTGTTCAGAGCTGTTTCATGCACTCAATCGGAACGGTACTTGGAGGAATCCTGAGTTCCGCTTTCAATATCGCACGGGACCAATGGATTGCGGAAGACAATGGGAACAACAAATGCACAGCCTTTATATCCGGAACAAGCGAGATCACTTATCCTGGACTGTGGGTAGTTGGCCAGCGTTAGTAATTTATTCAAACACCTTTCCAGATGACAATGATAGCAAACGTGTCATTTTAGCTTTTTTCCATGGGAACTATATAGATCACAATGTCGCCGATAATACTGTGGGTTTTGCAACTGCGCAGCCCGAAGCGAGACACGCGATTGAAGCCGTATTACTCGTGAGAAGGATGTTTTCGTGAAATGTATCACGCCCACACCGAATCTTCACGTTGCTGTAACCGTTGAAAAATATGGATGTACCAATAGTTTTAGAACACACTTGCTAATATCACATTCCAAAATCATCATCTCCACTTAATTACCATACATAACGGAACTCCCGATCCTGTTGGTCCGTAACATCTGTCTGAGGAAGACCGTTCTCATCCAGCGCAACATGTTGTTCTACACTCATAGGATCCGAGTTCGCTGCCTGCTCATCGCGTTTCTTATTATCCCACACACATAGGAAGCGGAAAAGGATAACCACGCAGAAAAGTAAACACCACGTCACAATTGACGTGATCACACCGGAGGTATAGCGAGGGCGGTGTGTCCACAGCTGAGGCGAAGCAATACAACCCGTGCAATAACCAATGAAGAACATGCCGTTTACGATGGCGCGTTTTGTGTTGCCCTTGAAATTGGAGGCCGCCAATGAAAGAACAATTGTCAGCGATGCCGTCATGCAAGAAGCCTGTAGAAATTAGTGACAGCTCCGATCAAGACAATTATATGAGGAAATAACATACCAGCCATGAAGCAACAATAAGGCCCCATCGGGCACCAATATCCAACTTCATCAAGAAAACATTGCCAATAAGAGGCGGAATAATCAGAGCGAGGAGAACAAGTGATCGTTGATGCGGGAAAATATAGACCAGACCTGCACCGATCCACAACAGACAAATCTGCACAGCTCCCGACGGAGCTGTGTAGAGCAGAGTCTCAAGCTTGGTATAGCCTATAGACTTGATCACAAGAGATGCGAAGGTCAACACAGGTGATTGCATAGTAAGCAGAATGCCAAACCAAAAGACAACCCATGCTTTGGGGTCTCTGAGTGTCTCTTTGAGCTGCACCATGGAGAAGGACGTTTTGTCACCACCCTCCCGATCTTCTGCCATGCGCAGCGAGAGAACCTCTCTCTCACGAGCGTTGAGGAACCACGCGTCTTTAGGTCCGTTGGGCATGAGTATAAAGAATCCCACGCCTGCAAGGACGGTTATGGCACCACAGATGATAAATAAAACACGCCAGGGGGCGATAGAAAGTGAGGTGTTCCTACCGATACCGTACATTAGCAAGCAGCCAGCTATTTGGGCTAGACCATTCATGGTAATCCATAATGCTGTGCGGAGGTAGTGCTCTTTCTTCCGGTACCAGATACTTGTGATTGTAACAAAGGCGGGTGAAACGGCGCCTTCACTGAAGCCGAGGAGGAATCGTACAGCGGCAAACCCCGCGAAATTGGTTGGAGCTGCGAGGCACATACACATGATGCCCCAGACAATCCTGTATACGGGGAGTTAGAATATGAAAGGCAAGAACAAAACAGGCGATAAAAGAAAGATGAATCCCTTTCGTGTGAGACATACACAGTAGCACCGACAAACTTGGTCAATGGAAGTCGACTCATCAAGTAGATGAAAGGGTACTCGGAGACAAGTTGGCCAACGTAGAAGATCGAGCTAGCCCACGAGTACTGTGAGCTCGTCATATCGAGATCTTCGATGAGACCGAATACACCAGCATAGCTGAGGCTCTGCTTGTCGAGATATTGCAGGAAAAAGACGAAACACATCTGAGAGCGCACAGGGTTAGTCAACTTAGACTCATGTTTGAGCAACGACATATATCGCTTACAAATGGAAGGATGACCATGTCAAATTTCCGAAGAACCGCCCTTTCTTCCTCCACGGTGTAACCACCGCTCAACTCGAGTATCTCGCCATCTGTACGATCAGCATTGTCGCTGCTCTCGGGGCTCTCTTTTAAAATCTCCATCGAGATGGGGTGGTGGTCTTGGATGCTAGTCACTTGTAGACAGTGCTAAATCCAGTCGAGGGGGAGAAGCTAGGGTTGACTCGTAACAAACAATTCAACTTTGAGTGTACACAGAGAAGACGCGTGTAACATATGGCAATTGACCCTGGACTCCTCATATTTATGCATGACCGCCTTATCTCCAAATGAAGAAAGATCAGCCACTTAGCCATGCGGAGTTGATAAAGCGATGTCGTCGGGCCGATGGTGTCGGGTATCTGCCCTGGACACTTTGCCGCGATACATCCTCACCAACTTTATGTCTACTTAAACACTAATACCTTGTCTTGTTACTTACTCATTCACTTTAACATCTAACTTTCAATCTCTCACATGATTATTATGTCACAAACCAACCTCCCCGGGTCCGATATCAAGCCATGGACCCGCCCCGCGCCAAAGGGATACAGGTTCACCAACGCCAACATCGTGGACGTTGAATCCGCCACAATCAAAGAGAACTCAACGCTAGTAACAATCGAGGGTAAAATAGCGTACGTTGGCTCAAGTCCACCCGAGTCCGTACTAGCAGTCGACTTCGAAACAGTGGACTGCCAAGGCAAATACCTCTGCCCAGGTCTCTTCGACGCGCACGTCCATCTATGCGCAGTCCCTGGCTTCACAGATTTATCCAAAGCCTTTGGTAACCCGAATGATGTTCACCTCCTGCGTCAGCCATACACGGCATCGCAGATGCTACACCGCGGTTTCACCAGCATCCGCGACTGTGGCGGTGCGCAACTTGCCCTGAAAGAAGCCATCGAGGACGGCGTCTTCCCCGGACCCCGACTTTTTCTTTCTGGCCATGCCCTGTCCCAATTTGGAGGACATGGTGATATGCGCGGATCGCATGAAGCTACCGGCTGCTGTGGCGGTATCCATAGCAACAACCATCTCGGTCGGATGTGCAACGGCGTACCGGAATGCATGTCTGCCGTTCGTGAAGAGATTCGTCGTGGTGCGGATTTTATCAAGATCATGGGTTCTGGCGGTGTGGCTTCTCCCACGGATAAACTGGAACATCTTCAATTTACCGCTGCGGAGATCCAGGCTATGGTGGAATGTGCCGATAATGCTGGGACTTTCGTCACGGCTCATGCGTACACCGTCAAGGCTATTCGGCACTGTATCGATAATGGTGTTCGCGGCATTGAGCATGGAAACTTCGTTGACCCGCCTACCGCGAAGATCATGGCTGAGAAGGGTATCTATTTGACGCCTACACTTATCGCGTATGCCCAACTGGCATCGGAGAAATGGAAGCACTATACGCCTATTGAATCCCAAAGGAAGAATCAGATTGTGCTGAAATCTGGGCTTGACGCTTTACGGGTTGCTTCGGAGGCTGGTGTTACTATGTGTTATGGGTCTGATTTGCTAGGACCATTGGGATCAGCGCAGACGCATGAATTTGCTTTGCGATCGCAGGTTCTAACGCCTATTGAGGTTCTGCGCAGTGCCACTATCAACCCGGCGAAGATGATGGGCTGGGAGGATGCTATTGGTCAGATTAAAGAGGGCTTCTATGCTGATATTGTGGTTGTGAATAAGAATCCGCTGGAGGATGTTACTGTTTTTGATAGACCTGATGAACATGTTCTTGGGGTTATGAAGGATGGTCGTGTTTACAAGAGCAGATGGAATGCGCTGCCTGAGAATGGTCAGATTCCTGTTCGAGTTCAATGATTTTATCGTTGGTAAGTTACAACGGGGGCCATAACGCATATAGAAGAAGTATTGGACAACACAAAAGCCTCGAAGCTAGTATTCTGTTTCGTACATTGTTTTCGCCCTACTTTAGCCCTTTTTTTCACCTCTTTTTTGCCCATTTTCGAGTGCATATTCCCAGATCTTTGCATATACTTGTTGCTTTGCATTCCCCAAGTGGTGACGCAGGTTCATGAGGGCCCTAGTCAGCTCTGAGTAGGGTTGTCAACCTTAGGCAGCAATTAGCCCCACTTTTTTGAAATTTATTTTACATTTCATTTCATAATTTATTTTCCGGCTTTTCACTTGATCCTTTCCCGATACATCACTATACTCCTCCACCAGTACGAGCTTAGTTACCATGGCTAGAATCCTCGAAAATGCTGTAAGTAGGCTCC
>ERZ1673737.3713-NODE-3713-length-11373-cov-4.035960_pt1 | contig 11373 bp, 7 predicted proteins | sample MGYA00580211_ERZ1673737 | MGnify/ENA primary metagenome ERZ1673737 (study PRJEB41218, sample SAMN15661789) | gut metagenome | host: Homo sapiens | place: Canada: London | collected 2015-08-20/2019-03-30 | study: EMG produced TPA metagenomics assembly of... | reverse complement strand
ACTGCTGAATTGGGGTTTGCTGGATATCCCGGTAAGAAATTATCTTTGTAACCAGGTCCGACGATTAGTTCGGTTGAGGGTGGGAATCGTGAGGGATCACCTAGGTGATCCCAATGCCAATGGCTATATCAATAGATAGCAATTAATCTCAGTTTGTCGGGTTATAAATGAGTAGGGAGTGGCATATAATACCTCCAAATAATACCCGAAATATCACCCGCCGCAACACCATTCATCTCTAAGATATCAATAACCTCTTCTTCAACATTAATTTCCCACCTCGACGCTTCAAGACGCCCAACCACAAATGGGGAAAACGACCGCCAGTCCGTCGGAACACCAAGATCAAAAAGTAGTTTCTGGCCCGAGGGATGTTCGATCAGGAATGACCATGCCGGCATCTGAGGCATGTATGGCATTCCATCCATGGGCGGTTCCATGAGAAACTCCACTGGGAGTTTGTCCATTCGGACAGTTGTGTCGATGATTCGGACCTGAACGGTTTGTGTGCCGGGGGGCACGGGGAAGTGGGTTGACATGATTGGTTCTATTGTATGCGTGGCGTGAATATGATGTTAATTGCTATATTGATTAGTGGAATGGAACTACTTCGTAGATACAGTCGAAACTATCCCTGGTCTGTTGATGTTGAATTGGTCAAAATGCGGGGTATCTTATCTCATTGGATAGATGACTATGACGCGATCTGCATAGCTTTGTACTTTATCTTTTGATACTTACATTGTTCGATCTGGTAAGCTTCAAGTGGCTTCGTAGTATCTAACACCACTTCAGCTTCTAATGGGATTTCACGAGATCTTCTAGTAATTAATGTGTCCTTTACTATGTCTCTCGGTGGTCCAGAAAACAGGTTTCCTATCTGTATCTATTTGTTTATATGAGTTACGAAAAGAAGAAGCATTAATTTCTGTTCCATTTACACGTGCCGATAAACTTAGGATCAATCCACCAGAGAGACATTACCCCTAATGTCTATCGCATAAAGACAAGAATCAACAAAGTACAATGATACACCTTGGGGTTAAGTACTGACTGTCGGAAATTAAAAATAGTGCTTACCCGGGAATTTGGGGATTGCGCAAGATATAAATCAATTACAAATCTTCAGCATCGGTTATATCGGAACTATACATTAGTGATATTGTTGACAGGAATACTAGTGACGACGTGGCAACCATCATTTGTCAAGAATAACCAAGACCCGCTCAAATCCACTGCGATAACTGGGGCTGGAATATATGGGGATACGACGTGAAGTGTTGTCTTTCCTCTACTTACATGTATTGATCAATCCCAATTGTACATGTACCTAAGTAGTCCCCAGAAATAATATTGCAACCCATGCCAAGCCATCCAAGCTTTCGGGAAGCCGTGGAAAACTCTGGAAAACGGGCCGACATTTAGAACGCGAGGCAGGGCTTGATGAGGCTCCACTGAAAATTCTGAGACCGGCAAGCAGTTGCCGAATCATTGGTCGGCTCTGATTTGTTCGATGTCAAATCGAGCCGAGGCATGGCTTCGGTTGTTATCAAAGTGGGGTTTGATCTTTTCTCTTGAGACATAAAGGTTCTCATTTTTTTTTGCAATGTTTCTTTGATATCTCAGGGCTGATCGTTGATCATTGCTGATCTTGCTTTTTTTACTCTAAAAATCTCTGGCTCTCTTTACTACAAATCCATCTATCAACGTTCATTACATTCGCCCCTGACCAGGGCCAGATCTATCAAAATGGGCCCCAATGGAGGCGAGACCACACATCCCTCCAAGATCACCTTCTGGCGTATGGTATTCGACCAAAAAGTCGTCACTGAGGAAATCGTGCAATACTCATACACAGGCTCAGGGACCGAAGATGATCCGTACGCCGTGGTTTGGATCCCGAATGATCCACGAAACCCTATGAACTTTCATGCAATGGAGAAATGGGCCATCACACTTTTAGTGTCTTTTGCCACACTGGCCGTCTCACTGGTATCATCCGCTTTCTCGGGTGGAATGAGCCAGATTATAGAGGATTTTGGATCCCCCGAGGAAGTCGTCATCCTGGGCGTCTCGCTGTTTGTCCTCGGTTTTGCCATAGGCCCTTTGATCTGGGCTCCTCTCAGTGAGATCTTCGGCCGTCGCCATATCTTTACCATTTCATTCATGTTTTTAACTGCATTCAATGCCGGCTCGGCGGGTGCCCAGAACATCCAAACTCTTATTATCCTACGTTTCCTAGCGGGATCGTTTGGCTCTTCTCCATTCGGTAATGCGGGTGGCACTATTGCAGACATGTTCCCAGCCTCGCAACGTGGAATTGCCATTTCTCTATTTGCAGCAGCACCGTTCCTCGGTCCTACCCTTGGTCCAGTTATAGGCGGCTTCCTAGCCACCGGAGCGGGCTGGCGCTGGGTTGAAGGCTTCCTCGCCGCGTTCTCTGGCTTGCTCTGGCTGTGCATTATCTTTCTCCTACCAGAGACATATGCCCCTGTCCTCCTCCGCCGCCGAGCAGAGAAATTATCAGCTTTGACCGGGAACGTATACCGCAGCCACCTTGACATCACCCGCGGTCCTGTTCCTATGAGCAAGACATTAAAAACCGCCCTCTCCCGCCCTTGGATTCTCCTCTTCCGCGAGCCAATCGTGCTCCTCTTCTCCATATACATGTCAATCATCTACGGCACCCTCTACATGCTCTTCGCCGCCTACCCAATCGTCTTCCAACAAGTCCGCGGCTGGAGCGAAGGCATCGGCGGCCTCGCGTTCCTAGGTATCCTCGTGGGAATGATAATAGCAGTAGCCTACACTTTCCCGGAGAACTTCCGCTACGCCAAAAAATGCGCCGAAACAACGGACCGTCTCGCCCCAGAGCTCCGCCTCCCTCCAAGTATGGTCGGCGGCATAGCCCTCCCAATAGGTCTCTTCTGGTTCGCCTGGACCAACTCCCCAAGTATCCACTGGATGGCCTCGGTAGCAGCAGGTGCGCCCTTCGGCTTCGGAATGGTCCTCGTCTTCCTCAGCGTCTTCAACTACCTCATCGACTCCTACACCATCTTCGCTGCTTCGGTGCTAGCAGCAAACTCAGCCCTCCGTTCCCTATTCGGCATGGCTTTCCCTCTTTTCACTACATACATGTATGAAAACCTAGGAATCCACTGGGCATCGTCGATCCCAGCCTTCCTCTCGCTGGCATGCGTGCCTTTTCCATTCATCTTCTATAAATATGGCGCGCGCATTCGGAAACGCTGTACCTACGCCGCTGAGGCGGATGCCTTTATGCAGCGTCTTGCCCAGAAGAATCAGGCTCAGGTTGAGGTGCGCACTGAGAAGGAAGAAGATTCCGAGAAGATGGCCCCGAATGCTGTTTTGCCAGATGAGGTTGATTCTAGTGATGATGATACTTTGTCTACTGTTCCTTCGCGCGGCACTATTGCCCGTCATGCTTCTCGGGCTTCGCGTCAGTCTGGTCGCTCTATGCATCGTGTTGCTACTGCTACGCAGTATGAGGAGAATCCGTATGATTTGGATTTGGTTAACACTAAGCAATCGGTTATTAGTGGACATCGCAAGGATTGAATGGGTTGTGAGATGGGGTTGAAATACCTCACTATGTTTCTTTCACGGATGTTCATGCCGTTTGATTAATGGTATTGGATCTTGAGCACCACATATCTCTGGCGCATCGAGTGCAGAGTTGATTCTCATGGTCGACTCTACACGACCAAAGTCCAGGTCTCAGCACTGGCTTCCCGCGCCGCGGGATGAACGGAACAGGGAATCTCAGCGCCCTCGGCAGTGAACATCAGATGATGCGCCCGTCGTGAATTGGCAGGTACTCGGATTCGAAGTTGATGTCAGACGCGGAGCCAGCTCTAGATATGTGCGGAAGAACAGCACGTATCACAACCGGAGCTCAATTGTCTGTATTGTATATACTTTAATTTTTAATGTATAAAAAATAGCATTCCACCTATATTTAATATTTCCATCTCCAATATAACATGTAGTAACTAATGTGGTTGTGAAGTTCCGGATATCCCCAACTCAGAAATTGATGATCACTAATCACTCATCGTCGGAGCCTCGGTCCATCTCCACCTCGGCCTTTCAACCTCCAGCTACCCCAGCTATATACCACTGATCACCTCATCCTCAACACACTCTAACTGGAAGACACTTCATCCACATAAACAATATACTTAGCGTCATGCCGGGCAAGATTGACGCCTACGTGGATTGCGGTACGCAAAGCCCAGCCCCACCTCTGGCATCGCGCCTTGTGTCTCATTCGCTAATCACATTACCACCTGGATAGTATCGCCATATTCATACTATGCGACGCTATACCTCAGGAAGAATCGCAAGGCTTTGGAGTCGTATGGTATCGAGATTGAGTATGTTCAATACTGGGGTTACCGCCGTGACTGCTAAATTCAACGTGGACGTGAACTAATACCCGAACAGATTCCACCCGGTTTTCCTAGGCGGGATCAATGTTGGTTCAGGTATGTCGTCTAAATTAACAACATATACACCGTGAAAAGTCCCTAAAACTAGAACAAAAGGAAACAAACCCCCCTGGACCCTCCCCGCCAAAGCAGCATATTCCAAATTCGACGGGGAGCGAGCATGTAAATACTTCGGGGTTCCACAGATCAAACCACCAGCGTTCTTCCCAATCCTCTCAATCCTGGTATGCTCCTATATTCCCTCTAGATCTCAATCCAATCCAAAATCTCACTGAAACAGCCCCAACGCTGCATGGTCTACATCAAGCTTAACTTCCCGCGCGAGAAATACGAAACAACATTCCTTACCCTCTGGGAATGGATGTTCTACAAGGGAATCGACATCAGCAAGCCAGAGAATCTAGCAGAAGTCTTCCAAAGCAATGGGTACTCCGATTCCGAGGTGGGGGAGATCCTCGCCTCGGCGTCCAAGCCTGAGTTTAAGGAGGCTTTGACAGCTAATACGCAGACTGCGCTTGATAAAGGTGCTTATGGGGCGCCTTGGTTCTGGGTGAGGAATTCTGAGGGGAAGGAAGAGCCTTTCTTTGGGAGTGATCGGTATGTATTGTATACTTCTTTTCTTGGGCGATGATGGATTAGAGGCTGACTGCGGTTTGGGGTAGGTTTGCGTTTATGTGGATGTATCTTGGGTTGCCGTTCCAGGATATTGCTATCGTGGAGAAGGGCAAGGAGAAGGAGAAGTCGAGACTTTAGTGTAGATATGCATGTCTATATGGCGCGACCCACACCTCGGACTTCGGGCTTAGTGACTCACAGATTAGAAACACTCTATATTCGTGTTGATGGAACACCGAGCATGACTGAAGCCCTTGAAATTCTTGGTTACTGTAGATGTATATAAACACGTCCAATTCCGCACTTCTCTCTGAATACAAGTATTCCCACCGGATAAGAACTGAACCATCCGTTTTACCCCACGTCTGCCCCACACTTTGACGACATAAAGTCGATTTCACTTCTTCCTTCTCAACTATCTCTACACAATACGTCAACCCAATTGACTCAATTACCTACTCATCATGTCTGGGCCTCGCGTTGCATGGATTGGCCTCGGTAACATTGGCCGGGTAAGTCAACCAATCCATCCCTAACACAAACAACATACAACATACCCTCGGAATATCCGAATGAACATCCCCCACCCAACCCCATTCCCAGTCCCAACCCCAGACTAACAAAGAACCCCAGGGCATGAGCCTAAACATCGCCCAGAAAGGGCCCCAAAACGGCCCCCTAATCCTCTACAACCGCACCCAATCCCGCGCAACAGCCCACGCCCAAAAACTCGGCGACAAAGCAACAGTCGCCGCAACCCTAAACGAAGCCGTCAACAAAGCCGACCTAATCTTCACCTGCGTCGGCGACGACGCAGCACTCGACTCAATCGTGACAACAATCCTAGAAGACAACACCCTCGATCTAAGCAACAAAACATTCATCGACTGCTCAACCGTGCACCCAGAGACATCGCGCAAAACGGAATCCGCCTACAACGCCCGCGGCGCAGGCTTCGTCGCATGCCCCGTCTTCGGCGCGCCGAATATGGCCGATGTAGGCGGATTGATCGTCGTGCCTGCTGGTAAACAAACGTCCATTGCGAAAGCACGGCCATTCCTCGACGGCGTAGTCGCCAAACAAAGCATTGACTTATCCAGCGGAACTGGATCCGACATCGACGTCGGAAAGGCGTCTACGATGAAAGTCATCGGGAATACATTTATCCTTAATACCGTCGGTGTGCTAGCCGAGGCACTTGTCGCGGCTGAGACCTCTGGACTGGGGGTTGGGCCGTTGAAGGAGTGGATTGATTTGTTTGCGCCGGGGCCTTTTGCGAAGTATGCTGATAGGATGGTTGGGGGCGATTATTATCAGCGGGAGGAGCCGCTTTTTGCGGTTGATCTTGCCAGGAAGGATTTGAGGCATGCTTATGGGATTGCGGAGGGGGCTGGACAGCGCATGAGGAATGTTGAGGTTACTGATTCTTTGTTGGAGGGTGTTAAGGGGGAGCGGGGGGAGAGTGGGGATATTGCTGCTGTTTATGGGGTTGTTAGGCAAAGGGCTGGGTTGGAGTTTGAGAATGGGAAGGAGAAGGGGGAGTAGATATCTTTTTGTTTGGTTTATGGTTTTGTGTTTAGTTGAGATGAATGAATAGCGTTCATAGTTTGATCTTTACATATTACTTGGATGGAAAATTTGTAAAGCTAATCGCTTCATGCATTAAGAATCAAGGTCTCCTAGGGATATGGTGGAGACACAACTAAGGGTCAATAATAGAGACATAAGTATGCACATAGAAATATTTTTAAAAGAACAGAGCAATGCACCGTGCCGGTGTCATCTTGCACATCATATCATAGCATCGCATCTACTCCTCCCGAATCTCGGCAGTCTGATCGTGGTGCTGGTGCTGGCCAGCGCCAGCCTCGCCCTCCTTCTGAGCATCGGCGGTACCGTGGAGATCGGCGACGATGCCCTCAGGGGGGACCCAGCTGGAGGACTTCCAGGGCTTAACGTGGAGGACGTACATGGTGTCGACCTCCTCGAGAGTGCGGCCCTGGGTCTCGTTGACGAAGAAGAAGACAACGAGGACAGCGAGGAAGCAGCAGGCAGCGAAGACGTAACCGTAGCGGAAGTCGATGGTGTTGTTGATAAAGGGGGTGAAGAAGGAGATGAGGAAGTTCCAGGTCCAGTTGGCAGCGGTGGCGACTCCCATGCAGACAGCGCGGTAGCGGAAGGGGTACATCTCACCACAAATGGCCCAGACGATGGGACCCCAGGTGGTGGCGAAGCCGACAATGAACAGACAGGTGAAGACGATCATGACAATACCGGCGGAGTGGTTGGTAGGGTCGGAGTGGATAATCTCGTGACCGACGGTGGCCCAGATCAGGAAGCAGATGAACATCCAGGCGCCACCGTACATCAGACACTTGCGACGACCGTAGTGCTCGACGATGTACAGACCGGGGAGGGTCATACCGAAGTTGACGGCACCGAGGATGATGGAGGTGACGTAGGAGTTGCTCAGACCGATACCGTTGAAGATACTGGTTCCGTAGTAGAAGATGAAGTTGGCACCGGTCAGCTGCTGCAGGGACTGCAGGGCGATACCGAGAAGAATACGGTAAAGCATGCGGGGACCGGTGAAGACCTCTTGCCAGGGAGCGTCGCCATTGGCGAGCTCCTCCTCAAGCTTCTGCTTCATGTCGCTCATCTCCTGGGCGACGACACGGTGGTTGGTGGGAACACCGTAAAGCTTGCACATGACATCGCGGGCCTCCTCAACACGGCCGTGACGGTAGGCGTAACGGGGAGACTCGGGGAGGAAGAGAGTGCCGACACCGAGGATCAGAGGCCAGGCAAAGCCAATGCCCATGGTGATACGCCAGGAGGCATCGTTGTCAAGTCTGGAGGTACCGAAGTTGACGATGTAGGAGATGAAGATACCGAAGGCAACGAACAGCTGGAAAGCGCTGACCATGGCACCACGGACCTGACGAGGAGCAGACTCACTCTGGTACATGGGGACGACGCTGGAGAGCGCACCGACACCCAGACCAGCGACCCAACGGCCGAGGGCAATTTGGTACCACTTGTCACTGGTGGCAATCTGCACGATGATACCAACAATGTGGAGGAGGGCCCAGAAGGAGATGGAGAGCTTGCGGCCAATACGGTCCGCAATGGGGGCAGCAACCAGGGCACCAATCATAGTACCGATGGAGAGCTGGAGCATGTGTTAGCGGGATGTATTGTCAGCGAGACAGGGTATATGCGTACCAGGCCGACAATGAGACCGTTGCGAACGTTGCTGAAGGCATATTCACCGGTGGCGGCGTCGTACTCAGCGAAGCGGCGCTTGAAGTCGCCCATGGTAGTGAAACCCGAGATTTGACCTGCGTTGGATTAGCGTTGCATTCCTAACCCCAGTGTTGTGTGACCTACCAGTAGAGTATCCGAAAATGAAACCACCCATGGAGACACACAGGCCCAGGATGAAGGAACGCCATGTGAGGTACTTGACAGGACTGTCATCGAGAGTGATGTTGTCCTTTTCAATGCAGGTAGAGTCGGCACGCGAGGGAGTAGCGGCCTGTGAAGAGAATTGGGACTCCGACTTGGCGGGCTTGACCCGGTCCATAAAAGAAGAGATACCCATAGTGAAAGATGAATCCACTGATATTATGGGTAGGAGTGATGAAAAACAAGAAAACAAGAGAACAAGAGAAGAGGAAAGGGAAGGGGAAAACAGCGACTAAATACCCCTCGGGGTACCAAGGGTAATGTAATGGGGGTGCCCGGATCTGTCCCACTTCCGAAATGGGGAAGTAAATTTCATCTCCACGGGCAGTTTTAGCGTCTCTGCACTCCGTACTCTCCGTGTTTGGAGCAGTGGAGAGAGAGTGGAGAGAATGTCCACGTGAATGAAAACGTCCCCCATGTTGAACATATCCCTTTATCCCTTCTAGAAGGATTGTTTTCAATATTGGATCTAGGGATGACTTTCCACTGCTATGCACATCTACTCTATGTTTGTGTAATTCGTAGGGGAAAAAAAAAAAGGAAATATGATCACCCGACCTTCTTGCCACCTTCTAGAAACCTGCGTGATTCAGTTTAGTTCTCTGGGTCCTCGGGCCAAACGTGCGAATGAAAATGCCGTGCCTGGACCAAGAATCCGTGGGGATGACGGGTAAATGGATATTCCACAGAGAGGAAACGTAAGAAATGATCATGACAAAAATAATCACTCATAGTGTCTAGAGTGCCGGGGCCGGCTTGTACTGGTATGAACTATGCTTCGTGGGCGTCACTAGTATAAACAGGTACTGTACGAACATACACGAATTTGCAGAGTTTGCAGAGGGATCGGGAAAATTACGAACCAAAGCGCCTGAAACCGGTGGGTTCCCAACAGAGAAGGTGAAAACAAAAAATAACTAAAATAACTAAAATAACATAAAATGTCTAGTAAATTTTACTATGTGGGTCAAGGATTCGCTGAGCCCGACTTGGCGCTGATCATGGCTGAAAAGCTTGGCGTGGTGTAAGGGGTAAATCCGATTGCAGTTTATAGCATAACAGTGAAGAAAAACGAGATGGAAACAGAGGGAGAGTCCCATTTATATCTTTTGAAGCAAATGCCAACTCGAAGATAAGAAAACTGAACAGTGAGCAAATAGAACAGACCCACGAGGCTTCGGTCGATTCCCGCGCAGAGATTTCGGTGACTCCACTTACGCCAAATCGGCACACCGAATGCCCGACTTTGCTGCATTTTCTGTCCCGAGCCGAGTAGGATCCCGACTCGGCATTACCGGTCAATGCCGTGACTGCTCGGGTTCAGTCGGCCACCTATGTCAGGATATTAATTTTAGTACGTAGAGAACAGTAGTCACACTCTCACATTTACATTCCTTGAAGACACGTTCCCCCTTCTATTTATTTACTGGCATGTTTGTTGTTCTCGGCATCCCTGGACGGAAACAGAGACCCACATCCCTTGATCTGCGGTGAACCACCTAGGAAAACTCTGTAGGAATCAGACTACTGTTCGAAGGTCCAGTCCAACAAAATTATAAGTGGGGCTTTCTCTTCAGTTTAGTGTGCAGGGATTAGGTCCAATCGCCTCGCATTCGCTCTCTTGCCGATGTTAGCTGTTGGGATTTTGTCGTACAGTGTCATGACTATCTCTCGGGAGAGGTCGGGTTGACAAAAGTCTGTACTGCAGTAGTACAGACGTGCATGCATATTTGCAAAATGGTGTACAGCCAAGAAAATTTACTCCATTGTCTGTGCTGTATCTATTCCTGTCAAATAATATTCATGTACGAACAACACGAGAAAAATAGTCAAGCCAATGCTGTCATTAGGATCTAGACAGAGCACTGTTCCAAGGTTAGCGACTTGGTATCTTGGTACGTTGGCAATGGCACGTTGGCATTGGTACATTGGCACTTGGTACAGTACATTGGCACATTGGCAAATTGGCAGCCAAACAAGGAACCGAAATTAACACAATTCCACGTAAAAATCAGCAGTAAATTAAACAATAAAACAATCCCATCTAACCCAATCTCTGCCGAACATCCAATGACGTGTGGATGTACATCCAACCTCCCAAATAGGAAATGCTTATTAACTTACTCCGTACCTGTAAATGTACATCCACTATGAAACACAACTCCATAGATGATCACACCCATTAGCCAAAAAATCGCGCTTTACTCCATACTCCATACTCCTTAGTTGAAGGATGCCGTCATACTGCATCGGTAGCCGTTGCGTAGGGTTGGGGTTGCAGTTGGAGTTGGAGAGGTGGTCATGGCAGAACCAAACCCTGTGGAGGACGGGTGACATCCTAGGGGTTTGACCATGTTTCGTCCATCTTTCTTCAACCCAGGCAAGATGCTCCCTTGTTTGCCTCTTGTCTGTAGCACATGTCCAGTTAGATCACACTCCTCCTTAGGGAACATTGTGCTACATATGCCTTGCTTTTAACAGGTGATGCAGATAAGCAGCATACGGTTGATGCTGGATGTGTCCAGCTACTAGCTATCAGCTGTCAACATGAGGTCACATATCTGGGATCTGATGATGCACTCTGCTGTAGCAGTGTGATGCGCAGCGGGTTGAAGAACCTACAGTATCTAGGGCACGCCGTTTTGTGCAACCGTACAAGACACCGGTGAACGTGTTCAGGGTCCACTCGTCTCGCCCTAGCCACCTGGGCAAGATTACAGGTTTGGGGTTGGAATGTTAACCTTACAAGTACGGAGTACGAGACGGGAAAGGTGGAATACGAAACTATCGAAGACACCGCAATGTACCATAAGCTTCA
>ERZ1673737.3708-NODE-3708-length-11382-cov-5.003885_pt1 | contig 11382 bp, 9 predicted proteins | sample MGYA00580211_ERZ1673737 | MGnify/ENA primary metagenome ERZ1673737 (study PRJEB41218, sample SAMN15661789) | gut metagenome | host: Homo sapiens | place: Canada: London | collected 2015-08-20/2019-03-30 | study: EMG produced TPA metagenomics assembly of... | reverse complement strand
CCACGACCCTCTGGTTCGTAGCCAGATACTCTATCCAACTGAGCTACTGGCGCACTGAGAAAAAGAATTCTGCCGTTCTGATCGATTCAGTGCAAGGGCTTTTTTTAAGAATACCGCTTATGCGGGATGCTGTCTGCAATCGTGAGACGGATGTCTTTAATAGCGGATTCACGACGCTTGTGTTCGTTTGCCGCACGCCATTTTCCATACATGAACAGTTACAATAAATGGCTTCAAACAAATCGGCATTTTCCGGGAGAAAAAGGAGTCTGCGGCAGGCGGGAGAGATGATCTCCGGCTTCCATAAGGCTGTTTTTCCCGGGAGTTCGCGGCCGATACCCCGGTTCAACTCCACCAGATCCGGCCGCCTGAAGCGCCGGAAGACATCGGCATGACACCAAGACTGAGCCTTCGCAACATTACGAAGCGCTATCCGGGCATCGTCGCCAACGACGGCGTCTCTCTCGAGATCGCCCCCGGAGAAGTCCTCGCCATCCTGGGCGAGAACGGCGCGGGCAAATCCACGATGATGAAGATCATCTACGGCGCAGCCCGCCCCGACGAGGGTGAGATTTCCTTTGACGGCAAGCCCCTCGCAGTAGAAAGTCCGGCCGAAGCCCGCGAGCTCGGCATAGCAATGGTGCACCAGCACTTTGCGCTCTTTGATACGCTCACCGTTGCGGAGAATGTGGCGCTCGGCCTTTCCGGGAAGCTCACTCCCCCCCAGATTGCAGAAGAGATCCGCAAGCTCGGTGAAAAGTACGGTCTGGAGGTCGATCCGGCTTCGATCGTGATGGAGCTCTCCATGGGCGAACGTCAGCGCGTTGAGATTCTGCGCGCGCTCATGACGAAGCCGAAGCTGCTCATTCTTGACGAGCCGACCTCGGTCCTGACGCCTCAGGCAGTCCGCACGCTCTTCAAGACCCTTCATCAGCTCGCCTCTGAAGGCGTTTCCATTCTCTTCATCTCTCACAAGCTCGATGAAATCCGGGAGCTCGCCGACCGCTGCGTCGTGCTTCGCGCCGGCCGCGTCGTCGCTACGGTGAATCCGAAGGAAGAGACCGAGGAGGAGCTCGCGCGCCAGATGATCGGCGCGGATCCTCCCAAGGTCCGCGAGGCCGCCGGTCAGGCGGGTGACGTTATTTTCGAGATGTGCGGCGTTACCCTTCCGGGGAGCACGCGCGTCTGCGGCGTGAGCGATGTGAATCTTGCCGTCCGTGCGGGCGAAATCGTTGGCATTGCAGGCATTTCCGGCAACGGTCAGGCGCGCTTCATGGCGGCTGCCGCCGGCGAAGCAGCAACGCCCCCCGACTGCGTGAAGCTTTTCGGGAAGCCCGTCGGGAACCTCGACACGCATGCCCGCCGCATCTCAGGCCTTCGTTATGTGCCCGAGCAGCGTCTCGGCCATGCCGCCGTGCCGGAGCTTTCGCTCACGGCCAATACGTACCTCACGGGCGACTCGCTTGTGAGAAGCGGCTTCATTCTTCGCGACAAGGCCCGTCAGTTCGCCAATACGGTGATTGAGCGCTTCCACGTCAAGACGCCGACTGCGGAAAAAGCCGCCGGGAGCCTCTCGGGCGGCAATTTGCAGAAATTCATCATGGGCCGCGAAATCCTCAATCGCCCGCGCGTCCTCCTCGTGCATCAGCCCACCTGGGGCGTCGACGTGGGCGCCGCAGCCGTCATCCGCAACAGCCTCATTCGTCTGCGTGACGACGGTGCCGCGATCATCGTCGTGAGCGAGGAAATCGACGAACTCTTTGAGGTTTCTGACCGCATTGCCGTCATGTACCGCGGCGCGCTGTCGCCTGCCGTTCCCAAGAAGACCCTCACCATTGAGGAGGTCGGCCGCTGGATGTCCGGACTCTGGCCTGATTCTCCCTTCAGCAAGACTCACACGGAGGTGCGCTGATCATGCTGCAGTTCCCGATCGCCATGACGCCGCGTACTGAGCCCGCCCGCGCGCTTTCATGGATTTCCCCCCTGATTGCGCTTGCGCTCACTGTGCTTACGGGATTTTGTCTTTTCGCCGCGCTCGGCCAGGATCCCATCCGCGCGCTCGGCATCTTCTTCATCGCGCCGCTCGACAGCCTGCGCGGCTGGACTGAGGTCGGCGTCAAGATGACGCCGCTCCTTCTCTGCGCTGTGGGCCTTGTCGTCTGCTTCAAGGCCAATATCTGGAATATCGGCGCGGAAGGTCAGCTGATTGCCGGCGCCATCACGGGCGGTATTGCTGCGCTCCTCTGCGAACCCTCGTTCGGCAAGTGGTACGTCATCGTTGTGATGCTTGCCTCCGCCTTCGGCGGCGCCGTCTGGGGTGGCCTCACGGCGCTCCTGAGGCACAAGTTTCACGCGAACGAAATTCTCGTTTCCCTGATGCTCGTCTATGTCGCGCAGTTCCTTCTCGCCTGGTGCGTTCAGGGGCCGATGCGCGATCCGCAGGGCTACGGGTTCCCGCAGACCGAACTCTTCGAATCGGGCGCGATGCTCCCTGTGATTGAAGGCACGCGCCTTCATCTGGGCGCGCTCTTTGCCCTGATCGCCGCTTTCGGCATCTGGATTCTCATGGACCGCATGGCGCTCGGATTCCAGTTCAAGGTTTCCGGCATGGCGCCTTTTGCCGCGCGCTACGCGGGCTACCATCCGGGGAAGCTCATCTGGGCGTCGCTCATCATCTGCGGTGCACTTTCGGGGCTGGCCGGCGGCATTGAGGCTTCGGGCCCGCTCGGCCAGCTCACCCCCACGATCTCTCCGGGGTACGGCTTTGCCGCGATCATCGTGGCCTTTGTCGGCCGTCTGTCGCCGCTCGGCTGCATTCCCGCCGCCTTCGTGATGGCGCTCTTCTATCTCGGCGGCGAACTCGCGCAGAGCCGCCTCGGGCTCCCCTCGTCCATCACCGGGGTCTATCAGGGGCTCCTCCTCTTCTTCATCCTCGCCTGCGACACCACGATCTTTTACCGGCTCTCCTGGCGCGGTTTCACTGAACGCCGTACGACGGAGGGCGCCTGACATGTCACTCGCCGCTTCTATCATCTCCTCCACGCTCAATGCCGGAACGCCGCTTCTTCTGGCCGCCGCGGGCATTGTGATTCATGAAAAGTCGGGCGTACTCAATCTCGGCATCGAAGGCATCATGCTGATGGGCGCCGTGATCGGCTTTTCGACCACGCTCGCGACGGGTAGCTTCGCGCTCGGCTTCCTTGCGGGCGCCGGGGTCGGCCTACTGCTGGGGCTTCTCTTTGCGTTTTTCACGCTCGGCATGCACGCCAACCAGTACGCTGCGGGTCTCGCGCTCACGCTCTTTGGCACCGGTCTCTCGGCCTTTATCGGCAAACCCCTCCAGGGGCAGGCGCTCTCCGAGCGCGTTGCTTCCGGCATTCCCGGGCTTGAAACTATTCCGTTTCTCGGCGAAGCCTTCTTTTCACAGCACATCTTTGTCTACGGCGCTCTGATTCTTATCGCCGCAGTCTGGTGGTTCCTCTTCAGGACGCGTGCGGGTCTGATTCTGCGCGCCGTGGGCGAGGCGCCGCAGTCGGCCTTTGCGCTCGGCTTCCCGGTTCTCCGGATCCGCCTTCTCGCCGTTCTTTTCGGCGCCGTCTGTGCGGGCGTGGCGGGCGCCTATCTTTCGCTCGTCTATACGCCGCTCTGGGTTGAAGGGATGACCGCCGGCCGCGGCTGGATTGCGCTTGCGCTTGTTACTTTTGCCACCTGGCGTCCGCTTCGCGTCGTCGTCGGCGCCTACCTTTTCGGCGGCGTGACCATGCTGCAGTTTGCCTTCCAGGGCATGGGCATTTCAATTTCGCCGCAGTTCATGGCGATGACGCCCTATCTCGCGACCATCCTCGTGCTCGTTCTGATTTCGCGCAATCCTCAGTGGATCCGTCTCAATGTTCCCGCTTCTCTCGGCAAGCCTTTCGCGCCGAGAAGCTGAAGGAGCGTGCGAGCCTTTTTTCCTTTTTAACTTCTTGGAGTTTTGAAAAAAATGAACAAGCGTTTTGCTTTCAAGCTCGCGCTCGCCGGCGCGGCCGCTCTCATGCTTACAGCCTGCGGCGAAAAGGAGGCTCCCAAGGCTCCCGCGCAGTCGGGCGCGCCCGCCAAGGCGGCTGATGCGGCTCCTCAGCCGAAGGCCAATGAACCGCTCAAGGTTGCCTTCATGTACGTGAGCCCGGCGAACGAGGAAGGCTGGTCGACGCAGCACGACATCGCCCGCCGCGCTGCGGAAGCGAAGTTCGGCAACAAGATCAAGGTGACGACGGTCGAAAACATCCCCGAGAACGCCGACGCTGAGCGCGTGCTGCGCGATCTCGCGCAGCAGGGCAACAAGCTCATCTTCGCGACTTCGTTCGGCTACATGAATTCCGTTCTCAAGGTTGCGAAGGAGTTCCCGGACGTCAAGTTCGAGCATGCGACGGGCTACAAGACTGCCGAAAACGTCGCCAACTATTCCGGCCGCTTTTATGAAGCCCGCTATCTCGCGGGCAAGCTCGCCGGCGCAACCACGAAGACGAACATTCTCGGCTACGTCGCCGCGCTCCCGATTCCTGAAGTGCTTCAGGGCATCAATGCCTTTACGCTGGGCGCGAAGAGCGTGAATCCCAATGTTGAGGTCCGCGTCGTCTGGACCTCCGCCTGGTACGACCCGGGCAAGGAATCCGACGCCACGAAGTCCCTGATCGGACAGAAGGCCGACGTGATCACGCACCATACGAACTCCTCCGCCGTGGCAGCAGCCTGCGAGGAAGCGAAGATCCCCGTCATTTCCTACAACACCTCGATGAAGCGTGCGGCTCCCACGATGCTTCTGGGCGGCGTCATCCAGATCTGGGACAGCTTCTATGAAGGCCGCATTCAGGCCGTCATGGACGGCACCTGGAAGCCGCAGTCCGTCTGGGGCGGCGTGCCTGAACACATGGTGGCGCTCGTCGACATTGCGAAGACCACCCCGCAGAGCGTGGTCAACGACATCAAGGCTACGACCGAAAAGATGGAAAAGCGTGAATTCCATCCCTTCACCGGCCCGATCGTCGACAACACCGGCAAGGAAGTCCTGAAGGCCGGTCAGGTGGCTACGGATTCGGATCTCCTCACGATGGGCTACCTCGTTGAGGGCGTCGCCGGCAAGCTCCCGACGATGAACTAAATAGCAACTTTTTAATCAAGCGGCTTCGGTTTCGGAGCCGCTTTTGCTGAATACTTTTCTTCCATAAAAGGAATCCTTCATGCAGAAGCGCATTGCTTTCAAGCTCGCCCTTGCCGGCGCCATGGCCCTCATGCTTTCCGCCTGCGGCGACAAGACCGAGGCCCCTCAGGCCGCGAAGACCGCGGATGCTCCCAAGGCGGCTGAGACGGCCCAGGGTCCCCTCAAGATCGCCTTCGTCTACGTGAGCCCCGCGAGCGAGGAGGGCTGGTCCCGCCAGCATGACCTCGCCCGTCAGGAACTCGAAAAGGAATTCGGCGACAAGATCAAGGTGACGACTGTTGAAAATATTCCCGCCGGCGCCGACTCCGAGCGCGTGCTGCGCGACCTCGCGCAGCAGGGCAACAAGCTCATCTTCGCGACTTCGTTCGGCTACATGAATTCCGTCCTCAAGGTCGCCAAGGAATTCCCGGACGTGAAGTTCGAGCACGCGACGGGCTACAAGACTGCCGCCAACGTGGGCAACTACACGGCGCGCTTCTATGAGGGGCGCTACCTTGCGGGCAAGCTCGCCGGCGCCACCACGAAGACGAATGTCCTAGGATACGTCGCTGCGGTGCCGATTCCTGAAGTCCTTCAGGGCATCAATGCCTACACGCTCGGCGCCCAGAGCGTGAACCCCAATATTGAGGTTCGCGTGGTCTGGACCTCCTCCTGGTACGACCCGGGCAAGGAAGCTGATGCGACGAAGACCCTGGTCGGCCAGAAGGCCGACGTGCTCACGCACCACACCGACTCGCCCGCAGTTGCCGCCGCATGCGAGGATCTGAAGATCCCCGTGATTTCCTACAACACAGCGATGAAGCGCGTTGCGCCGACGATGCTCCTCGGGGGCGTCGTGCAGTCCTGGCACGAGTACTACTCGGGCCGCGTGAAGGCCGTGATGGACGGCACCTGGAAGCCCGATTCCGTCTGGGGCGGCATTCCTGAACACATGGTGACGCTCGTGGACATCGCCCCCTCGACGCCTCAGAATGTGGTCGAAAACATCAAGACTGCCTACGAAAAGATGGAAAAGCGCGAGCTTTCGCCCTTTACCGGTCCGATTGTCGACAATGAAGGCAAGGTTCGCGTGCCTGAAGGAAAGACTGCGACCGATGAAGAGCTTCTCAACATGAACTGGCTCGTGAAGGGCGTTGTCGGCAAGGTCCCGACGGCTCAGTGACGAAAGGGTTCTGCTCTTTTCAGAAAGCGCCGCGTACGGATGATTGTCCCCGCGGCGCTTTTTTTTCAGGCCGTCCGCATAAACAACATGTAAACAAAGTATGGAATCCCTTGTCGCACACGGTCGGGTAGAGCGGTAAACTTTCGCCAACCCAAAAAGCAGGATCCTTCGGGAACGCGGCAAAGTGGACGATTATTCCCTGATTACCAGCCTGGTCACCGGCTTCGGGCTGGCGCTTCCTTTCGGCTACGTTGCGGAAAAGTTTTTCCGCGCACCGGCGCTTGTCGGCTACATTCTCGCCGGCCTTGCGGCAAGCGTTCTTCCGGGATTGCCGCCCGTCAATTCCAAGATGATCGAGCAGCTCGCCGAAATCGGCGTCATGCTCCTCATGTTCGGCGTCGGGCTTAACTTCTCCGTGCACGATCTGGTGCGCGTGAAGGGCGTGGCGATACCGGGCGCTCCGACGCAGATGGTGATTGCGGCGTCTCTGGCCGCGTGCGTCGCTATGGGGTTCTGGCACTGGGATTTCGGCGCGGCCGTGCTCTTCGGCTTCTCCATTGCCGGCGCCTCGACCGTGGTGGTCACGAAGGCCCTGGAGCTTCGCAAGCTCACGAATGAAATGAACGGGCAGGCAACGCTCGGCTGGCTGGTGATGGAGGACCTCGTTTCCGTGATCCTTCTCGTCTGCCTGCCGCCCTTTGCGGCAGCCGTTCACGGCGATCAGACGGTATCGCTTCTCGGCGTCCTTTTCGACATCGTGAAGACCCTTGCCTGGGCGGCGGTCTTCGTCTCCCTCATGATGGTGGTGGGAAGAAAGCTTCTGCCGCTGATGCTCCGGGAAGTGGCGCGCACAGGATCGCGCGAGCTCTTCACGCTCGCCGTCCTCGGTGCGGCAATTGTTATTGCCTATGGCGCGGGCGCCATCTTCGACGTGAGCTTCGCTCTGGGCGCTTTCCTCGCCGGCATGGTGATGCAGGAAAGCCGCTTCGCGCACCGGGCGGCTCAGGAGTCGCTCCCCCTTCAGGACGCCTTCTCAGTCCTTTTCTTCGTCTCGGTCGGCCTCATGCTCGACTGGCACGTTTTCCTTGAAAAGCCCCTTGAGATCTTTCTTGTCGTTCTCATCATCATGATCGGCAAGATGACCTTTTCGACGACGATTGTTGTCCTTCTGCGCTGGCCGCTGGATACTGCTCTCACAATCGGCTCCTCGATCGGGCAGATCGGCGAATTCAGCTACATTCTGGCCGGCCAGGGCATTGCGCTGAAGCTTGTCGACGCCAGCATCATGAGCGTCATCGTTGCGGCGTCGATCATGACGATTGCATTGAATCCGCTCCTCTTCCTCGCCGCCCCGCACATCCGGCAGTTCCTCGTGAGCCACTTCAAATGGGCGCGCCGGGCCGCCATGCGCCAGCCGCCTTTCTCGCAGCTCCCTGCGGACACGCCCCGGGAAATGCTCGACGGTCAGGTGATCGTGATCGGCGCTTCCGAAGTGGCGCGCGAGCTCTTTGAAACGATGAAGAAGGAAGGCCGGCGCACGATCGTCATCTGTAATCCGTCCGATCCTCTGGAAGAGCTTCGTGCCGACGGGTTCGGCGTGATCGTGGGCGACCCCACGGATCCGATGGTTCTTGCGCAGGCGCACCTCACACGTGCGGGCGTTCTCGTCATGCCGGGGGCGGACGTGGTTGAGGCCGAACGCGTTCTTACCGTCGTGCGCCAGCTCAATAAGGACCTTCCGGTGGTGGTGCTTCTCAAGACCATCGACGAGGCCGGTGATTTTGATCCGGCCGACAAGAACGTGTTCCTTCTCTGCGAACCCCTCATTGCGTCGATTTCGCTTGCCGCCGTTACGGTCGAGCAGCTCGTAAAGCGCGAGGAGGATGAAGCGGAGTCTGAATCGCGCATGATGAGCGTGCGGGACATTCTCGACGCGGAATACAGAAGAAGCGTCGAATCTGTTCGTTCGGGCGGACTGAAGGCGCCCGTTGAAAATGCGGATGCTCAGGAAGTGCAGAGCGCTGCGGCGAAGGTCGCCGGCGAAGCGATGGCGACCGCGAGGAGCCGGCTCAAAAAGAAGCTCTCTCCTGGAGAGGCCGCAAGAGCCCTGGGCGAGCGTTTTGCGGACTGGCTCAAAAAGAGCATTCCTCAGAAATCCAAAGGGAAGGACGAAAAGCCTCAGGACTGAGTCGCCTGAGGCTGGTTCGGGCGTCGTCAGGACGGACCTATAGAATCCTCGTTCTAACGAGTAATTTTCAACGCACCCGAACGCTTTCATGCCTCAGACAAGCACGCTTCTTCTTGCAGTTCTGATTCTTTCTGCTTTTTCCTTCATCGCGCTCGCTGCGCTTCTTGCCATTCTCCTCACGGAGCGCCGGCATGGACGCGATGACGCGGACGAAATGAACGACGCCCTCATGGAGGGCGTGATGGAGGTGCGCCGGGAGCTTTCCTCTCAGATTGCGCAGACCGATGCCCGGCTCACCACGGCCATGACGGGTCTCATCAACTACATCGCTCAGGAAGCGAAGCGTTCTGGAGAAGCGCTGCAGAACTACTCTGCGGGCTCCCGGGGCGAGCTCGAGCGCATGAACGGAATTCTTGCGAAGGAATTCCTCAGCCTTCAGGGCATGGTCGACGCGCGCTTCGCGAAGGTGCTTGAAACCAATGCGGGCGCTGCTGAGGGGCTCGGTAAGAAGCTTAATGAAGAGCTGAAGGAAATTCGCGCGACGCTCGACCAGGCGCTCGGCAAAGTGCGCGAGGAGAACGCAGCGAAGCTTGAAGCCATGCGCGCCACCGTTGAGGAAAAGCTCGAGAAGACGCTCTCCGAGCGCATTTCGGCGAGCTTCCGCCGCGTCGACGAAAAGCTCGGACTCGTGGAAACGGGGTTGGGCGAAATGCGGCAGATGGCGAGAAATGTCGCGCGGCTGCAGAACATTCTCGCGAACGTCAAGACCCGCGGCACCTTCGGCGAGGTGCAGCTCAACGCCATTCTGGAGGAAGTGCTCACGCCCGGGCAGTTTGCCTCTCAGGTGAAGCTTGATCCGAAGTCGGGCGAAATGGTCGACTTTGCAGTTCGGCTCCCCGGCCGGGATGCGGAGAGCCCCTGCTGGCTTCCGATTGATTCCAAGTTCCCGCTCGAAGACTGGGAAATGCTCGAAGAAGCCGAGCGTGCCGGAGACCCCGCCCGCGCGGCAGACGCCCGCAAGGGACTCGAACGGGCGCTTTTGAAGCAGGCCAAGTCCATCCGGGACAAATACGTGAAGCCTCCGGTTACAACGGAATTCGCCGTGATGTTTCTCCCTTCCGAAGGGCTTTATGCCGAGGCGCTCCGGATTCCGGGGCTCGCTGACCGGCTGCAGCGGGAATTCCGCATTACGCCCGCGGGCCCCACCGTCATTACGGCGCTTCTCAACAGCCTTCTGATGGGCTTCATGACGCTTGCGATGGAAAAGAGAAGCGGTGAAGTCTGGCGCATTCTTACGGAAGTGAAGACGGAGTTCGCGGGCTTCACGCGTCAGTTTGAGGTGGTCGAGAAGAAGTTCAGGGAGGCTCAGTCCTCGCTCGAACAGATGTCGGTCAAGAGCCGCCGCATGGGAAGCCGCATGGAGTCGATTGAGGCTCTGGCCGACGACCAGCCGGATGGTCTTCCCCGCCCGGAAAGACCATCCGAAGCGAGTCTTCCGTCAGGTGGAGAGACATGGGAGGTGCCGTCCGCACCATCCGATCAGAACGCGCCCGTCGGCTTTCGCAAAGTCGAAGCAGATCCTCAGGCAGCGGCCCCGGTCTCTTGAGTTTCCGATCCGAAGGTGCTGCTCCATGAGGAGCTTTTCGCCCATGTAGCGGAACGTGCGGCGCTTTGCATAGTCGCGGGCGGAAAGCGTCTCCTGGGTTTCTCTCGGGCAGTATTCGCGCGTCGAGAAGACGCTCGACAAGCGCCGGTCGCCGCCTTCCGTTCTCTGATCAACGGCGTCGGTCACGAGCCGCATGAGGAGGCTCAGAAGCCGTCGGCCTAGAAGAAAGGGCGCGCTCTCGCGGGCCGATTCCCAGGCAGAGTCGAGCACCGTCACCCGGTCCGGGCGGAAAGCCTCAACATATTGGAGGCACTCTTCAACGGAAGGCTCCCAGTTGGGCCGCGTGACGAGATTCGCCGTGATTCTGCGGAAAGCTTCGCCCGAGGCGGTGGAGCGGCTCCTGGAAATCTCCTCATAGGCGTTTCGCCAGCGCTGCGTGCGCGCTTCCTCGCAAAGCACCTGTTCGCGCAGGAGTGCGACTTCAGCTTCCATTGCCGACGCTTCCGCGACGGCAAGGTCCAGCGTTTTGGCGAGACTCCCGAGACGCCCGGAGAGAGAGCTCGGGTCCGGATTGCTGCGGGCCTGGGCATGCGCGTTTTCCGCGAACGGTGCCTGCGAAGGCACGCTCCTCCCTCCCGCTGAAGCGCTGATGCACGTGTTCTGAGATCTCAGCCGAAGGACTTCATCCTGGCGGGCGAGCGATTTCATCGCGCCTCGCGAGGCTTCTTGCACGGTTTCTTGCCGCGGCTTCGCTCCGGGCGCCGCTTTCTCCGGGGAGCTTCTCTTCATTCTCAGGCGTTTCTGCCTGAGCTTTCATCGCCTGCGCACGTTCGGCTTCCCTTTGCGCCTCGTCTGCAGCAGCAAGGATGCGCTTTCGTTCGAGTTCTTCCTGTGCGATATCGTCGAGGCGTCTTGCTAATTCGGCTGCTTCCTTTTCCCGAGCCTCCTGGAGCGCTTCCTGGCGGAGCTGAGAGGCCCTGAGCCTTTCTTGAAGGAATGCCCGTTCCCGGGCGGCATCTTCCTCGTTCGGGTTCATGCTGCTCAGGCGCTCAAGCCGAGCTTCCCGGGCGCCGCTCTTCGCATCCCTGAAAATGGATTCGGCTTCGGCGCGAATGTCCGGCATTCCCGCCGTCTGGTCTTCGCCAGGGACGAACGCCAGTGATTCGTTTTGATTATCCAACGGGCCGTAAAACCCCGTCATTCATGGCGGGGATATAAGGCCCATC
>ERZ1673737.3707-NODE-3707-length-11384-cov-4.200371_pt1 | contig 11384 bp, 15 predicted proteins | sample MGYA00580211_ERZ1673737 | MGnify/ENA primary metagenome ERZ1673737 (study PRJEB41218, sample SAMN15661789) | gut metagenome | host: Homo sapiens | place: Canada: London | collected 2015-08-20/2019-03-30 | study: EMG produced TPA metagenomics assembly of... | reverse complement strand
GAAGAAAGGTTGAGGTATCTGTCGATGTAAGCCCCCTGTGTGTCGAGTCGCCTTCGTATCGACAGTGGGCTTTGAGCGAGCCTGGGGAATCAAAAGAATACGGGCACAAAGGGCAGATATATCCCATCCCCGATGCCTCAGCTATTTCGATGAGTATAGCGAGCTTCTTTCCATCATCGTTGGGCGTAAGAAATGTCATGTGCTGGATGACAAAGGGCAGTTCAAAGCAAGCAGCTCGACTTGATGGCAGTCGCAAATCTTTGGCATCAGTCTTCCACCCAATGACATCTTTATAAGTGCTATGAAATGTGGAAAAGTCTTGCGCTGCAAGTCCTTCATGTGCTTTGTCTTTGCCTTCATGTGTTTTTCCCTTCGCTTCCTCCACTTTCGCATTGCAGTGGTTTATAATCTTATCATACCTGGAATAGGACTTGAGACAGGCAGGACAGACATGAGATTTGTTCTTTCTTTCCAACATCGTATTCAAGACTTCGTATCTTTTTTTGTCGCCAGACATTGTGGTTGGCGATATCTGGTCATCAAAGAAAAGCTGTCCGTAGAAATAGCACAATGAAATGTGAAGAAAACTTTAAGCAAGTATGGGAACCAGATCTCCCTAAATAGCCCGGATTTATGTCTTATGTTTTAGTTTTAAGGCCCAATTGGAGGGACATGGAGGAAATGAGAAAGCCCTCTGCATCTACTATATTCTGCCGCCGTTGATCTTCCACATGGTGTCCTGGTATCTTAATTGGGACACGACACCTTGCAGCACTGAGAATGAGCGGTGGAGAGGCAACGTAGCAAATTAAGCATACTGCCAGAATCCGGGCTTAGTTGCAGTGATGGTTAGATCTGGAATAGTAAAATCTCGAGGATCTGAGTTGTTTGATCCTGAATACCAAATAGCCACTAGTCTACAGCTGCTATCGCTTCTTCGTATATCTATCTTCCAAGAAACTCCACTCCGCAGACGACAATCTGTATTTTGCCTGGCGGGTTATATTTCGGTCCAGCAAGCGCGTCGATCTGTCACCTTCCAATATTTGACATGGTTCAATACGCACAGTCTTGCGAGCTCCATCGTCCATTTTAGCATAAAAAAGCAAAATAGTTTGAGCCATGGGATGACATTCTAACACCCCTCTGTATTCCTTTAGGATTATTATCCGGGGCGGATTCGCAGGTCTTGTGTGTGGATTGGTGGTATCCATCACTCTGTCCGCTTAGTATTAAATGATGGCGATCGTACAGGTAGAAAACTTACTTTTGCAAAGAAAGGGAAGCCATGACCATGTATTTTCCGCTGGCGGATCCTCCGGGAGAGGTGGTGTACAGTTGTATGATGTCAACTCTGTAGAACCACAAGGTGAAGGATAAGACAGGTTGGCTAGCACAGGTGCTGGAGGGTGTGTGGATCCTTCGAAAGCGTTTACCTCCGCCTCTGTCTCTTTCCCAGGTGTAACGTTCTCACCCCCCAGGAAGGACTCAATGGAAGTATTGGAAGTATTTCGATGGCAGGTCGAGAATATAGGATTGGTAGAAAAGAGACACCCAGAAAGTGTGGTGAGCAAGCCCATTGAGTCTCAACCTACAGTGTGAATTGGCTTGTTGATGGTGACAGGTAACTCTTCACTTCGCAGGATATTGTCGAAACGGCAGGGCAGCGTAGTGGATTACCTGCGGCAACGACGCTGCTATCAACACACAAGACTATATACCCCTGAATCGAACTAACTCGTATGGTACCCCGACCGTCATCATTGGCAAGGGTTCTCCAACTTAGGGCTTGCTGCTGCATGGTTGTTGTTTCCTGCGTGAGGCCGAGGCCGATCAGATGGATTTGCTTTTTGACGGAGGTCAAAGCGGGATTTTGATACAGAATTTAGCGACGTACTCAGAGTCCAGATTCCGGAGACTAAATCTACATCACGGCAAAATCTGATGACTGGTCCACTCGGCTTCCAGGGACAGGACGCCAAAGGGCTGTAGTGAGATCCGATCCCAGAATATCGACTCTGGCAATCTTATGCCTAGCCTCTTGTCCTGTAATGGAACAAAGCACGCTACACGCCATTATCATGCCAGTGAGGCAGAAGGCAAACTGTAACAGACATATACAATTGTCTTATAAATGCCTACTAGTAACACATTGACCTGGAGTATCAATCGAGATTATAATTTGCTTGCCTGTCACTGATTCCTGGGAAAGACGAGCTCAAGCAAGTCCGAGTTGGGAAGCAATACCGAGGAGGGTGATATAAAGTTAGTGGATAACCTCAGAAAATGTACGTCAGGCAATACTATAGTCAGCTACCGATATCTATACAAAGGTTCATGATTAATACAGTCTTTCTTCCCCTCAAATTTCTCGCAAGTTTCCTCCCGATCCTGATAGTATCCACTTGGCCTAGCCACTGATTCCATCTTAGGACATGTGAAGACTAATTAGATTCGACGGTGGCTAGGCAAATTTATCGAATCTAATTGGGCGTTTGTAGTGGGCTAGGATAGAATACGGGCTTTGGGGCCTGATGTTGATTCCTAGGAGCACAGCCCGGCCATATCTTCGTTATTTCGGTTGTGACACAAAGGACTAGGGGGCACAAGCATACCTCGCGCGGCGGACTTGATCGCTGCCTAGATGCAGTCCTGTTCACCCGGGTGAAGCGGTGATGTTCCTGCGAACCGGATTACGCAGCTTGTGGGTGCCGGGGGTGTCAGTCGGATGCACTGGTCGAGATATCGAGCCCCATACAGCCAGGCTTTCAGCAATTTGATTGCTCTGGCGCGTCATTTTCCTCGCACTGGTCTGGAATTTTGGTCACATGCGCTGCAGCAAAGTTGACTGGTCTGCCCGTGGGCCATCGAGACTCAGTGGCGAGTTGCCCTGCACAATTTCCGCGCGTACCCTCAACTCAAGTGCAGCCACCATGCGGTGAGAGCAGCTCATTTTGACCAGAAAGTAAATAGATCTACAGTGACTAAGAATCGACTTGCTACTGATTGGAAAGGTAGTGCCTTCAGTTCACCAAATTTGGCTAGGTCATCACGGATGAAATCTCAACAGCCTCATTTGCTGTTTCTAACAGTGTAGGATTACAGACGCTCGTTCCTCTCTTGCGGAACCCTAACCACCACCCTGAGGTGGATGATCAGGGACCCAGCAAGGGTGCTCACATTATCTTTAACTCGTGAAGTGACAAATAAGCCAGTAAATGCCCTAACCGTCATCCACAGTGGCGCCCAATGTCCGAGGATCAGAATCTTTGCTGTGCTGTATACCAACTCAAAAAATGCGAACGGATCCACACTGAGCTGGGTCTCCCTGTTTGTCCCCAAGCCTTGGATGTGATCTACCCTGCAGCAGCAGTGATAGCAACGCCGATATCTAGAGCTACTAGTCACTAATACGCCGCTGCCGATTCAATCCCAAGCCTAATTGAAGTGAACCGTGCACCCACGCACAATCGCACAGTACTTGAATAGAGTTTTTCCTTCGGTGGAAGAATGTGCTTCCCATTACTTTTTGGCTCACTTGCTGAAATTCATCTTGTTGTTTCCAAACCAGGTCGTGGTTTGTCAAACACTTTGCAGCTTGGAGTGTGCAGGGGGCGGCTGAAAGCGAAAGGTAGGCCAAGCATTCTGCTCTTTTTCATACTGATTTCTGCTAACTAAATGGGGTCAAGAAGCCATCCTACACTTGAAGTGGCTACAGTGATTTCTTTCCTTTTCGAATATCAAATTGAAATCATGGGGCCCGAAACTGAGACACATCACTGGCAGGATGTGTTAGGAAAGCCGACCGAGACAACAGACAATGCGGAAGAACACAGACTGATTGTGGTTGATATCATATCCAGGCATGGTAGACATGATTCTTCGAGTCTGCACGCCATGGACCAGCTTGCAGGTGTGTACTGGGGTGAGGGCATGCGAGACAACGCCATTGAGGTTCAACGAAAAGCTCTCGACTGGCGCGAAGAGGTAGATGGGCCTGAGAACAATTCCAACCTTTTCTCAATGGATCCCTTAGCCTTCATGTACTTTGAAGAAGGTCAATTCCAACAGGCCGAGAAGGTCCTCCTTCAAAGTATGGAGTTACGAGCACAGGCTGCTCATCGTGACTCTTCTAGGATGTTCGACGCCAAAATTCTACTCTTGAAGACATATGAAAAACAAGGCAAGAAAGACGATGCTCTGAGGACCCTGTGGGAACTCTTGGAATTGTTTTCGAATGCAGCGGGTATGGAAGGCAAGGCAGAGGTCGCTCTGAAAAATATCTGGGTGCTTTTGGAGTCGCTATCCAGAGCAGCTGGTGTGCAGTTTACACTTTTGATTAGCAAAACAGGTATCTGTTATCATTGTATAGCCTCCGTTCCATTTAGGAATCTGGAAGGAGACCGAATAATCGGCTCAATGTGTCCCCATAGTTCATGGTTCATGTATTGTTTCCGACCAAGTCATCAAAGGTTGCTCTAGCTTTATTTCCCTCCCATCGCTACTTTGTTCCGTACTTCATTTGTCGGAACGAAAATTTCCGTCCCTACTGATTTTGAGCATTTATGAAGAGGTTTGCCAGCTCTGGAAAAAGCTTACATGAGGTGCACTGCGAACAAACGCACTCTGGATTCCAGAGGCCAATAACCGAAAAGCACCCCGTTTGCGAGTCAGTTGATGGTCGGTCGTGTAAACCCCCTGCCCTCGAGATCTTGGCCTATAATAAAACGGTCAAACCCGTGCAGGGCCATCCGTCGCATGCTTTGCCACTTCAGATTTGTGCAGAGCTAACATATCTTGATTTGTTCATGATTAATATTCCCCAAATGCCAATTCATGAGGGGGTGTTTAAAACGATATCTAATCAGCGGATGACGAGTGGGGATGTTAAGTGGATCCATTCCTGAGCTCAATTCCACGTATCTTTTACACAGGCTGTCCAGGATAATCATGGAACGGGCAATAGGATCAAAAGAAAAAGGGGAGGAAAAGCCTTTTTTTGGGGCTGAAAAGTAAACATCCAGTTAGACACTGTCGTGTTGACTGCCAGTTGCAGGTGATAGGAAGGAAAAAAGGTAGAAACACAAGATGGGCATTTCATACTTTAAAGGGAACGGAAACGCTTCACCATTTTTTCCATCAACCTCCGAAGTGGCGATGTGGACATGCAGGTTGTCAGACAAAATGTGGAAGAGATGAGTTTGATTCCGTTCCTCAGGGATACTGGATTGCACAATATAGAGGTAGAGACTGTGTCCCATATTCATATAATCAAAAGTCTCGTGTCCCGTGAAAGGTGTTCGAGTAGATCCTCCGCATTTAGTAGGTGACTCATTTCTGAGTTGCCGAAAAATTTCTGACGACAATAAGAAATGAGCCATTCCAAGTTTTTCCTGTCACCTTCTTCTATACGGCCTCTGATTAAATTCCAAAACAGAGTGGGTACAGTGGGAACAGGTGAAGAAAAATTGATTCCCGAGCTATGAGAAATCATTCTTGCCAGTGGCCCTCGACAAAAAGCAAACACAGACCTCCATTGATCTGAACACTTGTCACCTGGTTTCAATTTTGGGCCTTTGACAACGATTCTGTGAAAATTAGTAAGGAACTAGGTCAAAGATCATGCGGTCTTACACTTTGACGGGTTCTTTGTCCGGCACTATGCCGCAACTGTTCCATATCAAGTTAGAAAGATAGTTTGTAATATTGGAGATCGTTCACCGTACGTACCCTGTTTTGCTAGCTACTAGTAAAATAGAGCCCGGTCTGAGACTCGTGAAGATTGTATGGGATAGAATTGAACCAGCGTTGTGAGTTGTCAGGGATTGTTCGACCCTGTCTATGTCAGTATTGAGCAGGCGCTGAAATCGCTGCTGAGCTTACGCCTTGGCACCATTTGCAAAGAACAAGTATATCACAGGGTCGGTAGTGTTCAACTTTTCATCGTCAAGGTTGATGCAAGCTCCAGCAATTGGCTGTAACAGAGTCTTTGCCCTAGATTGCAACAAGGAAGAGTTCATCATTGGCCCGTAATCATGTAACGGTGAGTTCGAGAAGTTCTTGCCAGAGTCCCTTTCGTAGTTTATATCACATGTTGCTCAACCAACGGGACAAGCAAAAGCAAACAAAATCGAGGAACGACGATGATAATTGCTTTTAACTATACAAGGTCCGAGGTCCGGCCAATGGGCTTTCGCGGTGTCTACAAACGCCCTTGTGCTTTCGATGCGCTGGATAAGTTTCAACGCACACCGTTAGTAACTTGGAGATCACCATGTTCGGAAATACCAGATGCCGATTTCCTAAATATCATCGCTAGCTGCAGTAAGTTAAGTAAAAATCTAAAAAATCTGTGGAGTGGCGCCGAGTCCTGCATGTCGCGATCCCCATGATACCCGGTATGGGTAGTATTGTACGCTAAAAGTCGCGATCCTACCTCCTTGCTTTCCTCTTGTGGAGCGTGTAAAAGTAGATTAATTGGGTTAGAGCATCATGCAAAAACGGTGTCCAATCGCCGTCGACCAACACGGAGATGTCTTCGCATTACTGGAAGCCGTTATACGTTTACCGATAATGATACCGACAAGTGACCAATCAACGTTTTTTGAGTTCGGAACTATTGATGGCACACCCCTCCTTTACCCCCAACAATTTACTGCAAGCAAACTCAGCTCCAGCCGACTCGCTTTCCGCCCAGTCGACCCACTTTCCACCCTGTCGACTCGCTTTCCACCCTGTCGACTCGCTTCCCACCCTTCGATTCGCATTCCACCCTGTCGACTTGCTTTCCACACTGTCGACTCGCTTTCCACCCTGTCGACTTGCTTTCCACCCTGTCGATTCGCTTTCCCCCCTGTCGACTCGCTTTCCAGCCTGTCGACTCGGTTTCTATCCGGTTCGCTCTATGACGACAGTGGAGGTTTTACTCACTGTACATGGAAATCATAAACGATGGACAAGCGGCTACGAGGGGATTGATGATCTCACTTTACGGCGACTGCTAGTGGAGATCAATTTCGCCTCAAGATCTATCGAGTTTGAACTTTCGGCGCGAGAGATTGAAGTAAGCCCGGAGAACACCACCGAGAGCATCTCGGATGGCACACTGGTCAAGCCACCTTACCTTAAGTCCCAAAAAGCAAAAGAAACAATTAAACGTCGTGCAGGCGAACTAAAGAGGATTTATGAGAAAATCCAGAACACGGCTGATAAGATCAAGAAGAATGGGCTGTCTGATTACGTCGTTTTTTCTGGATCCCAAAGAGCGCAGCTGTTCATCACGACTCTCCGCGACATGATGGAGAACGCTGTCATCCCAGGCCATGATAACTGGGTTTCGAATACGCACAGTGCCATGCTATGGATGGTATTAAAGTGTGCGGGACCTGCTCCTATGCTCCTGCTTCTCCATAGTATCTCTCAACGCCAATTTCGAAAGCTTAACGTTCATGCAGCTGCGAGAATTGTTCAGCACGTGGTACAAAATCGAAACAAGTTATTTTGCGCGCCCCTTGAAGAGCAGTTTCGCGACCTTTCGTCTGGTAAGACTTCTAATTGTTGACTTCGGTAGATATGCTAAGTATAGCAGAGCTTGATCGATGCCAAAGAAAGCGAAAAAGAGCCGACTCCAACGTAGGTTGCATGTGCAAACGAATCACACCATGCCCACATTAGCCGGTGCTAGTCTTGTTTTACGGTTGCTAATATTGTCATTTGAGAAGCTTCACAGTGAATTCGATGGTAAGCACAACAGTTGACTCGTGGGTAACTTAATTCCCTTGAAGTTGACGCTAAGAACCCGTGTCGAAGTTGACGCTAAGAACCCGTGTCAAACTCCAACAACAGTGCCATTTAAACAGCATATAAACAGCTCTCATGAAGAGAGACGAAGCTTTCCCCCTAGGTACGAAGAAAATGAAGTGCAAGAAAGTCCAACGTTAGAGGACGAGAATGGCTTGGAAGAAAACAATCACCTGGGTCTGACCTGCTCACAAGAGTCGAATAACATTCATGGGGCGTTCGAACCTCAGAAGGGCATGGTGGTTACTGCAACATGTGATACGACATCCGCCATGCTGCAGCCCAATACCCTCCAAGTGAGCAACGACAACTACCAGCTCCACGGGTTGCACGACCAATCAAAGCTAAACCCTTCATCGGTCTACATCTCAGAATCAGCCAGATCCCCACTTTCGCTTTCCCATGTGGTCAGTACGCCATTATCACTTCGTACCAAGCGTATTTGACAAAGCCAGATTTAGCAGCCACTTTCTCTACAGGTATATCGATCGAGGATACTTTTAACCGAAATTCCACGTTGATTTACGAGAGGCCATATGAATCGGCAATATTTGCCGTAGTACAAGACGGAGATATACCTTCACTTATGGCTCTCCTGAGAAACGGGAACGCATCGATTCATGATGTAGACCCCTATGGTCTTGGCCTGCTCTACGTGAGACTTTTTTATTCCTTGCATTTGGTTCTTTAATTTGTTGCTAACAGAATAACCAGTATGCGTCATACTACTGCTGGAAAGCTCACGGCGCTGCCAGAGCAATGCACGTTTGCTCCTGGTTGGTTTCTATTGGGGTAAATACTCAGTGGATTGACGACATTGGAAAGTAGGTTTCATTCCTCCTGGTGATTTTAGCGGGACTAATCTGACCCTGTTTTTGTAGTACACCGATGGAATCAATGCTTGATTCTGCCTTGATATGCACCGCAATGTCAGGCGGTTCCGCGCTGGAATTTGGCAAATTTTGTGAGGATATTGGGGTCCTCTTTGATTTGACCCTTAGCGAGAGTGGGACGCAGTATTTGAATACTCGGGGGTTTACAGAACTTCACCAAGTTCTACTGCGTATAAACCAGAAAGTGTCCCTGGATGACTATCTTCGCTCATTGAAACGAGATGATCTCGATATCCTCATAAATCGCACTGATACTCGTGGCAGAACACCGCTCATGTGGGCAGTCGGGTTTGGCTGGTCTGGTGCAACGCAGATCCTATTGGACTATGGTGCCGATCCCCATCGAGCCACTACCACTAAGCGAGGAAGCTCTACTTTACTGCACCTTGCAGTTGCTGGACCAAGGTCGCAGTTCTTGAGAGCGGGCTTCGTAGAGGTCATTGACCATTTGCTTCAAATGGGAGTGGATATCAATGCTAAGGACCATGAAGGATGGACGCCACTCCACATTGCAGCGTCATGGGGAACATGCGATCTCCAAAATCTCTTCAGCCACCCTGCCTTGGACTGGAGCGTTCTTACCGATGATAACATGTCTGTGGATGCTTTGTCTCCAGTCGAGCAATTCTCCAATGTTGCACTAGCTAGAATTTACCAGAGCTAGCAGACTGAAGCTTCCCTCGGGGCAGCTGTTCATATACATTTTGAGAATATTGCAGCCCTTTTCTGACAATGTGTCTTCATCATCTTCCACATTACCTCGGTATATTGGCCCGGTTCTGTCTCCGTCCAATTCGTAGAGACAACCTAAACGCCTGACCAGGCATATATAGTGATGGTCGATTTCCGTCTCAGCAGCAGGAGGCTCTGAAGAGCCACTCAGAGCGGCATTGCGATAGATTGAATCCAGCTCAGGTGAATTTTGCAGATAATTAGCGCGGTTGTGGCTGATCTTTCCTTCATAAGACCATCAATGAAGGAACCTAGATCTGTTCACTTTAGTTGATATTATATGCCACGCGGGGTGAAGCAGAATGTCCTACCAATTTCCTTGGTGTCCAGAGTATTGCAAACGCAATGCAATATGGCATAAAGTCCGCAAGCATTGTTTATAGTCTGTTTCAGCCAGAGAATGCCTTCTTTGGAAATGCTGTGTTCGATTCTCTGCTCTGCATATGCAGGACAGTCTGGCAGGATAAGGATCAGAGCTTCAACAGGGTTTTGGATATTAAAACGAATGTTGTCCAATTGATCTGCTTCCAGAGACCAAATATCAATGAACTTGTAAACGTTAGGAACACCCATGTTGTGCATCAAACTCGTGAATATTTGAGGATCGGATTCCAGAGGAATGAAGTGTTTTTTTCTCGTACTCCATTTCAGGTCACTGGAACTTGGTCGTGGAATATCAATCTTGATGAGATACGTTGATAGTATTGCCGTTGGGATGATCGTTATTTGAATATCAAGTGGTTAGGCGGGGTAAAGGGTTGAGTTGCACCACAAGGCAACACACCTTAACTAATAACGCGTACATCACGTGATATCTTGTTAGATAACAGTCATGAAAACTTAACAAGACCATATTGAGCGGATATAGTTCCCGATTTATTACTATTCTACTGGAAAGGCTATTTAACATGCTCCCTGTTTACACTGAAAACTCTTAAATAATAAATAATGACCCCATACGAGGTTTACCTCAGCTCTGCCTTGCGGGGCAATTGGATCGTGAGCCAGGGTGGCTGGAAAAGATATTTGCATACACATCCGGAGCTCCTCATGAGTTACATTGGTCGAGTAAAAAGGGAAGAAAATGTTTGACAAGAAAAGCGAACAAAACTTATGACGTCAAGTAACTAGCCCGTTCGCCGTGCGTTCGCTCTTAGCTGGGGGGACGGACACGCGATTTCGAACTGAACGTGCAAGAAGTCCACCTTTTGTTGAGGACAAGTCAAGGAATCACCGAGTGGTAATGTCGAATGGCCAGCGAGTGCTCTAGCTACTGCGACGAGTTGTGTATTTCTTAGAGGTCCGGGCAAATCAAGCCTGAGTGTCAGGCGAATAGCATTGGTGAACTAGCTGGTGGTCGGGGAAGCCCCAGCCTGCGATATTTGGGGCCTACGATAAGATGGTCAAGTCATTGCACGAGCACCATGATATGTTTGCCCATCCGATCCTCGCGGAACTACAGTAACATATCGTTGAATCTACGGCCAATTTTGCCCAAAAACTGGTTCGAGAGGGGTGTTTAAAATAATTGGCGAATGACAAGTGGGGATGTGGATCCATTTCGAGACCACTCCACGCATGTTTTACACAGGCTGTCCAGGGTAGCAATTGACCGGGCGGTGGGATCAAAATAAAAATCATCCAGTTACACACTACTGTTTTGACCAATATTGTTTTTGCCCATCATCACCGATCAGGAACTAAATATTTTTTGTCTCGTGGTAGCCCCCACAATTGCAAAGATATCATAGCCAGCAGTTGTTGTTAGTATTCTACACGTGGGGAAAAAACACTTTATAAAGAATCTTACTGTCCATGCTGTAGACCGACCATGCGAGTTTTTCAATTATCTTGGCCAGATATTTGAATATGGAATACCAATGACGTAAGTTGTTGACGGAAAAGCGATCCGGGTGATATCAGAGCCCGTGGCACTGAGCATTCTCCCCAAATTTGTGC
>ERZ1673737.3706-NODE-3706-length-11384-cov-8.565098_pt1 | contig 11384 bp, 12 predicted proteins | sample MGYA00580211_ERZ1673737 | MGnify/ENA primary metagenome ERZ1673737 (study PRJEB41218, sample SAMN15661789) | gut metagenome | host: Homo sapiens | place: Canada: London | collected 2015-08-20/2019-03-30 | study: EMG produced TPA metagenomics assembly of... | reverse complement strand
TCGTAGCTCATCCTCAAACCTATTTGAAAAAAGAGGTTCCGACGGTTTTAGTATCTTTTGCCCGGAGTGGCAATTCGCCAGAAAGTGTCGCAACCGTGCAGTTGGCTCAAGACTTGGTTGATGAGCTCTATCAGATCACCATTACCTGTGCCGAAGAAGGGAAACTGGCCCAGCAAGCCCACGGAGATGAGCGCAATCTCTTGCTTCTCCAACCAAAAGAAACCAACGATGCTGGCTTTGCGATGACCTCTAGCTTTACCTCCATGCTTTTGACAGCTCTCTTGGTCTTTGATCCAAGCGAGGAAGAGATCAAGGAAAACCGAGTAGCAGAGCTGGTTGATCTGTCTGAGCAAATCTTGGAGAAGGACCGTGAGGTCAAGGAAGTGGTCGATCTAGACTTCGAGCGCGTCATCTATCTGGGGGCAGGACCTTTCTTTGGTCTAGCCCATGAAGCCCAACTCAAGATTTTGGAATTAACAGCAGGCAAAATCGCAACCATGTATGAGAGTCCTGTCGGATTCCGTCACGGTCCGAAATCCCTCATCAATGACCAGACCCTCGTCTTGGTCTTTGGATCTATTGATCCTTACACTCGTCAGTATGATCTGGACTTGGTTCGAGAAGTAGCTGGAGATCAGATTGCCCGTCAGGTCGTCCTCTTGACTGACCAAGCTGCAGGGATCGAGCATGTACGGGAAGTGTTAGTAGACGCTTCTGCAGACTCACTAGATATCTACCGTGCCTTCCCTTATATTATCTACGGTCAATTGATTTCTCTCTTGACCTCACTCAAGGTGCAAAATCGCCCAGACACACCTTCACCGACTGGTACTGTCAATCGGGTTGTGCAAGGGGTGATCATTCATCCATTTCATAAAGAATAGCCACTAATTTTCTATAAAAAGTGGAGTGTTTCTTCTTGTGAAACTGATACAATGGAGAAAAACAGTGAGAGGAGAAGGTTTGTGAAACAGTATCAAGAAAGCGTGTTTGGAGAATGGCAGAATCAAGAGGTTCGGGCTTATCGCCTCGAAAATGACAAGGGCTACCAATTATCTGTTATGACCTATGGGGCGACGATTTTAGAATATGTGACACCTGATAAAGAAGATCAGTTTACTAACATTATTCTAGGCTTTGATCGCTTTGAGGACTATGTGGGCAATAGCCCTAAATATGGGGCTAGTATTGGCCCGGTAGCAGGCCGGATTGCAGGGGCAAGTTTTGAACTCAATGGAGAGACCTATCATTTGGAAGCTAATAACGGTGCTAACTGCAACCACAGTGGACCAACGGGCTGGGACAGTGCCTTGTTTAGCGTTGAGTCGGTAACGGATCAGGAAATCACTCTGTATACAGAGCGTGCAGATGGTACCGGCGGTTTCCCTGGAAATCTCAAAATCTGGGTAACCTATGGTTTGACGGAAGATGGTGAACTTGAGATTGCCTATCGGGTAGAAACGGATCAAGATACCTTGGTCAACCCGACCAACCACAGCTATTTCAACCTATCTGGGAACTTCACCCAGCCGATCAATGACCATGTCTTTCAGATCAACCATCAAGGGCTTTACCCTATCCATCCAGACGGTGTTCCTCTTCAGACCGTGGATAGAGAAAGTCCGGTTGTTCAGCATCTCTACCAAGCCATGCTCTTGGAGGATCTTTTTAAGGACTCTGATCCGCAAATCCGCCTGGTAGAAGGATTAGACCATCCATTCGCTCTTCCAGAAGGGCATGAAAATGCTGGTTTTCTTTACCATCAGCCATCTGGACGTTTTTTGACCTTCAAGTCAGAAGCCCCAGCCTTGGTGGTATATTCAGCCAATTTCGTAGACAAAACAGTTCATCTGCAAGGGCAACCAATGGTTCAGCACAATGGCTTGGCTCTAGAATTCCAAACAGTGCCAGATGCCATTCACAGTGACCAAGCTGAAAAGGTCATCTTGAGAGCAGGTCAAGTCTTCACCAGCAAGACTAGCTACCATGCCATCGCTAAGAAATAAGGAGGAAAGGGGTGACCCAAACAAGGATGTGAAATCCTTGCTTGGGACCTCCTCTTTTTCTCGAAAAAATTTTTTTAGAAAAACTATAAGGAAAGTTTAAGCTTCCTATCGTATACTAATACCATCATCAAAGACCTCCTAACTTTGAATGATAAAACTCCTAAAACTTTTTCATAATAATCTCCCTATAAGAGCCACCAAAACCGGTGGCTTTTTTCTGGGAGTGAGACAGAACAATTTTTTAAAATTGCTTCGCTTCCTTATTTTTTGGCTTAGGTTGAAAAGGTTCCCCAAACCTTTTCAATTGTCTCACCCCCGCACAGTTGATTAGGTATTCTTTGGAGCTATAAGAGCGAACAAAGATACCAATCAACCACTGCGTTATGTATTTATTACTAAACTTAATTCATTGGACCAAACCTGACAAGGGAAGTATATAAGCTTAGGTACGTTCCTTATTACCTTTACGAGTATCAGCGAGTTTGGGTACGTTCCTTCCTAACCGAACCAAACCAAGGGTACTGAAGTATTTTAATAGAGTGGAGGTTCTGAAATTAATTTTTTTGTCATTTTTTTATACATGTGAAGGCTCCTTTCTATTCTGTTACTTTCTTGAATGTCATTTTCATTGTTGTTAAAACGCCACGCTCATTATTCCCTCTAGCACTGATTACGAGGGTGTCCCCATCCAATTCATATTGATAAGTGATTGGACGATTTGGTTGCATGGTCAGTCCTAAAGAAAATGTCATAAGAAGAATTGGTGTTTCTTTAAAATTAATCGTTTTGTTACTTGTATCGACAGTCCCATCAGGAAGAGAGAAATCAAATTGGTTTGTTTCTTTGTCCATCTTGATTTGAGCCACTTTAAAAATTGGAATTGCTTTTTCATAGTCCTCGTATAAAACAGTTTTGAATTCTGATTTATCTGGGAAAGAATTTTTATAAGTATGTTCATACAGATTTTCGAAATAACGTGTGAAATTATAGCTATATTTTCTGAAATAACGAGTTGTGGTTTCTAGTCCTCTAAATCATCAATCGCATAAGCGTACTTTATTGGGTCGGAACCTCTTAGGACAAATGATTTTCTTAAAGTAGTCTTCACATCGGTCATTTCCCAAGTACCATCAAGCGTAATAGATTTTTCAGCAGTTGTTTCTTGTGAAGTCGTTGAGTTGTTTGTCGTTGAAGTAGAGCATCCTGCAAATAGGAGAGCACATAAGATCGTCAACGTACCCAGCCAATATTTTTTAGTCCAGTATTTCATAAAAGGATCTCCTAAAAGTTAATCGTTTTATGCTTATATCATATCTCTTTGTGATAAAAAACGAAAATTGCTTTTCGTAATACTATAAAGTGAAAATAGGACAACAAAAAAAGAATGTAGTAAAACTACATTCCTCAGATTGAAGACAAAGTCCTTGGAACACAAGTTTCCAAGGGCTTTTCTTTGTATAACCTCGTATAATAGAGATAAGAAGAGTTGTGAGGTATTTCCTATGTTTCACAAAGAAAAACCAGATTATAATCGACGCCAATATGGCTTCTATACGATAGACGAATTAGTGCCAAAAGATCACTTTCTTCGACAAGTGGACTCAGAGGTTGATTTTGACTTCATCTATGATTTGGTAGAAGATACCTATAGCCCCGATAATGGTCGTCCCAGTCTCGATCCTGTCATGTTAGTCAAAATCCCTTTGATTCAATGCTTTTATGGCATTCGCTCCATGCGCCAAACCATTAAAGACATTGAAGTAAACGTGGCCTATCGTTGGTTTCTTGGACTATCCTTAGACGACAAGGTCCCTCATTTTACTACCTATGAGAAGAATTACAGCCGTCGTTTTCAAGATAAAGAGCTCATTTCAGAGATTTTTTCATAGGTTCTCAATCAAGTTTTATGTGCTGGCTTAATTGATCCTTCAGAACTATTTGTGGATGGAACCCATATTAAAGCGGCAGCTAACAGCCACAAGTATCGTAAGGAAATGGTAGACCAACAAGTTAAATTTATGAGTGATCGGTTGGAAGTTGAGATTGATTTAGATAGGAGAAAACACGAAAAAAAGTCCTTAAAGCCCGCAAAAAAAAGCGAGGCTAAAGAAAAGAAAATCTCAATGACAGATCCTGAAAGTGGTTGATTCCACAAGGGTGAACACAAGGAGGTGTTTGCCTATTCCGCCCAAGTAGCTTGTGATAAGCATGGTTGGGCTGTGGCTTATACGGTTGAGGCAGGAAATGTTCATGATAGTCAGGCCTTCCCTGCTCTTTTTTCAAAGTTAGAACCCTTCTCTCCACACTATATTATTGCGGATTCAGGCTATAAGACTCCAGCTATTGCCCATTATTTATTAGAGCGAAATATCATCCCTGTCTTCCCCTATACTCGTCCAAAGGGAGTGAAGGGGAACTTAAGACCCAGTGATTTTGTTTATGATGACTACTATGACTGTTACCTCTGTCCAGAGAATCAAGTATTAAGCTATCGCACGACGACTCGAGAAGGTTATCGTGAGTATAAGAGTGATCCAAAAGTATGTACTTCCTGTCCGCTATTATCCGTTTGTACCCAAAGCAAGAATTTTCAAAAAGTAGTAACGAGACATATATGGAAAGATGATCTTGAATGTTGTGAAGAGATTCGCCACCAAAGAGGAATGAAGGAGCTTTATAAGAAGCGCAAAGAAACAATTGAGCGACTCTTTGGGACGGCTAAGGAGTACCATAACTTAAGATATACTAGAGAGAAAGGAAAGTCCAAAATGGAGGATAAGGTTGGGCTTACTTTAGCATGCTTAAATATCAAAAAATTGGTGAAATGGATAGCGAATATCCCTTTTTATTTTGTTCTAAATCCGATTTTTGGATGGAATAACAGATGATAAAGCAAATAATTTCAAAAATACAACAAAAAGACAAACGCCAAAAATGACGTTTGTCTACGTTCTGAAGAATGTAGTAAAACTACATTCCTTTTTGTTTATCAGAGTTGTCTGGGTAAGTGGCCCTAGCGAATAGATTATTCCGCTACTTTTTTGAAACGCATCGTGAAGTAGCCAACAATCTTTTCTTCACCACTAAGTGTTTTAGGCTGTTCAAGAGTCAGTGTTAAAATTCCATCTTCAAGAGTATATTTATAGGTCACTGGTATTACGAATTTCTCATTGGAGAATGTTACTAAACTAATGAACATTGGTGCGTTCTTGAATTCGAACGTACCCGCGCTCTCGTTAATGGTAATTTCTTTTAAGGTCTGATGGATTTCATACTTTTCATCGTTGAATTCAAAGCTGAGGGGGCCTTTCATATTGTTATAGATTTCCAGTTGCTTTTTCAGATCTTCATACTGATTTTTAATATATTGTTCTTTGGTCCCTTCGATACTTGTTAACTTTTGGGCTTTCCCGTAATCATAGAAGTTACCGACAGCCACATTGGTTGTTGCTGTAAGGTCATATACCGCAGAATTCCCTGTAATCGTTAGTGTAGGTTTCACGTCCTTGAAGGCATCAGAATAAATGAGTCGTCGTGGAATTTCTTCTGTAAAATCATTATATCCTAAGGCACGTTCGAGTGTACTTCTGAAGTCAATTTGTTCCCATTTTCCTTCCAGTGGATTGGAAGGAGCAGTTGTTGTAGTTGTTGTAGCGGTTTGATTTCCGCAGCCGGCAAGCATTAAAAGAGAGCATCCAGCAATCAATAATGGTTTTAAGTATTGTTTAAACATGGTCACGTCTCCTTTCTATTTCTTTTCTGTACTTGGTACGCGTTTGAAGTTCAGTTCAAAATGAACGGGAAGATTGTCCTTCGTCTTCATATCGGCGTAGATGGTCAAGATGCCGTCTTTTACTTCATAGTTGTAAGTTGCTGGATCGAATCTGTGATCTTTATCCGCTGTTGTTAATGGGAAAGAGTCAAGAATGATAAGCCCTTCGTCAAATGTGACAGTCTTTGCACTTTCATCAATAGTTCCTGTAGCTTCGTAGCTATAAGTTCCAGTCGATGTATCCATTGATGCTTTATATTTCTTGAAGTTTTGCACGAACTCTGTTTGTCCGTTAATATAACGGCTAACAAATTCGTCTTCTGTCATTTTATTCTTGTCCTTTGAAATCTCGTAGAATGCTTTTGCGAACTTCTTCGAGTCATATTGATAGCTTAGCTTTGCGCTTGTGCCATCAACGGATAATTTCATCTTGAAGTCTTTAAAGGCTTCAATGAATTTCGCAAAAGTATAGCTTTTCATTCCTTTTGGGAAAAAGGCTTTTTGCAATGAATCGAGCTCGTATACGGATTCCCATTCACCAGCAATGGTTTCTACTTTTGGGGCTTCTGTTTGAGCGGCACTTTGAGAGTTGCTTTGTTTTTGAGAACAAGAAGCCAGTACGAAGACTGAGAATAGAGCAACGAATGCTAAAAATAATTTTTTATAATGTTTAAGCATCATCAGACCTCCTTGAAATAGATTGTTGTATTACGATTATATTATACGTGTAACATTATTATTTTGCAAGGGTTTTCAAGTGAATCATAATTTTGCTCTGTCATTTCACTGATTATTCAAAATGAGATGAGCAAAAATCTTCAGTGCAGATGGAGCAATACTTGAGATTCTTAAGAAGAATTGTGTGAGATAAGGTTCCTTAAGTCTATTAAAATACGAAGAACCTTTGGGTAATGGGAATGATACCTGAAGTATTTTAACAGAGCGTAAGCTCTTTATTTTTTTGCACAAAAAAAGCCCCTTGAGAAATTCTCAAGGAGCAGTGGAATGACTACTTGCTCGTTGCATCAGACATTTTTTTGAATTTTGCTGAAATAACCGTATTTAGATTATTATGTCCATCGCGTTGCTCAATCGTCAACGTTAAAATATCTCCATCAATAGAGTATTTATACGTAGTTTCTTTAGCGACAGGTCCAATGGACATGGTTGCTAGTTGCACAATATTTATAGCTTCTGGGAAGATAATCGTTTGGTTTGCTGTATCTAATTTACCGTTCTTCAATACAGAATGAATTTTAGCATTATCTCTATCAAATTCATAAGTTGTATTGGGCAAGTCTTTAGCGCCATCCTGTAGATTGACTGATAATTTATTAAATTGATTTTTAATATATTCTTCTTTCGTTTGAGTCACTTTAGATGCATCTTTTTGTTTTAAGTAATCGTAGAATCTTCCAAAACCATCTGCTAGAGATACAGTATAGTCGAATTCAACAGATGTACCTGTAATGTTTAACGTTGGTTTTAAATCTTTCCATGCCTCAGGATAGATCAGCTTGATAGCCGAATCATCATTGTCAAAATCTTTAAAGGCTAAGCTACGTTCAAGAGCTGGTCGGAAGTCGATGGCTTGCCATTTTCCTTCAATTGGAACGGGGTCTTTTTGAGTAGTGCTTCCTTTACGTTTGAAGTGTAGTTCATAGTGAACTGGAAGATTATCTTTCTTCGCTTTTCCATCAATCGTGATATAAAGCATGTCGTCTTTTAATTTGTAGTGATATGTGTTTGGCGAAACGCGATTTTCACCGAATGAGAAGAATGAGTTTGCTACTGAAAGTCCTTCATCAAAGGTCATAGTTTTGGCATCTTGATCAATAGAACCCGTTGCTTCGTAGCTAAATACGCCTGTATCTTTATTCATGCTGACTTTGTATTTCTTAAAGTCGTCTGCGAATCCTTCATGAGAGTCATACATGACTTTTTTGAATTCTTCTTCAGTCTTACCTCTAGCTTCTGTTGTGACAGTGGAGAAAGCTTTAATAAAGTTATCAATGTTATAGTCGTATTTAATCGTTGCCGTATTGTTTTCAATCTTCATATCCATTTTGAAGTCTTTAACAGATTCAAGCAAGTGTGCAAAGTGGATTCCATGGAGGGTATAGGCTCCGATGGATTCCGTTAAAGCATCGAGAGTATCGACTAATTCCCATTCGCCATCAATCGTTTCGACTTTTGGTGTTTCTGTTTTAGCGGCATTTTTAGAGCCGCTTTGTTCTTGAGAACAAGAAGCCAGTAAGAAGACTGAGAGCAGAGCAACGAATGCTAAAAATAATTTTTTATAACGTCTAATCATCGCTAGACCTCCCTAAAATAGATTATTATATTACGCTTATATTATACGTGCAACATAAATGTTTTGCAAGGGCTTACAATTGAATTACGATTTTGCTCTGTAATTTCATCAATTATTCAAAATAAGAAACGGAAAAATTGTATGTAGCAGAGTCCCCAATAGATGAGATTCTCAAGGCCTCCTAAATTAATTTATTTGCACACAAAAAAGCCCCTTGAGAAAATCTCAAGGGGCAGGGAGTTATTTAATTAGTTTTAGGATCTGAAACTTTCTTGAATTTCATTGGATAAACAAGATGAGCACCAGTTTCATCGTACGTTTTCTCGGCATAAATTGTAAGGATATCACCATTCAATTCGTAGTGATAAGTAATTGGTACGTCTGTAGAATTAATATAAAGAGGTAGAACTCCAAAGATGTTTGGAACTTCAGGGAATACGATCGTTTTTGCATTCTCGTTTAAAACCCCATCATTTAATGTTGCAGTTAACACTTTTGTATTGTTATCAAACGTTCCAGTTTGATGTTTAAAAGTTCCAAATTTCTTTTCTCTTACGCCTAGAAGAATGGCAGTAGCTTCTTCTTTTGTAGGGTATTTATCTTTATTCTGTTCAGCATAAAAATCAATATACTTATTCATATCGGCACTATAAGAATAAGTTACATCTGTTCCTGTAATTTTTAGAGTCGGAACGATATCTTGGAAGGCTTCAGTAACCTTTAATCGACTATTAGCATCACCATAATAAATTAAGAAAGTACGTTCCACTGTATCTCTAAAATCTACAGCTTTCCAGTCTCCTTCGAGTGAGACTGGGGTCGGTGCTACTGTGGTAGTCTCAGCGGTTGTTTGTTGTTTCTGCTGCTGTTGTTTCTGTTGTTGTTGCCCACATCCTGATACAAATAGAAGAGCAAGAAGGGAAAACATCCATAGGGAACTTTTTTTCATATTGTTCATGATTGATTACTCCTTCTAATGATTGTCTCCTACGTAATTGAAACGAAGACGTATTACTCTAAAATGACTTTGTTCATCTTTACCTTCAGCATAAAGTGTTAGTTGGTTACCTTCAACGGTGTAAGTATAAGTAATGGGTACAAGTGAGTTATACGTGGTCCCCATAACAATTCTACTTAAAAATGTAGGTGTTTCAGGGAACGTAATAGTATGTTTCTGCGTATCGATTTCTCCAGTTAGAGAGTAATCATAGGCATCATTAGGTTCGTCAAGAGTAATCTTTGTATGTTTCAAATTTGGAATATAATTCTTAAATTCAGCAGTTTTATTTTTTAAATACGATTCATAATTCGCTTTGTTCTCTCCTGTTGCAAATGCTTGATCCTCATACAGTTCTCTGTAATCAAAATGGTACTTCAATTCAACGGTTTTGTCTTTAATGGTCATCGTCATCCTAACCTTATCGAAGTCATCAAGCATTAGAACAGCGGCAAGTTTTTTGATATTAGAAGCTAGGAATACTTTTTGAATGGTCATTTGTTGGTCAGTCCATTTCCAAGTTCCTTGTTGATCCTTTGTAAGATCTTGTGGTGCTTTTATTGTTTGAGGAGATTTATCTGTTTGAGAAGACTTATTTGTTTTAGAAGACTGCGATGGAGAAGACTGACATCCCGCAATAAGGAGCACTGCAAAGAATGCCAAGAAACCGAAAAGGATCTTCTTTGTTTTAGTAAACATAAATTTACCTCCTAAACGTTGTTGCTTTAATTTTATCATTAAAGGAAATAATTATAAAGTGAAATGGTGAGCGATAGATGAAGAAGAAGGGACTGTATAATAAAAAGAAAGGTTGGCGATGAGGGCAACCGTTCAACTTATTCTAACGAACGCTAGTGAGAACCAGGATCTTTAAAAAACACATTCTATTTATGGTACCGAAGGTATCATTTTTTGCTATAATAGACTGTATGAGTAGAATTTTAGACAATGAAATCATGGGCGATGAAGAGGCCGTTGAACGGACGTTGCGCCCGCAATATTTACATGAATATATCGGTCAAGATAAGGTCAAGGACCAGCTGAAAATCTTTATCGAGGCAGCTAAGCTTCGGGATGAAGCGCTGGATCATGTCCTTCTTTTTGGCCCTCCGGGGCTTGGGAAAACCACCATGGCCTTTGTCATTGCCAATGAATTGGGTGTCAATCTCAAGCAGACTTCTGGTCCTGTCATTGAAAAGGCTGGTGACTTGGTAGCTATCCTCAATGATCTAGAGCCGGGGGATGTCCTCTTTATCGATGAGATCCACCGTCTTCCTATGTCAGTCGAAGAAGTGCTTTACAGCGCCATGGAAGATTTTTACATCGACATTATGATTGGAGCTGGTGAGAGCAGCCGGAGTGTCCATCTGGACCTTCCTCCTTTCACTTTGATTGGGGCTACGACTCGAGCTGGGATGCTGTCCAATCCCTTACGCGCTCGCTTCGGAATTACGGGGCACATGGAATACTATGAGCAAGATGATTTGACAGAGATTGTCGAGCGGACCGCCGAGATCTTTGAGATGGAAATTACCCACGAAGCTGCCGAAGAGCTTTCTCTTCGTAGTCGTGGGACCCCTCGGATTGCCAATCGCTTGCTGAAACGGGTGCGCGATTTTGCCCAGATCATGGGCGATGGCTTAATTGACGATACTATTACAGACAAGGCTCTCTCTATGCTGGATGTGGACCATGAAGGGCTGGACTATGTCGATCAAAAGATCCTGCGTACCATGATTGAGATGTACGGCGGTGGCCCGGTCGGGCTTGGGACTCTATCGGTCAATATTGCCGAAGAGCGCGAGACCGTAGAAGATATGTATGAGCCTTACTTGATTCAAAAAGGCTTTATCATGCGGACCCGGACAGGGCGCGTGGCGACCCGTAAGGCCTATGAACACCTCGGCTATCCCTACAATGGAGACTAGAAGAAGATGCTGACGGAAGAAGCAATAGTGGAACAAATCCAAGCGGATCCGGAGATGATGACTGTCTTGGCCATTATTCGAGATCTCAACTTGGCAGATGCCTGGTTGGCAGCAGGTGCGGTGCGCAATTTCATCTGGAACCAGCTCTCTGGAAGACCAGGGTTTGACGCGACAACCGATATGGATCTGGTCTTTTATGACCCTGCGATCAGCTATGAGGAGACTCTGCAGATCGAGCAGGAATTAAAGAAGACCTATCCCCAGTACGCTTGGGAAGTCAAAAATCAAGTCTACATGCACCAGCATAGTCCGGGGACGGCTCCTTATCGCAGTGCTTGTGACGCGGTTTCTAAATACCCCGAGCAGT
>ERZ1673737.3705-NODE-3705-length-11385-cov-4.637511_pt1 | contig 11385 bp, 9 predicted proteins | sample MGYA00580211_ERZ1673737 | MGnify/ENA primary metagenome ERZ1673737 (study PRJEB41218, sample SAMN15661789) | gut metagenome | host: Homo sapiens | place: Canada: London | collected 2015-08-20/2019-03-30 | study: EMG produced TPA metagenomics assembly of... | reverse complement strand
TTGCGGACATTTAAGAAGATATAAAAAGATAGTCAAAAAGACATATATAATTTAAATAAAAGCTTCATAAAATCACCTCAAATATCATAATCCGTTCTCTTTTGTCCTCGCTCGGAAACAAATCCGATGTGTCGATCTCATCATAAAACATTAGCTGTTCCTCCGTCATCAGACAACTGATATATTCCTCCGATGGATAATAAAAAAACAGCAGTATCTCTCTCTGATTTTCGTAATAGGACTCATATATCTTGGCAAGAACAGAATGCAATATCTCTAACGAAAATGGATTAAAAAAATAACACCGGTTCACTTCTGGAGGAAGCTCATAGTTCTCCGCACTGCTTAAGATAAAGGAAGTACGGTTTCCGGACACTGCCGTCTCCTTATTTTCTGCTGCCCCCTGATAAATACGTTCATCGTATTCGATTCCGATTGTTTTACACCTTGTCTGATAGGACAAGTAAAAACAGACTCTTCCCTTGCCGGTCCCATAGTCCAATACGGTATTATTCTTCCGGATTAATCCGCTGTTCGCCAACCGTTCCAGAACCACGTATGCCGTCGGTTCGTATGGGTATCGGTATTGATCCGCATGCGAATCATCTCTGCCGCTTGTTCGGATTTTCAGAAATCTATCCCATTGGGTCTCATTTTGGTTCATGGTATATCTCCCGTATCATTTACTCGATTCTTATATCTACAGAATATAGGAAATTGGCGGCGCTTGTCAACTTGCAGCTTTGGAAAGAAAAAAATTGCAAATATGTAAATCTCCCATCGTCTTATTATGGGCAGATCTTGTTGTTAATTCTTGGCAAATCTAATATTTCGTACTATAACTATTCTGTACCGTTTTCTCTGTACTGGGCATCTGCTTCCGTAAAAAGAATGTGCCTTGTCACATTCTCTCGCCGGGCGCGGTCGCTTGCAGCATGATTCACAAGATACGGAACCATTCCTTAGGTTTTATTACGAAAGAAGGCTTTTTATGATTTCCCGTCTACTTACCTTAACTGCCTGGTCCATGACACCGCCCGCAGTCTGGTCTCCCTTTCATTTAGTATTTATGCTGATCGGCATCCCGCTCGCCGCCTTTGCCGCATGGAAATTGCGGACGCGCTCCGAAGCATTCCGTCTGCATCTGCTCTTTGCCTGCGGTATTTTTCTGGCATTTTCCGAGGTCTACAAACAGCTTTTTCTCTATTACATAGAAAACAACCGGCACTACGACTGGTGGTATTTTCCATTCCAGCTCTGCAGCCTGCCGATGTACCTCTGCCTGCTGCTGCCCTTTGTTCCGCATAAATATCAACGTATTTTTTGCACTTTTATGTATAATTACAACCTGCTCGGTGCCGTCATGGTGTTCGTCGATCCGTCCGGTCTGATGCACCCGTACTGGACGCTGACCCTGCATGGATTTATCTGGCATATCCTTCTGATCTTCATCGGACTGCTCATCGCCTTTTCCCGCATGGTGCTGCCAACCGCCAAAGGATTCTGGCAGTCTACAGCTGTATTTGCGGTCGGATGTGTCATCGCAACCATCATCAATGTTACCTCGCATCCGTATGGAAACGCAGATATGTTTTATATCACGCCGTACTACGCGACCACGCAGATTGTATACTCCCAGATCGCTGCTAAATTTGGAATTTTTGCCGGAAACGCGGTGTATGTGCTTTCAATCATTTTGGGCGCATGGCTGCTGCATCTCGTATTTCAAGTCGAACGTCCGTGAGACTTGGCGCGTGATTCTGGTCAGCAAAGCTGATATATTCGTTGCTGCTCACTCATTCCGGGCACATCAACGGGATATTGTTGATGCTTCGCATTTCAAATCGGCAATATCTGCTATCGATACGATATCATACGGAATTTTCAGTTCAGAAAATTCCTATCTTCAATTAAAAGAGCGCCAGCCCCGCATTCACAGCTGGGCAGACGCTCTTTTCTATAACAGCTCAATTAATTCACTGTCACGGTAAAATCCACTGAAACGACTTTGTAACAATGGATTTTACCCTTTTATTTTTATTTACTGAATCTCGCTATGGAACTCCTGCAGGGACTTAACCTCCAGATGTCCGTTCTTCTTGATACTTCTCAGAGCCTGTACGGTAGCCTTTGCTGCTGCCATGTTGGTGAAGTACGGAATTTTCGCCTTTACAGCTGCCTTACGGATGTAGCTATCATCGCCTCTGCCCTTCTTATCGTTCGGGGTATTGATGATGATTGCCACTTCTCCGTTGGTAATCTTATCTAAAATGTTCGGACGGCCTTCGTTGATCTTGCATACCTTCTCAGCCGGAAGTCCTGCTGCTACCATCACATCACAGGTTCTGCCTGTACCCATCAGGGTAAAGCCACACTCGTAGAAGCCTCTTGCAACCTCGATAAGCTCTATCTTATCCTTGTCATTGACACTCAGGAGGACAGTTCCGGAGGAAGGAAGACGTGTCTGGGTTGCTTCCTGTGCCTTGTAGATAGCCTCACCAACGCTGGTGGACATACCAAGAACCTCACCGGTGGAACGCATCTCCGGTCCAAGTACCGGGTCAACCTCCGGGAACATCTTGAACGGGAATACCGGCATCTTAACACCGTAGTGCGGAATCTTCTTCTCTTTCAGTGCCGGAACCGGTGACGGACGGCCTGTTAAGTAGGAAGTCATGATATCCGTTGCCAGTTTTACCATCTTGATGTTGCATACTTTAGATACCAGCGGCACGGTACGGGATGCTCTCGGGTTTGCCTCCAGCACGTATACTTCGCCGTCCTCGATTGCATACTGCATGTTCATCAGACCTACTACGTGCATCTCTTTTGCGATACGGCTTGTGTAATCGCGGATTGTCTCTACCTGATCCTTGGTCAGATTTCTGGACGGAAGGATACAAGCGGAGTCTCCGGAATGGATACCTGCCAGCTCGATGTGCTCCATAACTGCCGGAACAAATACGTTCTCGCCATCGCTGATCGCATCTGCTTCACACTCGGTTGCATGATGCAGGAAACGGTCAATCAGGATCGGACGGTCCGGAGTTACGCCGACAGCTGCTCTCATATAGAAGGTCATCGCTTCATCGTCATGAACAACCTCCATGCCGCGGCCGCCAAGTACATAGGACGGACGAACCATAACCGGGTAACCGATCTTATTAGCAATCTCCAATGCATCTTCTACAGTAACTGCCATGCCTGACTCCGGCATCGGAATCTGCAGTTTATCCATCATCGCACGGAACAGGTCACGATCCTCTGCCATGTCGATGGTTTCCGGAGTTGTACCCAGAATGTTGACACCATATTTCTTCAGGTCTGCTGCCAGGTTCAGCGGTGTCTGGCCACCAAACTGTGCGATAACTCCCAGCGGTTTCTCCTTGTGATAGATGCTTAATACATCTTCCAGAGTCAGCGGCTCGAAATACAGTTTATCGGAGGTATCATAGTCTGTAGATACGGTCTCTGGGTTGCAGTTAACGATAATTGTCTCAAATCCAAGCTCTTTCAGGGCGATAGCTGCATGTACGCAGCAGTAGTCAAACTCAATACCCTGACCGATACGGTTCGGACCGCCGCCCAGAATCATGATCTTCTTGTTGTCGCTGCACGGACTCTGATCCTTGATATGGTAGCTGGAGAAGTAGTATGCAGAATCCGGTGTGGCACTTACGTGTACGCCCTCCCAGCCTTCTACGATACCTTCTTTGGTTCTTGCATCGCGGATCTCTTCCTCAGTAACGCCTAACAGCTCGCTTAAATATTTATCTGCAAAACCGTCCAGCTTCGCCTGGCGGAGAACCTCAACCGGCGGAACCTCGCCCTTATACTGCATCAGGCTTTCTTCCTCTTCTACCAGTTCTTTCATCTGCTGGATGAAGTAATGTTTAATCTTGGTTAATTCGAACAGCTCGTCTACGGTAGCGCCCTTACGAAGTGCCTCGTACATAATAAACTGGCGTTCGCTGCTCGGAACATGCAGCATCGCAAGCAGTTCTTTTTTTGTCTTCTTATCGAAGTCTTTCGCATGACCAAGACCGTAGCGGCCTCTCTCCAGGCTTCGGATCGCCTTCTGGAATGCCTCTTTGTAGGTCTTTCCGATACTCATAACCTCGCCGACTGCCTTCATCTGGGTTCCCAGCTTGTCCTCTGCGCCTTTGAACTTCTCAAATGCCCAGCGTGCAAACTTGATAACAATATAGTCGCCGGACGGAACATACTGATCCAGAGTGCCGCTCTTGCCGCATGGAATCTCATCCAGAGTCATACCGGTTGCCAGCATCGCTGATACCAGTGCAATCGGGAAACCAGTTGCCTTGGATGCCAGTGCGGACGAACGGGAGGTTCTCGGGTTGATCTCGATAACAATATCACGGTCTGTCTTCGGATCGTGTGCCCACTGTACGTTGGTACCGCCGATTACCTGGATTGCTTCTACGATCTTGTAGGATTTCTCCTGCAGACGTTTCTGCACTTCTTCCGAAATGGTTAACATCGGAGCAGAACAGAAGGAATCTCCGGTGTGTACGCCCAGCGGATCAATATTTTCAATAAAGCAGACAGTGATCATGTTGTTCTTCGCATCGCGGACAACTTCCAGCTCAAGCTCTTCCCATCCAAGGATAGACTCCTCTACCAGAACCTGACCAACCATGCTGGCCTGCAGGCCTCTTGCACACACGGTCTTCAGTTCTTCTACGTTATATACAAGACCGCCGCCTTCGCCGCCCATGGTGTAAGCCGGACGAAGAACAACCGGATAACCCAGTTTATCTGCGATTGCCAGTGCATCCTCAACGCTGTAGGCAACCTCACTTCTAGCCATCTCGATACCCAGGCTTTCCATTGTATGCTTAAACTCGATACGGTCCTCACCACGCTCGATAGCATCAACCTGAACGCCGATTACTTTAACATCATATTTATCCAGAACACCTGCTGCTGCCAATTCGGAGCAGAGGTTCAGTCCGGACTGTCCACCCAGGTTCGGGAGCAGCGCATCCGGGCGCTCTTTTTCAATGATCTGAGTCAGACGGTCTACGTTCAGCGGCTCAATATAAGTCACATCTGCTGTCTCCGGATCCGTCATAATCGTAGCCGGATTGGAATTGACCAGCACAATCTCATAGCCGAGTTTTCTCAGTGCCTTGCACGCCTGTGTTCCCGAATAATCGAACTCACACGCCTGTCCGATAATGATTGGACCGGAACCGATAATCAATACTTTGTGAATGTCATTTCTCCTCATGTTTTCTCCCTCTCATTGTCTGCTGTTTTTTGGCTTTAAAAAAGCGGCCTCCCGGATCAACTAAAAATCAAGCACCTCCGCGGTGCCTTCACGCGCGTCTGTCTGATCTTCCGTCACCCTGACAGCCTCCGCCAATCGCAGCTCTGCCAGACCCCAGTTAGCCATTATCAGCATTATAATAGAAAGTGCTTTATTTGTAAACAAAAAATTTTACAAAATTCGATCTTTTTCGCTTTTCAAATTTGATCTTCTATGATATTATAGTAAAGATATACTGGGGTGTTTATTTTGTCCAAAAGGCAGATTTAGACCCTCTTATTTTCGTTCCTGCGCGAGAATGTGCCAAGGCACATTCTTTTTATTATCTTGTCCTACGAAAATCCCACAAAAAGGAAAGGGGTTATCCATTATGAAAAAAGTTGTCATCATCGACGGTCAGGGCGGACGCATGGGGCGCGCCCTCGTAGAAGAAATCCATAAACTCTGTCCCGGACAGCCGCTTCTCGCGCTCGGTGCCAACACCACTGCCACTGCCGCGATGATGAAAGCCGGAGCTGACATGGGCGCCACCGGAGAAAACCCCGTTCTTGTCGCCTGCCGCGATGCCGACCTAATCATCGGACCAATCGGCATCGTCATTGCAGACTCCCTCTTAGGAGAAATCACCCCCGCCATGGCAGCCGCCATCGGACAAAGCCGCGCCCAGAAAATCCTGATTCCTGTCAGTGGAAGCTCCTATTGCCGCCATATTTTAGTAGGAACACAGAATTTACCAATGAATGAATATATCCATTTGGCGGCAGAGGAAGCAGCTGCCTACCTGAATCATATTTAAAAAATGCACGAAGCTGAACTCTCATCGTTCCGCTCCGTGCATTTTTCTCCCGGTCTCTTTATCCTTCAAAACCTGCATCTTCAACTCATCCACCCCGGAAAATTTCATCTCCGGCCGCATAAAATCTAAAAAATGAACCTCTATCTTTTTCCCATACAGGTTTTCATCCAGATCATAGATATATGTCTCCGCACCCGCCGGTCGTTCCCCGGCAATCGTCGGTTTTTTTCCAATATTCGTGATACTTCCATAAGAAACACCCTCAATCACCGTCCGGGAGAGATATACCCCGAACGCCGGAAGATGTTTCTGGATTCCCGGCAGGATATTCGCCGTCGGAAAACCTAGGGTGGAACCTAAATGCTCCCCGTGTACCACCTGTCCGCTGATCCGGTACTCGTATCCCAACAGTTCATTCGCCTTGCGGATATTTCCCTTCGCCAGCTCTTCCCGGATATAGGTGCTGCTGATCTCGCGATCGCCGTCCATCGCCTTTTCAACGATCGACACCTCATATCCATATTTCGGTGCCAGTTTCCGAAGCAGTTCAGCATCGCCCTTCCGCTGGTAGCCAAAATGGCAGTCCGGCCCGGACACGATCGCCTTTGCGCCCATCTTGCCGACCAGAATCTCGGCAACAAACTGTTCCGGGTCCATATGTGCGACTTCCTGGTTGAACGGATATTCCACCAGATACTCCACCCCCGCCTCGCGCAGGTTCTCCTCGCGCTCCTCGTTGGTCGTGATCATCGTCTGCAGCTTTCCCCGGATCAAGGTTCCCGGTGCCGTCTCAAAGGTAAACACCGCTGGTTTATATCCTTTTTCCCGATACCGCATCACTTCCCGCAGCAGCTTCTGATGCCCTCTGTGAAGACCGTCAAACTTACCGATCGTGACCGCAGTCGGCTCTTTTATCTGAAATTCTCTGGTTCCGGCAAAATACTGCATCTTACTCTCCTCCCAGAAAGATCTTACGTGGTTTCCATTGTTTCTTCTCCGGCTGATAGGCATAGAGACCGATAAACTGGTTTGCGCTGTCATAGACGCGGATGATTCCAGAATCCGGAAGTACCATCTCTGAGTTTCCATCCGCAGAAACCTGGTGTTCAGCCAAACTGCTTCCGATCTGCACTAAGCAGCCGTCTCTCGGTCCCAGCCCCTTCGGGAATGGATTTCCATTCTGCAGAAGCTTATCCAGAACTTCGCTCTCCGACACATACGCCGGGCAGTTCTCAAACATTCCATCCACCGGCACGATCCTATCCTCGATCTGACCGGCTTTCGCCAGCGCTTCCACCTCGGACAGGCGCAGGCTGTCCCCGATCGCAAATCGATCGACGCGGGTGCGGATCAGTTTTTCCATACAGCCGCCGCATCCCAGCTTTTCACCGATGTCATGGCACAGGGTACGGATGTAGGTTCCCTTGGAACAGGTCACGGTCATCATCACACGCGGCAGTTCCACCGCATCTATCTGAAGATCATAGATTTCCACCGGACGCGCTGCCCGCTCTACCTCTTTTCCGGCTCTCGCCAGCTCGTAGAGCTTCTTTCCGTTGACCTTGAGCGCCGAATACATCGGCGGTACCTGCATATACGGACCAACAAAGCTCTCCGCCGCCCCGCGGACTGCCGGTTCTGTCAGCTGTTCCGTCGGTTTCTCCGAAAGAATCGTTCCTGTCATATCCTGCGTATCGGTTTCGGTTCCCAGCAAAAGAACTGCCTGATACGTCTTCCTCTTATCCGTCAAAAGGTCACACAGCTTCGTGCCCTTCCCCAGACATACAGGGAGTACGCCCTCCGCTGCCGGATCGAGCGTACCCGTATGACCGATCTTTTTCTGTCTCAAAATGCCCCGGAGCTTCGCCACCACATCGTGGGACGTAAACCCCGGTTCTTTATAAATGTTTATCACACCGTGAAACATAAAATCTCCTAAAAATCAGAACTATTACCGTCCATGCGCTGTGCACCTGAAAGCAGGCAGCGCAATCAGCAACAGAACCTCCTATTCCTCCCTACGGGCATCCATCTGTTTCTCAATATGTCCCGTCAGGTTGTTGATCACATCCCTCGGATGTCCCTGCATCGTGCAGCCCGCCGCGTGGATGTGTCCGCCGCCGCCGAAATACGCCGCCACCTTGCTCACATCGACATAGTCGTTGGAACGAAGGCTGACCTTGTACTCGTTGAACGCCTTTTCATAGATGAAAATGGCGCATTCCACTCCTTCGGTAATCCGGAGCTGATCGATAATGCCATCCAGATCGTTCGTATCGACACCGTAAAACTCCATTTCTTTCTGGGAAACCACACTGAAAATACATCTTCCATCCAGAATCCGTGTACTGCTAAGCAGCGCTTTTCCGAGAATCTGGTTCTGTGCGTAGGTCTTGCGGTAAAAGCTGTCGTCGATGATCTTCGCCGCGTTCACGCCTTTTTCCATCAGCGTGCCCGCGATTTCCATCGTTTTCCGGGTCGTTGAATTGTACTTAAATACACCTGTGTCATGCACAATTCCGGTATAGAGACACTCTGCCGCCTCCCTGCTGATCTTTGCCTCATCAAGAAGCGTGTATAACACTTCGCTGCAGGAGCTTGCGTCCGGAATGATGTAATTTTGTTCTGCAAATCCTGTATTGGTTCTGTGATGATCGATACAGAGTGTCTTGGCGGCGCTGTCAAAATAGACCGCGTAGCCGCCCAGACGCTCTTTGTCGCTGGCATCCAGCGTAATGCACAGATCAAACTGTTTTTCCGGCACAATCTCGGTATGAATTTTCTCAAAATCATTCATATAAGAAAATTTAGCAGCCGGATGGTCGAGAAACAGTTCTGCCTCTATCTGCGGATAATTCTCCCGCAGATAGTTAAGCAGTCCCAGAGTCGTTCCGATACAGTCCCCGTCCGGATGGATGTGACCAAGCAGTACGATGTGCTCCGCCCCTTCCAGTGACGCCTCTAAGATATTTTTACTCATTTTCTTCCTCATCTCCCGATTCTGAGTCTCTGAGGTTTTCAGTTACTTCATCGATCAGGCGGGTCATGTGTACACCGTACTCAATCGACTGATCGAGAATAAATGTAATTTCCGGCGTATTCCGTAAATTAATGCGTTTTGCAAGCTGGGTGCGGACAAATCCGACAGCACTTTTCAGTCCCTGGATCGTATCCTTCGCCGCTTCCTCGTTGCCTAACACGCTGATATACGCCTTGCAGTACTTGAGATCCGGAGTTACCTCCACGGAGACAACCGTTGTCATCGGATGAATCCGCGGATCTTTCAGCTCACGGCTGATGATGGAACTCAGCTCTCTCTGTACTTCACTGTTAATTCTTGTATTTTTAATGCTATTTTTACGCATGAATCCCTCTGCCTTTCTAGCGCGGAACCTCTACCATCGCATATGCTTCGATCATATCGTCTTCCTGCAGATCGTTGAACTTCTCAAATACAAGACCGCACTCGTATCCGGAAGCAACTTCCTTCACGTCGTCCTTGAAACGCTTTAAGGATGCCAGCGGACCATCGAAGATCTGCTCGCCGTCACGGGTAATACGTGCCTTGCAGCCTCTCTGGAATTTACCATCCAGGACGTAGGAACCAGCGATAGTACCAACGCCAGAAGCCTTGAAGGTCTGACGTACAACGGCGTGACCGATTACCTGCTCCTCGTAGATCGGGTCAAGCATACCCTTCATCGCTGCCTCGACATCCTCAATTGCCTGATAGATGACGCGGTAGAGACGAACGTCTACTTTCTCACGCTCTGCGATGGACTTTGCGGTTGCGTCCGGGCGCACATTGAAACCAATAATGATCGCGTTGGATGCGGCTGCCAGACTGACGTCGGACTCGTTGATCGCACCAACACCGCCGTGGATGACCTTGACTACGACTTCCTCGTTGGACAGCTTCATCAGGCTCTGCTTTACTGCCTCGACAGAACCCTGTACGTCTGCCTTGACGATCAGTGGAAGTTCCTTTACATTTCCTGCTTTGATCTGGGAGAACAGATCGTCCAGGGAAAGCTTCATCTTTGTATCTTCAATTAACTTATTCTTGCTCTCAGAGATAAAGGTTTCTGCAAAGCTTCTTGCCTCTTTCTCGTTCTCCGGCTGTACAAATACCTCGCCGGCGTTCGGCACGTCATTAAGACCCAGAATCTCGACCGGAGTGGACGGACCAGCCTCTTTGACGCGGCGTCCTTTATCGTCCATCATCGCACGGACACGGCCGTAGCAGGCACCTGCCGCGATCGGATCACCGACATGCAGGGTACCTTTCTGTACCAGGACGGTCGCAACCGGACCTTTACCCTTATCCAGCTCCGCCTCGATGACAAGACCTCTCGCATTACGGTTCGGGTTTGCCTTTAACTCTTTGACCTCTGCGGTCAGAAGGATCATCTCAAGCAGTTCCTTGATACCTTCCTTGGTATGTGCAGATACCGGAACGAAGATGGTGCTGCCGCCCCAGTCCTCCGGAACCAGTTCATACTCGATAAGCTCCTGTTTTACCTTCTCGATATTGGCACTCGGCTTATCAATCTTGTTGATCGCTACGATGATCTCAACACCTGCTGCCTTCGCATGGTTGATCGCCTCGATGGTCTGCGGCATAACACCGTCATCTGCTGCAACAACGAGGATTGCAATATCAGTGGATTTTGCACCACGCATACGCATTGCGGTAAATGCCTCATGTCCCGGCGTATCGAGGAATGTGATCTTCTGTCCGTTGATCTCTACCATGTACGCACCGATGTGCTGGGTGATACCGCCTGCCTCTTTTGCAGTTACATTGGTCTGGCGGATTGCATCCAGAAGGGAGGTTTTACCATGATCGACATGACCCATTACACAGACAACCGGAGGACGTTTCACCATTAAGGATTCATCTTCTTCATCCTCTTTGAGAAGCTCTGCAACAAGATCGACCTTCTCTTCCATCTCAGCGATACAGTTATACTCTAATGCAATCTCCTCTGCCTCTTCATAAGACAGCTCATGATTCATCGTAACGACATTACCCTTCATAAACTGTGCTTTGATCAATGTAGCCGGTGGAATCTTAATGTATACCATAAATCTCTTTCGTTTCCCGGCCGAGAATAACATTTGTATTTTTATCGTTGATATTTATGCAAATGCTGACAATCTGTGGATTCGCTTCTCGCAGTACTTCGATCAATGCTTCCTTATGCGGAAGTCTGGTTCCATTAATAACCAGACAAACCATGATCTGCCCGGTGCTTTTGCCGGAACGGATCAATATATGCCGCACAATTCCCTT
>ERZ1673737.3695-NODE-3695-length-11400-cov-4.331335_pt1 | contig 11400 bp, 12 predicted proteins | sample MGYA00580211_ERZ1673737 | MGnify/ENA primary metagenome ERZ1673737 (study PRJEB41218, sample SAMN15661789) | gut metagenome | host: Homo sapiens | place: Canada: London | collected 2015-08-20/2019-03-30 | study: EMG produced TPA metagenomics assembly of... | reverse complement strand
TTATTTTATTTTATTTTTATTTTTTAGGAGGACTGAAACCTCTCCAATTTTGATCTATACCGAGGAGCTGAACAATACATAGCTGAGTATAAGCCCTCGACGTTATAAATTCCTCCCTAAATCATTGAAGGTATGTATCCTGTTTTTTTCAAGGGAGACCAGACCCACATTATGCATTATGTATGCAGCGACAAAACTATAAATTCCCTCCCTTTAACACGACATGAAGTCAAGAAGGCTCTTTTGCTTGTATTGTCGAACTCAAATAGTGTTAATCACAAATACGCCGAATCATTTAATTGCTTCAATCCCTTCGCTTCTTGGCCTTTGGTACGATATAGTGTTCTTCATCTTATTCCGAGTCTTTCAATCACCCCAGAAACAATGCCATTCTAGCGTGCTTTAAAGAAACCAAATTTGATCCTGACTGGACATTATGATTCCAACTGTTTTTACGTAAATTGATAAGCCATTAGTGGCTGACATGCAAAGCTGCAATATTTCGTAAAGAACTTGGCCAGGGACAGATATTCATCATCTTTACCTTCCGTATCACATGAAATATGACTCAATTGATCTTTTTCATACACAGCACTTTTTCCTGCGTGATTATTATAAATGCCTGCTCAACTACTTAACATTAAGAAGCTGCACTTGCATGCAGCTTTTCCATATATAACTGAGACTTAGCAGAGTATTTGCAACGAGCACGGATCGCCGGTCCGTACTTGTAAAACAGAAAAGGAGCCGGCATGCACAAGACGGCAAGAAAAGCCGGAATACAAGACGCCCAATGAATACCAAGATTTTGGTACATGTAATTGGTGAAAAGGGGAAAGACGGCACCGAAAATAGAACGTAGGATGGCGTTAGCGGCCAACACCGAGGCAGCGTAGATGGTATAGGAGTCAATGAGATAGTTCATGACCCCCAAATAGATCAAGACCACGCCAAATCCAAATGGCGCACCGGCAATAATACTCACGCTCCAGTGGATCGACGGCGAGTTAGTCCACGCAAACCAAAACAGCCCGGCAGGCGTGACAATTGCGGCGAGCATCATGCCTGGTAGACGGGCTTCTGGAGGCGCATATCCTCCGTTGGCATCTTGTACGCGCTGGTACAGTTTATTACCCGGAATTGTCGTTAAAATGCCTAACATGATCCCGATCATAACACCGAGGAATGCTAGTCCGCCCACACCTTGGTTCCACCCTCTTCCTTCTTCGTAGACAATTGGAAAGGCGGAAAACAGCATATAGAGGGTGCCATAGACGATGGCACTGTAGATCGAGAAAAGTTGTACAACCGGCTCGCGAAAGAGGAATAATAACGGCCGCGACATGGCGTTTGACAGAAGTTTGGGTAACGACAGTTTTCCTTTGCTCAGATCGGCCTTGCTGCGGTATACTTTGCCCGTAACGCGCGATAAGGTCTCAGCACGCCGACGTAGAAGGACGGGCGCATAGGTTTCCGGCACTGCCACGGTGATGATCAGCCATACCAGGCCAGCCGTCGCTGCAAGGAAGCCTTCTACCCATCGCCACCCGGCGTTCATGCTTAGGAAGCCTCCAATGATGGGACCTAAGCAAGGTCCTAGGAAGGGGGCGGCGGCATAGAGACTGATAGCCAATGCGCGCTGTCGGGCCGTGAACATATCAGAGATGGTACCGCCGCCATTGGTAAATGGGGAGGAACCAAAGGCGCCTGCTAGGAAACGGAGGATAAGAAGGGTTTCGATATTCTTGGCCCCGGCGCAGCCTGCTGTAAAGATGGCCATGCTGCCGGTACTGATGAAGAAGGGTATTTGTCGCCCAAGGGTCTCGCCCACCGGAGCCCAGAACAAGGGCCCGATAGCGAATCCCAATACAAACAATGAGAGGCCGATGGTGGCTACCTCAGTGCTAACCTGGAAATGGTTCTCGATTTGGCGCATGCTGCCACTATAGGCTGAGGACGTCAAGGACACAATCAACGTGGAGAACGCGACAGCTAAAGTGATGGTCACCTTCTTTGCTGTGTCGAAAAGCAGTGGGTTTCGAGGGTCGTTTGGGATCCAAGACACTGCATAAGGGTCTAGGTCGGTGCCATTGCCGATATATTCGTATTCGAGAATCTCTTGAGTGATTACCCCTTGGTCGGTCAACAACCGCCAGTATGGTATACGCCCATCAGGAGCTCCAAACTTAGGGGGATGGCTTTCAGCCATGATGCGCAACGAGACTATCTTCGACGGGAGACAAATCGGGTCATATATTTATGACGCAAGGTTGATCCGTATGTCCAAGACTTGGGCCGGGTGACTGTATCTAATCACACAGGAAACATTTTCTTAAACGCGAAATCTGTCTCAGATGGTCGTGACCCACAAGGTGGACTAAGTACAGATGTGTTGTTCGGTTCACTGAAGGATCTTTGGGCCACTACGGAGCATAAAGCTGGTGCTCACCTTTTCGAAAGACAGTTGCTTTCTCAGGAAGGCATTTACGAATTGTCGGGCAGAGACACATTATTCGTGGCTCAGGAGGGTGATCTGCAAGGGGGTGTTGGGCTGATAAGCAGAATGATCGGCTATACATTTACGCATCGATCGGATGAACTACCGACACTGGCCCGAGATCTGAGTCGGCCCGATTTGGATGATTTGGATGCCGTGTAAATACTTACACTGTTCTCTTATATTCAGAGAATGACTCGAGTTACACAATTCTTATACAGTATCGTGTTCTATAGTTTGTTGCGAAAGGAGGGGATGATGTTGTAGCGACCTTGACCATTCATAGGTCTAGCTCTATAAAAGCAAAACCACTGCAGGAGAAGAGGCTTGGCTGCATTGAATAATCACTACTATCAGATCTTGGCGTATGGTAGTGTCACTGGTCAAGTTTCTTACAAATTACCCTGATTCAGCTTTGCATAGTATTCACACCGAGTCAATCATGTCAAGTAAAAACGGGATCACGATTTCCCGTCAAGGTCATGATTCCGAGGTCTTTGGGATTTGTAATAAATAAGATGTAATATAGGTAGCCAGGCAGGTAAAGCATAGGCTTAAATGATTACTGCCGTGCTAAAAGCCCCAATTTATTGCTTTGCTATACGCTCAATTACTCGATTCCTTCAATTCTTTCAGTCTCGCCGATTGAATTGAAGCAATAGATCAATCGAGCCTATAGTATAGCGTAATCATGTGAAATAAAAAATTTACTAGTCTACCTAGTAGTTTCAAGGAATACACTTCATAAACCTTGAAAGAACAGTTCATATAAAATGATGTATGGGTTTTGGAGGTCAATACAAGCCATCCAGTCTAGCAATATAAACTATTCGGGAATCCTCAGAACAACCCTACCATCAATCTCCGAGCGCTCTAGACGATCCAACACATCATTGATCTCATCCAAACCAAAGACATCGATATGCGCCTTGACATCACCAGCAACTGCCATTGCCAAAAGCTCATCCATTTCCTCTGCCGTACCCGCTGAGTTACCCACAATGGTGAGCCCTATACAACCAGTCAGACAACTATATTCCCCAATTTCACACAAGAGACCCAGGCATTGAATACATACCCTTGACAATCATATCAAACGGAGTAGCAGGCAATTTGAATGGTTGATTAGGGATACCAACGCAGACCAGCGTTCCCAGGGGACGTAGCATCTGCATGCTCTGCTCATATGCTCGCTCGCCATTAGCTGTGCAGATAACGGCGTGAACACCAAAGCCAGTGATGGTCTTGACTGCCTGCACGATGTCGACTTCTCGGAAGTCTAGGAATTCTGTGGCACCCAATGATACGCAAAGACGCTTCTTCTTTTCTCCGCTGGGTTATTGAAATAGTATGGTTAGTATGCTTGTACCAGATCATTGATAAGCTGGATATTGTATACCTATCAATTGCAATGACTTTAAGGCCTTTTTTAGCGGCGATTTGGATTCCCCTATGCAAGTGTACCGTTAATAACCAAGGTATTCTGTATCTGGAAAAGATTTGGAGTCATACATATGTCCTAGGCCACCCGCAGCACCGAGGATGGCTAAATAGTTTCCCGGGCGAGTTTTGGTCTTTATAATGGAAGAGTACATAGCGATTCCAGCTAAGGTATTTCAGTATTCATATCATAGAGTAACAAGCGGAGAAGACATACCACATAGAAGGGGCGCTGCAGTATCTGGGGATAGCTGCTCCGGAATCTTTGTCACATGGCACGCTGGACTGACGATGTATTCTAAGTATCTGATTAGAAGCCTGATATGTAACAACACCATGAAAGAGAGGAACTACGCTGGAAAGTGCCAGGTACATTCTGTATTCATTGACGAAGTGAGCAAAACACAATTTTGAGGACATATAGGTTGAAACTGGAAAATATCTGCACCTACAGCACCAGCATTCTTTTGATAGGGACAAGCGGTATGATTTATCTCGCAAATCTCGCACTGCCGACAAGAGCTATAGAGCCACCTGATCGAATAACAAAGGTTCGTGAAAGGTTCGTATAATCAAGTCTAAGCCCTGACTTAAAATGAGACATACCTGATTCCCACTCGCGTTCCAATCCATTGTTTCTCGTCAACCTCTGGACCGACTAAAAACCGTAAGAATAGTAATTAGTATCTGCTTCCAACCATTGAAACCATTGAAAGACCCTTCAACCCTATTCTTACCGCCAATGACCTTCCCAACACCTTCATGGCCGGCCACATCAGTCAACATGGGTGTGTCGCCACGGATGCTGTGCAAATCTGAATGGCATACCCCGGAGAACTCGAGTTTCACGAGGATTTCACCATTTACTGGAGTTGGAACGGGGCAATTGCTTCGGATCTCCACCTTTGCGAAGACAGGAGATGTGGATGCGATGACTGCTGCTGTTTGGGTTTGAGGGGTCGCCATGTTGTCTACCTGGATGTGTTGATATATATCAAAATTGCAAGGATTGAGTCAAGTAGGAAAGACTCTGGTGTTTTATGTGTTGTATCGCAGGTGCGGGGTGAGGGCACCTGGGCAAGATAAGCCAGTTGGGGTAAAGTACGTTAGCCTCCTTATAGCTAGGAAGAACCTCTGATATCTAAAAGTTATACACTAACATTGCCCACATACAGTTTCTTGAGAGAATCTCACCCTCTCCGACTGACTTCAGGACATGAACTGGATAGTGAACTATATAGCTATCATTGTTTCTATAAGCCCAGGACGAAGAGCCCTGCTTCGCACCGCTCCGGATATCTTGTACAATATAATAGACTGAATGCTTTTCTTTACCTGGCTCAGCCTCAACATTCAATTAAACAATTATCTGTAAGCCGCGAGACTTTGACACCGGGGAAATCATGAAGCAATATAAGACAAGGACTCTGCCGAGGCATAGCCGAAGGGAAGAAGAGGCACAGCACCCCGAATGCAGCGGAAGGCTCCGAACCCATATGAGAAACTTGGACACATAAGGTATATCAACGATGAAAATCTAAAACCGGACACAAACACCAGACCCTTAAGCGTTCTCCGATTGGATTGTTTGCTGTAATACCGTTAGCTTGTGGCGGGAGAGTTAGGATTGGAAAGAAACATACCACCAGCCAATCCATTCCCTCATTAATACCCTTGCCGTCAATAGCAGAGCACGCGACAATGCTCCAGTTCCGGTCCCGCAATTCTCCCAGCTTCAAAGCCTCTGAAATCTCGCCTGCACCCTTGGCACCAGGCTGATCCTGTTTGTTGGCAAAGACCAGTAGCGCTGCATCGTGAAGTTCCTCTTCATTCAGCATGGCTGCTAGTTCGTCTGCCGCGGTCCCTAGCCGCTCGATATCTGTGGAGTCGATGACAAACACTACGGCCGCTGTGTTGGCGTAGTAGCATCGCCAGTATGGGCGAATGGAAGTTTGGCCACCGAGATCCTATGAGGCAGGAGTATCAGTAATGAACTGGGTGATCGTGTAGCTGTACACCACCTACCCAGACATTGAGATTCAGGTTCTTATATGTGACCGACTCGACGTTGAAACCGATCGTAGGTATCGTAGTGACAACTTCGCCAATCTGCGAGCGCGCATTGTTAGTCCACTGTATCGATCGCGCCAACTCCCCAGTTCCCCAACGGCGGGTTTTTAGTAGCTCACCTTGAGTCTGTAGAGTAGAGTGGTCTTTCCGGCGTTATCCTAGATGATAATAGAGTCGATCAGCTTCCATTTCCCCATCATTATCCTGTTTAGAAAATATGACACCACATACAAGTCCTAGAATCAGAATGCGGATCTCCTTCTTGGACCAGAGCAGGGACCACATGCGCGATAGTGAGCCACCCATGATGTATGCGCGCGTGTTCGGTCGAGTGAGGCGGGCTAATGCAACGGATGATGAGGTCTGCGCAAGCAAATAGAGAAAAAGAGTAAACTATGGTTAAGTTGTAGAGAAGTTCAGATGAAAGAGATGAGACGGGTTGCCGGCCTGTGCGGTGGGCGGTCAATCGGGGAGATCACGATGCGGGATTGAGCTCGTTCGAAAACCTGACGATTGTTCCTTCTCCTCTCAGGTCTGTCGGGTTAATTGATCACTTTTACATCCACTCCAGCTTCATCTCCTTTAGACACTTGCAATTCGGCGCGATCACAGTCCCGGCGCACTCCCTAGATTCGCCGCACGTCCCAGTTGACCCCGGAGTTACGCCATGGTCGGAAAGAAATCGGGTAAGGCCCTTCGGGATGAGGGTAGGTTCATCAAACAAGTGATGATTACACCTTGGTCTGATAGAAAGACTAATACCTGGACTGTACAGGCCTGGAGCGCACCGATAACAACATGGAACTATCCAGCTGGCCCCAGATCCCAGCAATCAACCAGAAGAACTACTACACGTACGTGTACGGTCGAGACTAAGATTCTGAGACCATCCCTATCGCTCGAGTTACGGACTTCAATGCTGACCGCACGATTTGTAGTGACTACCTGAAGCGCGACGACCAGAACCTGGCGTTCCGCCTGCAAAATGAGGAGGCAAGAACGAGAATGACCAAGAAGGCAAAGGACCACGACCGGGCCATGGCAATGGCCAAGCCCGAGAATGCGGAAGGCGAGGGCGAGGCAGATGGCGATACCAACATGGAGGATGCGGAAGAGACTCCAGCTGAGATGGCTGGCTCCAAGGTCATTGTCATTCACATCGGCAGCCAGAATCTCCGTATTGGTCTTGCGAGTGATGCGCTACCAAAAACCGTACCCATGGTTATTGCGCGAAAAGCAGCGACCAGCGAGTCTGAAGACTACGCAGAACCCAAGCCGAAGAGGTTCAAGGCCGAGGATGATTCTGAGCTAGAGCCTGAGAAGGCTTTTGGTTCTGAGGTATGTTCAGTACAATTTTCTTGAATTAAAGCTAACAATATTTTCTTTAGTGGTCCTCTCAGTTCAACCGGATGTCTGCAGAGTTGAAGGTGCATATGCGACAGAACAAGCGACGGATGCTTCCTAACTCCAAGGAGATGGTGGTGAACTACAACCGCAGGACAGTACCGGAGATCATCTCTGAACACAACGACCCGATGCGTGTCGAATGGACCGAGCTCTCGAATCCCCCACCAGAGTATGTTGTTGGGCAGCCGGCGCTGAGAATACCCGATGCATCAAAACCTCGATACAAGCTCTATTGGCCAATCCAAAATGGCTGGTGTAATGAGAAAGACTACGAAAGCAAGAGGATGCTGTTCCTGGATATCTCGCTGATCCTGGAAGACGCTATCCAGAACCAATTGGGCCTGACCAGTAAAAAGGACTGGACACAATACTCTTGTGTATTCGTCATCCCAGACCTTTACGACAAGGCCTACGTCACCCAAGTTCTGGAAATGTTGATGCGCGAATTTGCATTCTCTCGGGTGTGTTTCATTCAAGAAAGTCTGGCGGCCACCTTTGGTGCCGGCTTCACCTCAGCCTGTGTGGTCGATATCGGAGCGCAAAAAACCTCTATCTGCTGCGTGGAAGAAGGCATGTGCGTTGAGAACTCGCGTGTAAACTTGAAGTTTGGTGGCCAAGACATGACCGAATCTTTTATCAAGATGATGCTGCACGATCACTTCCCCTATGCCGACATCAATCTACGGCGCAGACATGACTTCCTCCTGGCGGAAGAACTGAAGAAGAACATCTGCACCATGAACGAAGCAAGCGTCTCTCCCCAGGTCTTTGATTTCCATCTTCGTGTGGCGGGCCAAGATACGCGGAAGTACTCATTTAAGGCCTTTGACGAAGTTCACCTTGCGCCAATGGGTGTCTTTGAGCCTAGCATCTTCGATAATGAGAATAAAATTGACGGTCGACGTACTTTGATTGGCCGATCCGCTGATATCTACGACGGACAGCCCAACGATCCTACTTCTGCCGCGCAGTCAGAAATTTTGACAGCCATTGCTCCCCCTTTGGCTAAGATTAATGGTGAATCTCCCTCAGCAGCCGATGTTCAAGCTACGCCCACCCGCCCACAGCATCCCACAGCTATCAGCAAACTCCAGGAGCTTGAGGGGACTCCCCGATCTTCTGTTGCCGGATCCCCTGTTCCAGAGAACACGGGGACCCCCCAGGCAGGCGGTACAAGCACACCCGCAGTAGCAGCTTCATCCCAGACTTCTCGTCCCCCAACCGTGGAAGAACGTGATGATATCATACCAATCTTCGCCTTGGACAACGCCATTCTGACTTCCATCGCACACGCCGCTCGTTCCGACGAGAAGAAAATGCGCGATTTCATTGGTGGTATCATGGTAGTCGGCGGCGGCAGTCTGACAGCAGGATTCCACTTGTTCCTGGAAGAGCGCCTGCAGGCTCTTCGTCCTGGCTTTGCCAAGGAGATCATGATTGGAACACCGCCTCGAGACTTGGACCCCCAGGTTGTTGTTTGGAAGGGTGCCAGCATTTTTGGCAAATTGGACGCCACAAATGACAGCTGGATTGGACGATTGGAGTATGATCGACTTGGGCCGCGGTTGATGGCTTACAAGTGTATGTGGGCTTATTGATTGTGTACTTTGACTTTGTGATGCTATTATGAGAAGCTGGCGGTGGCGATGGGAGTTTTACATTTTGGTTAATATCAAAAGGGATATCAATATTTTCTAATGCAACGGAGTATTTTGAATAAAGAATGACCAACGACAGGCAAACATAATCTAATTAGCACAGCATAGCGCAGCATAGCACAGCACGAAGTTCGCTCTTCTCGTATATAAGCGGTGAAATACGGCAGAATGATGATCTCTGGCTGGAGTTCGCTCTGCATTGTCCAGCTTCGATTAATTCAACCCGCCTCCAGCTGTCGCAGTCTGATAAAAGCTCTTCTCGCGTAGAGTTGGACATAAAGGACTTTTAGCTGTTAAATCTCGACTTCTGACTCCTATCAACCCTTGTTACAGTCCCCGTCACGACACGGTAGGTTTGCGACGACTGCCCTTGAGATCAATCTGAATCGGGCTTATATTGGATTGATAGTCCAGCTTTGCGCTACAACTTACAACCCTTACGACTGAACCGGTGATTGTCCAGTCAATCTGGGTGAGCCTACCTTTCCACCTACCAGCCTGATACAGAGTTGCTGATCTGCAATGCAACCGACAGTCCTTTTCTAGAAAACTGCACCACAAGATGTCCAAGTCTAAAGATGGACAGTCCTCTGGGAGCTTTCACCAGGATTACATTGCGTCCCTGCGCTACCGCAATGACCTACCTCCTCCGGACATGCCCCCCAAGTTTCTCGACATCCCGCACGAGGGCTTGAGCCGCTTCCTCACTCCCGGCTTTGCATCAAACCTGGCGCGTCGCGAGGAGCCAAATATCGATGTCGATGCTGAAGGTGGAATGCCCATTGACCTGGTCGGTATTCCGGGATTACACTTAGGCGATGAGAGTGGTACGTGACGACCGAATGTTCATTACATCGCGTAACTGGGACTAACATGTCTGCCATAGCTATCATGGCCCCCGAAAACCCTCAGCCTCTTGATCCCGCTGATCTCCCACTCCTCATGAGCATTGATCAACTCCGAAACCCCGTCCAGAAGAATACCAATGTCAGCTTCCTTCGCCGCACACAGCATATCTCGGTCGACCGCACCGCTGGGGCTGGAGCCGCTGTACCTGCCAAAACGCAATCACGGCCAAATAAGAAAGGAAAGCCTTCAATTGATGATCCTAAGCACGTCAAGAAGTTCATCACAAAGGGATTCGATATTGCTTACCCGCAGAGCAAGCACACTGGAGAGGATACCGAGAGCCGCGTTCGAGGCCTTCCCCCCACAAAGGCGGAAGTGGATGCCTGGGCGAACCCAGTCCACCCTGAAAACTCCAAGCTGAAGCCAGTCGGCTTCTTCCCTGTCTTGCCTGACCTGGAAGGATTCCCCGAACCTGGCGGTTTCCTTCAATTCAAGTTTGACAAGGCACCTGTGGCAGCCGTCGCAGGCAAGCGGGACAAGCGCATGGAAGTTGGTCTTCTGAGCCCGGCCGCACCCGAGCAACGTATAGTTCACGAGCATGAGTCCAAGGTGGCTCTTCACGACGCGAACCCTAATCTCTACCCTCACCCGGGCCCAGTGCCCTTCGACTACCGCCTATTCCTACCTGAGAAGACCGAAGCCTTGAAGAAAATTCACACGAGCATGAGCCTGACACATCCAGACAGAAACGACCCAGAACTTTACACCCACGAGTCCGACGGCAACAAATACCACCGCTACGATCGTGCCCGCACCTACGCAACAAGCGCCCAGACCTTCAGCAACGAACAGAAAGACATCGCAATTACCCTTTTCAAGCCGAAAGACGGCGATACCAGACAACTGGCCGCCTACTACTACCCCATCATCGGCAAGGCCCGTCTCAAGCCCGAGCGTGCCCGTACCATCGCCCAGGCCGGTCTGGCACCTACATCCACCCAGCAGGAAGAGCCAGAGGAGCAGGTCGACCAGATGCACGTCACGGTCCGCGATCCCGACGAGCAAGAAGTCTACAAGCGTGCCACGCACCGCCTGCAGGTCGATCCCAAGTTCGCGAGCAACATGCCGCCTGAACCTACCGTCGTGGAAGAGGAGCCGCCAATCGAGAACGAGGATGCCGATAAGCCCGCTGAGGATACTCGCATGAGTGATGACGAGTAGGGCTGAGCGGCTTTTGATTATGTACAATGGGATCTTTTCTTGAACATTGATTCTCGAAGTATTTAGATTTCTTGGGTCTGGCGTCTGAGCAATGAGGGAAAAGGCGTTCAATTGAACAAGTTCCAAGGTTTTCATCGTACATTGGCATTGGCCAAAGCTTCATTACAGCTTGGACTGATCGGCTATACATATGTAGGAAGTAGTTCCCGGTAGACTTAATGACTCAGGTGCCTTCTTCCACCTGCTTTTCTTGCTTTC
>ERZ1673737.3694-NODE-3694-length-11400-cov-4.466902_pt1 | contig 11400 bp, 11 predicted proteins | sample MGYA00580211_ERZ1673737 | MGnify/ENA primary metagenome ERZ1673737 (study PRJEB41218, sample SAMN15661789) | gut metagenome | host: Homo sapiens | place: Canada: London | collected 2015-08-20/2019-03-30 | study: EMG produced TPA metagenomics assembly of... | reverse complement strand
AGAGCTACCTCCAACAGCGAAGAGACAAGGAGCAAATGAAGAGACCGGCTCCAAGGTAAAACGAGTGAGATAGCGTGAGAGACAAAGACAAAGAGCGAGAGAGCAGGAGATAAGTTAGAGCAAGTGGAGTTGCAGCTTGCACGGGATGACGGAGGTCCTGGGTACCTCGGCATTACCGGTATGGTTTTGGTAATTCATATATATTACCCACTTTGATGTATGTAATTTGTGTATTTATATTGTACATACATTACATACAGGGCCCACCCCCGTAGCCGTTTAGTACCCCGCGTGATCCGACCAGCTGTCAGGAACCTGAAACTGCGACTGCTTCAGTTGGCTTGGGGCAATATAAGGTCATTTTGGTAGATAGCCATTTCAATCGAGTCTTGAGCTCTGAATATCTCTGCTGTGAAACACCTGTGCGAGGAGCTTCAACCCCGTAGCGCCGAGCCTATGATACAAGGGTGTCATGAGTCTGTTGACACTGGGGTCGGACCTAACCAAAAAACGTCTTCTACCGCATAACTCCACCAATATGCGTCGTTTTGGTACCGGAATAAATGGAAATCGTGCTGAAAACGCGGAGCTTTTTCATGAGACTCGATCGGTTAGGTTTATACGCCTCACAAAACGAGATATCGCCTTCTAAAATTGCCGGGGCTCATGTCATAGAATGCCTGCTCACTCACCAGATTTGAACCCTATTGAACAGGCATGGGCCCATATAAAAAGGAGCTTTTCAATTGATACGCTTGTCTAGCTTTCTAGGGCTCCTCTCAGCAAAAGTTGGAGGATTACCACCCATACACCTCGGGAAGCTACGGAGTATAGATCGTCTGATTAGCTCAATGCCACGTAGAATCGCGGCTGTAGGGGCCGCAAAAGGCTTGTATACCGATATTAACTATTGAATAAAATTCTAGCTATTTCTCTATTATTTGCATCAAAGACTGATTAAATTGGGTAAGAATTGATTGAGGTAAACGTAGTTCCTCCATTGATACCAGAATCGAGGGCTTGTGCTATATCATACGCTTCATTGTTGGATAATCTATCGTAGTGTAGAATAGCAATGCTTAATTCCCTACTAAAACACCCCGTGATAAGTTAAATGCAGTATAACTTAAGTTAAGCATTACTTAATACTTAATTATATAAGAGTACGCCTGGTCTAAGAGGCATATATTCTCCTACTACGAATCTACGATATTAAATCTCTTACGCTGCTAACCTACAGCAGTACTATTTTCAGCAAGTAATTATCACTGCACCTAGTAAGGACGGCGGGCCCCTCGTGTTGCCGTTCCATGCCTTGTTTGACCGAGCTCCTGTTTTTCCCGAAGTGGCATTGTTCTGACGGAGGAATCACTCAACGGACTACTATATACAATAACTACAGTTCGCGGCAGTCTAAAATGGGCAAACAAGAGATGATAAAAGAGAGGTCAAAATGGGGCGAAAACCATGGTATACTCGTGTGGAGACTGTCCAATACTTTATCAATGGTACTGTATAAATATGCCTGACCCATGCTATATGAAAACCTTCGTAATACTAAGAATCATTGATATTGATAATCATAACAATCGTAATACATGAAATGAGCAAGCCATATGTATCTGTCGCTGGAAGTTGGCTTAACGCGGACATGATTGTCAGAGGTTGTGTAGTAGCGACCTAGAACAGTTGACCTCAACCCAGACGAATAGAGCATCGTTAGTGATGATCAAACATGATTTAAGAGCTTTCTTTGGCCAGAGAAAATGCGTAGCATATGCCGCGGACTATGACATCGAGTAACTGGTAGTGACCGGGATGAACTTCATTTGAATCCCAATGGTCACCAGTAACAATTGACGATAGCCAGAGACATAAAGCCGCAGTGGAACATGAGGGTCAAGGCAAGGGCCATGACTGGCTTTTCTTGACTAAGAAACATGGCAGCCAGTCAAATTGCGCATCTATGGCCCATGCATGTCTGGTGTTTTGGGGGACAAGAACGCAGCCCCAGCCGGTTGACAGTAGGTCCTTCACCGAGAGAATGAAACCCTAGAGCTCGTGAAAAGCTCAGCCAATTAGACCTCCTAGGTCTCGCTCCATGCCTGCAACTCGTTGTTCCAGTGTCCGTTTTCTCCGTTCCAAGTCACTGATTTCAGCCATCTCTCGCTCGATATCATCATCGGTGACATCTGGAACTTCCGGCTCTGCAACGGACGCAGGCGCAAAGCCATCCTGATCATCTTCATAGGAGTGTCTCATTTGATCCAGCTCCGCTGTGTTGGTCGCGACCCGGTCCTCCAGTCGAGCTATAGACTCGGTAACAATCTCATGACGATAGCGGAGGCTGGAGATTTTTTCCTGTGCTCCAGCAACGGGGCTTCGAGTCCGTTAGACCAAGATTATGTATTCTGCTGGGGCCAGGACACTTACTAAACATTGCACAGGATCTCAGCGCCTCGAAGAAGAACTTCAATGTTGACCTCCCCGCGGGGTCCTCGGGTTGAGGTGCCCGCAGATCGCTTGATCTCTTCCATCATATCATGTCCAAGGACTCTTGCTACCGCAGACTGGTTGCGGTTATTCCGTGCTGAATATATTCGGCTGGCCATCGACTCGTTTTCAGGCTCGGCGGGGAACATAGTCCCGCGTCGTGCGGCGCGTTTGTGTCCATGGGCCTTGGAGGAGGGATCAACTTGGAAGAGAGCCCGCTCATGGGCTTCTGTGTCTCGGATCAGGGCCGTGATATCGTGGGATCCTAGCAGCGCAGTGGTGAAAATCCGCGGGGGAGGGAACCTGGATGCTTGCGTTAGTCTACACAGCATGAAGGGTATCAAAGGAACTGACGGCAAATCGGCAATAGCATTGGAAGAGAGTGTAATCTGCTCCAGGTGGGAGCTAAGAAGGGTCATAGTTGCGGTATCTGGAGCTCTAAACTGTGAATATTTGCTTAAAGTGAGTGTTTCCTTGCGCCGTTGTTTACTCACGAGCTGCAGTGTTGCCTGAGGCAGAATATTCAGAATCCGGCTGTTCATCAACTGCCACACCGAAATTGAGGCCTGAAAAGTAATTCTGGATTGAATACAACTCTGCTCTTCATCTTGAAGTTGATTTCACAATATTCTCTTTTTGTTCTCGCAGCTTCTATCCAGAGTGTACTGCGGCGACTCGACCAGTAAGCTCCCCCTGACTAAGCTGCTCGTCTGGTCTCTTGCGCCCGTCCATCCCATCTTGACATCACATCACCCATCCACTTCATCCATCTGTCCACACAGGTTTTTTCTCATCATATTCTGTGTTATTGGCAGTTAGGGTCTCTAGGGTTTGCCTTTCTGCTTCCTGTCTCTACACTTTGCTCGCCCTTCTCCCTACTTCTCCCGGTAGCTTGGTGGCTGCTCACCTGAGCTCGATAGCTTGAGAAAGATGCCGGCCGAAAGGCGTTCTTTGCGATCAAACAACAAATCCGGCACCTCTTCATCTGCTAACGGTGAAAAGGCTCGCTCGAACTCCCAGAGCTCGAGTGCGAAAGACAAGGCCGCGCCTACCACCCGTGCAGCCGCTAACAAGGCCAAGTCAGCTCCGGCCAAGAAAGACGCAAAGGGCGCATCAAACGGTGATATGGGGGAGAAAGACTCGCACACGAACGGATCGAAGTCAACCGAGAATGGCGTGAATGGTTCTGAAGATGTTGAGATGGGAGAGGATACGGCAGGTGCGCCTACATCCGGATTCAACACCAACAAGGACCGCAAAGGTGACGAGAAGATGACCGTAGTAGTGCCCCCGACCAAGGGTTCCAAATCATCCGGCAAGGACAAGGGGGAGGATGTGGTGATGGAGGGAGCAGAGGATGATGCTGAGAAGGAGCCTGAGGTCGACCCAACGACCAAGGCCATTCAAGGTTTGTCAACTTCTCTTCTTGGTCAAGAAAAAGCCGACGGATCCATTGCTAACAAACAACTCTCTATCCAGACATCAAGACTAACTTCACTTTGCTCGAGCGAGCCGTTGCCCATTTCGACCCCAGATTTACCCTCCGTGTCCTGCGGTCCATATCCTCGATGCGGAAACACATCACCCCCGAGGTCCTCGCCGAAGTCATTGTCGACACCTACACCGCTTCCAATTCGACAGCCTCGTTCTTGCTGGAGGCTCTCGGTAAACCGGAGGCTTTCGAGAATGCCCCGGCTAGCTCGCAGATGGAGGTGGATTCGGAGAAGAGCAAGGCAGCCCCCAAGGAGACTCTTGCCGAGGTGGACGCCTACCTATCCATCTTGGTTCAGATCTATCTCTTCGACAAGCGGGACATCCAGAAGGGCGCTCAGTTCTCAACAGACTTGATTGAGCGTCTGCGTGCACTCAACCGCCGTACGCTGGATTCCCTCGCTGCCCGCGTGTACTTCTACTACTCCCTCTTCTACGAACAAATTTCTCCGCTCCCTCCCTCTCCCGCAGCGGCTGTTACCACTATCCGTCAGCCATTGTTGGCTGCTTTGCGTACAGCTGTGCTCCGGAAAGACGTCGACACACAGGCCACTGTGATGACACTTTTGCTTCGCAACTACCTGTCCACGTCTCACATCTCACAGGCAGATCTTCTGATCTCCCACAACCCATTCCCCGTCGCTGCTTCCAACAACCAGATTGCTCGGTACCTGTATTACCTTGGCCGCATCCGTGCCATCCAATTGCAATATACGGAGGCTCACAGTCATCTGATTGGCGCTACCCGCAAGTCGCCTGCCAGCCCCGTTGCTCGCGGATTCTACCAGGCTTCTCACAAGCTGTTGGTAGTCGTTGAGCTGTTGATGGGTGACATTCCAGACCGTGCTGTCTTCCGCCAGCCGGCTTTGGAGCAGGCCATGCATCCTTACCTGTTGCTTTCTCAGGCAGTCGGTGCAGGTGACCTCGATGGATTCCTCAACATTGTCAACACTCACAGTGAGACTTTCCGAAAGGATGGCACATACACCCTGATTTTGCGCCTCCGACAGAATGTCATCAAGACCGGTATTCGTATGATGTCGCTGTCTTACTCCCGTATCTCTTTACGCGATATTTGTCTTCGCCTCGGACTTGACAGCGAAGAGTCTGCCGAGTACATTGTGGCCAAGGCTATTCGGGACGGTGTGATTGAGGCTACGCTCGACCACGAGCACGGGTTCATGAAGAGCAAGGAGGTTGGTGATATCTACGCCACCAGAGAGCCCGGTGAGGCGTTCCACGAGCGTATTCGTGCTTGTCTCGCTCTTCACGATGAGAGTGTCAAGGTATGTCTGCCCACATTGTTTCCTGTGGCTTGTCTAACACAGTTCGTCCCATCACAGGCTATGCGTTTCCCCATGAACCAGCACCGTCTGGAGCTCAAGAGTGCCCAAGAAGCCCGCGAGCGGGAGCGAGAACTTGCCAAGGAGATTCAGGAGGGCGACATGGACGATGAAGATGCCGGCGGCGATTTTGATGCCATGTAAAGGGGAGTGTGGATGTTTCCATAATCGATACAGCTTTTTTTTCTTCCACACTGGCCCCATGCATAGGTATCTACCTCGTAGTGGCCTCTTTCAACCTGTGTGTTAATTCTGCAATTTTGCTTTGGACTTTATTCGGATGTGTACGACGGTGGATGTGCAGGACTAAGATGGTCGGCGCAATCTGTGTCACTTATACTGGAATTATTTGTGCATCGGATGCTACTTTTGTCAAGTCTGTAGAGTCTGAAATGTAGAATTCCACATATTTTCGGGACACAGTATTTGTTTAGGCAATCAATGCCACTGTAGACCAATATCCAGACAAATATGTAGAGGACGGTGATATCTGTAGGAGTTGAGCTGCATCGGGGTCCGTGCCGTCCCGAGAGCTCGAAATCTTCCCGTTCAAGATTGTACCTGTCTTCATATTCCGCGAATACTTGCATCAACGTCGATTCCTGTGATTGGGTTCCCATGGTGTAATTTGGAACTTTCCATTCTTTTATAATTGACCTTCCAGCATGGGAGCTCGAACCGTGTCGGCCTCTGGGCTGATCCTCTCATCACGACCGACCGCGACCTCTGTCTGCACCCAATGCCTCCGCGATGACCTCCGCTTAACGCAAGTTGCTCTTCAATCCCGAAAATATCACCCTACCCGCCGGAGGGATGCTTCGCCATTCGGATCTGCCGTGTCGGCGGCCCAGACCATCTTCAAGGGTATGCCGAAGGCGCCTGCAGGCATCTCCGTCGACCCGTTGAGAATAGTTGGGAAAGAGCTCAAGTTCCTCACCAAGAACATCCGGCAATTGCTTGGCTCTGGCCACCCGGCACTCGACAAGGTCGCCAAATACTACACTCACAGCGAGGGCAAGCACATGCGGCCTTTGCTGGTCCTCCTCATGTCCCAGGCCACGGCCTTGGACCCGCGCAAGCACCACACCTACACAGATAAACCCGCCACCGTCGATGACTCCTTTACCGCACAGACGATCCTCGATGACGCCAACCCGGAGATGAACCCGCTCGTGTCCAAATCCGCCGAGAGCAAATATGACTTTTCGGGAGACGAGAACATCCTGCCTTCGCAGCGGCGCCTGGCCGAAATCACCGAGTTGATCCACACAGCCTCTCTCCTGCATGACGATGTCATCGACAATGCGGTGACACGCCGCGCCAACAGTTCAGCGAACCTGGCGTTCGGAAACAAGATGGCCGTGCTGGCGGGCGATTTCCTGCTTGGGCGTGCCTCGGTGGCGCTCGCTCGTCTCCGTGATCCCGAGGTGACGGAGTTGATGGCCACTGTAATTGCTAATCTGGTCGAGGGCGAGTTCATGCAGCTGAAGAACACCGCGCAAGACGAATCCAAGCCCGCCTACACCGACGAGACCCTTTCCTACTACCTTCAGAAGACCTACCTGAAGACTGCCAGTCTTATCAGCAAGTCCTGCCGCTCCGCTGCGGTCCTGGGCCGGAGTGCGCCGGAGGTCATTGAAGCTTCGTACGCCTACGGCCGCAACTTGGGATTGGCGTTCCAGCTTGTGGATGATATGTTGGATTACACGGTTACCGAGGCGGAGATGGGCAAGCCAGTCGGTGCGGACTTGGAGTTGGGTCTGGCGACTGCGCCGCTTTTGTTCGCATGGAAGAGTAACCCTGAGCTGGGTCCTCTAGTTGGACGGAAGTTCCGCCAGGAGGGTGATGTGCAGCGGGTGAGTGATCCGTGTTCAAACGGAACACACAATACTGACTATCATACTAGGCTCGTGAGATCGTCTACCGCAGCGATGGTGTCGAGCAGACTCGCGCTCTGGCCCAGGAATACGCCGATAAGGCCATTGCTGCCATCAGTGATTTCCCTGACAGCGATGCTAAGACCGGTCTGATTGAGATGTGTGAGAAGACCATGAAGCGGAGAAAGTAGAGGGGAATCTGTCCTATGTAAACATATGTCCTTTTCTTTTCTCAGCTCTGCTTGTGTCGTTTCTTCAAGTCATTGCCTCCCTTTTATGACTGTGTATACTTATATATCTTAGATGGTTGGATACATACATATTCTGAATCTTTACCAATGGATGCAATTTCTGATCTCCGAATATGGTAGACAACTGGGGTCACTAAGTGTGTATAAGTTACAGTGCCACTGATGAACTATTCACCAATTAATCTCAATTCCTACCGATAGATCTCCAACGGCAACAAAGATCCGGTAACAACCTTCTAAAAGAGAAAACAATGTACATGATGCGTAGTTAGGCGGCGGTAACCGTGTAGATAGTCCTACCCTTATAAAACCGGGCGCCAAGACCAGCACTGGGCCGTCGACCTCACCTCCGTCAAAGTTGCATCCCGCCATCGAGCTTCGTTCTTTTCAGACTCTCTCGCTCCGCCATCTCGTTGGATACACCATAGATCGGCCGCTGCAATAGGTAATCCCCGACTGCAGATATCTCCGCCGAACGTTTCTGCATCGGTCCACGCGTCGCCGACATCATAGGGCTCCTCGTGCTCTTCCGATTCTCCATATAGAAATCGGAACCTCATCGCGAAGATGGACGGGTCTCAGGGGCAAGTTGGACAGCCCATGGCGGCGCCACAGCAACCGCAACACTCGAACCTCATTCGAACCGATCAAGTGCAGAAGCTGCCGCACCTCAACGACCAGCAGAAGGCCCAGCATACCCAGCTGGTGCGCAGCCTGTGGGAATTGCTCAACACACGCGACCCGAACACACACGAATATCAACAGGCACACACGAAATTGTCGCAGTTGTCGCAGAATTTGATGAAAGGGATGCGCATGTTCCAGGCGAACCGACAGCAGGCTATGCAACAGCATCAGCAGGCCCAGGTGGCCGCGCAGCAGGGACAGCAGCCACAACAAGGAAACCAGGGGCCACAAGGTGCACAGGTGCAACCGGGCCAGCGCACCCAGCCTAATAACCCGCAGTCGCTCAATCAGCTGCTTCCCCAGATCCAGGCTCAGGTCAGCTCGCTGAACTTTTTCCTGCCTCCGAACGTGACGCCGGAGCAGGTGCAGACCTGGATTCCGGAGGCTCGGTTGCGATACGGTATTGCTCTGCAGAAGCAGCAGGTTGGGCGGGCTCGGATTGCTGAGCTTCGTTCATCATATTCTCAGAGACAGGCGCAGGGGAATATGAACCAGGAGGAAATTCAAGAATTCAAGAACAGACAGTTGGCAGCCGAAAAGCTGTTCCGGGAGGGTAGTGAGTTCCTAAACAAGTTCAAGGAGCAGCAGGAAAGCTTCAAAATCCAGTCACAGCAAAATCCCCAGAGTCAGACCATGAATCAAGCGGGACAACAAGCAGTCCCGCAACCACCTCAGAATCAGGCAGCTGGAGGAGCTGCTCCTCCAGCAGCAACCCAAGCTGTTCCGAATACTCAGGGAGGCAACACAGGAAACAACATGCAATCTGGCCAGGCTCCAACCCCAGCACCCCACACAATCAATTCCGCCGTGAATGCGGCACGCAACCAAGCTGGCCAAACTGCCATGTCCCCCTCGGCCATGCAACCCGGACAAACACCAGCATCCCAATCCGCAGGAAATACTCCCGTCCCAATTAGTGCACCACAACCCCAGGCACAGCGTCCGCAACCCCCATCACAGCAAGGAACCCCAGGAGCACAGGTAACCTTCAGCCAAACCCCCAATCCGGACGGCTCAACACCAACTCCAACTGTGCCTCCTCAACAGGTGAACCAAGGCCCGCCACGTCCCCTGTCTCACCAAGCTGCGATCTCACAAGCTGCGCAGACCTACACCAACCCTACCCCACAACAACAAAACACCATGAACCAGCAAGCCCAGGCCAACCAGGCCCATCCCCAGGGATACCTCGCCAACCGCTCAACCGAAGCCTCCGCCCGTAACATCAATATGGCAATCCCGAAGAACCTCAACGTCTCCACCCCCGAGCCTGTCTCAATGCCTGCCTCGCGTCCCTCCCTCTCAGGTGGCCCCAGCCACAGCGCCATCGGTATGATGGGCCAGCCAGCAATCCAAAAGCACCCCGGTTACGTCCTCGAAGGTGAAGGTCAGCGCGTACTAAGCAAGAAGATGCTCGATATCCTCGTGCGCCAAGTCACCGGCGGCGGCGAAGGAGAAATGCTCACTCCTGACGCAGAAGAGGTAAGTCACCCAATCACTTCAAATATCAAGTTCCAAATCCCAAATCCCAAAAGTCATGTGAGAGGTAAAGCAAAATGACAGCCAAAACTGACCACTCTCACCCAGTTCATCCTCCAAATGGCCGACGACTTCGTCGACGACGTTATCACCCAAGCCTGCCGCCTCGCCAAACTCCGCCCTTCATCAACCCTCGAACTACGAGATATCCAACTCGTCCTGGAACGCAACTACAACATGCGTATCTCAGGCTTCTCAACCGATGACCTCCGCACCGTCAAGAAACCCCAGCCTAGCCAGGCCTGGACGCAGAAGATGTCTGCTATCCAGGCGGCTAAGGTTACCCAGGGCAGGTCGGAGTAGTCGAAACCAAAACTACAGCAGAAAGAAAATGAAACTTCCTTTCCTCTTTGCATTCTGTTCCTTGCAATGTTGGCTAAGCTAGTCTTTGGTTTCCTTGCACATTGCACACTCCACACTCCACACTGCACACTGCACAATATCAATGCCCGTTTCAACTTTCAACTTCCAATTTCTGATTTCTCAATGGTCAATCGGGGCCGGGGGGTGGGCGCGGTGTTACTTTTCTTTTCTCTTTTGACATTTCACATTTGATTTTTCTCGTTTTTTCAAATCCTTTTCTCTATACGAGGATTTGGCGTCTAGTGATGGATGGGCAGGTCTTACACATCTTCTTTATTTCTGTTTATGCGCGATGGAAGGAAGGGGCTTTACCCTTTTTTTTTTTTTCTCTCTTGGTTGTTCTCGCTTCTTTTACAAGCAGTGCTTGAATAATGAATTTGCCTATCCTGGCTTCTCTTTTTTTTTTTTCTGTTATTTCTATATCTAGTAAGTTAGTGCTGGTGGTACTGGTTAGTCTAGATTGTATCGCTCTAATCAAGTCTACGGTCATTGGCCATAAGTCCTTCCATGCCCCTACTTGTATGGATATAACCAACTGTAATTCGAGGCTTTCGTGTAGAGACTGTCCAATATTTCGTCAATGGCACTGTGTACACACTTATGAACCCTGTTGTAGCTCATGTCCTGTCTAATTTAGATGGACATTTGTAGTGGTCGATCGATACCCGTGTTTCTCAGTAAGAAAGACTAGTAGACTTGCCTGTACCTTATGTTCTAGTTACAAAAACCTAATAACGTTATCAAGATTAGTCTACATAGGTGTACTTGCCACACTTAGGGCTCACTGTAATCCCTCTAACATTCTACCTGACACTGAAGAACTACAAAGGCTACACTGGACGATTAAGATAACTCAATAAAAAGCTCGTACGCTGGATTCTGCTAAGTAGGACCTCACAAGACGAATAAGAAAGAAAGCGAAAATCTCGAGGAAACATGTGGTATAGTGATTTGATTGGTACAGGGTATGGAGAGAGAGACTCGATCAAGACAAGGCAACAGAAAAACGAGAAACAAAGGGGCAAAAGGATTGCGTTCTTGGAACGAATTTGTATGGGCTTTCTAGGCCGGTAGGTTTCAGGGTAGTCCTCTGAAGAAGGAAATAGACAAGGAAAAGATGTGTTGGTAGAAGGGAGACTGATAAGTCTGGTGTGGGTGTGTGCGTGATGGCACAGATGATAGAAAGACAGAATTGGATTGGGCAGAATGTTGGGGGCGGCAGTCGGAGATGATATAGAGGGTGCGGCGTGGCATGTTCCGACAATCAACGAAGGGGAGATCTATTCATCCACTGATGGTGGTACATGATCTTGTTGGTAAATTAGAGCCAAGCTCTAGAGAGGGAAAACAATTGAG
>ERZ1673737.3693-NODE-3693-length-11406-cov-3.859572_pt1 | contig 11406 bp, 12 predicted proteins | sample MGYA00580211_ERZ1673737 | MGnify/ENA primary metagenome ERZ1673737 (study PRJEB41218, sample SAMN15661789) | gut metagenome | host: Homo sapiens | place: Canada: London | collected 2015-08-20/2019-03-30 | study: EMG produced TPA metagenomics assembly of... | reverse complement strand
AGATCTCACTCAAGCACCTAAACACAGCTGAATGAAATGAGGGAATAGAAATACTCGAACACGCGAACCGAAGAAAAGGAAAAAATAACCAGCCAAGTCTTGAGGGGCAAAAACAGAAAGAAAAAAAACATAGAAAAAGCAGGCGATCTTATCTGATGAGCTCAAAGCAACGGCTTACCTGGTTTGGGAAATTGCCTCCCGCTAGGGTCTTGGGGCGGCAGAGTCACAGCCACTCAGAAAGTGGGAATAGAGACCCATCTCGTATTTGCACATGATCTTTGCACTGGGATCTCGCTCTAGACCGGAGTTATATGGAGTGACTTCGGGATTTGCTGAATTATGACCGGCCATTCCATGCTTTTTTGCCTACGCTGCACGGGGTTGTTCCTGTTGCAGTATGTAGACGCGATCGATTGGTTGGCATTGCTTTTAAGATTGGGGTTTTGTATGACTTTTTAAAGGACACCTCGGCTGTTGCGCCTGTTCGGGTTAGGGTTTTGGGTCTATGGTTTGATCTGATAAAAATTGGTGCGAATATCCATGGTTGTGTGGAGTCTCCTCAACCTTCAAACTCGAGGCAGTCATATTTTCTAGTTGTTTGTCGGACCTGCACCACGTAGCATATATAAAAATATCCGTTAACGTAAAGTTAAGTGTGGCTCGCAGAGAAACTGTAGAGTTTTCCACTTGCGCCAAGCCAATAGCCGAGTTAGAAGGATATGGCATCGGTGAATATTGTCCAAGAAACATACCAAGGAAAGTGTTACGCTTGGCAGATGAATTCCCGTGAAATTCCTATTTTGAATTACCATTCCTACTACGCTTACTTGAAATCGACGTCTACTTATCACAACTCTACGCTATCCCGTGCATTGTGGCTAAAAAAAATGTCATATATTTCAGCATTAAGGAAGACGTGATGATCATGATAAAATATTCGTAAATACCCCAAGTCTAACAAAAGTCCTCCATGTACATGCAATGCCAACCATCAAGCCACCACGGGTAGCAGTTCTCCTAATTAAATTCATGTCTCGTGATCGCCCAGCCAGAAATATGCAATCAAAGTCTTGACCTGAAAGCATTCCGCAGACCAGGCGAAATAGGCGCAGCGTCTTGGATGAGACGGCTCATCTCGGGATCATAAAGTGCCTCCGCCGAGACCGTCGCCGGAATCCGCTTTCCAAAGTATTCAATCTCCACACTCTCACCGTCATTCACGCTCCCAGGAAGCCAAGCATACGCAACAGGCTGGCCAATCGTATACCCGAATGCAGCGCTTGTGACATAGCCAACTGCCTTTCCATTGTAGAAGACAGGTTCCTTGCCCAGGACGACTGAACGACCATCATTGATTGTCAGAGGCCGGAGACGACGAGTAGGTGTTTGTGTTGAGAGACGCTGGATAGCAGCCTTGCCAACGAAGTCATCACTCTTATTTGAGTCAATAGCGTAGGCGACTCCAGCTTCGAATGGGTTGTGTTCGGTGGTCATATCCGCACCGTAGGTTCGATACCCCTTTTCAATTCTCAATGAGTTGAAAGCGCTACGGCCGCCGGCAATGAGACCGTGCAATTTTCCTGCTTGCCAGATAATGTCCCAAAGCCGTTGGCCATACTCGGCGCTGGACTGAATTTCCCAGCCTAGCTCGCCGACGTAGGACTTGCGGATAACTGTTACCGGGATACCGGCGAGAATGGTCTTCTTAACTCCGAAGTAAGGCAGGGACTTATTGGAGAAGTCGTCTGCGCTGATTGCGCTGATGACTTCCCGAGCGCGCGGACCCCAGAGGCCGATGCAGCATGTGCTGCCTGTGATATCGCGGACTTGGGCCCATTGGCTGGCGTGTTTTCCTTGAAGGCGCGCCTCTTTTTGGAGGTAGGCTAGCTCGGTGGCACTGTTTGCGCCGATTTGGAATACATCGTCTTCCAATCTGGACACGAAGATGTCACCGCGGATACCACCGTGGTTGTTGAGAAGAAGGGTGTAGGTGACGCTGCCTGGCTTGGCGGTCATGTTGCCGGTGGTGAGTCGCTGGAGTAATTGAACAGCGCCTGGACCAGAGACCTCAAATCGATGAAAGGAAGTCATATCAAACATGGCGACCGCGTTTCGAGTCTTCCAAGCCTCGGCCGCGGAAATGGGCGAATGGAACTGCGCCGACCAAGCATCTCTCTCGACAGGCCTCCATGATGCCGGGAGAGCCTTGACCAGATCATTGTTCGCTTCGTACCACCACGGTCTCTCCCAACCACCCGTCTCTAGGAAGAAAGCTCCGAGCTCTTGTTGGCGGGCATGGAAGGGACTGACACGAAGCTTGCGGGGAGACTCTCGCGGTTGAAGCGGGTGAAGAATATCGTATATCTCAACGAAGTTCTGCTGCGATGTCTCGCTCACGTATTCGGGGCTGAGTTGGACTTCCTCGAAGCGGGATAGCTCGCATTCTGAGACGTCGATGTCGGAGTGACCGGTTGTGAGGATCTGAGCCAGGGCTCGCGCGACCCCGGCTGAATGCGTGACCCACACTGCTTCGGCTACGTAGAAGCCGTCGAGGTGAGATGGTTGGCCGAGAATGGGGCCTCCATCAGGTGTGAATGAGAATACACCGTTGAAGCCATCGGCGAGCTCAGTTCCTTGGAGGATGGGAAGGAGAGACTGGGTCTCTTTCCAGGCTGGGTCGAAGTCTTCTTTTGTGAATTCCAGACGAGAGGGCATATTGTGTTCGTCGACGTGCTTTGGTGCTAGGCCTAGTGAGGAAGCAGTAACGGGCATTGGACGGTGTCCGTAGTATCCAATGCCGTACTGTTCACCATGTTCGCGGTAGTAGAGGTCCTGGTCTTGGTGTCGGAGAATTGGAAGAGTAGCATTCATGCCGTTGATCTGGGAGTTGATATCACGGCCAGCGAGGGCAGGGACCGTAGTTGTCTTCGCATACTGGTGTGCTAGGGGAAGTAAAGGAATCTGCACTCCAACCATGGCTCCTAGCTCAACACCCCAGAAACCAGCACAGGAGACCACGATATCTGCTGGAATGCTTCCATTGGGAGTAGTCACTCCGGTCACACGAGAGCCTGCACGCTCAATACCGGTAACTGGCGTATGTTCAAGGTACCGGACGCCCGCCTGTTTCGTGCGTTCGATAAGGAGCTGTGTGGCACGAGCTGCTAGTGCGAGACCATCGCTGGGAATATGCAAACCCCCCAACACCATATCATGGTTCAAATGAGGGTACATTTTAAAGCACTCCTCGGCGCTCACCAGACGTGCCTCGATCCCCCACGCGGAGGCATATCCAAGCTTACGCTTTAGCTCCTCCAGCCTTGCCGGCGTGGTGGCAACCTCGAGCCCACCCACCTGGTTGAAACACTTTTGTCCATCCTTCTCAATTGATAAAAGCTTCTCAACGGTGTAGCGTGCGAGGTGTGTCATGGTTTTGGAGGTATTGGTCTGGAAGACGAGGCCGGGGGCATGTGACGTCGACCCGCCAGGCATATTCAGCGGGCCTTGCTCGACGACGGTGATATCCGTCCATCCTCGAGAGGCCAGCTCATCGGCGAGGTTAGTGCCGACGATTCCCGCACCGATGATGATAACGCGTTGTGAAAGGGACATTCCAAGGTTAATATATGACGTGTAATATGGTGGCCAATAAAGCGGGCGTGGCTGCTATTTGTATACCCTTGATAAGAGCAATGTATACCCTGGTAACTCCCCGCACTCCGCAGAGCCGGTACGATGTTATCGTCAAGCTGATAATGAAGCCATGCCCCGCACGGGTTACGGTGATATATGGCCGAGCATGTCTGTCACGGTCCTCTTACGGTCCCGGGTTTCCCAGAAACGGATTGGAGGGGCAGCTTATTGCCCCACGTTCATGGGCGATAACTTAGGTACAGTGGGCAATAATGATCGACAAGGCAGCTCCGTGAAGAGCTCATTCGTCAACAGTGGATAAGATTTCCTTTTTTGGTGCTCTGCTCGGGGTCCAGATTGGAACCGAATGTTAGTATGAGGGGCAGGAGCATGGGTGACTTCATGGGACTGAGGTATTGTCCAATGAGAAACAGTCCGTGAAGTTCCTATATCTGTTCCGATCAGCTGTTTGTGCTGGTTTTGGGGTGGAAGTAGGGATACAATGTTGCCTCAGGCAGCAACTACCGATATGCTCCTACCACGTGATCGGCATTGGGCCGAGATCCGACAGCCAATCGATTCATAGACTTGCATAGTAGCCATGAACAACACTCATTCGAAGACAGATGCGACCTGCATTCATGAAGAATTGACCTGATTTAGAGAATAAACATAGATCTCGTCATCTATCGCTGCTACTACTACGACAACGATGTCAGATGGGAGCGTTTTCTCGAGCGACTGAAAGATTTCTTACGAAATACTCAATCCTGATTTCAATTATGACGATGCTGGGAGAGTAACTTCCCTCAACTAGAGTGGGCAAACCAGTAGGACTCCTCGCTGGACGAGTACCTAGTGCATGGCGGAGGGAGTACGGACTACAAGGAGTCAAATGCTCACATAGTGGTGCTTGACATGCAGTGATTTGATGGGAAGGAAAACTCTCATGAAAACGACGACGATGACTTCTCATATAAGATTGGGGTCGCTTGATGATGGCTCTCGCTTGCGGTGTCTCCGAAAGAAGCAATATCAATGCTGCATAGCTGGAATTAGCAGCTCTTCTTATAACGGGCGACATATAACATATAAATATTTGGGGAAACTCTGAATATCATAACAAGCTGTTCTATTAAAGTGCATAGATCTGAGCTAAACCGTTGACAAGTATTGCCATTGGCAGCACATTCCAACATCGAGGTCAGAAATGGTGCAATCGCTATTTTACGGCCTGTGATTGGTCAGAAACAGATTAGACTGCAGGGGCTAAAACGGTGGCTGTGGAGTAAACAAAAGATCTATAAACATTGAACAACATTCTGCTTTTCATTTAATTCAAATATTCCACGCTATATCGGTAAACGACATGGCCAAACTGGAAAGACAACCCCAGAATGACAGCGGGGCGTTTGACGTTCGGCTGGGGCCGATCCGTGGGGAAAACAAGAATCTCCTTCACCCTTGACCGGGACTTCTCAAGACAAACCATACATCTCTTTTGCAATGCGACAATAAATCCCTTACTTACACCGTTCATCATGCCTGAAAGCTCCTCGAACCGCCCAGTTCCTGGAGAACCGCCCATTGCAGTCTTGACCGACTCCCGCCCGACATCCGCTCACAGTGACGATCGGGAGGCGTTGGAGCTTCATCACCTCCAAACGCGCGAAGACGACGAGTTAGACTACTCCGACCCCTCGGCTTCGTCTGGGGAGGAGTATCGTGTAACTACTACACATCGTACTACCTCTCGGACTAGTACCCAAGAACGTGCAGCTGGCAAGGGCCCGTGGAGCTGGATCTGTCGGTTCTGGTGCCGACATGTCATCTTGACGGTAGCTCAAAGGAGCAATCGCGATCATTTTGGTGAGTATTACCGTTTTAATTGTAACTCTCTGGGCCAACTGGAAACAGTTAATGTCAATTCCATGATGGACATTGATGTGACGTTTACATTCCCGATAGCCTTGCAACGAATTGAACACACCGCTGACTCCCCCCCAAGCTTTGGAAAGGACATTTTTGGCCTATATTCGCACTGCCACTTTTATCGCTATGCAGGGTGTGCTTATCGCTCAACTATTCCGCCTACAGCAGCCAAACACTGAAGTCCATCGCCTCTCATTCCACGCGGTTGGCATTCCACTCTCGGTCGCTTGCCACTTTGTTGCTGTTCTAGTCACCTTGGTAGGTGCTTTTCGATTCTGGAGACAGCAAAATGCTATTTCCCGTGGTAAAGTGCATGCTGGTGGATGGGATATGAACTCTGTGGGAATCTTTCTCTTCATAGTGGGTGTCATCGAACCCCACATGTTCAAGTCGGTACTAATGTGGTTATCTCAGATTATCGTTGCGACATTGGTGTTATCCGTCATCATACTAATCCAAATTGACCAGCAACCCGGGGCGTTGTTCAATCGAATACTGCGGTTATGATTTCTGTTCGCTGATTACTCTAACATTGTCATGCTGGCATCACAAAAGCGAGTCAAAGAATTATCAAAAGCATACAGGCGGTTACTTCATCAACTCATATCAATCTAATCATAGTGCCATTGCAAAGATATTCTATAACTTCCCATGACGGACATATCTGACAAGCTATGCACTCCCTTCAGCGTAATCACTCAACAGGCTGTCGATTCCCTGGCTTCTTTTTCCGCATCAAAAGGTGCGAACTGCACCCCATCCCAAACCCCACCATCAGCCGGCATCAAGTCCACAGTCTTACCACACGCAAGTAACGCAGGATAAAACTTCGTAATCAAAGACCGGATCGCAACCCTAAAGACCCCAAAATAATCCAAACCCCCATCCACCCCATCCAACCCAAGCGTAACATCGACAGCCTTAACAGAAGGAACCCCATACCCACCCCCAGATCCGGACCCAACAACAGACCGAATACACTCCCCGTCAACCATAAGACACATGCGCGTCTGAAGACCAAAACAAGCCGATCCTCAGGCTCATCGTCCTCTATATCCTCCGCACAAAGCCGATTTGGCAAGGCCACCCGCTGAGCCGATTCATTCGCCAAAGAATCATCATCAACAAGCTTCATAAAGACACACTCCGCAACGCGGGATAATCCCGATTCGGCGGGTGCATTTTCAATCCCCTCGTCTAGGATTTCGTTGTATTTTCGAGGAATTGGGCCCAGAGGTCTTCGTTACTGTAGTCTGTGCGGAAAACTAGGAATCCGAAGTCCGTCCAGTTTTCGGCTTCGATTGTTTCTACTAGGGTTTGGAGGTTTTCAAACGTTAGGTTTCCGTCTTGGGCTTGGGTTTGGTTTGTGGTTCTGTGTTTGGTTCTGGTCCTTTATTTGGTTCTAAGTCATTCTGAATTTTACCCCCATTCTTGCGTTTTATGTCTGGAAACTCATGCATGGTTTATAGATCTCAACGGGAGATCGACTGCTGTGAGCACATTGGTTGTTCTTACGGCTTGGATCACTTGATAGGAATACATATATTTGAAGTTTACAGGCAGATTTGATATATATAAATGTTCATTAGTGAATATATTCCTCTTTACTATTTGTAAATGTTCAAGATATTGGTGCCTCAGGCATATAATGAACAAACCACGCGAAATGCCGAGGTCCATTTGCATAAGTGAAGACCCGACAATTCATTCGCCAAGGCCATTTTATTCTTCCCAACGATCCACTTGCTTTGAAGAGATTGGCGCATGTTATCGATCAGTCCCCAACCATATGGCTTGCCGGCCAATGTTGTATGTGATTCCCCGGATGAATTCCCACAACGGGCCAACCACCGATGGAGATTTTTTTTTCTTAAAGGAGTTGGTTTATAACTAGAAAAGAACCACCCACTGGAAGCATTCAACCACCTGTCACTGGACTAAATTGAGATACCCTGCACAAGCCCCAGCATCTCCACAATCCATACTGGCATAATGTCTCCACGGCCAATCCCATTTCCAGGCTTCACCCCGATATCTGATCGGGTGTACCTTCGCAATGGCAACGAAAAAAGCAAGCCCGTCCCTGCTGACGAGCCAACAACAATTATCATCTCCGGCTGGGGCGATGGCATGCCAAAGCACGTCTCCAAATATTCCGATGGCTTCCATGAGCTCTTCCCATCTTCACGCATTATTGTGATCCTGTCGGGTACTCTTCAAGCCTCAAACCAGCAAGAAGAAGCAAGAATCGAAGCTATGATGCCAGTAGTCGACACTATTTTCCCTACTCCAACTGGAAGCGGCCGTGAAGAGGAGCGCGTCCTGATCCATGCCATGTCTAATACGGGCGCGATCTTCGCCGCAGCCGCTGTTGTCGGATATCAACGACGACATGGCACCGATAAGACCTTCCCCCATAAACTCTTGATCTGTGACTCCACTCCTGGAAGTTTGGACTTCGCATCTCAGGTTGGTCGTTGGTCGCACGCTATGGCCGTCGGCACAGCGAAATTCTTCCCCTGGCCCGCTATCATCACACAGGGTCTGTGGTATATCTTCCTCTGGGCGAACTGGGCTTTTGAACGACTGCGCGGGTCAGAGCCCTCTGGCGTTTGGGCGAACCGGGTTATGACCGATAAAAGTATCATATCGACCGATTCTCACAGGTTGTATCTGTATTCCAAAGAAGATGAAATTATTGGATGGAAGGATCTTGAGGAGAATGTTGCTGGCGTGAAAGCTTTGGGCTGGCCAGTTGATTTGGAAATGTTTGAAGGTTCGCCGCATGTCGGACATATGAGACTGCATCCTGAGCAGTACTGGAATAAGATTTCCAATGCTTGGAAACAAGCGGTCGCCGCTAAATAACTTTTTGAATCATTGGACATTGCATCGGGAACATTTGTATTCTTAGCTTAGACCATATATAATACTTACATAGAGGCATCTCCTCGCGTCAATATTTTACGAACGCTCGCAGAGTCTCAAAAGTAATTTATCAGTTTAATAATCAATTAATATTACTAAACAAATGGCGTCTCTCACATGATGTCAATTTAATACAAGACCACAACCTAAAGTTCACTATGCAAATCAATCGCGGTCATCAGGATGGAAAACCAAAGCCCGAACCTCAATACTCTCCCGACCCGCCTCATTTTCAGTCTCGGAGTTAACAAAGGCAGTGTGTGGCACACGACGAGCCCGTCCATCCGTCTTTGAATCAAAGCACTTGATCAAAGTAACCAGATCCGGAGTCTGAGCATAGCGGTAGTACCACTTGATATCAGGATCCGGCTTCACAGTGTACGTCTCACCCTCACGATTAGGGTATATCAACTTAACGGGGACGAGATCACTGTCTGGAACTGAGTTTGCATCAGCGACCGCGAGGGGGTCTTTCAGTATAGTCTTGATTGGACGCCAAACGTTGATGATCTGATACCGGCCCTTTAGAAGCTCAGGTGCATCTTCTGGGAGATGGAAGGGGACTCTGCTCTTGGCTGCAGAGTAGGATTGGTCGATGTGGACGCGTTGAACTGGACCGCGGAGCTTTGCGACTCTGTCGTTGTCATTTGATGCTCGACGGATGGTATGGTCGAAGATGAAGATCCGAGAGGCACCCGTGCTATACCGGTCAGTCTTAGTTCAAACTCAGGCTGAGATAGGTTGCGCACGCGTCTTTTAGTAGTTGCTCCGTCTCTGGGTAATACTCCCTCTTGATCTTTTCATCATCTTGGAAATCTTTCTCTTGACTTTCGTGGTAGTAGAGCTGGAACCCATGGCCATCCAGCGTGTAGTCCAATTCATGGCCACTGATATCGTGGATGGTGGCTGGTAGGGTTGTCACAGGTCTATCGTAGGTCTCCGGTCTATCGGCGTATGTTGGTTCTGGAGGGGAGCCATCTTCGTTTTCTTTCAGGAAATTGAGTGTAGTCTGGACATGGTGAGGTTTTACAGCAACAGGGATTTGAGGCTTTTCATCCAGCGAAACACCGTGAGAACCCGGGAGCTGAACAGCTGCAGAAGCCATATCGGTGGTTTGAGATGCAAATAATTTATCTGGAAGAGATTCGCGATGTTATTGTCGGAGAAATTGAGGATGTTTCGATCGTTATATAGTAAAGCCATTCTGCGGGGTGAGTTCCATTTGTCAGAAACAGCACGCAATATTCGTATGACATGGAGAAATGCTGATAAATACGCTGCTTTGTTGCGAAAAATGTCAAGTCTAGCAATAACAAGTACATGTGATACAGTCGCATTATTAATTGTCTATGTCCTGCATATCCAATTTATAATCCCGCGTTCTCCAGGATATCATTCGACAGTAAGGATGACGCAACAGAAGACCCCGTATGAGAACAGTGACTTTTCAATAATCAAATGAGAGATTTCTTTTTCTCCAAGTTCTCTGGCGAGGTGGTTCGATGTTGGTTACCGCTTGGCACTCGTTAACAAACTAGGTAGAGTGCTCGGGGAAGGTAAGTGGCAAGCACTTACGGCTATTTCGATCACACTTTTTGAACTGTTCTTAACTTATGAACTTAACATGTTAAGATTACCAAATTTGGTGTGCCCATCTATCTTTAAACTGAGTCTAGAATCCTAACGCTAAGATATTCCAGACAGTCTTTACTACAACCAAAGTACCTTTGGGCTCTAGGTATTGTATCCTACTAGAGGACGTAAGTGGTGCGCACATGGACCCTGAAGCGACGAAAAGAAAAGGGCGATAGAAATGTAAAGTGAAAGAAAAAAGCCGTAAATCTTCTCAATGAACTCCTCCTTCCCTATTCCCGTGTCCAGCTCAACATTATATGTTGAACACATCCTCAATTTCCTCATAACATCTAGATCCTTTCTATTCTGGTATAGCCACCATGAAATTCTTAACGATCAAGGTCATAGGGATTTTACTAATAAGCCACAATACCCATGCCTTCTTTTGCGCGGGATCCCCAGATACACCAGCGTCAACTAATGTTACAGTGAAGGTGCCAGAAAATAATGCCACTGCCAATACAGCAACTGCCTTCATTGATTGGAATTTATTGGCATCGGTTGGAGTCTTCCTCTATGCCATGGGCATTTCGAAGCGCAAGGCCGCTGATAAGAGACAAAGTGCTGTCTTTTGTAAAACTTGTAGTTAAAAGGCCAAAAGTTCGGCTTCTCCATGGAATATATAACGTAAGATATTGAATCAGCACTCGCTGATGTATAAAGGGGTCGTGGTGAGGGAGCAATAAAACAAGGCGGGAATGAGCTTCTCGAATAGCTGAGGCTGATATGATGGAAACCCCTGTATTGCTAATATGGCTGTCTGCATTCTGACTGATAATAGTGAGGCTCTTCGTCAGATCTCCAAGCTCAGCGCGGTCTTTAGCTCCGACATTACTGATGTGGTCGTCGATCTTGTTGACTTGAATCCACAACGGGCGTTGGAAATTGTTCACATGGAGCTCGGAGCCCAGTAATCTGGTCGACCGATCAGGTTGGGAAGCAAAAGCACGTTTATTTGCATGACCTTATCATTTGGAGAGTTCCCCTTCGTAATCAAACCGAGCCGTGCAAAGCTGGTCCAGTTAATATTGTATGAGAGTATAGGATATACAATACAAGCAATCTGTGGCCGGGTAAGGGGCAAGATGAGCTTGAGACAGGAGTCTTCAGTGATTCAATTGAGTCTCGGCTCTTACTACAGGTCTTTGCATGCCTATAAAAGTTCCTACATGCCATACTCGTCCAACCTTCGCCACTCTAAATACGGTCAGCTTGAGACCTAGCTCACTTCAGTACATGCTTAGAGTTAATATGGGCTCGGCGTACCTGATCCATGCG
>ERZ1673737.3692-NODE-3692-length-11409-cov-6.785010_pt1 | contig 11409 bp, 13 predicted proteins | sample MGYA00580211_ERZ1673737 | MGnify/ENA primary metagenome ERZ1673737 (study PRJEB41218, sample SAMN15661789) | gut metagenome | host: Homo sapiens | place: Canada: London | collected 2015-08-20/2019-03-30 | study: EMG produced TPA metagenomics assembly of... | reverse complement strand
TCAGATGTGACACTTATCCTATTTTAAAATACCCACTTTCATGGTAGACTAGAAGAAAGAAAACGTTCTCAAGGAGGTTGAGCATGAAACACAAATTATTGACCGCATCACTGACGATTCTTTCTACCTGCACACTAATGGCTTGTAGTCACATCACTCAAAAGGACACAGCAACTTCTTCTACAAAAGAAAGTAGCAGCAAAGTCGAAAAGCAAACAAGCAGCTCTTCGTCAAAGGATACTGCTTCTACAAAGAAAACCACTTCCAGTCAAGAAACCAAGCGGATTGGAAATGCAGATTATGGATACATCGATATTCCAAGTAAATGGTTCAAGTTCACGGATATCGATGGGACAGAAGCTGTCCAGTATACGGATGGGAGCGGCTATAATATTGTCACCTTGAATAGCTTTACGCGGGAAAAGGCCAAAGTTCCTGCGGATATCGAGTTTAATGCAGAATTTTTAGCCAAGAAACTGGCCGTAATGTGGCAAGATAACCAGGATGTTGATAAGATGACGGGAGCGCGGACTAAAGTCGCAGGTCTGGACGCTTACCAGCTTCAAATTATCATGAAATCTGGTCAATACCTGATTACCTGGGTCTTCCAGAAGGGTGAAAAAGTTTATACCATTTCTTTTGAAGGGGATGCAGAAACCTTGAAAACCTTTATCCCATACATTGAAGACACATGGAGCCTAGATGGAACAGGCGCTGTAACGGATTAATCAAGTGAGATAGATCTCAGGATCTATCTTTTTTTAGAGTCTTTGTGGTATAATCTTTCTATTGTTTAGAAGAGGAAATAGAGGATGACACAGGAAATTGATATTGAAAAATACCATCAGTTAGCTCTCCAAAAGCAAAAGGAGCACCGCAAGGTATTGGCAAATCTCAAGAAGAAGCCACCTAAGAATTTAGATAAAATAGCGCAAGAAATCCACGATGAAGTTTTCCAAGAAATCGATTGTACGGCTTGTGCCAATTGTTGTAAGACCTTAGGGCCCGATTTTAAGGAAGCCGATATCACGCGGATCGCCAAATATTTCAAGATGAAACTTCCTGCTTTTGAGGCAGAATTTCTTCAAGTTGACGAAGATGGGGACAAGGTTTTTAAATCCATGCCTTGCCCCTTTCTTGGTGGGGACAATCTCTGTTCCATTTATGATGTTCGTCCAAAAGCTTGTCGGGAATTCCCTCACACCGATCGCAAGAAGATTTATCAGATCAACCATCTAACCATCAAGAATACCCTCACTTGCCCAGCGGCTTATTTATTTGTAGAAAAATTGAAGGATCGTTTGTAATGGCATATAGATTTTTACTTTTTGATTTGGACCATACCTTGTTGGACTTTGAATCTGCTGAAGAAACAGCCTTGACGCAGATGTTAGAAGACATGAATTTTCCAGATGTACAGGCCTTTAAGGATTACTACAAACCCATGAACCAAGGGCTCTGGAAGGATTTGGAACAAAAGAAATTAACCAAGCAAGAGCTCGTGGATAGTCGGTTTGCGATTGGGTTTGCCCACTTTGGGATCACGGTTGATGGGGCTGAGATGGCTCTTCGCTACCAAGATTACATCAGTCTTCAGGGGCAGTCTTTCCACGGTGCGGAGGACTTACTGGCCCGACTTGAAAAAGCGGGTTACCAGCTCTATGGTGCAACGAATGGAGTGACTGCCATTCAAGAAGGTCGCTTGGCTCACTCTACAATCGCTTCTTATTTCAAAGAGGTCTTTATCTCTGAACAGCTTCATACTCAGAAGCCAGAACCTGCATTTTTTGACAAAGTTGGCCAACTGATTCCAGGTTTCAGCAAGGAAGAGACCCTCATGATCGGTGATTCCTTGACGGCGGATATCGCAGGAGGAAGTGCTGCGGGGATTGATACCGTCTGGTATAACCCTGATCATAAGGAAAATACTAGCCAGGTAGTACCGACTTATACCGTTAGCAACTATCAAGAAATCGCCGATTTACTGATAAAATAAAAAATTTTAAATACTGTCAAGTTTTTTTCTTGACAGCTCTATAAAATGTGTTATAATAGATCATGTGCTAAATAGCTTGTCTATTTCACCGAAAATTAAAATATAGAAAAGAGACTTATAAAAATGGCAGTTAAAATTCGTTTGACTCGTATGGGTTCTAAGAAAAAACCTTACTACCGTATCAACGTAGCAGATTCACGTTCACCACGTGATGGACGTTTCATCGAAACAGTTGGAACTTACAATCCACTTGTTGAAGAAAACCAAGTTACTTTGAAAGAAGACCGCGTTCTTGCATGGTTGGCTGATGGAGCTCAACCTTCAGATACAGTTCGCAACATCCTTTCAAAAGAAGGTGTCTTGAAGAAATTCCACGATTCTAAATTCTCAAAATAATCATAAAGTAGGTTGATGTATGGATACGATTGAAAATCTCATTATTGCAATTGTGAAACCCTTGATTTCACAACCGGATGCTTTAACCATCAAGATCGAAGATACTCCTGAATTCTTGGAGTACCATCTTGACCTTGATCCTAGCGATGTTGGTCGTGTAATCGGTCGAAAAGGTCGCACCATTTCTGCGATAAGAACGATTGTCTACTCTGTCCCAACTGAAGGTAAAAAAGTAAGAATCGTTATTGACGAAAAATAAAAAGGCGGGACTTGGTCTCGCTTTTTTTGCAAGGAGAAGGAATGAGAGATTTAACAATTAGACAACTAGAGGAATACTTACTTGATCATTACCAACAATCTAGAACAGAAGAAGGACTTTTTATCAAACTAGTGGAAGAAGTTGGAGAAGTCGCTGAGGTTTTAAATGGACGTTCAGGTAGAAAAGAGGGTGTCCAAGATTCAAACGAGGAATTGGCTAAAGAACTGGCTGATATCATTCACTACACGGTTGCTATCGCGGCCATCAATGAGATTGACCTTACTAAAACTATCTTTGAAAAAGATAAAACAGCAGCCGTAAAATACCAGCACGAACGGGATTTGGAGCAGTTTTTAGCAGATAAGTCCATTTGAGAAAATCCCTTGAACGTGATAAAATAGAGTGAATAAACTACACTGGAGAAATCATGAATTACTTTAATGTCGGGAAAATTGTCAATACGCAAGGTCTGCAAGGAGAAATGCGGGTCTTGTCTGTGACAGACTTTGCGGAAGAGCGTTTTAAAAAAGGAGCAGAGTTGGCTCTCTTTGATGAGAAGGATCGTTTTGTCCAAACAGTGACCATTGCCAGTCACCGCAAGCACAAGAACTTCGATATCATCAAGTTTAAGGATATGTGCCATATCAATGCCATCGAAAAATTCAAGGGTTTTAGCCTCAAGGTTGCAGAAGAAGATTTGACGGATTTGGAAGATGGCGAGTTTTATTACCATGAGATTATCGGCCTTGATGTTTACGAAAATGACCAGCTAATCGGCCAGATCAAGGAAATCCTGCAACCAGGTGCCAATGATGTCTGGGTCGTGAAACGCAAAGGGAAACGAGACCTTCTCTTGCCTTATATCCCACCAGTCGTCTTGAATATTGATATCCCAGGAAACCGGGTGGATGTAGACATCTTAGAAGGGTTAGACGATGAAGATTGATATTTTAACCCTCTTTCCAGAGATGTTTTCTCCTCTTGAGCATTCCATCGTCGGAAAGGCGCGTGAAAAGGGACTTCTCGAGATCAACTACCATAATTTCCGTGAAAACGCGGAGAAAGCGCGCCATGTGGACGATGAACCCTATGGGGGCGGGCAAGGCATGCTTCTACGAGCGCAGCCGATTTTTGATGCCTTTGATGCGATTGAGAAGAAGAATCCGCGCGTGATCCTGCTGGATCCTGCTGGTCGGACCTTTGACCAAGCCTACGCAGAAGAGTTGGCTCAGGAAGAAGAATTGATCTTTATCTGTGGTCACTATGAGGGCTACGATGAGCGGATCAAGACCTTGGTGACAGATGAGATTTCTCTTGGCGATTATGTCTTGACGGGTGGCGAACTAGCGGCCATGACTATGATTGATGCGACGGTCCGCTTGATTCCGGAAGTGATTGGAAAAGAGTCCAGTCACCAGGATGACAGTTTCTCATCTGGTCTTCTAGAATATCCTCAATACACACGACCTTATGATTACAGAGGGATGACGGTTCCAGATGTTCTCATGAGCGGTCACCATGAAAATATTCGTCAGTGGCGCCTCTATCAGAGTTTGAAAAAGACCTTAGAACGTCGGCCAGACTTGCTAGAAAACTATGAGTTGACAGCAGAAGAAGAGAAGATGTTGGAACAAATTAAACAAGAAGACTAACAGCGTCAGCTGTTTTTCTTTTGCCTAAAAAAATTATGAAAAAAACTTTTTAAACCTACTAGTTATTGGTAACAAAATGTGGTATGCTAAGGTGTAGAGAAACTTCAAGAAATGATTCAGTTTTGGGGGTGAGTTTAATGGGAAAGAAATTAGGAAAATCGGTTTTCACGACTGGGATTGCTGCAACAACAGTCCTATCTGGTATGTTTCATCACAAAGCAAATGCCGAAGAGGTCAAGCAAAATGAAAATCCAGAAACCAACAGCACGGAAGTAGTTGAAAAACCAATTACAGTTGATGAGTTGAAGCAAATCACAGCTCAAAAAGGGCAAGTGGTGAAAGATGTCCACTACCAAGAGCAAAAAGTGATCGATGCTCAAACAGAAGTCAAGGCTGCTGGACAAGAACTGGAAGAAAAGAAAGCAGAAGTGACGGATGCGGAAAACCTCATCGCAACGACTTCGGATGCCCAAGTTCAGAATGCAGAAAATGACGTCAAGGTGGCTCAAGCCTATGTGACTATTGAAGAAAATAAGGTTCGAGAAGCAGAAGCTGCTCATGACCAAGTCGTAGAGGCTGTTCGTCAACAGGAAAATCAGGTTACTGCTCAGGAATCTTTGGTCGATGTAGCACAAAATGAATTGAACCAAGCCAAAGCACCGATTTCAAATGATGAGAATGTACTCAACCAGGCTTTGTTGGAGCAAAGTCAAGTCGAGCAAAGTATCCGAGAATCTCAGAATCATCTTGCAACCTTGCAAGCGAGTCAGCAAACTGGCTCAGATACTGTGGCTCAAATTGAGAACGACATTCAACTGGCTCAAACGCGTCTAACAGATTTGAAAGCGGTCATCGCTACCAAGGAAGCAGAATTGGCAGCCTTAGAACAAGCAGCGGCCAATAGCCCAGTTCAGTTGAGTCAAGCGACTTATGAAGGTTATTTGCAACACTTAGCAGACAATGGCAATGAAGCTGCAGCGAGCGCTTTAGCCCTCTACAAACGTGGTCGTGAAGAAGACGGCTTAACGGTTGGAGAGTCTGGATCCTTGCAAGCTAACCTCCGAGCACTTGAAATTGCTGATGCTATCAACGCTTATCGTCGCAATGCCGGCTTGCCTGAATTGGAACTGGATCCCTATTCCCTTCCAGCCAGTCAAGTACAGTTGGAATACTTCAAAAAAGCCAACTGGCATATGTTTAAGTATTTGCCAAACGAGAACATCGCTTATGGCTTCTCACCTGCTGGTGCGGTTGACTTTTGGTACAATGAAAAAGCGGCTTATCAGGAAGTAGCGGCTCAATATGGTCTACCAACAGACGAAACACAAATCGATGCCAATGACATTTATATGAAAATTGGGGCTGAGGCCTTTGCCAAGGTTGGTCACTACCTCCAAATGGTAGACAACAAAGCGACAGCTTTATCAGTCGCTTATGACCCAAGCAATGCTATGTCAGAAGCAGCTTTCTTACATAGTCCGGTCCATTCAGCAGTGTCAACCAGTGCACTCGCTTACCAATTGCGTCAGGGAGCTGGCGCAACGACGACAAGATCAGATGTGAAAGCAAAATCTGATGAAGTCGCTAATCTCAAGTTAGACAAGGCCAATCAAGAGTCTCAAATCATTATCCTGCAAGGCAAGTTAGAAGATGCCCGCCATACCAATTCAAATGTGGCAGTAGAGATGGCCAATGTCCAAAAGACCATCCAAAATTACAAGATTCTTCTCGTTAGCAAGGACCATGCGGTTGAAAAGGCGAAGGCGACTCTTGGTGTATCTCGAGGTCGGATTGAAGCAGCCATCCAACCAAAAGAAGCGGCCCTTCAAAAAGCGAAGGATTTGTTAGCGGCTGCGCGTGAGAAATTAGATCGTTTAAAAGCAGAAGAAGCAGAAAAAGCCCAAGTCGTTCAAGAAGCGCATGAGGGCTTGAAGGCGGCGCAAGAGCGACTAGTTGCAGCTGAAAAACGTCTTTCTGACTTTAAAAATGCTCCAGAATTATTGGTCAAAGCCCAATCCGTTTTATCAGCTGCGGTGGCTAATTTAGAGAATAAAAAAGAAAAATTGGAAGCAGAATTCACAACCCTTCAATCTTATCAAAGTGTCGTGGAACTGTTGAATTCCCAATATGAAGATCTAGCTTCTCGGATGGATCCAGCTATTTTAGAAGCAGCAGATATGCCAATGGATATCCGCTCAAGCAATCCAACAACTTTCTCGGATAGACCAACGGTTCTTCCAACAACTACCAATAGTCCACAAGTGCAAGCACCAACAGCTAGTCCAGCTCCAAAACAAGAAGCTAAAGTAGAAGAAATCAAACTGAAAAAAGAAAACAGCCAAGCTGTGGCTGGATCTGATTCCTCCAAATATGCAGTAGCAACAACAGGTGTTGCCGTCGGGCTACTTGCTGGATTGTTTGGTTTCAAGAAAAAGAAACAATCATCAAAAAATGATTAAGACATACCGAAGATAGAGTGGATGCTTAGACATTTTATTGCTTAAACTCTTCAAAGAAGATATATGAGGGTGGGAAAAGAACTCGCTTAACAAAATGAGTTCTTTCCTGCTTTTTTTGTACACTTTTAGAATGTTTGAAAGAAAATGATAGAAAATGATAAAAAGTGTTGACATTTTTTGAAGAAAGAGTATAATAGTTCTTGTAATCGATTGCAAAAGGAGGAGAAATGCTTAAGTCTGAACGAAAACAATTCATCCTCGAGAAGGTACTGAAGGAAAAGTTTGTTTCCTTAGAAACCCTTGTACAAGATCTGGGGACGTCTGAATCAACCGTTCGGCGAGACTTGGATGAGCTAGAAGCTGAAAGAAAACTTCGCCGGGTCCACGGCGGTGCGGAAAGCCTGCATTTTCTTCAAGAGGAAGAAAGCAATAAAGAAAAATCTATCAAAAACATTCAAGTTAAGTCAAAAATCGCGGTAAAAGCGGCGGAATTGATCAAAGATCATGACGTGATCTTTATCGATGCCGGGACGACCAATGAACTCTTGGTACAAGAAATTGTCAATCCAACAGTAACCGTGGTGACCAACTCAATTCACCATGCGACCAAGTTGGTCGAGCGAAATGTTCCAACGGTCATCATCGGTGGGAAGGTAAAATCTTCTACAGATGCTAGTATCGGAGGGATCGCGCTCAATCAGATCGGTCAGTTGAATTTTGACAAGGCCTTTCTTGGAATGAATGGAATCGATGATGAATTTTACAGCACTCCAGACCTGGAAGAAGGATCTGTCAAGCGTGCGATTATCGAAAATGCGAAAAAGACCTATATCCTAGCGGATGATTCGAAAATTGGGGTGACGTCTTTTGTCAAAGTGGCTCCTATCAAGCGAGCTATGATTATCACCAATCAATGTGAACCGCAACGATTAAAGGTTTTAAAAGAAAAAACGGAGGTTATAGAGGTTTGATTTATACAGTTACACTGAATCCAGCAATTGACTATATTGTCCGTCTCGATCATGTAGAGACTGGAGCGGTCAATCGGATGGCTTCAGAAGATAAATTCGCCGGTGGTAAGGGAATCAATGTCAGTCGCGTTTTAAAACGTCTCGATATCGAGAACACAGCGACTGGATTTATCGGTGGCTTCACTGGACGCTTCATTGAAGACGTATTGACTAGCGAAGTCATTTCAACCAACTTTGTGACAGTGGACCAAGATACACGGATCAATGTCAAAATCAAAGCTGATGAGGAAACAGAGATCAATGGGAATGGCCCAGAAGTGACGGAAGCTCAGTTGCAAGAATTGCTCAACATCTTATCGAGCTTAACAGCAGATGATGTAGTAGTCTTTGCAGGATCTGCCCCATCTTCACTTGGGAATGCCGTTTACAAACAATTGATCGCAGCAACACGTGCGACAGGTGCGCAAGTGGTTTGTGACTTTGAAGGGCAAACCTTGATTGATTCCTTAGAGTTCAATCCCCAATTGGTCAAACCAAACAACCATGAGTTGGGTGATATTTTTGAAGTTACCTTGACGGAATTGCCAGAAATTGAACGCTATGCCAAAGAAATCTTGGCCAAAGGAGCACAAAACGTCATTATTTCCATGGCGGGTGATGGTGCTCTCCTAGTCAGTCCAAGCGGAACTTACTTCGCAAAACCAATCAAGGGTCAAGTAAAGAACTCTGTCGGGGCTGGAGATTCCATGGTAGCAGGCTTCACTGGAAAGCTCGCAACAACAGGAGATGTCATCGAAGCCTTCAAATGGGGCGTGGCTTGTGGAACAGCGACCACCTTCTCGGATGATTTGGCAACAGCTGACTATATAAAAGAAACTTATGAAAAAGTAGAGGTAGAAAAACTATGAAAATTCAAGACGTTTTAAATAAAAACGTGATGTTGTTTGACCTTCAAGCAACAGATAAAGAGGGCGTGATCAATGAGATGATTCAATCGCTCGTTGATAATGGTGTGGTGACAGATTTTGACACCTTCAAGGCTGGAATCATGAACCGTGAAGCACAAACTTCAACTGGTTTGGGTGACGGAATTGCTATGCCCCACAGCAAAAATGAAGCAGTCAAAGAAGCAACGGTCTTGTTTGCAAAATCAAACAAGGGTGTGGACTATGCTTCGCTTGATGGCCAACCAACAGACTTGTTTTTCATGATCGCAGCTCCAGAAGGGGCAAATGACACTCACTTGGCAGCCCTTGCTGAATTGTCTAAGTACTTGATGAAACCAGGATTTGCGGACAAACTTCGCCAAGCAAGCACTCCTGATCAAGTGATCGCTGCCTTTGATGCAGAAGAGCAAGAAGCTGCAGCTGAAGAAGCGAAAAAAGCAGAAGCAGTCAAAGAAGCAGCTTCATCTGACAAACCGCTCATCGTTGCCGTTACAGCATGTACAACTGGTATCGCTCACACTTACATGGCAGAAGAAGCCCTCATCAAAAAAGGTGAAGAAATGGGTGTTACGGTTCGTGTTGAAACAAACGGGGCATCTGGTGTCGGCAACCGCTTGACAGCTGAAGAAATCGCAAAAGCTGAGGGGGTCATCATTGCGGCAGATAAAGCGGTTGAAACAGCTCGTTTCGATGGAAAAAAATTAATCTCTAAACCAGTCGCAGCTGGTATCCGTCAGACCGAAGAATTGATCCAAACCATTTTGGATGGCAAAGCAGATGTCTTCCACGCAGAAAATGCGGCAGAAGCAAGCGCTAGCCAAGAAAAATTGAGCTTAGGTGGAGCCTTCTACAAACACTTGATGAGTGGGGTTTCTCAAATGCTTCCATTCGTTATCGGTGGTGGTATCTTGATCGCCCTTGCCTTCTTGATCGACCAAATTCTTGGTGTTCCTCAAGATCAATTGTCTAGTCTTGGTTCTTATCATGTATTAGCAGCACAATTTAAAACAATTGGTGGAGTAGCCTTTGGCTTCATGCTTCCTGTACTTGCAGGTTACATTGGATTCTCAATCGCTGAAAAACCAGGTTTTGTAGCAGGTTTTGTGGCTGGTTCCATTGCTAGCTCAGGTACAGCATTTGGTAACATTGCCTTTGGAGCTGCTAAAGGTGAATTGCCTGCAGCTGTATCATCAGGTTTCCTTGGAGCTTTAGTAGGAGGTTTCCTTGCAGGTGGAGTTGTTCTCTTACTTCGCAAAGCCCTTTCAGGTCTTCCACGCTCACTCGATGGTATCCGCTCTATCCTTCTCTTACCATTGCTTGGTGTTGGTTTGACAGGATTCTTGATGTTCCTCATCAACATCCCAATGTCAGCGATCAATACCTCTTTGAACAACTTCTTGACTAGCTTGTCAGGTAGCTCGGCAGTTCTTCTTGGTCTCCTTGTTGGTGGTATGATGGCTGTCGATATGGGTGGACCAGTCAACAAAGCAGCTTATGTATTTGGTACAAGTACGTTGACAGCTTCAGCACTTACTAGTGGTGGTTCAACTGTTATGGCGGCCGTTATGGCAGCTGGTATGGTTCCTCCATTGGCAGTATTCGTGGCAACTGTCTTGTTCAAAGACAAATTTACTGAAGAAGAACGCAACTCAGGTTTGACAAACATTATCATGGGACTTTCCTTCATCACAGAAGGTGCCATTCCATTCGGTGCAGCTGACCCAGCTCGTGCCATCCCAAGCTTCATCGCAGGTTCAGCATTGACAGGTGCTCTTGTTGGTCTTGCAGGCTTGAAACTCATGGCTCCTCACGGAGGAATCTTCGTTATTGCCCTTACTTCAAACCCACTTCTATACATCTTGTTCGTATTGATCGGTGCAGTCGTAAGTGGTATCTTATTCGGATTGCTTCGCAAACCTAAAAACTAAATATGATTAAAAGGTTGGGAAATTTCCAACCTTTTTTATTGCGCAAAAACACCAACTAGTGATGAAGTTGCTTATCTCTATAGATTTCGATACAATTATTATAACTTTTCCTTTTCAAGGAGGTTGAAGCATGAAAAAAGGTAAACTGGCAATTCTTTTAACCACCGCTGCTGTAATTGCGGGGGATGTGATCATTGCTAGTCAAAAACAAAGCATCTTTTCAAATGACACTCAATCAAGTAAGCAACTTAGCGCTAGAGAGAAGCAACTGGCTTATTTAAGGGAACATGAAAAAGATATGGCTGATTTTGTAAAATCTTTGAGTCCTAAGGTTAAAAGTGTTCAGTTTGATTGGGAGAGTATGGAAGTTGGACAGGTAAGCAATGGAACACCTCAAGGTGGTGGCTATATGTTAACTCTTAGAGGAAAGGTGAATCAGAATGAACAAACAAAATTCATGGTTGGCTTTTCTATAGATAATGCTACCAGCACACCAAAAGAATTTGGAATTTATGAGATGCAACCCATAAGAATTTATAGGGATGGCGGTTGGTATTATTATGACTAATCGTCATTCAAAAGTCTTTATCTTGTTTTTTCGATCCTTACAAAAGAGTTAGCGAAGAATTGAGCAAAACAAGTTAAAGACTGGCCAAACTTCCCTGGGCTTTTCTTCTTGTACAAGTGAAAAAATCACCTCATTCGGCGTTGGTATCTTGAGCTGAATTATGATATAATAAGCCTAACGCATATTTTTAGGAGAATAAAAATGGATATTCAACGTGAAAAAGAATTTGTCAG
>ERZ1673737.3690-NODE-3690-length-11412-cov-4.339967_pt1 | contig 11412 bp, 14 predicted proteins | sample MGYA00580211_ERZ1673737 | MGnify/ENA primary metagenome ERZ1673737 (study PRJEB41218, sample SAMN15661789) | gut metagenome | host: Homo sapiens | place: Canada: London | collected 2015-08-20/2019-03-30 | study: EMG produced TPA metagenomics assembly of... | reverse complement strand
CCGTCTTCTGAATCAATACCTCAAGCCAGGTCACCATCATGGAAATATGATGCAACCATTTGAAGGAGTAGATTGAGGATATTCTTTTCAGCTCGGCCGGTTCAGCAAGATGGGTTACCTGATACAGATCTCGGAACAATTCCTCACTCAATTGTATTCAGTAGTCGGTCCTTTCCCTGTTCGAGGATACCTGATTCAATGCACACGTGGAATACCAACAGGCTCATCACACCTCCAATGCAAGACAGATTACCAACACCTTGCGTCCGATCTTATGCGGAATACATGACCGGGTTTTGCTTGCACGTGGACGTTCAGATGGTAATCGTGTATCAGACAGTGCGACATGAGATAGATCAATCATGTCAGCATTGAAGACTTGGGATCCAGGATTCACACCGTAAGATGGAGAGAGTAATGCTTGAAGGTAAGTTAACTTATATAATAGCCGTTATATAATATAATCGCACTTAGTTACATGCCGGAGCTATTATATTACAACTTAAGCTTAGGAACTCACTAATCACCTATCTAGTAGGAATAAAAAAGTTCGAAATGTACATTTGGTAGCTAGTAACGTATCAGCAGATAGAATATAGTGGGTCGACAAACATAAGTAAAACGGTATATTCTTGTGGACTCCCTAGTATTTTATCAATAGCACTGTAGGCAACATTCAATACCCCGTCTCCTACCCATTTCTTGAGGCGTATCAGAAGCAAATCCTCAATTTCCTACCAAGTGCCGGTAGAATTCGTTTTGTCCTGGTGGCGTTAACAGACTGCCGTACCTCGTCCCAGTTGGTGGAAATTGGCGCATGCAGGCCCATCGCTAGCCAAGCCCTCAATAAATGCACCGGGACCAGAGCCCTCGAAGCTTCTTGCAATGGGTGCATTCTTGGTCCGTGGTCTCCTTTACTGTTCCCACAACCACCATTCTGCTTTAATCCCTCTTTTATTACCTCTTTTATTACCTCTTTTTTGCCCATTTTCGAGTGCCTCGGGTTAATCATATAAATTATACGTCTCTGTCAAGTCTACCAAGAACAACAAGGCGGTTCCACCACAGTTGATCAGCACTGCCACTTCGACCCGTGTGGTTCCTACCGTGCCTACCTCTGAGGTAGAATCTCTGCTCCTGAGAACGTCTTAGCTGCCTTCAACACATTGGCGCAGGATGAAGCAGACTTGGACAATCCGGCCACCCTCGATGCCAACCCCGTGGCAGCAATCCCGGACACCAAGTACAATAAGCTGGTTCTGGAACTCGGTACCTCCCTGGATCGTCCTGCTACCGCCCACCTCGGCCGTCCTGCCTTATCACTGTCGGACATCAAGGCTCTCCACACGTCCCTGTGCAGTCAGACCTTCCACACCGGGAGCGTCCTGATTTATGAACCCCCTGGGCTCTTCAATTTTCGAGCTTAGTTGGTTTTTGCGGCTCTGGCAGCACGTGTTGTCTTCAGCGCCTCTCCCGTCCCACGTTCGTGTCTCTCCATGCTTCCATCCTCCACTCGTTCATTCTTTTTTTCATCACGCATGGCGGCAGGACACGAACATCATGGCGCAAGATCCAGATACTCTCATGTCAATGAGCTTGACCTTCTCGATTGAGGGTATGACGCCGTCTCAGTACCAGCCACTGGTACGTCAGATTCTCAGTCACTGATGAACAGGATTTGACTCCTCTATTCTCTATAGGTTACTATAGGAACCACTTGCCTTGTGTGCGACATACCAATCCCTGGCGGCTGGGGTGTTCTTGACAGACACTATGCCAAGTTCCGTAAGTTTCCACATCAACGCCAACTTGGAATACTAAGCCAATCCCTACAAACAGATCACCCAAGCAACCCAAAGTTTATCCTTTGTCCAGTTGAGCGATGCTCTAAGAGATATTATGAGAGAAACAGCCTACAGGTCAGTCTATCTACGAATATTGTTCTTTATTGTGCTGACATTGGATATAGAGACACGCAGAGGCTTGCCGTGAGGATTCGTTCATTTTCAATGCATTCGTACGTACTGACCTTGGTCTAGATGGCTGGGGCCAAAAACTCAACCCAGTTGTTGTCCCAGTGTATGTCTGAAGCGGCCGAAACTCAACTCCATCTTCTCATGAGTTTGTTCCTAACATAAGATGCAGCGAGAACATCACGTTTCTGGCTCGCACAAGGCAGGAACGAGCAGGTGGACGCATATTCCATGGCGGAGAGCCACATTCCCCTGGACCGGACGGGATAGAATTCGGCCCATTCTCCTCTAGCGGCGACTGCTCATCGCTAGAGGAGGGTGATGAAGTCACAACTGAGCAGTCGAGTCGCGTTGCTCCGGTATGATAGCCTGTTATTAAAACTTTTTATTAATGATTACTGACCATGCTAATAGTATATATCACAATACCACTCCCTACAGAGTCCGGCTGCGCGAGAGGACGCGCCTACTCCCCGACACTCACCTCGTGGCACTGCGAGACCACCATGGGACCGGGAGCCACACAGAGGGACATTGGGGTAGACGACCTAGTTCGCCAAGCAGAGCCGCTGCGAATGGTCTGCCACAACAACCAGCTCACTGACTCGGTGACAAGAAGCGGCTCCACAGCCAAGCAAAGACTCATGATACACACGCACCTGTCACCAATAACACCAGCGATTCAGCTAGTGCTACATGCAATCGACCAGCAGCCTAGCCGACGAGGGGAGATCCTTGACGTGCTTAACCTGCTAAGCCTCATTGACACGATCAACTTGTCGGTTCGGACCATGCTTGATGGCCCGCGGAAGAAAGAGCTACAGAGGATGGTACAGCGCCTAGAGGCAGCGACCCAGCGACCCTGGAATGTAGATTGTCGTATCCCACCCATGATGTCTTCCTGCGAGGAGGGAGTTAAAGGTCTTGCCGTCTTGCAGGATAATGATATCTCTGATTTGTTAGAACTCAAGTCTATTCTCAAAAAGTCCTAGAGGAAAAAGGTCCGGCGTCAGTCCTAGCCACTATTAGATGCCTGCATTTGAACGTGTGATCTGCGAAAAGGGATATCATGTCAAGACTATTGCCTACATCATATTTACTATACCTCAGTTAGCTCGTACAGTCAAAAGCAATAAGCCCTTTTATACCCCTACCTTCACTTGGGATTCTTGCGCAGTTGGATATAAGAATGGCTAAGTACCTTCCAAGCCAGGAAGGTTTCCTTGGCATCAAAAAAGAGCGGATGTTGCTTCAACTGAGACCGAGCACCAAAGTCACTGGGACGGGTAAGTAGATACTGGCGGTTACACCATCTCTGGCGTACGTCGAAGAGGTTGTCCTGTGTGATATTCTGGGTGGCCAGGGTCGGGGCCTTGTCTGCAAGGAGAGCAACGTAAATTCACCGGCATGTTCAACAGCATTTGTGATGTTGTGGGCCTGAACAATGCAGAGATTCTTGGGTAGGTGAGCGTGGCCGAAGTCGTTCTGGCGGTCCTTGACAAAGTCGGCAATCACACGTTGGGTGGCTGCACATGTCTTAGAAAAAAGGCGATGGAGCTGGTAGCTCCCCTCAAGACCCATTGCGCCGGCCAGATGGGATGCGGAACCGTCCAGATCCTTCATGGTCTCGGCGGTGACGTTGATATTATGATACCCTTCGAGTGGGTGGCGTCGACTGCTCTTGGTGCCACTATGCGGGCGGGATGCACGTGGAGGCGCCATTGCAATGGCAGGCAAGAGAGGATGCGGAGATAGAACTAAGTAGTTTGTAAGCAAAGGATTCGTCGATGCGGTAGGGGATGGAGACGTCAAGATCATATTTCTGACGGGGGCCAGAAATGACTTGTGGGAAACGACCATACGCTTTGCTGAATATGGCAGAAATGATCAGACTGGTAAATGCTTGTTGGTATGACGGGGGTCCAGAGGTAGAATAGTTGGGGAAAAAAAAAGGAAGGTTTGCCGAAGCAGGGAAGCCGCTATTTATAGGCAAATTCTTTTTTCAAAATGGTACTATCCAAAGGTCTGTAAACTGAACGATCGTGCGTGCTATGAAGACTAAGGAACTAGGCTAGATCAACTAGTGTGGATCTGATAGTGGGAGAGCCGATTGTTCGCTAGGCTCCCCGCGGTCATGATTATACGCAGCTGCGACGGGCTAACAACTTGCCGTTCACGCCTATACGAAGTACTACAGATATTTCGTCTTGTTCCGTTGCTTATGATGGTCGAAACACCGACTGAATTCGTTCAGCTCGACACCACCTATTTAGTAGGCGTGCTCGGGAACCTAGAGATTGACTCCCCACAATACCCACATGGACCTACCGTTGAATTCCTTCACACTATGGACCAGATCCACGCATTTGAGATCATGATTTCGGAGGCTTCCGCAGAGCTAAAACTTTTAGGAACTGGTCGGAACACGGTGCTACCAGACATTACTCCTAATCCAGCATCAAGCTCTTATGAGCTAGGTGGATTCACCGGACCCCAAGCGTAAGCAATATTGGTAGTGGACTCATATATACGTCTTTCGTTGTATATTTTTTGACTGACAGTATCTCTAGCATTCGTGGCCGAGCGAGTGGGACAGTGCAAGAACTACAACGATGCGCGAGTGTCCCGAATATGGGGCGATATTCACAATGCCCAAGGCTGCAGAACGGCATGTGGAGTCACACCATCCGGACCTCAGTATACCCTTCAACGAGTGGTTGTGTCTTGACTTCAGACCCGGCTACGACCTAAAATGCCCCGAGTGTGGTAGGACATGGAGCGAAGGAAGAGCCTGTCGGAAAAGTGCCACTGCCCAACGGCTGAATACACATGGCAAGTCCACAGGACCCTGGCAATTCTGCCAAAAGTCAGCTATTGTGGTGTCCTTAATTTCCGATGAGGAGGAGGGATGAATTCGAGCGTCGGCTACTTTGAAACGGCTCTACAGATGTAATTGTCTTCGACTACACAATATTCTTGTCATGCCTGTCAAATTCATGATTGCTACATCGGAAAGAACGAGTAAATGATATCAAGTGTATGCATAAGAGAAGGCGTGATTTTGTCCCAAATATCAACCTGAATCAATCCTAATAGAGGCGTCAATCATCTTTGGTTGTCCACTAGACTAGCTTTAATAAGAAAATGAGTGCTGATCATTTCTTGGGAGCACGCGCTGCGTCTCCGTTGCCATTATCGTCATGTTTCTCTGTCAGAATGTGGTTGTCGTCTTGTCCTTCTGGCCAAGTCTGGCCGCCGCTCTGTTCCTCTGACTGCGGGCGGTTGTCACCCTTTCTTTCTGACTCTGGTGAGGGGCGGGTCTCTGGCCTAGGTGGTGGTGTGTAGGGGCTCTCGCTGTCGCTGCCTTCCTCGTCTGTTGGCTTGATCCACACATGTGGCTGTCCTTTGCTGTTGGGAATATACCGTGGATCCCAGTGGTCTATCGGTCTAGGATACGGGATGCTGTTCCAGTCGACGGTCGTGATAATAGCTGGCTGGCACTCGTTCCAAGCGGACTGGGTACTGGTCTGCAGTCGTGGTTTTCCGGCGGAGGGTTTCCAGTCGGGGGCATTTTAGCCGTAGCCGGCGCGCCGGCGTAAGCCTCGGGCCTAAACCCCTGCACCCGGTATAGGTATTGGACGGCGCAGTCACCCTCGTTGTTAATCACCAAGCATTGACGCCCAAAGTTGAACGGCGTAATCACAGGCATGGATCGGTCGACGCCCTGCGCCCAGATGGTTGTGCGCGGGGCTCGCATCTTGCCGTAGCCAGTGACTTGGAAACTCAGGGCTGCGTCGCGCACTGCCGCAGGAGGCGCCACGATGAGGCCGACGTGCAGTCCCTCTGCCTGCTTAGGGTAGCCGCCCTTGATTTGCTGTCCGTTTTGGACAGGACGGTTAATCAACCACCCGAATTTGTTCCATCCGCCAGACAAAATATATACCCCTCTGTACACAAGGAAGAACGGCAACTTGTTGACCCAGGCTGTGACCGTGGGGCCATGTGGATTCCGGTCTTGACGGACCTCTCTCCGTTTGGTGAAATCCCAGGGGCATCGTTCCCCCCGTTCTGGGCCGGACATGAGACACAAGCACTGAATAACGCCGAGGTCAGTCAGGCGCATGTATTTTGGGGTGAAGCGCGTCTTGTTCTTTGTCAAGTCATAATTTTCGTCTGTCAGCTTGTCGGTGCATGGCGCATAACAGATCTCCCAGGTCGAAATGGAGCTCATGTTGATCGATCGACCCGTCTTCGTTGGATCGCATCCAGGCGGGTCTGTAACGTAACAGAACACCGGTGCTGTAGGTGTGCCGTCTGTCATCTCCTGGATCTCCTTTGCTACCTTCGCACATTCGCGCAGGGCGAGATTCTGTTCAGACCACCATTCTGGCGTGTCTTCTGTGATCGGAACCGTAATATCCTTGTCGCTGCCTATAGGCTCGACATCGCCTGCCGACGTGGTCCCTGCCGGTGAGGATGACATGTCGTCCAGGTCTGCAGTGCAGATGTGGCGTGGGCCTAGTGGTGATAGTGGAACAGGTAATGGTGTTTTGTAGAGAGAAGTGAGAGCGGACTGGCAGTAGACGATTCTTCGATCTAATGCAGAGTCTGATATGCGAGCACAGGGTAATAGTCACGTAGAGCAATAGTGAACGGGTGTGGACAAAAATGGAAGCAAGAGAAGAAAATGAATACATGAAAAGAATTGTAGAGCAGGAAACTTGCAGCCAAATAAGTGAGTTACGCTACGCTTCTCTCAATCGACTCACTCAATGAATTCTTACAGGCCTTCAGTTCCGATCGGGACATTATCGTTCTTCGTGCAAAGAACCCAATCTTTTCCTTCGGACAACCGAAAGCTGTCTCCCATCCCTGACCGTGGAGTCTGAGTCCTACCCTCATCTTCTAGACGATATGAACCTCTTGCTGGTTGGGGGTGTGGGGCTCGGGACGACCCGAATTCCCACGTGGAAAGTGCTTAGCCTCGTCACTAAACGTAAATCGGGAATTACGGAGACCAAGGTTCATCTTGTTCCTTTGTACTGGTTACTACTAACAGATTGTGCAATACAGTATGACTATTGAAAAAGATTTGTATTCCGTGGGTAAATTCCCCGTGTATTGGAATCACCTGCCAATGGATACAAATGGCAAAAAAACAAGAGCTAATAGAACTGTCCCATCACCCTCCGCCGGACGTGCGGAAAAAATAACCCCGTTTCTGGAGCCTCAAATTGTTTTTTTTTCCTTTTTCTTTTTTTTCCCCTTCGGATTTGGGTTCTCGAAAAGCGGCAAAATGTTCACTGATGTCCCTGTGATATAGTTGGTGAGAATAATATTCGTATAGCACAGGGAGACATACAGTGCCCTCAGCCATAAGTTCAATATTACCAGCGGAAGAGCATGACATCCATCAGGTCTGCTAGGTCGTTTACGCAGTCCTCAAGGCGGACGCGCTCACAGCCTGTCGATGGACAGCGAGCATTAGCTCTCGGTACAACCCCTGTAGGCGCTCATCCTCTGGTCGAACGTGGCTAGTAATACGGCCTTGGCCGAGCCGCGCAATCATGATTCCAATCTCACGGATAAGAGCATCCACAATACGGTCCACCTCATGGACGATTGTCAACTGGGCGTTCAGAGCATGTTGTAGTGCCACAAGCTCATGAAGTTCCCGTACTGAGAAAATCAGCCCGTCATTTCCGCTGTCCGCCTCTCTGTCGGCCGGGGTCACCTCTGTGGGTCTGCTTTGTGGTGCTCGTTGATTGAATCGAACTGTTGCATCTGTCGTGCACTGCCGATTTGCCTCGTGGCAATTCGCGCATCCATAGCGGGCCCCATCGCCTCCGGGTAGTTTGACGCAAAGTGCCCATGGGCCCTTGCCTCGGAGGCAGCAGATGCAGGCGTTAATTTGGATTTGGCCGACGATCTGAATCAGCGCCGACTCCACGTGGAGAAGGTTCCGTCCCGCCCATTGGTAAAGTTGGGAGGATGTTTTGATGTTGCCACCGTTACGGACGAAAGGCTCGCGCTGGCTAGGGAAGGAGGACCAAACTTGCAACAGTTCGCTCTTTAGCCATTCTTCTTCCCTGGCGGCACTCCAGGGGAACTGCTTGATTGTCTCGGCCCACCCATCTGGGGGCATGACATCTTTTCCCATTCTCAACGATGGGAGTTCAAACCTATCACCGGGACAAGGTTGCCAGGGTCAGGGATAAGACTGTGGATGTCAGTGTCTTATTCTTCCGCGTGGATAGATTGAGTAAGGAGGAGGGTATCTTGCGAATGGGTAGCCATAATGGCCGTGAATTCGTATGAGAAGATGCAAGGGAAAGGCGAAGGCGGTTGGAGAGAAATTTGATGGAGGGAAAGAGAGAAGTTGGAAGTTGGGGTGAAAAGGAAGGAAGAAACAAAAAAGAGAAATACGGGTGGGTTATGTGAACTAATCACTTTAGGAGCCTACGGTCTCTACCTATCACGGATCGTAGATTTGGACAAACTACATTGTATGATAATTTTAGCATATAACACCGCTGGCGAAGATATATTCCTGGTATCCAAGTAATTGGAGTGCCCGAAATGCGTGCAGATTCCGTAACAGTTGAGGGATCGGAATGGTATTGACATTAATGGGATGTCTCCCGTGAATGGAACGGCTACGAGCCTTACTGAAGGTCTTTTGGTCGACAGTGGGCTTTCGAGATTCTACACATGACTGTAGGTCTTCAAGATGCATTGATGAGGGAGGATATCATTGTCATTTGCGAGTAAAGATAATAAACGTAACGTCCCTCCGGGTCCCTCTTTCTTTGCGCTGCCATATCTTGATATTGCCAATGTCACTGTCCCTGACGAGAGGAATCTCTCGCTGTACGGTGCCGTGCAGGTAGATCCTCGATCTCACCAATCACGTCTGCACCCGGATCTGATTCTCTGCGACTTTGAGTAATCTTCCCAGGATGCTTTCGGGACTTTACTTGGATGTGAAATTGATGAGTGGAGATGTAATTGATGATAAAACTGATCTGTCTGATGGGCACGGAGGGACAAAAGGAAACTATGGATACATGAAATAATAAGATGGGCAAGTCCTCTGCAGGTCACCTGGTAACCACGTGGCCCGAAATCCCTCGCCGTTCATAATCGGCCTGTCAGTCCCTTTCCTTCAATTTTTGCTTCACAGTTGGGAGCGTAGGGTGCGTAGCTGGTTCGCCATGTCTCTCTCAACATCATTCTGGCGACACTCAAGCTGGTAGGCACGGATCAGACGCGTTATGTTTTCACCATGTCGCTGGAGGTTGTCCTGATCTTGGATAGTGTTGGTGTTCGAACCCCTCATGACTAGATCAAAGGATTCACGAACAACGTTGACCAGCTCTGTGACAGTTCGGCTAGCCTCGTGAATAGCAATCATCTGGATTCTGTGCGATGATTCGAGGACGCGAATTTGATCGGCAAGGTCGGTATCGGCGGCGGTAGCACTTGTTTCTGGGTCGTTGGCCGCAGGCCGGGCCGTTCGAATGCGGGCGCGGTTAGCCCGAGAGTATCGGGGCGGCGCGGTTCCGGTGAACTCGCACGAGTCTGCCCGTCCTAGTTGGTGGCAGTTGGCGCAAGGGAGCCCGTCGCCAGCAATACCCTCAATGACGACGCACCGGGCCCAGGGCCCTCCCAACTTCTTACAGTGGGTGCATTCTTGGTCCGTGGTCTCTTTCACGGTTCCCACAACCACCATTAATGCTGCCTCGATGTTTGGGGGATTGGCAACCAGATGGGTCCTTAGGGCGGGCTCAGTCATCCGACGTGACTCCCGTAACTGAGGCTCACGACGGGCAGGCCAGACAACAAGGTCCTCCAGGAGGGGTGAGAGAATTGCATAGCCCTTACGGGCCTTTGGCGAGTTCAGTTCCATCACTTCTTTAGCCCACTCTCCAGCGGGGTTCAAGTCTCTACCAATCTTCGGTGGGGGAAGGACGGTGGTCCTTCCGACCCTAGCAGTTCCAGGGTCCGGGGCCAGGCTGTCAATGTCAATTCCAGTTTCCACGTGGTCAGTATCGTGTCAGATGAGTAACTTACAAGCTAGAGGCCGGTGGAGCCGCGGGTGGTCCCCAAGGATCGCTGGATATTGGATGCGCCATTGGAGGTGTGGTTGATCTGGAAGGATCATAGGGGGGTGAGGCATTGTCCATCACGATTTTATATAATTTATATGATCAACCCGAGGCACTCGAAAATGGGCAAAAAAGAGGTGAAAAAAGAAAGTTAAAGTAGGGCGACAAATAAGTAAAACGGTATATCCTTATAGAGACTACATAGTATTTTACCAATAGCACTATAGGTAACATTTAATACCCTATTTCCTACCTACTTATATCTCAGGCGTATTAGATATAAATGCTTAATTTCATACTAGCTACCGTACCCCGTCCTAGTTAATGGAAATTCGCATAGAAGCCTATCGCTAGCCACGTCCTTAATAATAACGCACCGGCCGAGGGCCGTCCTATATTCTTATAATATGTGTATTCTTAGTCGTGGTCTCCTTTACCGTCCCCACGACCACCACCAAGGCCGCCTCTATATTCGATCCAGGTCTATTCCGACCCACTCTGATGCTTGTTCCCTCTTCGTTGATCCACATGGACTAACGAGATCCAAACTCATTTCGGTAATGGATTTACCCTCTGGGTGTTTCATGGTTTCACTAGCACAATCAGGGACAATCAGGTGTGAGCCGGGATACTCAGCTCATTGAAGGGGATAACGTTTGAAATCTTGCTATTCAAACCCCTCCTCTCCCCGTATTTCTCTTTTCCTTTTCTTCCCTTATTCTCACCCCTCAAACATACAACCAAAACAAACCACGAACAGCCACCATGGCCGACCGAATGTAAGGTAACCCTACTCCTACTCGAGAAAATACACGAGAATCAATCAACTGCTAACATCAACAGGAACCTGGTCCAGCCGGGCCAACGCGCTCAAGGCATCCCAGTCGAGTTGCCTCAAATCACCGTCGGAACGGACGAACTCCCCCCAGGACCAAGGGCAGTGCTTATCAAAGAGATGAACTGGCCCAGTTGCTCGCCGGGGCACGCGCTATATGTCGGAATTTCTAGTGATCGACATCGGAATGCTAAGCCTCCGTGAGATTATCCTAGTCCACGGCTGTGACATTGCAACCCCCATCCTTTTCTGGAACTGGGTTGGTGACTACGTTAAGCGTGCAAAAGTTTCCTTGATCCAGGTGATTGGTGATCTCAATCAATCAATCAATCAATCAAAGTTCTATTAACCTGTTGGAGCCTAACTAGTATCGTAATGGCTATGCAGGCGCTTCTATCCGGTTGAAGCAAGAACTCGTGTCCGTACGCCTGATCATGCTCCAGTACAAAAAGGAGGCTGGTTCTCAAAGAGTGGAAGCACCAGCCTATTACATGTA
>ERZ1673737.3689-NODE-3689-length-11413-cov-4.578623_pt1 | contig 11413 bp, 10 predicted proteins | sample MGYA00580211_ERZ1673737 | MGnify/ENA primary metagenome ERZ1673737 (study PRJEB41218, sample SAMN15661789) | gut metagenome | host: Homo sapiens | place: Canada: London | collected 2015-08-20/2019-03-30 | study: EMG produced TPA metagenomics assembly of... | reverse complement strand
GGCCTAGCACTCTTGCTCGTTTTATGGCTATACCGGCTGTAGCTGCATCAGATGATGTCACGCCTCCCTTCGCTAGCAGGTAACGAGGGCAAACGCTCAAGTGGCGCACAATGTGTACCAAGGCATTCGCGGCCAAGTTGTTGATGTCCAAGTTCGTTATTTTTTCTGAAGATTGCGATCCCCAAGAATTGACAGAATCCAGTGTCACAAGGTCTCGGCTGGTCATCACCAGCACATCCTTGCCATCTTGGAGGTCTCCAGACGCACATGCAACAATGTCTTGCAACACGGGTGAATGACGAAGCATTGTGGGGATGTCGGGATATTTCTGGAGCTCGATCAATAGGGCTGGCACTTCCACAGTGAGAGTTGTTAAATTGCCCCCTGATCTTTGGATCAATGATTGAACTTGCTTGGTGGACTTGGGAACATAAGAGCCCGCTATAATTAGTCCTCCGGTACGTCTCATGGGTTTGAACGTTGGTATCTGTCTCGGTAAAATGACGGATTTTTCTGGGATCCCGAGGCGACTAGATACAAAGCTCGCCCCAGTTCGATAGGCAAAACGGAGTTTGTGCTTACTGCGGACTGTAACTAAGAAGTAAGTTTGAAAGAACTATTTGCGGTAAATGAACCAGAAACAAGGATGGTTACCTTCCAATAATGCCAGGCTGAACATAAGCATATCCTCGGTTTGGACTGCGTTAACGATCAGGATTCCACCTTTAGGCACTAGAAGCAACTTTTGTTCGATTGCGGAAATTCCTCCGAGTCTGATATCCTCCAATGTGACAGACACTATGTCTTTGCTGGAAAATCGCGATCCTGCTTTTTCACGAACCCACTCTCTGAGATTTGAGGATCTGTATCCAAAGGTTCTATCCTTGGCGAATGGAGTCTTTGCGGCTGGGACCAGGGTATCTCGGTCACCCACATATTGTATGTCGTCGATAGTATAGCGAACACCTGGTCCAAAAAATGGTGCGAGAATCCATGCATCGGGAGAGCCAATCGTATCAATAAGCGATTCGACTTCTTCCAGGAAATGGCCACGCAATGTAGAGTCTCCCCGAAGGACGACTTCGAACTTTTTACCAGTCATATCAGCCGCCCGGGAAACGTTTCGCAGTATTTCACTGATTAGTGTGCGAGCTTCGTTGGGAGGCAATGCGCGACTGTTGGTCAAAATGAAAAAGCCTCCGCTCTCTGACTGGAACTCTGAGGCCAGAAGATCAAGATCCCACATGGTGAGGACATTAATATCGTGGCACGTCTGCGTTCCTGTTGGGTCATCGTCAAGAACAACGAGCTTGAAGTCCTGCTCAGCCCGTAAATGGTCTTGAATACTGCATAGGAGGTTTTCAACATTGTGCTCAAGTTTAGGCAGTTTTGAGTACAATTCCGAGAGGGGAACTGGGTCATATTCGGTAATATGCAAGGGTTCGGAAGAAAGACTTGATGTTGTCCATAACTTGAAGAGCGCTGCTTGACCTTCCCCGCCCAGGCCATAGGTCACAGCCTGTTGTAATAGCTGGAATGTAGTCGCTGTGAGTTGAAGAGGATAATTATGTGTTTGGGCGAGGGTCATCACTTCTTTCTGTCGATTTGGTCAGTTACGTCGATCGAAGCTTTGAATAGGAAAGTCCTACCAGCTTGTCCCGTGTCTGTGTGATGGTGTATCCAGATAATAGGTCGCCAGCCAAAATCTTCGAGGCAACTTTTTTGAAGGACTCACTAGCACCAGCGGCATTTGAAATAATTGATGTAAGGGTGTTGGTCGAAATGCCGAGTTTCTTTCCGAGGGCCAGAGCTTCAACCGCTGCTAAGGTGTGGACAGTCTCCAGTAACTGGCATATCAATTCAGATGCACGCGCATTATCAGGACTCTGGTAATGTGTTGCTTCCGAAACCAGAGATGGAGTTTCTGCTAGAAAAATTCGAACAAGACTCGCATCGTCGTCTTTTTCATATCCCATCCGCGCGGCATATTGATAAAGTCGTTCTGTCGCAGACGCTATATAAAGAGGGAAGTCCTGAAGGAGACCTTCCGAGGTCACGATTCGCTGATGTAGGTGTCAGTGGAAGAGACTTAATGCTTCCCTAAGGGTTACTAGGGGTAGAAAGCTTACCATATCCTTAACAAAGATACTGATAGCAGAGTGAGGTGTCCAGTCGTTGGAGAGCATATGAGGTACTCGATTCTCAAACATCCAACTACACGCTGAGCCTTTTAGAACAGTCTCATATAATTCCTTTGTGTTCAGTCCCAAGGTTGCAGCTAGCCCCATTGCCTCTGCAGAGACAGCAATATGAACACCGGCAAGGTGCTGGTTGACAAGTTTGACCTTGTTCGCGGCGCCTAGTCCTCTCTCAATCTCGTATAGATTCTCGCTCATTGACTTTAAGATTGGCTGAGCAGTATTCAAAACATCCGTCGGGCCCGATGATAGAATGGTCAGCGTTCCTCGAGCGGCACGTATGGTTCCACCGGACACAGGACAATCCAACAACTGTATGTCTTCTCTTTGGAAGTCTTGGTGGATGCGGCCCAAAATTTCCACCGGAAACCCTGGAGCAACAGTTGAGCACAATATGACAATCGCGTTCTGGGTCAAGCCAAACACTGCGCCCGTTGTATCGGCGAAAAATGCATCGTCGGTCTGCGCAGAATTCGCAACCATGCAGATAACAACGGACGCCCCTTGAACGCATTCCCTTGGACTAGAAGCGGCCGCACCGCCCATGGCGAGCAGTTTCTCTAGGGCCATGGGATTGACATCGAATCCGGTCACAGCGAAACCGTCGTCGAGCAAGTGTAGGGCCATTCCCATTCCCATGGCACCCAACCCGATGAAGGCAACCCTTGGCTTAGAAGACATTCTCGTCAAAAGTTTGGCTTGTATATTTGAACTGTTTTGAAGTCGAATTGGAGGAGGTAGATATAACAGTCAGGGCATGCGAAATCCACTGTTCTATTTAGACCTGACGAAGTGACGAAACGTGGCCCCGATCTTTTTCGTTCAACAAGTTTGTCGGGAAATTAGTGGTCTGCCGTACTAAATATCCCATTCTCGCAACCATATCCAAGTCACTAGATCCAATTGCGTACGGTAGAGGCCCCCGGTAAGGGTGTTTACGGGGGAAAATGAGCTCCACCACTCCACCACTCCACCGTTTCCCTGTCACTCCACCACTCTCTCCCGCCACCGTCCATGTCCCTAACTTTACTACCAGTTCTCCTCGACCACCGCATAGAGTTGCGCACCATAGGGAAACAAGATGTGATTTTATTGAAACAACGAGAGGATTATGGCAAAAAAAGTACTGGATTTGACTCTGTTGTCTCGCAATTAGCGTATCTCGACGCACCAGAGGCACAAATGTTGTATTCACAGCCTCGATGAGCACAAGTCTGATGAATACATTTCAAGTATAGGTTTAGCGCCTTCCAAGAATCATTCAGTGAGCTCTTCTCAGTGCCTTCCTTTCCGTGATAAATCGTTTTAATTGATTTACAGCGAAGGGCTACACGTCAAAATCTGTTACCAGCCACGGGCTGGCGATTTGCATGGACAATCTATCGAAAAAAAGAAATACAATACAAGTCTGGAAAACCTTCTTTGCACAACTCATTGATGACCCAAGCTGCAATAACGAACTTACACACTTGAACCCGGGATAGCTGAGACGGCAGTGGCGGCAGAAGAAATATGGTATGTAGAGCTACCTAAGTACTTGTTCGGATGGATCTCTTTACTGACACCGAGCTATTCCCCCAAAATCTTTGAGTAAGACGCCTTGTGTTGCAAGGGGGCGAGTTTTAATCTGTTCACTAACACCGCTGTTATGTCGATGTTCTTTTGTTCTCTTGTTCTTCGGAATTTTCGATCGTATTATTGTCTTATTGTTACGGCTCCTAACAAAGGAAAATGTACCTAATGAATGAGAACGATAAAGAGAGAGGTAAGAAGTATACAGTACACTCTTCGATTGATTCCCCAACCCTAATGCCAAGATCTACTATGCCGTGTTGGGAATAGATCCGGAGTATCAATATTCCTGTTAAATTACCTATACGATCTTTTACGCCAAGTGATACATACACCTCGTGTCTCATTACTGTATGGGGTAGCTGGAACTTTCCATATCAATGCAAAGAATTCAAATATTAGGAACTTCAGTGGGCCTCGAGAATCTGGCATTCTGGCAAGGTGTCACTTCCCTCTGCCACCACTCCCGCCTACACCCAAGTGACGGTCTTGGGGCTTACCACTTACACTCTTCGTTTATTTCTCAAACCCTAATTGCCAAGACAGACTAGTCTGTATTAGGAGTTAGAAGTTATACCGGAATACCGAAAGCCTGATTGTTTACAGCGCTTGTAAGTTCCGAATATATCGCACAAGGCGTCTAAGACAGATCTGGCCATTGCAAAAGCGACCGGCAAGTTCTACACAGCGCTTGCTGATAGCGAAGAGGAATTCAAGGGATATGGCCAAGCGATGGATGATTGGGGGACGATCCCATACGAGGTGTTGAGTCTGGAATGGAATGCGGTATCAATACTGATTTAGAGAAGTTAATCTGACTTGCATCAGTTGTTCTAGAGGTATCCCAGGATATCCAAAAGGGGGGTTTCTTCGGCGGAGGTCCGCCAGGTAAGTATCAGTGTATCTTAAGAATTAGAGGTACTACACAACGAAATGACTTTTCGACAAACTAAGCTGGCTCTTTGGGCTCTAGCATTTATATTGCTCTAAATTGCGATAAATCCTATCTTCTTGCGAATCGGTTAGTTCTCGGATCTTCACGTCGAGCAACGAGTTGGGTACGGAGTACTCTATGAATAATGCGAATAGTAATGAAGGACTGGCCTTACCTACTATTTCCGCCGCCTCATCTACTGAATCATTAAGCTCCCTGGCTGATAAGAAGCCTCACCACGGCCCTGTGATCTTGCTCCGTTGCGACCTCAAGTGGTGTCCATCCGCCTACGTCCCTGGTATGAAGGTCTGCTCCCTTCTCGAGGAGTAGCCTCACCATCTCCACGTTTCCCTTGGCGGAAGCCAGGATCAACGGTGTCCGCGACTTTCTATCACCGGTGTTGATGTCTGCTCCGTTGTCGATGAGAAGCCTTGCCATGGGCTCAAAGCCCCCCGATACAGCGATCGTGAGGGGAGTTTGTCCATAGCTATCGCTAGCGTTGACATCTGCCCCATTGTTGATTAGCAGCTCCGCAATAGACTTGTAGCCCGCCAATGCAGCGACCATGAGGGGGCTTTGTCTATTCTCATCGCTGGCGTTGACATCCGCTCCATTGTGCATTAAAAGGCTCGCCACTTCCTTGTGGCCTTCCCTCGTAGCGATGGCGAGTGGTGTAAATCCATGGGAGTCGCTGGACTCAAGGTCAACTCTCTCGACGAGCAGCTTTGCCGTCGCCAGGTGACCCTTCTCTGAGGCGAAGAATAATGCTGTTCGGTATTTTCTATCCCTTGCATGAACCTTTGCCCCTTTTTCGATCAGAAGCCTTGACAACGCCACATGGCCCCCCTGTATAGCCAATAAAAGCGGTGTTAACCTGTCCTTGGTCTTGGCTTCAAGCTTTGCTCCATTCTCGATAAGCAAAAGTGCTACCTGGTCGTGGCCCTTCTCCGAGGCAAGGGAGAGTGATGTACGTCCTCCTTCGTCTATCTCATTGACAGGGGCTCCTGCCTGGAGAAGTAACTTGACAATGCCCGTTCTACCAGTTTGAGACGCCCAGGATAGTGGCGATCTATGTTCATAATCCGAGAGTTCGATGGATTTCAGGCCCTCTGTAATGTCGACACCATCATACATGACAGAAGGCAAATTGAAAAGAGCGGCAATAGTGTCTTTGTGCCCGTTGGCGAACGCGGCAAAGAACGGGCCGTGATACCCCTCCCCAACCAAAGGGCCGCCTGCTTTGAAACTTGTGCGGATGAGGTCGGAGAACCCTCTCTCTGCCAAAACATAAAACAGGCTTACACATGGATCATATTCACGATCCTTGGACCGTTCAAACAAATTGTTGATGCTGATCCAGTTAGACATCGCAAAATAACGTAAGAAATTGGCCTGAGGGACCACTTTTGCCGCCGCGTTGGCATGGTAGAGAATATGCCGACCAGCATATTTCAGAAACGGGTACTTCTCCGAGATTTCGCTTCGCACGTTGTATTCAGGTTCTGAAAGGACCGTGCTAGTGGTGACATGGATCAAATAATGATTCATATACATGTTACAGCACTGTTTCAGTATCTCATGGCTTCGGCCCTCCCAGTCAAAACCCAGTTCAGGCCATAATTTATGCAAACCACCGTCTTTGATCAGGAAGTCCCGGACAGATTCATGGATGAACTGAACGGTTGGCTGATTTGATGTGGTGACTTCAGCAATTCCTTTCGAGGAGCTAATAACACATCTGTTAAATATGTTAAGACCATCACTCGTATCCGGGACAGTAACAGGTGGGATCTGACCATCGGCCAGATCCTTCAGTGAAAGACCAGACCAGAGAGCATAATAAAGCTCCCTCGGCTGTAGAGGTCGCGTTGCGAAGAGAATCCACATAATGCAAAGGAGAAGCTCCTCCATGTTTTCATCATCACGTCTCAAGATGTCATTGAAAAGTTCGCTCAAATCACTCGGTATTTCGGCAAGTCTCCTTCTCAAGCCCAGACCACCCCGTCGATACTCTTTGTTAAGGATATCAACAACTAAAACAACCCACATGAAAACACCGGCAGCTTTGCCAAGAATCTGGGGCCGCAGTTCTTCGACAAGGGCAGGGTCATCTATCCGGAGACGGCTTGCAACGTACGTTGCTAGGTCCTCTGTATGTCCTAGCTGGTTCTCTAGTGTCAGTCGTATACCTCGCTGGAGCCCAATATATGGATAGTGTCGACTAGAGAAGCAAATTCGGAACGGGATGCCGTCGGTTGTGGATTGTTCAGTCAGGTCCTCAAAGTACTGAACCATGTCCACAACCTGTTGCTCGTCACACTCGTCGAGAGCATCAATGAAGCAGGTAAAAGATGATTGACCGAGAGCGGAAACAGCGTTATAAAAGAGCTCTTTGAGAACATTCAAGGATGGGCAGCCATTATGATTCTGCGGAACAAGATCAAGGTCGTCCAAAACAGTCTGAAGACTGGGATACCCTTCAAGTAGCTGAAGCAGCAATGACCTATACATCCCCGAGATCGACTTCTCCAAGTAGTCACCTCGAGCGTTGAAGAAAAATGAGGCGACGACAGACTGGTTGTGAGAAGCTTTATTCTTCATGATCGAGTATGCGAACTTCATCATTGTTGACTTGCCAGCACCGGGTTTCCCACTTATCCACAAAAACCCATGATGATGCTTTAGTCTAGCAGGATCAAGCCATGCCTCGTACTCGGGGTGACTAGGGAACCATCCACATGTCCTGGCGTGGGCTGCTGTTATGGTTATCCTACGAGCATCCATTTGCTCGAACTTAAGGGAGTTCAACAGGCTCTGTCGGCGCGTGTCCGAAGGGTCTTGCTCTACATAACAGGGGTAAGCATTGACAGGTTTAGCTCGTCACTCAAACGTCGGAGGCTTACTCACGAGGATTAATTCCGGAAGAAATCCGTGTACGGCCTTCGGTCACAGATAACTCTTCAAGTAACTCTCTTGCGTATGCGGCCGCGGTTGCCGCGGCATATCTCTGCCATTCCTTGGTTTTATGAGAATCCGAGTAGTCGCATATTCCTCGGATCGGGAGACAAGGAAGGATATCCATGAGGCCAGCAGCCTCCATCTCGAAACATATAACATCCAGCTGTTCAGCGACAATGTCCCGGGTAGTGCCGCTCTTCATGACCTGATTGCCAGAAGCGATCGCGCCATAATGAATCGTCGCATAGTTCGAAATTCGTCTGCCCCGGTACTGCAACATTGAAGGGTCGCATTCATCACAATTAGCCAGCGCAATTGCATGGGGATAAGCCGCCTTAAAAAGGCGATCCGGTGTGCTGGGTCGGGCGTACGCAGAGTGACCTTGTAGTTTCTGTTGCAAGATGAATGAAATCCGGCTGGGGTCCAATTCGTGTTTTGAGCGGAGACTCGACACGGCTGTCCCAAGCAACTGATGAAGAATTCTAGGGATTGCTGTCCGCTGCAGCTTCCCGTCTTCGACAACCTTGCCAAGATCGTACTGCATGACCCTTGTTCCGACGACAACGTCACCCAACCGGACATCTACCTTGCCCGGAGCGCCACCGCCAATCCCGACCATCAGCCCCGCACGGATTGCTGGGAAAGTGCGCTTCATGTTCGTCACGACATTTGCTGCGTTGTTGGTCCCGTATTGCTCTGCTGGCAAGCACGCGATAACGACATTGTGATGTTTAATGTTCCCAAGTACATATGTGTTGCTGTCTTCAAGGGTTATCGGCAGAGGCTCGTGAAACTGATCCAGCATGGCTCGAGCTGCCGCCATTTCTATCGACAGGGCACAAATCCAGGCGATCGTATATTGATCGCGTTGTGGGGTAAGTAGGCCATCATCCTGGACGCTCTTTTGTCGCTTCTCCACATGAGATGAACTCATCTCTCCATGCAAAGTATGACTCCTGTCCATCTCAGTAAGACTTGATTGCAACTCGAAAGAATGGACCCGCTCATCCTACAATGTCGGTGAATTGCTGCCGAATGAGCGGAAAGTGTCTGGTCCATGTACCCAGTAGTCTTTAAAGCCAATTATGTTAAAGGGTGAGGGTGGGACATTCTCCAAGTGTTGTGTTTGTTGAAAATACGAGCTAAGTGCCCGTCGAAAATGAAGCACGCGCTAGTTGGCCACGTCACAGAAAGAGGGTTTGTGCATGAAGTTTTGTGAGCGATACTCTGTATGTGATTCAATATCATAGCAAAGGACCTGATTTCAGGACGGGAAATGAAATATAGATGTATGTATATATATCAAAGTGAATATCTACTAGTTTTGGCTTTGATGCTCATTGACAACTGAAATAATGGAATCAAACTCATTTCGCTCTGGGGACGATCACTTCCTAAACCACCTGTGGCCCATGAAAAACTGACATAAGCGATGGAAATTGCCAAGGTGCCCCCTGTCGTTTGAAGTTTCACAACTAACTACTCCTTACTCCGTATGCCTATGCCATATGAGTCTATCAAAGAACTGGCAGGGTTCAAAGCTGCTGACTCATGATCATCGGGCGCGGGTATCGCTCATCTCCGTCAACATCGTTCTGTTTTACGCCTAATCATACAATATTTACGCGATCCAGTATGAGTCCTCGTATATTTGGCTGCGTGATCTGTGAATTTGAGGTTGATTCCCGTGGACTAGACACCCGACGCTGGTGGAAGGAACATCGAATAGGCACGAACCGTCTGGTCGTCTTGCATCCCTGGTCTAACGTATGTAGTCTACTCAATCCCCGAAGACACCTTTGTGACTGGGTAGATCGGCGGGATAACCGGGATTCCGGCATTTTTTTTGCCGTCCGTTCGATCCGTTGAAGCTATGGGATATCTAGATCATGTTCCGAGAGAAGATGAAGGAATTACTGTCGTGAGAGGTGAAACAGAGAATGGCACCCATGGTTTCGTTATCCACGAAAGTTGCTGGAACCTTCTCCAACAAATCCTGAAGTCCGATGATGTTCCTTCACATCGCCTCATGGAGATATGTGAATCATTGCCCTTCACTGGCCTTGCAATCAATATTTTCTGGGGCCACACCTATAATGATCTTTGGGACATCGAGATCGAGGGATACCCTTGGCATGGAATACTTAGCGACCCACTTTATGGGTCGAATGTTGGGAAGCAAGCTTTATATGATCCATTCAACGTGTTAGAAGTCTCTCTTATGTTGACGGAATGCTCTCCTACTTCACTAGTGCTCATAATAAACTCACAGTCAACAGACTGTTTTCGCAATCTTCCATGGGAATTGCGAGAGGCAATAGCGATCTACTTGCCTACAGAAGAGGCCCTAGGGCTCCGAGTGTCTTCGAGGGCATTTATGCCCCTTTGGAGTAGCCAGACGTTTTGGGCCTCTAGGTTTAAGCCTGGGGCGACCGGGAATTTCTGTTTGTAACGCAAAACAGCCATGAAGCTCCAAACTGACTTAAATTATATCGTCTGGCCGGTTCCTCTCAATCTCCATCCGCTGGCCGGAAAGGAGAGAAAAGAGGGAAGTCATCTGTCACACAAAGAATGCTCGGTGAGAGAGACGCACAGCTGGACGCCAAAGAAAGTACTTCTGGCGGGAAGCCAATTTGGCGCAACGTCTATAGTCTGATGCGATGTGACTCGCCGACATGTCAGCATGGGCCCTATTGCTGGGTGGATGCAATGGGGAAAAAACACTTCCCACTCAAATCCCATCACATCAAACGCCTAATAAGCCACGTTGAGAAGGGCGGTATTCTGGAAAGTCACAAGGACGTTCCAGGGTCGACTCGGCGGGTCTACAAACATAGCAAACATCTCAAGTCCCGTGATATGCATATCTTATGCAGAATGAGTCTGTATTTTGTAGTATTTTGCTTTCAGCCTTGTATCCTATCGTCAGGATCATGGTCTATAAGCTTTAAAACAAGGGGATTGATACAGACACCCCCCCTTTGGAGTGACAACATTGGATGCTAAGTTAACACTCTGCCTGAGGATTTAGGCATTTATTGACCGCTTTCCTCACCGCTTTTATCCTCGAACTTTTATTTATTACTACCACTTCCCTGCATGTATATCACCACCTTGGTACCTCCAATTACTATGTAAATTGCTAGTAAAAATAAGTCACTCCTGTTCCACTGTAGTACCCAATAAGGAATTCAAAATAATTGTTGTTTACACCTTCAAACCTCCCATTTTACTACCCATTTCTCTCGCATTTCAATCTCCTTTACGATGGCTTCCTCGCAGCCTGATTCGCCGTCCGATTCTGAGCCTGAAGCTATTCCCGAGTCCCCACCGACGCTGCCAAGCCTTCATGCGCCGCCAAGCCTCCAAAACACCGCGCCAAGCCTCCATGACGCGCCGCCAAGCCTTCCCACCGCTATTCCCGAGTCCTCGCCGCTGATACTAAGCCTCCATACCTTCCCGCTGCCCCCTCTCGATCCGCAGTACGATACGCCTGAGCAAGGAATCGCCGCGATCAATGCTTTCGGCCGCGCGTATGGCTATGCAGTCGCTATCCTCCGCTCCAAAGTTACAAAGAAGGGCGTCAAAAAGACCGTCCGTCTATGCTGTGACCGGGGTAGAAGAGTACGGCCCGATGACGGCCCCGACGGCCCTACGCGGAAGCGGCAGACTACCTCACTGTCTATTGAATGCCTATTTTTGATCTCGCTACGGCTTTAAGAAGGCCGATGGAACCTTACGGTAGAGAACT
>ERZ1673737.3688-NODE-3688-length-11415-cov-4.895070_pt1 | contig 11415 bp, 8 predicted proteins | sample MGYA00580211_ERZ1673737 | MGnify/ENA primary metagenome ERZ1673737 (study PRJEB41218, sample SAMN15661789) | gut metagenome | host: Homo sapiens | place: Canada: London | collected 2015-08-20/2019-03-30 | study: EMG produced TPA metagenomics assembly of... | reverse complement strand
AGACGTGTGCGTCTACGGACTCAACTGCCCATATATGCGCACCCCTGAAAACCTCAAGTTCCGCCTAGACGAGCTGACAGCCCCCTACGTGGCAGAGATCCGGCGCCGCCAACCAACCGGCCCATACAACTTCGGCGGCTGGTCCGCCGGTGGAATCTGCGCCTACGATGCCGCGCGTCAACTAATCTTCGAAGAGGGCGAGCGAGTCGAGCGCCTGCTCCTCCTGGACTCCCCCTTCCCAATTGGACTGGAGAAGCTTCCTCCCCGTCTATACAGCTTCTTCGATACCATCGGGCTATTCGGCGAGGGCAAGGCGCCTCCACCAAAGTGGCTGCTCCCCCACTTCCTAGCCTTCATCGACTCCCTCGATGCGTACAAGGCTAAGCCATTCCCTTACCAAGACGCCGACCTGTCCAAGAAGCTCCCCAAGACATTCTTGGTCTGGGCTAAGGATGGTGTCTGCTCCAAACCTGGTGATCAGCGTCCTGCGCCTGCTGAGGATGGAAGCGCTGACCCACGTGAGATGCTTTGGCTGTTGAACAACCGTACTGACCTCGGTCCGAATGGTTGGGATACCCTCGTTGGCCCGAAGCATGTTGGTGGCATTACTGTTATGGAGGGTGCCAATCACTTCACCATGACTCGCGGCGAGAAGGCAAAGGAATTGGCTGCTTTCATTGCTAAGTCAATGGCTGCCTAGGCACTGCATTTTGAATTCTGGAGGATTGGGTTTTGGTAGAAGTTTGGATATGGGTAATTCTTTTCTTCCGGGTTCACTGTTGCTTTTTCTTTGTTCATTTTGCTCTTCGGCACAACACTGTCCTTTTTCCATTCCTGTCTTGTTTCTTTCAGTGTATATTTACATGACCCTGCCGCTCTATCCCATAATTGGGTTTATATTTTTAATCATGTAACTTGAATCCGAATCCAGATTGATATTTAACTTGGGATTTCTTCTTTTCCATAGATAGCGCAATTGAAGGGCTACACTAGCTGGAACACTGCATAGCTATAGAAAAGATACAAGCACAATTCAGAAAAGAATGATATCATGTTATTGAACGCGCTGCCAGTGTTGTCTCGAGAGCACAAGGTAAGGACCCAGAGCGCATTGTAGGTCCACACCACACGGGATGACTTGCGAAGTGAAAATCGCTCATGAATGAATGGAACAGGATGAAGGAATGAAACGCCAGAAATATGCAATGTCGCATTGAGCGGACGAAGGGAAAAGGCTCGCCTGGACTGATGTGTAAAAAGGGTTGCAGAGGGAGAATTTTCCGAATGCCAAATGGTGTGTCTATACGTCATAGATCACCAGGGTAGGGAAATGGGCTGACAAGAGAGATGGCGAGAGAGAGAGAGGGGAGGAAGGAGAGGAGGCCCCTGAGAAAGTTTTCAGAACCGCATCTCTGAGCTAAATCGCAGTGCGCTGCCTCTACCCGGAAGACCACCGTTGTGGCCATTGCCGTTAGGGCCAACACCTGGGCTAGTTGGACGACTGCTGGCGGAGATCTTAGGGCTTCGTGGCTGAGTGCTCGTTGAGCGGGTGGATGGTCGGTTTTTGCGGATTTCACGAAGCTCCTCTTCCTTTCTTCGTAGGAGTTCGTCACGCGCCGCTAAGGTCAATTCCAGCTCTTTGTTTCGAGCGAGATGGCGAGTAGTGTTGTCCTTGATGTTCAGTTCGCGAAGTTTGAGCTTGTTCTGATCGGCTTTGCGCTTCAAATCCTCATTTTCGGATGTCAGTAGACGGCTTTCATTGCCTGATTGAGCTGCCGCTGTAGATGCAGTTTGATACTGCTCTCTAGTATATTCAGACCGTTTTGCTTCGTAAGTAGCCTTGCGACTGAGATCCTCATTTTCCGTAGTTAAGCGACGGATTTCACCGCGTGCTGTCTCCAGTTCAGCAGCGCTGCCACCGCCAGCTTTGATTGTTTCTCTGGCTTCTTCGAGCTCATGCCTGAGTACTTTCTTTTCTTCTTTCAAAGTGAATACCTCCCGCTCCCGCTTTTCGAGGTTTTGCTCAAGGGTTGTTTTGTACGCAGCCAATGCATCACGCTCTTTGCGAATCGTGTGGACTTGTTCGGTCCGAGTCTCGAATCGGTGTTGTAGTTTGCCGAATGCCAGCTCCATTTCTTTCGCCTGAGCACGCACTTGAGCTAACTCTGTCTGCAATTGCTCTTTCTCAGTCGCGTGGGCGTGCTTCGTCTGGATGAGAACTTTCTCCAGTGACTCCAAATCGTGATACAATGTTTGGCTTGGAGGTTTGGTTGACTCGGTCCATTGACTGTTGTCTTGAGTATCGACTCGTGCGCGCTTTGACGTGTGATCCTCAATTTCATCGTCCTGCCATGGAGTTAGTCAATCTTAATACATAGCCACATGGTAAACTTACTAGTGACCGTTTCTGGGTCTGTGGGAGTGAAGAGCCAGATGAAGGAGTTGACGACTCCAGTTCCTCCTTGGACACAAAGGCCAAAGGCTCAATCGTGGCAAGTGGCCAGCCGGCAACACTATCCAGGAGGTATGTGAGAATCTCTTCGGCGTCCTCATGTACACCCAGCGCATCATCCTGGAGATCACCGACCTCGTCATGAAAACGGGCAGTGTAATGAACAAGCCAACGCAATCGCTCTGGCTCGGGCAAATCCGGCAAACAGCGTTGGATGTGTTCACTGGTGTTCGCAACGAGGAACCAGATGACAGGGAGCAAGTTTCCGTTTCGGGCATAGGTAGTTCGGATGTGCTGCATGGACGGGCTCTTAGGGTTGAAGGAAGCATCGAATGCAAAAATGGCAGATGGTGGCTTGTAAAGTTCGCGCACGCTCTCGCTGGAATGGATACCAAAGCTGAGTGGCCCCCTCGACAAGGATACTTCCAGAGTGCGGCCCATGCCTTCGCGGGGTCTGGTGTATGCAAAGCCTTTCCCCAGCAGATAACGCTCAATAACTGCCTGTTTCTTCTCGTCTTGAACCGCAATGATCACATGAAGCTCATGCGTTTCCACGGCATCCATGAGATGACCAAGGAAAAGGAACTTGGCACTGGAGTATTCGGCCCAGGATGCCTCTTTCTCAGGGTCTGAATCAGAGTCTTTGAGATGATTTGCAATGTTAAGGTCTGGATGAGTTGAAACGTTGTTCAGCTGCATAACAACCTCCCGCATCTTTTGTTGGAGATGTTCCCGCTAGAAAAGATGTTAGTTGTCGGAATGATATCTCAGACACGATGTTCACTCACCTCAGAAACTGGTATTTGGCTATCAGACTGGAAACCAACGAAGAACCGGCGAATGCTTGTGGCTGCGTCTGCCAACACTCGTTCATAGTCATCCTTTACCCGAGAGTCCATTGGAAGAGTGACAGCAAATTCGGAGGGCCCGAGGAGGACCGATCCTGGCACGATCTCTTCCCTGCCTGTGGCCGTCAACGCACTTGGATGAATAGTTTGCATCGAGGGTTGACCTAGATGACCATGGGCTAGCTCTGACGGTGGCAGTAGAGACGAATGAGCATGATGAACTGCAGTGTGGGAAAACGGGTTCGCCTCAGCTCTGACACTGAGTGGTGCGGTTGTTTCAGGGACCGTCACTGGCATTGATGCCTCGATATCCCCCACGGATGATGGAGTGTCAATACCAGTGGCCACTTGAGTTCCCACGGATTGGGGCTCTACGTTCAGTTGGGCCCATGCGTTGCGAATCCTTTCTCTTGGAGTAGACCCTGGTAGATCACCGAGCGGGGGCTTGGTCTCTTTTTCATCCATCGTTTGGGGTGATGACCGTGCGGGGAAAAGGCTAGAAAATGAATGCCTCGGTTGATCAAAAGCTTTTCCACTCAATTTTCGTTGCTGTGAAGGACGGAAGATGGTTTCTGGGATCGTGCCGAAGTATCTTGGTTTTGGGATTTTCGCTTCTGTAGGAAAATAAGCAAAGTATGGGCTTTGCTCAGGAGGTGGAATTACCTTCAATTGGACCACGTGATGGGAAAGGTTGGGAGATCAATGTGCTGTAAAGATTGGGAGTGTCAATCGAGATATTGCTTTTCGCAGATGGTGAACGTGTAGGCGTCTCGGCTACTTCGCTAGCTTTCAAACCTTTGTAGGTGCCTGGTGTGTTTGGAATAACTGACGCCAAGGTGCTGTTATTATTGAATTGCGAGTGCGGAGGCTCTCTGGCAACGGCTTGGGGGAACTCGCAGCTGTCAAAGACCAAAGAATTCAGATCAGAAGTCGGGACACCCTGCACTTGAGTGTTTTGCAGCGGATCACCTGCAGCGACTTCTTCACACTCGGTCGGTGGGAGGTTCTCGGGGGGCGGAGAAGCTTCGGATATAGTCTCAAAAGAAGAAGAGCGGTGTCGTGGTCGTGAGTCGTCTGAGGAATAATCGAGGGACGCTCGAGCGGGTGTTGAAGCTCTGATGAGCCGGGCTTCAATGGATTCAAGTATTTCCGGAAGATCGTCTTGCTTTACAAACAATGCCGAGGACGCTCGTGAGCTGCGATCACCCTCTTCACTCAGAGGTTTGGCGTCTTCACTCTGAAATTGGCCGGGGCTGCGACTGCGACTGGGGTTGCTGCTGTGAACCTCGGGATCTAAGCTGCTATCAGAGGATATGATGATCGGACCAGCTCTTGAATTGCGGGCTTTCCACTTCTCCCAGATCTCAATAGCAAGCTCGCTGGCGTTCTCTTTGGGTTCCTAGGTGAAAAGGCGTCTGTTAGTCTAAGCTCCACGCGTAACTCTGTGAGGTTCTTAAAGAGCAGTCGCGCAATGCGACTCACCCAAGTTGGCTCGTAAGGACCCTCCCAGTCAATGAGGTAATGTGTATCGGTTTCGCGAAGGATGCTCTTAATAGGCCACTCGTCCTCTGCTTCGCTATTATCGCTGCTGTCACTACTATCAATTGTGATTGTAGGTCCAGCTCCAGGTGAGTCAGCACATCTTCTAGAACTTCCGGTGTTTCGGTTGTTGAGGGTGGGAGGGTGAGCTCGGGACATCATATGCGGGCGACCTGGGGTTGGGAGATGGCATGACGGGGCGATGAATGTAGATTCAATACTTAGGACAAGCTCCAGTGAGCAACTGTATTGATCCCGGCCACGTACAAATATCAGGAGACATCCAACGTTTCCCGTCGATGTATGAAAGAGAGTAACCGAATGGCGCGACGGGCGGATGGATAACAGGCGCTTCACGTGATGAGCTTATCGGTAGCCCTACATTGCCAACGTTGAATAGCGAGAAGTCTATACTTGCAAGTATAGGAAGGCAAATAAGAGTGGCTTTGATCAAATTCTCTATCAAACTAATTCTATGTTTTATCTCACCTTGAAATTGCTCGAAGTTTGAATGGAGATTGGAGAAACATCCACCTACTTCCCGAATCCACTTTAGCAACCACCACGTCACTATTCACCGTATACAACTTCGCCAGATCTATACCAAATCTTGTCTATTTCTCATTCGTTCTCACAATCACAACGTAGTCTATGTCTATGTGGAGTTTGTATGCTAATCATAAGCGGGGACCTTGTTCCCGTTTCCACTCTTCAAAGTCGAACCCGATTTCTGCTAGGCTCCTGATCTCGCCTCTCTCAGCTCCCCTCTTCACGAAAGCTCGTCTAATGTCGGGGAAAAGAGCTCGCATCCACCTTTCCCTCTCACCCCACCGAGGACCGAGTTTGCCTTGTCCATCATTTGACAATCCTGGGCGTAAATTCGCCTTTTTCGCCCAGTCGTGGAGGAGGTTCAGATAATCTGCATCCGCGGGGAAGTGAAGGATATGGAATGCTTTCCCATCCCCTTTCTTGTTGATTTCAGCATCCTCCCATTCTCGCATAGCATTTTTGGGTGGAAGTGTAAGCCGCGCAGACCACACACGAGAGAATACAGCAGCTTGGGCCTCTGCCATGGGGAACGGAATGACCCGTTGCGGAAGAACAGGGAACGCGAGCGTCGGGTGCTCTGTATAAAATAATTGCTGATATATGTTTGTCGTTCGCCATCCGTGGGTGACAACTGGTGGGTTGAGCGAAGACAAGAAAGGGAATGAATAGAAATAACCAGTACAGAAAACAATTGCGTCGATCTGTTCTTCAATGCGGCCGTCTGCAAATTTGATGCCTCGGTTATGTGTTGTCGGGGAAAGAAACTCGACTATCTCTGGGCAAGTGATTTGATTGCCAGCCGAAGATGCAGCCAAATATGATTCGGACTTCTGGGAAACTACCACTTTGCCTTTGCTCACTTCGTTGATTTGGGCACCAATGTCAAGACCTGAAGCAGAGCTGCCGACCACAACAACCTTCTTACCCCGGAAGGTTTCTGGTGAGTCATAGAATTTGGAATGGGAGATAGTCCCAGGGTAAGATGCATCCCACACCTCCATACCTAGGGTACCCGGTAGATAAGGGACGGTGAAATGACCGCTTGCAACCACAACTGCATCATAAGTCCGAGTTATTTTAGCGCCGGTATGAAGATTCTTTGATGTTAAATCCCAGGTGCTCAAGCCTGCATCCTTGAGTTGCACATCCAATACTTGGGTCTCGAATTGAATGAGTGATTTGATATCCTTGGCATAATCCTCAAGGTACTGCTTCACCGTCCGGTGTTTGGGGAAGAGCTGGGTTTCCGATGGCCATTCCTGGTCTGAGTAACGCATCAATTCCTTAGGGATATTGGTTTCCAGTAGATCATAAAGCGGAGACACGAAAGTTGCCTCACGCTTTCCCTCGGCCCCATCGATCCATATCGGCTTCTCGAGTGGCTCGTGGGGGGTTAGATGAGGGACAGTAGTTGACATCCCGGTCTTGGCTGAACTTGGGTTGTAGTTCCAGGCTCCACCGACTGAGCTTCTTTGCTCAAAGACCTCGATTTGATCGAAGTGTTTCTCCGCGAGCAGGTACCTGGGGCTGTCAGCATGCTATGCTGTGGTACGAGATATCACCCACATACTTGACTGAAGCCAGGCCAGATGGCCCAGCACCAATAACAGCCACTCGGCGGATGGGATTTGTGAGTGACATTCTTTGTAGAGAGTCACTATTCCGTACGGTTGTAGCAAAAGAGTGTCAGATGCGAGATGGAGGGGAGCGCTGGCGCCATTGTGGAGCTATGTGCTCACATCTTATCGAGGTACAACAGATCAGAGTATAGGAATGAGGCTATTGTAGCTAGGGATTGGTTTGATGCAAGCTCGCTAAGCTCAAATAAAGAGTAAATATGACAAGAATTGGAATGATCGTACACTTTAAGCCAAAAAAAAAAAGAAACACTTCATTGATTGAAGCGGTGTAATTTTGTTCCACCGATACAGACCTTACACATAGTGGCGGCCTAGTGATACACCTGTATTACCACAGCACAAAGCTGAAGCACCCGACTTTCTTTGATCTCAACACTTCCCTCTTTCACCTCTGTCTTTTCCTCGCATTTTTACTTACATCTTTATTTCGTCCCATATGTTTCTCTCGATGGCTATCCGATGGAGTTGAAGTCGCGCAAAACTGGCGTAATGGACGCGATCGAACAATCTTCACCGAATGCGCTGGCGCATTTGACACAGGTCCCAATCGCCCAGCTTTCTCCAGACCTTGCGCAACCGAGCCAAAAGTTTATTGTCGCAGTTGTAACACTTATCTGGCCATACTCATCCTCAAGTAAGTCTCTGAGCCTTTTGTTGGCAGAGCCGGATGCCCGCCTACGACGGCCGAACGGACAAGTGAAGGCCACATTTCATGGACGCGTCGCGCAGAAGATCGCAGAGTCGCATGTCGGAATAAGGGATATCGTTCATCTTTCCTTGGCAAATTCCAAGCTCGTTAGCAATGAAGCCGCCAAGCAAACACCGGGGAGGTCTATCGCGTGGGGTGCACACTTTGAAGATGCTGTGTCTCTCGAGGTAAGTAAGTCTCCTCTTGCTCCGCGTCTTCCAGAACTAACAATGACTCATAAAGGTTCACCGATCCTCCGATCCTCCGTTAACAATCAGCGTTGAGCCACAGCCGACGGTGCCAGATCATGTCCAACTCGAACCTCCGTCCACCCCCGTTCGCCAAACAGCCAAGCATGGATTGGATACAGCGCCTGGTTCAGGCTCTTGGGGATCACCGGCATTCATGCGGTCCGCTCGCAACTCCTTTGGAGGAGTTATCGATACCTCGCATGACCCTTTTGCGGAAGACGATGGCTTTGTGCCCGGGAAAGGAAGGAAACGTCCGCGGTACAGCTTGCAAAGGGAGGATTGGCGTCTGATCGATGAGCCGGAGAGCCCCGTCGAACAAGAACTTCCCGTGGATTGGTGGGAACAGACCTTGGAACAAGAACTTGACGCGGAGGATGCGGAGGGTCAATCTTCGGACGAACCGATGGCAGATGCTGCTGCTACTCAAGCCAACCTCGAGAATGGACCAGCAGAGCTTCTGTCAGTGTTTGCGAAGCCTTCCCTTGAAGTTACGGGTAGCATCATTGAGAGACGTGCGGGCGAGTTAAGCAACAATAAATCTCATGGATCAGCCGATATCCCCGGGCAAGGACCTCCGTCTTTTCATCTTCCAACCGATACACCACAGATCCGACCTATTCCCTCTCCTGGACTTCCAATCCCCTCGCCACTGGTGTCAAATCACGCTAATTCTAGTGGATATTTCACATCATGGTCCGCGTCTGCGCAAACCGAAGCGATTCGTTCTGTTGCTGCTGAAACAACCACCATCCCATCACACTCTGAACCCTCCGTTGAGACCCGCGAGACCCGCGAGACCCACGAGTCCCATGTCACCGAATCTCTTGAACCACTTGCAATGGGATCGGTCCAGTCAAATGTTGCATCCCTCCAGGAGGAACCCGTTCTTGATGCCGAGTCTCTTCTCCAGGACATTGCGCCACGGTCTACAGCATTAGAAGATCTACCAGATGAACCAGAAGTTGGGATGACCGACCACCGGCCAACCGTCGGTGAACCAATTATTGTTCAGGCTGATGTTGAAATTGGAAATGCCTACGAAGTTGAACAGTCAAATGAAGAACAGCCCCCCAAAATGCTGACCGTGGAAGATCGTGACCATCAACGGGAGGATGGAGACCTCCGCGACGATGTGCGGTCCGTTCAGCCTGAAGGCGAGGTTGATAATGAGGAAGAGCCCTTATCAGATTCCGAAGTGGAGATTCAGTCAGCTGGCCAACAACATCCGACATCCGCCGCGGATGCGGATACAATCCATGAAAACAAACTCAATGCGAAGACCCCCGAAGACCGCGGAAGTGGAGATGAAGTTGATGGGTCATCTCCAGCTTCAAACGTTCTTCCTCGCTCGCGCAGTCAAAGCTACGTCGAAGAAGACGATGAAGTGGCTGAAGGAGAAGAACAGTACGAAGAACAATCCGACGATTATGACTCACAATATGACTACGATGATGAGGAGGACCACCATGTACCCCGTTTGGGCACACGACCGGAACAAGAAGAATTTAGCGACGAGGAATCTAACGTCGACAATTCTAGCGAGGATGAATCAGAACAAGAACGGAGCTTCCCCTCCCGCCCGAAGACCCAAGAGGTAATCGTGCTGGACAGTGACAGCGAGGATGAACCTGCTCCTGGTCACCCATCGGTCTCCACTTATCAACTCCGTGAGCAAGACGAGCGTTCAGAAAGCCCCGAATCTGGCCAGTCCGGACCACTGAATGCCGATAGAGCGCAGAGCGCGGAGGAATCGTACGGCAGCGATCAAGGCGAAGAAAGCGAAAAAAAGAACGACTATGAATCCGATGACAAAGATGGTCGAGTGCATGACAGCGACAAGGCTGACGAATCACCATTTGATGGATTTTCGGGAGACGAAGATGCCCCGGGACATCAACAGGAAGTGGCATCAGTCAACGCGGAACAGTATGCCGATGCTTCGCTGGCAGAGCTTGAGAATGAAGAGCCAGACGATCAAGACTCTGATTTGGTAGCTAGCCTCGAGTCACAGCTGGAAGCAGCTTCAAATCAAGGCTCTGGCAAAGAACAGCCTTTTGATGATTATCAAAGTGTACCCGAAGTGCCTGAAGCTATGGACCAGGAACCAGCAGAAAATAATGAGAATATGGCTGATCCTGTCCTACACTCTGACGCCGAAAAGATACATACCTTCCTCAATGTGGACGGGCCGTCTGATTCGCACGTTTCTCCATCCTTTGAGGAGAATGCAGCCGACTTTGTGTCGGCGCACGAACAAGCCATTGAAACCACTGAGTTGACCAATCTTGACCCTCAAATCGAGCCTGCAACATCAACGATTATCACTTCTCTATCCGAGCAACAACTCCCGACGACGGACCCTACTCAAGGATCTGCGTTGCCTAATCAGAGTCGTGTTGAACCTAAGACACCCACGGCCGGTGAACGAGATGAACCTGTGGGCCTTGACGTATATCTCCCGCATATGCGTGCTGCTGGTTCGCTTCCGCCAGAAATGGATGATGTTCCTGAGCCAGACAACGTACACCACGCCCAGGAAAGTCAGTACGGTCTCGACGGTGCAACAGATTACCCAAGCGAACGCCAATCCTTGGAGGTTGTCATCGGCACTGAAGTCGCAGAAACGCCGGAAGTGCTCGTCACAGCGCCGCAGCCTACAATTCCCGATCGCAGTGCCTCCGGATTACGCAGCAAGCATTCCTATTTCGCTCCCCTCGCCACGCTCATTGATCATTACAATGCTCTGGTAGACACCATCTCAATCGTCCACGAAGTCTCCCCAATCGTCAAAGCCAAAACAGGCACAAAGGATTGGTTCATGACCATCCAGTTGACAGACCCCTCCATGGCCGGCACCACTCTCCACGCCCAGATCTTCCGACGCTACAAATCAACCTTCCCATCATTAGTCGAAGGCAACGCCATTTTGCTCCGTGACTTCAAAGTCCGAAGCTTCAACCACACCGTGATGATCGTCAGTGCGGAAACCAGCGCCTGGGCCGTCTTCGACGGCTCACGCCCAGACGCCCAGATAAATGGACCTCCTGTCGAATATGACTCAGAGGAAAGTGAATACGGCGCACACTTGCGTCGGTGGTATACCGAAATCGGCTCGGCTCGCGTTGCGGATCATCAGCTTCAAGCTTCGATCGAGAGGGAAAGCATGGATCGTGAAATGTCGATTACTTCTCAACCGCTCAGTGAGTCGGGAAGCCCGGATTCTGCCCGGAGTTCGCGACGCTCTCGCAGAGGACGCAGTGGACGTGTCACTATTCATTCGCTGAGGGATGGTACTCGCTACATTGAGGTTGGGTCTCCGAATAGCAGAGGGACTGATAGCATTCACGAGTTGCGGGACGGTACTGTGTACTCCAACCCATGAAATTGGTTGCTCTGTCATTTCTCATGTTTCATAGGTAGCGGTTTACATGGAACCTGAATGGGTATC
>ERZ1673737.3687-NODE-3687-length-11418-cov-6.245006_pt1 | contig 11418 bp, 11 predicted proteins | sample MGYA00580211_ERZ1673737 | MGnify/ENA primary metagenome ERZ1673737 (study PRJEB41218, sample SAMN15661789) | gut metagenome | host: Homo sapiens | place: Canada: London | collected 2015-08-20/2019-03-30 | study: EMG produced TPA metagenomics assembly of... | reverse complement strand
TAAGAACAGGTATTTACTTTTGCAAACTGGAAGTCAATTTACCAATTCACCTTTTATACATTTTAAATAACAAAAAACGAAAAATAAGATTGCTTATAAAACAGAATATAATGCATATAATAATACAAATAGAATTAAAAAGCAAAAATAACTTGCGTTTTATCAAAATAGGTGGTATATTATGAATGTAAGAAAAGAAAAAGGATGTGTTAATATGAAGATTCAAGCAGTTTTGATTGATGGTTTTAAAAATTTATCAAATGTAAAAATATCTTTTGATAATATTACAGCTCTTGTTGCGCTTAATAATTTTGGTAAGTCAAATGTACTTTCTGGAATTGATTTTGGCTTGGCATTTATTAAAGCTACAATTGAAGACAAAAAGGAAATGATGGCAAATTCTAATTTAATTCCAATTAATTGTAATATGATTGGAAGAAATTATAGGTATGAGATGGAGGTCTCTACTGATATTCATAGGCAAGAGTACATTATTCAGTATGGCTTTGAGTTTGTATGGAAGAGCAGTGAGAATATGGAGCCTGAAATTATTTCTGAGTTTCTAAAAGCTAAGCTTAATGAGAGAGGTCAGAAGTTTACTCAGTTAATCAATAGAACGCAGGATATGGCATTATATAAAAGTTCAGAGACTGGACGATGCTCATCAAAAATAAAAGTTGAATCTGTAGAACTTGTTGCAAATAAATTAAGAGCCTACGATGAATTATATTATGCAGAGATTATTACAAAGTTAAATGGAATGAAAATATATATGGAAAATAATCTGGATGCAAAGAGTTTTTATCAGCCAGACCCCATTATTCGTAAAGGATTTGAAAATGAGATGATTAATGCTGATAATCTCCCCCGTATTATTTTCAATTTAAAAAAACAAAATCCAGCCAAATTCGAATTGTTGAAAGATGTATATTTTCAGTTGTTTCCAGATATTGAAGATGTTATTGTAAAAAAATTTAAAATTAATGCAGATGAAAGTGATCAATTTCCTGATGATGCTCCATTTATATTTACGAATTCTATCTATGTATTATTTGTTAAAGATAAAAATTTAGTGAATCCAGTAGACTTTTCAATGATGTCAGATGGAGCAAAGAGAGTATTTATGATACTGACCAAGATAATTGTATCTAGTGTAAGTAACATATCGTTAATTGCAATAGAAGAGCCTGAAAATTCTGTTCATCCTGGATTATTTCAGGCATATATACAAATTATAAGTCAACTGTTAGATGATTGTAAGATAATTATTACTAGTCATTCGCCATACATTATTAGTTATTTAAACCCTTCTTGGATTCATGTTGGTATGAATAGAAAGCCAGGTGTGGCGGAGTTTTTTGCTTTTAAGAAATCAGGTCAGAAACAGTTGGAAAATGATGCGGCTGGATTTAATATGAGTATGGGAGATTATTTGTTCTCAATGCTTGCGGATTCAGAGAGTAACATAAGCGACTATCTGGAGTGTGATGTTAATGAATAAATGTCTTGTACTTTTTGTAGAGGGAGATACGGAAGTAGAATTTTACAAACAAGTAGTTGCAAATGCCAGAAAATTACACCCAGCAGGAAAATTTGATACCAATATTGAATATAGAAATGTTAGAGGTGTAGGTGGCTTTAAAAGTATTGCTCTCAGAAAATTCACAAAAGAAATTAAACCTAAATATGGGGAAAACTGCGAATTCACAATTGTTTTATGTAGTGATACGGATGTATTTGATTTTGCACAAAAACCACCGATAAAGTGGGATGAAGTAAAGAGAGATCTTGTAAGTAATGGGGCTGCTAAAGTTATTCACATTCAGGCAAAGAGGTCAATTGAAGATTGGTTTCTATATGATATAGAAGGCATTTTAAGATTCTTAAGGTTGAGTAAAAATACAAAAGTATCAGGAAAGACTGGATATGATAAGCTTCAGCGCTTGTATAAGCAAGCCAATAAAGTTTATTATAAAGGAATACAAAGTAATGGTATGATAAAACAGTTGAATATTGAAAAAATTGCAAATGAAGTGGAAGAACAGTTAAGTCCATTATATAGAACTCTCGGAGTAGATAAAATTAAATATAGTATGTAAGAGCAGTGCTCTTTACATAGAAAAAGCCAGAGATTTCACTCTGACTAATTCCCTTGTCAAAGAAAGTCTTTGGATTTATTTTTTCGCAAATTAATAATACCAGAGAAGACTTTTTTGGCAAGGAGATTTTGCAAAGGAGGTATAATAATATGTCAGTACACCATGGTGGAAAAATAGGAAAAGCGGGCAAGATTCTTGCTAGTAAATCATCTAGTAAACAGTCGAAAAGTAAAGCAGGAACTACATTAGCCAATCATAAAGCTAAATGTCATTAATTAGCATTAAGATTAGAAAATAGAGATGATGAAAATATAATTTGGACGAATGATTTTATTTATGAAGAGGGAGATGAAAAAAATTTAGTTTTAGTTCGTTTAGCGCAGGATGCAGCTGATAAGGAAAGCTTTGTGTCTAGAAAATTTAATCGGCCAAGATTAATGAAGACGATATTAAAATTGGGATACGGTGAGATGGATAAGGATTTGCCAATTTCAGATCAAGCTTTTTTTGTTAAGGAAGATAATCTCGAGAAGGCTGAAAAAATTATATGTGGTAAGACATATACCGATCCAGTGCCTGTCCCCGGCAAAAAAGTACGGCAAAAAACAGGTTCGAAATATAACGAGTTGGATATGTGATGGAAAGTTTGTAAAAGCTATGAGTATAGCAAAGCATATATTCTTAGCTTTTATAAATATAAGTTTTTTTGATGGAGAACTGAAGATGTGCTTGTCATTGATCTGGTATTGTTTATGATAGAGACAGAATATAATATCCAAAGAAAGGTGAAGTTATCATGTCAGTGTCTAAAGATTAATTTGAATTAACACGAAAACAAAGCTTGATTCTAATAAAAAAGGGATGAAAATAAACAAAGCCTGATAATTGAAAATAAAATTTCTGTCTTAGCTGATGTCGGTAAATTCAGATTAAACTGGTGAGTAAGAACCATTAGAACCATGAAATGAGCAATGTCTGGTAGTAAATGACAAATAAATACCGATAGTCCTTCGGTTAATCAGTTGTCAGTCAACAAGACTGACAGTATAATGATAGATAGTGTACATGTCAAAAAAGTCAGACAGAAAAGCCAACAGATTTAACTGTGGTCGTATGTCAAGCATATTAATGTACAAATCAGACGGAGGTGAAACCATGCTTTTATTAAACAAAACTTTGCTGAGACTGGCAAGGGGGCTGTGGCAATGGATTCTTGCGATTGCCGCAGTCAGTTTTTTGACGCTTGTTGGAACAACAGCGCTAGCGGAAATTGTTTCGCAGTTTCTGGGCAGTTTGTTCGAGCCACAGGTGGTATTAAGTACAGTAAAAAGTGCGGTCGGTGCGGCATTTCTCGCATCGGTATTTACGTTTCTTGCGCAGCTTGTCAAGGGACTTATCGAATACAAGACGGCGGCAAAGGCGCGAAGCACCATGCGAAAAACAATCTTTTCAAAGGTGATGGAACTCGATGCGGGCGGCATTGAAAAGATCGGGCCGACATCAGCGATTACCGCGGCGGTCGATGCGGTGGAGCAGATGCAGGCGTATTTTAGTAGCTATCTGCCGAGCCTGATTTTTAGTGTGATCGCGCCGATTTACCTGTTTTTCCATCTGAAGAATATTTCCCTTATCGTGGCCGTGCTTCTTCTTTTTGTATCGCTGATCCTTTTTCCACTTCACAATGTATTTCGTGGAAAAATTGAGGCGCTCAGAAAGACGTATTGGCGTTCATTAGATGATATGACCGGTTATTACATGGATGGTCTTCGCGGATTGACGACACTGAAACTGTTTGATCGTGACCGTGAGCATTCCCGCGTGCTCGGTGAGAAGGCAGATGTGTTAAACAAAAATATCAATGCCTTCATGAAAATCAATTTCACATCCTTCCTTGTGACCGAGCTTTTGATCTATGCGGCCATCACGGTTTCACTTGTGATTTGCATTACCGGAATGCGAAATGGTGATATTACAATCGCGCAAGCACTTACCGTTTTGATGCTTTCCTATAGCTATTTTTCTGCGATTCGTCAGTTAATGAGTGCTTCTCACAGCGCACTGACGGCGATCTCTGCGGCAGGAAAGGTGGAGGAGATTTTGCAGACCGATACGTCTCGTCCGTACAATCCAGAGCTTCCGGCCGATCCAGAGCATTTTGACGGAATTCGCATGGAGCATGTGTCTTATGGCTATGAGGGCCGCAGCAGAGCGCTACAGGATGTGTCACTGACGATTCCAAGAGGTTCGTCGGTTGCACTCGTTGGTTTGTCCGGCTGTGGAAAATCAACGGCGGCATCGCTTTTGATGCGTTTTTGCGATCCAGATCAGGGTACGATTTTTATCGAAGGAAAGGAGTATCGAAGCGTCACACCGCAGCAGTTTCGCACAAACATTGCCATGGTTCCGCAGCAGGTCAATCTGTTTTCGGGAACCATTCGTGAGAATCTATTGCTCGCCGATCCAAACGCAAACGATGAAAAATTAAAAGAAGCGTTATCGGAGGCTGGACTTGGCAGCTTTTTAAAGACGCTTCCCAAAGGACTCGACTCGGATGTGGGAAATGCAGGAGCAGCGCTTTCCGGTGGACAGCGCCAAAAGATGGGAATTGCTAGAGCACTGCTTTCAGAGGCACAGTATATGATCTTTGATGAGGCTACTTCAAGTGTCGATCCGCAGAGTGAGCGTGAGATCTGGGAGACGATCGGCCGTTTGTCAAAGACGAGAACGCTCATCATCATCTCGCACAGAATGTCCACGATTCAGAATGCAAATTGTATTTATGTACTGGAAAAAGGAGTGGTGGCTCAGCGTGGAAGTCATGCAGAGCTGATGCAGCAGGGCGGCTTGTACCGTGAGCTTGTAACGCGCCAGCAGGCAATGGAGGTGGCAGAATGAAACGAAAATTTAGCTATTCAATTGGAGAGATGAACCGCCGCCTGCTTGCAATCGGAAAATCCATCCGTGGTTATCTGGTGATTTCGACGCTTTCAAGTATCATTGGTGCACTAGCGCATATGGGTCTAATGGGCTTTGGTGCATTGTGGCTTCTTGCCGCCGCAGGCTTTTGCGGCAACTTTGCCCTGTATGGAATACTGACCGTTGGCTGTGCGATTTTGATTGCAGTGAGTCGTTATTTGGAGGGCGTATTTTCTCATATGGGCGCATATGGCATTCTTGCCAAGATGCGAGTGCAGCTATTTGACTCGATTGACCGCGTGGCCCCGGCATGGCTGATTGGAAGGGAGACGGGTGATCTGATGAACATTGCCGTGTCGGATATCGAGACGCTAGAATTTTTCTTTGCGCACACAATTGGTCCGATGTTTACCGTAATTTTGCTTCCGCTTACAACGGTAATTCTGGCATTTTGCGTCAATCCGTTGTACGCATGGGTCCTAATTCCAATCTATCTTATGATCAGCGTGGTGCTTCCGTTTTCGGCGCTTAAGGCTGGACGCGGAATCGGAATGCGCTATCGAGAACGCCTTGGAATACTTAAATCAAAGATTCTTGAGAGCGTTTACAGCATCCGCGATATTCAGATTTTTGGAGCAGGAGAGCGAAAGGCAGAGGAGATCCAACGGGCAAATGATGAGGTCAATCATGCATCATTTTGGCTGACACTCCATCGCCAGACGGTCGCATCATTTCCAAATTTCTTTGTCTATCTGGCACGAATTTTGATTCTGGTGTGCGCAGGCGTGCTCGCTTCGCGGGGCATCAACAATCCAGTTGGAACGATTGCACTTTCCTTTGCGGCAACAGCATCGCTTTCGTCCACCTTTAACCTGACCTTCGTGGTGACAAGTCTGTTGGAAACTTACGGTGCGGCAGAGCGTATCTTTCAAATCGAAGATACATTGCCGGAAACAACAGAGCCAGAATCACCTGTTTCCTGCGGCGAGATTCAGACAATCGAGTTTCGTGATGTCAGCTTTTCATATCCGGGCACCGAGAAGAAGATTCTCGACCATATGAATTTAATCATTAAAAAGGGCGATCAGATTGGAATCGAGGGCGAATCCGGTGCAGGAAAATCAACTATTCTTCGCCTGCTGCTTCGCTTTTATGCACCGAGTGAAGGCCAGATTTTACTCAATGGAATCCCAAGCGAGAAAATTAGTTTTGCCGAGCTTCATAAGCGAATCGCATTTCTTGAGCAGGATACCTATCTGTTTGATGATACCATCGCGGCGAACATTGCAGTCGCAAAGCCGTCGGCAACGTCAGAGGAGATTCGGCTTGCGGCAAAGCGGGCTGGAATCGACGATTTTATTGAGACACTTCCGGATGGGTATGATACCGATATGGGTCAGATGAATGCACGCCTTTCGGGAGGAGAGCGCCAGCGTATTGGAATCGCCAGAATCTTTCTTCGAAATCCCGATATTTGCCTAATGGATGAGCCGTCAAGTGCGCTCGATGCGCTTCACGAAAAGGAACTGCTGCACACACTTCAGACCGAGTATGCCGATAAGACCATTCTTCTTATCTCACATCGTAGCAGTACGCTGACTGGATGCAACCGAATCCTAAAAATGCAGGATAAGACGGTGAAGGAAAAATAAAAGTAATGGAAGCAACGATTTACAGAAGCTAAATTTGTATAGTCCTGAGTTGTTAATTAAAAAAAGAAAAAACAGAGACAATTGCTAAAAACAACTGTCTCTGTTTTTTCTTCCCTATTGTTTTATAAAGACGTATTTTTCTTACTCAGTGCAAGGCAGATCGCCATTCCGACAAACGCAATACCACTCCACATAAGCAAAGTAGCACTCCAACCGCTATGCTCGGAGAAGATTGCGATCGCGTAAACAGAAATGGAGCTTCCAACGTAGGTAAAGGAATTTAAAAGTCCGGACATAAACGAAATTTTACCGTATTTTTTAAATTTCAGTGGCATGATGTAGGTCATAATCCAGTTTACGCCGTGCATACAACCTGTCAAAAGTGCCGATAAAAAGATCGTGGACATCTAGTGCCTGTCCCCGGCAAAAACGGTCCTAAATGAGGTTAATTATACTTTTATTTTTTCCGTATATATGGTATAGTGGTTCTCATAGGAAGGTGAAAAGAAAGATATGAAAATATATAATATGGGGTCTTTAAATATTGATTATGTATATCGAGTACCGCATTTTGTTCAGCCAGGTGAAACGATTCCCTCTTATGGAAGAGAAATTTTTGCTGGCGGAAAAGGATTGAATCAATCAATTGCGCTTGCTCGCGCAGGTGCACAGGTAATTCATGGTGGTATGATTGGACCAGATGGCGCATTTTTAAAGGAACTATTGGAAGATTCTGGTGTGGATACCACACATATATGTACACTACAGGAAGCGAGTGGTCATACGGTGATCCAGGTAGATGAGCAGGGACAAAATTGTATCATTCTTTATGCGGGAACAAATCACTGTGTTACGAAAGCATATTTGGATGAATTGTTAGAAGATGCTTCTGCAGGTGATTTCATGCTGATTCAAAATGAAATAAATTGTCTAAAAGAGGCAATGGAAATCGCACATAAAAAGAAGATGTACATTGCGTTTAACCCATCACCAATAAGCAAAGAGCTTTTTACGCTGCCATTGTCTTATGTTGATTGGTGGTTTTGCAATGAAATCGAGGGCGCTATATTGTTTGGAAAAAACCAAAAACAGAAAATGGCAGATCAAATAGCGATGGATCCGGAAAAGATCATGCAGCAGTTTCAAAAACAATATCCGCAGAGCCATCTGATTTTAACTCTTGGAAAAAAAGGAAGTTATTATTGTGATAAAAAGGATATTCTTTTTCAACCTGCTTTTGAAGTAAAAGCAATTGATACAACAGCGGCAGGAGATACCTATTCCGGATATTTTTTGGCAGATTTAGCAGGTGGAAAAAATATTTCAGATGCTTTAAAAGATGCATCGCTAGCTGCATCAATATGTGTGACACGAAAAGGTGCAGCACCATCAATTCCTTATAAAAAAGAAATAGAAAATTTGATTTGAGTATACAATCGGTAAAATTCCCCAGAGACCGTTGATGTTTCAATTGTAGTCTCTGGGGGTGAATGAAAAATTATAAAAACTTATCCAACTCTTTTTCAACCTGTTTTCTCTTTTTGATCTTTGGATGATCAAAAAGACTTCCTTTGGCGATAACCATTTCCAGATTGCGCAGTGCACGCAAATCTTTGAGAGGATTTTTTGCAGTGACAATCATGTCAGCGCTTTTTCCTTTTTCGATCGATCCGGTAATGTGACCAATTCCGGCAAGTTCAGCACTTCGCTTTGTTGCAGTATAGATGGCAAAGGAATTGGATACGCCAACATATTTATGAAAATAATAGAGTTCACGCCAGAAATCATATTGGGTAATCCATGGGCAACCAACATCATTGCCCAGAACAACAGGAATGTCATTTGCGAGTGCAGCTTTCGCACAGTCAATAATGCCCTTGAAGACGATGTTTCCATTATATTGCTCGACTTCGGTTGCATGGGTGATTGAACTGTCGAACAGCGCATATGGAAGCGCTGGTGAGATTGTTGTACACAAAAAAGCACCACGCTCTTGAAAGAGCCTTATCATAGAATTGTCCAGTTTGGCACCATGCTCGATTGAGTCTACGCCATTTTCCAGAGCAACGCGAACACCTTCTGGGGATTCTACATGAGCAGCAACCAGATAACCAGCATCGTGTGCTTGTTTACAGACGGCATATACCATTTCAGGTGACATTTTTAATTCACCAGGAACACCTTTTTTCTTGGCATCCAATACACCTCCGGTAATCATAAGTTTGATTAAATCAACCTTTTCTTGTTTCGCTTTTTCAAGTTGTTTCAGTGCATCTGGAATGGTCGATGCGGCAACTGCAACCGATCCAGCCATATGACCACCTGGAACGGAGATTCCCTGATTTGCAGCAAGAATGCGAGGGCCAAGTTTAGTGCCGGATTCAATTTCATCGCGCAGACGAGTATCAAAATTGCCGAGTCCACCAACTGTTCGGATGGTTGTGACACCACTGAACAATTCATCTTTCGCAAATCCTGCTACCATTTTATATGCGATTGTTCTGGTAAGCGAGGAACTCATAATGGTTTTGACTAGCTTTTCATTATCGCGCTGCTTTTTCTGAGGCTTTCCGTTTCCAGCAAGATGAACATGCATATTGATTAGTCCAGGAAGAATGTATTGTCCGTGAAGGTCAATCACCTTATAATTGTGAAGATCTGCATTCGCATCTGGTATCAAATCGGTGATGATTCCGTTTTCTACCAGAATACAAAGCCCCTGTTGGATTTTCATTTCTTTTGTTCCATCCAAAATTTTTCCATTTCGAAAAGCATAATTCATAGCAAATTCTCCAATTCCATAAGTTTATCGAATGTCTTTATTTCTGATTTGTCAAGCCTTTTGTAATATTGCATATACAATTTTTACCTAATTAGAAAATAGTATAGTATTACAATTATAAATGAAGCTTTGACTGTCGGTTGAAAAATTCAATAAAAAGATCAAGAAGCGGCAAACTCCAGAAGGATCCTTCATGTTCAGCATGATCGACGCAGATAAAACTAACATCCGCACCACATTCTTCAAGACGTTTCACCATTTGTTCGCTCTGAGAGAAAGGCACTAAAGGGTCTGCATTTCCATGCGCAATTAGAAATGGAACATAATTTTTTCCTTTTTCAACATAAAAAATAGGACTTACTAATTGTAAAATTTTAGGATTATAGGTACCACCACAGAAGGCATTGATCATATTAGATGTTTCTGGATCAAGGAGAGCTGGGTCTTGCGGCATCATTGCGGTTAGATCAGTCGGCCCAAAGCAATCGATGACAGCGCAAACAGAATCAGAGTATTCTGCATATTCGCTTGTTTTAAAACGGCTGTCATCGCCAGTGAGTCCAAGAAGCAAAGAAGTATTACCACCAGAGGAAGTGCCGAATGAATAGATTTGCTTGTCATCAATTTGAAATTGGTCAGCGTGTGCTCTTAAAAAACGGATTGCTGTTTTTACATCCTGCAAGAAGGCGGGTGCTGGATAGCCGTCATCAATATTGCGGTGTCGTACAGTAGCAACTGTGTATCCAGCGGCAGAAAAACGAGCTAATTGAGGAATTTCGTAGGTCGTATCAGGAAAATGCCATGCACTTCCCTGAATAAATACAATAACTGGATTGCGAGAATGGTCAGTATCGGCTCGTTGGGGAATCAGCATATCCATTGTCAATTCAACACCGGATGCAGTAGAATAAATAACATTAGGGCGGAATACAGAAAGGCCTTTTCGAGTTGGATTATTTGAGATTGTTAACATAAAGATCCTCCTTTTGAATTTTATTTCACGGCTTGAATCATAAAGATCTTGCCTTTCAAATTAACAGATGGGCGTTGACACGCCCATTTAAAGTTGCGGTTTTGCGCGTCTAACATATGGTAAAAACCGTTTCTATAAAAGTAAATAATACCTGCTATAAGATGTATTGCCCAACCAATATCACTTAATAGCCCCAATATTAGAAATGGAATATCTGGTATCATAGCAGTATAGCGGATACCTTGTTTTCCTTCCTGTTGAAGCTGTTTGATATGTTTTTCTGTTGCTTCTCTTTTTTTATGTAGAATTTCTTTTATCGTATTCATAGAAAATCTTTAACTCCCAATTCATTTTTTTTCGTTATAACACAATTCCTATCAAATTTCAATATCGGGAAGGAACTTTTGTTTTTTAATATCAGGAGGAAACTTTTGTTGCTGGATATGAATGTTGTTTGATAGGAATACTTCTTGATATGCAAACAGTAACTTAGTTGGAGAATTTACATCAGAAAAAACAATTAGTTGAAAAATATGAGGAAGCATGTTACTATATATCCAGAAGTAAAAATGGTTCGGACACTCAAACAAAACGCATATAGAAGGAAAGGAGATCAAAAATGTGGAATTTACAGAGATAATTAAAAATCTTTATAAAACAATATATTTCATTTACGGAAGAATTACCAAACACCAGATAGGAGGATGTATATGATGGCGTGGGAAATAAAACATATATTTGACGGAGATTATGGTTGCGAGGAATTGCAGCCTGGAGAAAAAGCCAAGGTATCGGTTACATTAGTAAATGAAAAGGGAGAAACAAAAGTTTTATCTGTTGAGGATCAGTGGTTGCTTGATAAGAATTTGTCTGAGGGTTCTATATGGCCAGAACAGACAGCTTTTATCAAGTATCATTTATCTCCACAAAAGTGCTCTCCAGGGGGTGCGGACGCTTTCTTGGACCTGAATTAAGCAATTCCAAGACTGCGTCTAT
>ERZ1673737.3686-NODE-3686-length-11421-cov-4.599507_pt1 | contig 11421 bp, 6 predicted proteins | sample MGYA00580211_ERZ1673737 | MGnify/ENA primary metagenome ERZ1673737 (study PRJEB41218, sample SAMN15661789) | gut metagenome | host: Homo sapiens | place: Canada: London | collected 2015-08-20/2019-03-30 | study: EMG produced TPA metagenomics assembly of... | reverse complement strand
CGAGTTGTGTGTCGAGTTGTGTGTCGAGTTGTGTGTCGAGTTATATGTCGAGTTGTGTGTCGAGTTGTGTGTTGAGTTGTGTGTTGAGTTGTGTGTCGAAGTTGTGTTCGAAGTTGTGTGTCGAAGTTGTGTGTCGAAGTTGTGTGTCGAAGTTGTGTGTCGAATTTGTGTGTTGAAGTTGTGTGTCGATGGTGTTGTGTGTCGATGGTGTTGTGTGTCGATGATGTTGTGTGTTGAGAATGCTGAAGATCGTATCGAATGGTCGTCCCCCTCCATCGTTCCAGGTGAGTCTGGTGTTGACTCCTCAAAAAATACAGAAGAATGTTCGCTCGAGGTGAGTCTCGTGAGGGGAGAAAGAAAGGGAAAGGGAAAATGGGGGAGAAGAGTTGTTTTTATAGCAGAGGTCATTTCCTAATTGGGACGGCACAAATAGGGTAGTGACGACGACCCCCCATTGGCTGATTGCTTGCTATTGTTCTTCAATAGAGCCATTGTTCTTCAATAGGGGACATTCTACATTGTCTCACAATGTCCCTGGTAAAGCTATTCTGCTTCCCATCAATCGACCTTTTGAAGCTCACTCCCACCTTAGAGACTCCTACATGATCATGCACCCCCACGCCACCTATTTCCTTACTGTAACTTCAGATCCCACTTTAAACTTAACTTAGTACCGGTAGATGATCCATATTAGTTGATGAGGCCCTCATGCTCCCTGCCTGGTGCCGGCCCTTGAGGGCCTCGGACTGGAGAAAGAAGGACTTGCTCTTCTCACCCCTCTCTTCTTTCTTACTCTTTGTCTCTATGAGTCCGTAGTGCTACAGTGAGGCTACAGCTGACTTGCGGCAGTCTTGCTCCTTGCAAGCATCGAGTCGTGACACAGCTCTACCCTGGACGATACCTAATCCCTGTGCGCTATGCGGACAACCAGGCAAGCTCTCTCACCCTCGATATCCCACCACTACACTCCAAGTACAAGTACAGTCAAGCTTAGCTTCGAGTTGGACAGGGTTTCTAACCTCACCTTGAATGATGCTATGCCCGCATCACAGCACATTTCATCCAGCACCAAAAGGTCGCAATGTAGAGCATTATAACCTACATATTTCCTCATGTTTGTCCTTACATGAACCAGGAATAGCTCAGTTCTGTAATATCAGTGCTTGTTTCTTATAGCTTCGGAGATAATAATCCCGCAAGTGAGGCTGAAATACACGTAGTCAGCCCCAATCACCGATCATGGATCGCAATGAACCCTGTCTGTGTGTAGCTAATGCGGTATAAAAGCCCGACAAAGTATCCTCATCGAGCTTCACGCATTTACAGAAGGAGCTGCGTTGGTTGGCCGAACATCTCATATAACTGAATAGGCTAGCGTGCTAGTATCTCAGCACTAAATACGTGTCCAACTGTCCAGTGTCTGCACATCCTACTTCCCACATCAGGTAAGATGACTGGACCAAGGGATCATCTGAGAAGGAGGCTGCATGAAAGAACCAAGCTTGAAGCATATCGGCTCGCAATATGATCTTATTATCTCCACTTGCCTCTGTTCACCACGGCAATATAATCCCGAAGCCGAGAAGCGCCCGCGGATCAGCCAGGTTTACAATATCAAGAGATCCCCCAGTTCAAGCGTAAGTACCACAGGAAATCCATTATCTGCAAATCCCACCTTGTCAAAATAAATGCCGATTCGACTGCCGATCTGTCGATTATCTGATTATAAATCCGCATCCTCATCCGAAAGCCAAAATAGAAGCCGAACCCGCTTCGGAAGCTAAGCTTCCCCGCACAACTTAAATGCATATCTCCACCTGTACCTGCATCTGAGCGCTCCAGACTTTACTTTGTACATCTCACTCCTCGAATATATTATATCATACCATAAGAGCAACAATGTCAATCCAATCGCACCCCAAACTCGCCGGTCTGGACCTCATCCAAGCCACCTACAAGAAAGTCGGAGACCATGAAATCCGAACAGACATCCTCATCCCACAAAAGCAATTCACAGGCAAGAGACCCGTAATCCTCCGCTTCCACGGCGGCGGTCTGGTACAAACCCCATTATACATCTCTCCCCGATCCAAACCCATACTAACAAAAACAAAACCAGGTAATGGGCGACTCCCTCTACATGGACTTCTGGCCATGGTGGCTATCAGACGTAGCGCTGCAAGCAAACGCAATAATAATCAGCCCAAACTACCGCCTGCTCCCAGGCTCAACCAGCAGCGAAATCTACAGCGACATCGAAGACTTCTGGACCTGGGTCCGGAGCCCCACTCTAACAACCCTCCTCGCAGCCCACTCAACACCCACACACGCCGATCTCTCACGGGTACTGAGCTTCGGCGAGTCAGCCGGCGGACTGCTGAGTCTGTACCTGGCGCTTGCGCACCCGGATGAGATCCGGTCCTGCACGGCTGCGTATCCGTGGGTTGATCCGTGCTCTGAGGCGTTTGTTAAGCCGCGGACTGTGGGACCGTTTGGGATGATGCTTCCTGAGAGTGTTGTTACGGAGACGATGGATGTTGTTGTTCCGGGCACTGTTGAGTCTTCGGTTGTGGAGGAAGGGCGGCTGGGATTCATGCTTGCGGCTACTCTTTATGGGGTTCTTGGGCGGCTTTATGAGCGTGGGGTTGAGGGGTTGGAGAGGGAGGTGAGATTCCCTGGTGTTAAGATTGAGCGGGAGGGTGTTAGGATTCCGGAGGGCGGGATTGCTATTATTCATGGGCGGCAGGATAGTATTGTTCCTGTTGGGGATGTGGAGAAGTTTGTTAAGCGTGCGCGGGAGGTGTTTAGCGAGTTGCCGGATGATCGGATTGTTTTCACTGTTAAGGAGGGGGAGCATGGGTTTGATACTGGTTTGAGGTTTGAGGAGGTTTGGTTGCAGGAGACTTTTAAGGTTGCGATTCAGACTTGGTTGGCATAGATTGATTAGATTAGACGAATAATACCGGCTAATCCCTGTCATTCCTTGACTTTCTCTTTCCATTCTAGTGTCCCTGGCCGATTTTTGGCCAGTAAAATTGAGGCTGGGCGGTCTCCTAATCTAGATCTAAATGATCTCGACAATACGCGATGCGAGTACGTTGGACTCAGATTATATCCTAATGGCCTATTACGGGTGCCTTTCTCTAGCGTAACACGACAGCGGTACAGGTATGTAGTACAACCAGTATTTTAAGACTATGCGAGTGGACGAAAATTCAGACTGGCGGTCGCCACCATGACGGCATTTATGCCCCTTGCTTTTACGAAATCATACGGGAGTCCATAAAATACCTGATCATAACCATACTAGACGAAATAGGGTGATAATGATCTATGCAAATAGTCTTGATACGGTAATCGGTCCAAGACCGTAGTTCTCATTATTGACGTAAAGTAACTTTTTACTGGAAAGATCCCAGCGTCGCCTTGACAGGCAACAATAGAGTAAAAACTCATGATAAATTAAACAAGGCGCACGCTATGTGAAAGAAATCCCGAAAAATGCAAAATGTTCAAGGCCAAAGCAGCTCATGGCCCTCAGCCTTGAAGCGAGAAACCATGTAGCCAGGACTGCAATTCGCCTCCCAATCCTCATCGAAGCCCGAGTCCGGGTTGTGTGGGTTGAGAGAACCCTTCCTCGAGGGGAGCATCGAGACACCGCGAGGGACCTCCTCTGGACCTGGTGATTCGGCATCACTGTCGCCACAGGGGCATGTAGAGGTCGTTCTGGCTCCTGGTGTTGTGCAGGGGCAAAGGCCCAGGGAGCGATTGCATGGGACGCATTTGTAGTGTGCTGGACTGTTGCTTCCGGAGCCCGTGGATACGCGAACGCCCGGGAGTCCGCATTTTTGGCATTTCCGGCCCGAGGAGTGTTGTGTTGATTGGATGGTCATGATGATGGAGGGTTGACTCTGGGTCATTGACTATGGGTATTGTATGAGTAACTGGTAGACATGACAGGGAGGCGTCATCGTAACTTACACTTTGGAGTATAGAACTGAGGAAATAAGGTACCCGTGGTAGTATAGGCAGAATTGATGATCGGTTCTCAAGTCCGGGGAACTTCTCTTATAAGATTTCGCGGGGGAGGATGTAGATCATTATGACGCTATTTGACGCTATTCGATCCATCGCTGGCTCAAAGATGGGACAAAGGGGCAACCGGCAACCCCGGATCGGTGTTGAGATCACGTAAAATCACGTAAAAGTGTGGGGATCTGGACTCCAACTTTGATCGTAAACGGAAGCCTTGACTGGATCGGGTAAGGACATCCCCGACGCAAACCGAGTTGTTAGGTAATATCGCGCAAGTCGGTCAAGTGACTGGACTCATTTACGTTTCTGTTAGTTAATGCGTTGCTATTTTCAGTGAGGTGCAAACTCGAGTGCAGATGATGTGCTCCCGTGATGAGGCAATTATTCTTTTCTGTGAGGATTCCCCCGCATTTTGGTTCTAGTCTTACCCCAACTACAGGTACATACTTCATTGCACATAAAGTAGATCTTTATTTACCGCTACTTGTCGCTGAAGAAGTAGAGCTATACCAGACGTAGGTATATATAGATTTGCCTCTTGAAAAGAAGTTTGTTATTAGCTGGCCTGTGATCATATACGAATAGAATAGCGACACGTAATAGAATTAATATGGGGGTGAAGTCAACTATCCAAACAGGGATTGATGAAGATCAAATGATCGATCAAGCAGAAGTGCCTGAATGCTCTCGGCGTCCTCTCGGCGTGCTGTCGGCGTACAATTGCATCGCTCGGCGCCACAGATGAAAAGAATTGCATCAATTGCATCATTTCGAGGTGGGTCTGTGTCTCCACCCTTCTCTGCGCCAGCCTATCCCAACGCTTTTCTTGATAGGATGGGATGATCCAGGAAAATGAGAGGACAAGACGATGACTACGCATTGCAGACTGGACCGCCCACGTGGGTGTTCTTCTCCAGGTCTAGAATTCGGACTGGGATGATCAGAGGTGCTCACTGATTGGACGTTGAGGCCGACCTTCCGTGATCACGTTACACGGCCGAACAAGATTATTTGCTCAGGTGACTCGTGCTAAGATTTACTCAGTGTCTAAATGATTCGGTGATAGTATAGATCTTAATGTAGCGAAAGGGAAGAAGGATCATTCGGGTAAATAGCAGTGGCATATGTATAGTCTAAATAATTACAAATATCGTATCTATGTACGCATGTCAAGCAGGTAAATGACAATGTAAAATAAGAACATGATGAAAACGCTCCAAGAAGCAACCCAAAAAAATAGACAGAAAAAGCAAGAAAATAGTGATAGTCTAGTTACCGCTCTTCGACTTCTTGCCAGGAATGAGCTTCTTGAAGGATTCCTTCCTATCAGCGGAGCTCCAGCGCTTAACACGGAACAGGTAGTACATGACAACAGCCACGAAGACATTGAAAACAACAAAGGCCCACATGATACCAAAGTTGCGCCACCTCTGGGAGTATTGGATGCCCGTCGAAGACAAGTACTGATCAGCAACCGTGATCGAGCAGTAGTTGCAATCACTAGTGGCTTCCGGATTAAGCAGCTGCCCACCAGCCGCGTTGATATACTTCTGCATATACTGCATGCAAGTTTGGCCAGAAGGCGGACTGAAAGTAGAAAGCTCAGCCTGTGAGCAAACGACCGCGCGGTTGTGCAGCTGGGTGGCGGCCATACCGCCGACCCAGTAGGTGAAGGGCGAGACACGGTACATGAAGATCCAGAAGCCGGGCAATGCGCCTGGGGGCTGCATCACACCACAGAAAGTGAGGGACATGGCGAAGAGGAGGACGACGACTGCACTGGCGGTTTGTTCGTCTGGGAGACCGGCGATCACCATGTGGGTGAAGGTGCTGGCGTAGATGAAGAAGACAATGCAGAAGAGGAGGACTGTGCCTTGGGTTGCTGAGTCCGGGATTCCGACGACGGCGTAGAAGTAGCAGGCGTATGTCAACACGCCCATTACAACCATGTAGGGGATTTCGACGACCATGTTGGCGATCAGGAAGGCTTTCCAGGAGTAGGACTTGCTGGGACGTTCACGGCCCTCGTAGAGGGATCTCTGGGTCACAAACACGGGCATGATCTGTTGTGTCATTGACGAGAAAATAGTACAGATCATGAACAACGAGTACATGATTGTCTGCATTCCCTGGAGGGATGACTTGGCTTGGTAGAAGGAGAAACCGATGAAGAGACCAGAGGCAACACCGAGACCCCATTTGGCCAGAACGTAGGAAGGCATGCGCCAGTATTGCTGGAACACACGGTATGTGACGAGGTAGAGTTGGAACCAGAAAGGCATGGCAAATTCAGCGTGGCTCTGGGCAGAGTCGTCCTCATCAGAAGAATCTGTCTTGGCCTTCTTTTCTTCGTGGATACGGTTGATCTCAGCCTGAACTCCTTTGCTTTCGTCGCTCTGCTTCCACACGTCGAACCAATCCTGGCCCTGATCGTTCTTGCCGGCATTCACGATACCCAACATGTACTCCGCAGGGTTCTCATCGTCCGCACACTTACGTGCGCCGTTTGACTCGAAGTACTCAAGCATGGTGCTGGAGTTGTCTCCCACTGGACCGAAGTATACGGTCTTACCACCACGGGCGAGGAATAGTAGCTGATCGAATTGCTGGAAGAGCATAGCACTGGGCTGATGGATAGTGCAGAGGACTGCCTGTCCATGCTCGGCGAGCTTGCGAAGGAATGCACAGATAGCCCAAGAGCTCTGAGAGTCGAGACCACTGAAAAGAACGTCAGTTACTGGCACATCAAATGGGAATGCGCATCAAGATAAACTCACCTGGTAGGCTCATCCAAGAAAAGAAGCAGCTTGGGCTTCGCAGCCAACTCAACACCGATAGTCAACAGCTTGCGCTGCTCGACATTCAGACCTTCGCCAGGAACACCAACAATGGCTTCCGCAAACTCCTCCATTTTCAGCATTCCAATGACATCCTCGACGTAATCGTACTTCTCCTTGGTCGAGACCGAAGGGGGCTGACGCAGCATAGCACTGAAACGAAGAGATTCGCGTACAGTTGCAGTGTCAAGGTGAAGATCCTGCTGCTGGACATAGCCAGTCTTCCGCTGGAAACTGTCATCGAGTTCACTACCATTGACGAACATATCACCGGTAATGACTCCCATGGAAGTCCGGTGGGCTAAGACATCGAGCAAAGTGGTCTTACCGGCACCACTGACACCCATAAGGGCAGTGAGGGTTCCGGGCTTGACCCATCCAGAAACATTGTCCAAAAGTCGGCGAGGTTCACCCTTGATCTCGATGTCGTAGGACACGTCGCGCCAAGTGAAGACATCAGTCTGAGGCTGAATGGCGCCCATGCCCTTGTCATCAGAGGTTGTAGTACGTTCGGCCACAACTGGGTCCTTGGTGTTTTCCACATCAGATCCGGACTTCTTGTTGTCCTGCATGCTGGGTGGCGCATGGCCGCGACGGAAGACAAGGGCCTCAGCGGTGCTTGTGGTGGAGGAGTTCAACTCGCAAGCGACAAAGTAGATGAGCATGAAACCGACCAAGAATGCTATCAGGATACCGAAGTTTCGCCAGACGTGACTGTAGCTGTAGGAGTAGTTCAGTTGGATGTAGCGGTCACCATTGACGGACAACGAGCCAGGCTCCGAGCCAGCTGCAGAGCAACTGAATGCGCTACCCGACAAGTCGGCATAGGAGGGGACGAAGCTCGAGCAAGGGAAGTCGCGACCGTGGAACTCATTTGCGATCAGGACTTCGAAGGCATAGTAGATAGGGTTGAGGTAATGGATCCATTCGAACCATGGATGCATGGACGGAACAGGGATGACGAAACCGGTGTAGACAATAAGGGCAAGAATCATAACTCCTGCCAGACCCATTGCCTGCGAGATTGTCTTCGTGATAGCTGCCAGTGTGCGGAAGACTGCACTCATAACAAACGTGACAACGAATGTGATGAGGAAGTAGAGGAAGAAGTTGCCTGCATCACGCTTCAGACCAGCCAGGAAGTATAGAATGATGTTGAAGACAACAGCCATAGCAAACTTCACTGGTATGTCAGCAAGGACACCAGCAATGGCTTCCGTGGATGGGTGATAAAAGGCGAATGAGTTATGTTTCTCGACGATAGGGCGTTGGGAGTAAAGACTGTTGATTTCGGACATAGCTGTAAGGGCGTTGAGGAGGACGGCAAAGAACAAAGTTGCACCCTTCGACGTGAAGCCGGCAGTTGCATCTACTGTCCCGTAGAAGAGAGAACCAATGATGAGAGCCATAATGATATTGGTGACGATAACGGAAACAGTCGAGGCAGCATCGTTCCATAGTCGTTGATACGCGCGAACGGTATTGAGCTTGATCTGCATGGGAACACTAATGATGTATGGAGACTTGGGCCGGGTGTGATTGGCTTGAGCACCACGCTTCCGTTCCTGGAGTTCAATAGCTGCAGGCGCATCATGGATCATAGGGTTCTTCGCTTCATAATCAGCAATCTCGCCCTGCAGTTGCTTGTATTGAGGAGATTTGAGCCATGCGGCTTCGAAGTCTTCGGGGGTGCGGGGAACACGGCTTTCCATGCCAGGCTTGGCTTTGCGCTCTTGGGGGTTGGTCACCGAGGTGAGAAAATCTCCAGTGGTCTGTCGGGCCGGGCAATCCCAACCCTGTTCCTCAAAGTATGACTTGGCCCCGGCAGCGGTTCCGAAGTAGACTTGATGGCCTTCATAGAGAACAATCACCTTATCAAAGACATCGTAGATGCTCTGACTGGCTTGATAAGCCGCGACTGCGTGGGTTGAGCCGCTGATATCAGAAGACAGACGCAAAGCCTCAACAAACTTCAATGCGGTGGCCGAGTCCAATCCTCGGGTAGAATTATCCCAGGCTGCAATTGGAGCATGAGCCACAGCCATCTCTGCAATACTGACGCGCTTGCGCTCTCCACCCGAGACACCGCGGATGAAGTCGTCTCCGACGCGCGTGTTGTAGGTGTGGGAGAGTCCAAAGACTGCCATTGTGATCTTGGCCACATACCGGGCGTGTTCCGCTCGGGACATGCCTTCGAATCGATGGGTGGGGGTCCTGGTCGAGGCAGCGAACTCCAGTGTTTGACCAACGGTCAAATGGGGGAAGTGTCGATCAACCTATAGTGACGGGTATTAGCTGACATTCCAAGAGAGTGGAAGTATGGCAAATCTTACCTCCTGGTTGTATCCTAGTTCACCCTTGAACTCCTTTATCATGCGAGATTGGGGGATTCCATTGTAATGAATGACACTCTCGGAATCCTTCTGCAGACCATGCAGCTCTCCAGTAATGGACTTCAAAAGGGTACTGCAGCCAGCACCTGGACGGCCTAGCACGAGCAATAGCTCGCCACTCTTCATCAGGCCATTGAAGTCTTTCAAAATGCGCCTCTGAGGCGGCTTAGAGCGACGGAACAACTGGGGCAGGCGTAATGGAGCAGTCAATGTCGATGAAACAGTATCTTGGTACTGCAATGCAGCACCAGATCCATATACACTGAGATCCTTGAAAATAACGTCCGAGATATGTCCCTGAGGGCCATCTCGGCTAATATCCTTGAAAGCAAACTTGAGCCACTTTCGTAAGTCAAAGCTACCCGATTGGGGATCAAGGGCTGGGTCTTGTTGGGCAAGGGCGGTCAACGTGTCACCTCCCCAGGTCGATTGGCGACGAGATCGTTGGGTGGCGATTTTTGTGAGGGTCTCTACATCGACTTCATCGATGAGGGTCATAGGGGAGTCCTCTGTGTCGATCGAGTGATCACCGGTGTCGGGTGGAGAGGGTGGAGATCCTCCATGTTTTTCATTCAGCTCGAAGAAGTTTGTATCCGACGCCATGACGACGCAGTGGATTTACAAGGAGGGGTAGATGAAGAGAGAGAGCAAGTTTGAAACGAGGCACTTAAAACAATCAAAGAGGGAGATGGGGGAAGAAACAACATTTAAATGTCTGTTCATAAAAATGGTCCGGCCGTTTCGGGATATCAACTCCCCTTTAATGCATGTGGGTCCAAAGGCGGATGAACTGCAACTATTAACTATTATTGGACTCAGCCTTGACATGGTGGGGCGATGAATCATCACCTCACGTATCGGACTTAGTTCAGGCCCGACACGTGCTACATTTCATAATGGCGCGAATGCACAACTTAATTTCTCGGCCCGCTAGCTGGCAGTCCGTCCGCTGAGTCAGCAGCTCTCGAGCCCGGACAGGGGCGGAGTGCCAAGGTTCCGAGATTTATGAGTGCATAAGCGCCAGATCTATGATCTACTTACCGAGTATGCCGGGGCCAAGATCGCCCGGCTTGACTCTAGCTTGCGAGGGCTTGCGAGGATCATGCGTCGCTTACAATTGTATTCTCTTCACTTCAGTCTTTCAGTCTATTTATTAGGGTGTCTGAAAATCATGCATTTTAATTTTTCCTTCTTAGTTATTCCAATTATTATGAGCCGCCACTCGGATGAAAATTCGGTCGAATATGCTCCAGCCTCTCTCGGCTCGGCTAAATCCGCCCGGATGGCTCAGGCGAATATCCGGTACCCGGATAAATCTCAACCCTCAGAAAATCCTGGAAGCCTAGCGGCCCTGAGCTATGACCTAAATAACACTAGGACATGCCACGCCACGTTATCAAGGGGCTTATTCTTTAATTTCGCACCATCCCCCATTCGTGCAACCCTTTGACAATTTCAGCTCCCTTTCCTTATCTACGTCGGATCGTCTTTAGCCCGCCTTGGCGCAAGGAAGCATTCGCCAGCAGCGACTTGTATACAGCCCTTGCCTAGGAATCATACAGGGCCTGAGACATGCACCTGTCCTTCAGCTGGTTCAGATTGCAGTCTTGAAGTGCAACCGGTTCGCATCCTAGTGCATTGATCTTTCTTGGCAAGATTCAATGCGACATTGACTTTCTACCATATCTGATCAAACCCAAAAAAAAAGGGAACGTGGTCAACTTACAGTATTACGAGAGAGAAGAGTGGTTTGTTCTGCTTGGCCAATGAAAATGAGCTTGTCCGACCGGGGTAGTTGTGCAGCAAGACTTGCATCAATACGGGCTACAACCTCGAAGCTGTGATGCTTTCGATCGTTAACAATGGATTCATTAAGCTTCTGGGCACTCCACTGAATATTACAAGGAGTAAGTTCGCCTAGCTCCCAAGTCTTGATTGTACTTTGTACATTCTTTCAGAGGACCATTTGGACTTTCTGGTCATTGAATAACCGATATGCCTCCGCTGCCTCTTCAAGCTTCATGGAGCATTCACGTCAGAAGGACACTTTGTCTTGTACCTTGCCCAGTGTCTGAAGGGCCTCTTCGAAGATACCACGCACAGGATACCGCCCCTATGCGATAGTCCCATTTTTACCATATAGCGCCGGACCCTTG
>ERZ1673737.3685-NODE-3685-length-11422-cov-4.123955_pt1 | contig 11422 bp, 13 predicted proteins | sample MGYA00580211_ERZ1673737 | MGnify/ENA primary metagenome ERZ1673737 (study PRJEB41218, sample SAMN15661789) | gut metagenome | host: Homo sapiens | place: Canada: London | collected 2015-08-20/2019-03-30 | study: EMG produced TPA metagenomics assembly of... | reverse complement strand
GGACACTGCTACCATCAAGGATTTGTACACCAGCTTCGAAAGCCTTCCCTGTAAGATTTCTGCTCGAAATGTGGGTATTGTTCAAAGCTAACACTCCATCAGCTCGCATCATGACCCGCATTCTGTATTAGACGATCGATCCCTTTACAAGCTAGCCTCCAGGCTGTGATGCTTTAATCAACTTAAGACGCATGAGCCCTGTTAGGGGTTCACTTTCGGTTGCAATGGGTCACTCTCAACGAGCGCCCTGGGAGAAAACAATTTCAATACACATGAGAATCTTGGTCTTGGGTACGGCACAAAGCCGTTGGAATGTATATTGTGACCATAGTTTTCATCTTTACTAGACAAAAGTCATGACATGAACGTTTTTCATTTCTATTCATCATAAGAATTTCATCGCCAAGTAAAATACATGCACTAGTTGGATGACTAGCCGCGACTCCCATCCCTGTAACCGGGACTACGACTTCTCCTTCTTGGTTCCCGGCGGTGATCATGTCGATTGTTTGAACGCCTGTCAGGATTGGTACTCGAGTCCCGCGCACGATCGGGAGCGTTGCCATAGTTTGGAACATAGGAGTCTGTGTTCCCCGGTCTAGCTCCTGGGCGGCCCTGGCCATATCGATCTCGCCGTTGGTCATCTCTTCCGTCAGATCTGTTGGTTTGCGCTCCATCCCACGGCGGGTGAGCGGGGACCGGGGGACGCGGGGGCAACCCGGTGTCTCTTTGCGAAGGTGGGAATGGCCCACGGCGTTGGGCGTTTCCATGGCTCGGGACATTTGCTCTGCCTCCACGGGCGGCGCCGGGGATGCGACTGTTCCTGGAATCCGGTCCGCGAGAGCCAGAGCTTCCCCAGCCACTGTTTGATTGAGTATCGCCCGAACCGATGGCAGGAATAGGAGGCACGGGAGCTCGCTGACTGCGGAACTTCTTCCGATCAAGTTCATGCGAATCTGAGAATTGAGGAATGTCCCCAGGTCGTGCTGGGAGCGGGGGAGTGGTGAAATAAGGATGCTTCAATGCATCAATAGCGTTGATTCGTTTCTTCCAGTCAAGTCTAAGAAGTTCCCCTAAGAGGGAAATGGCAGTTGGACTCAGGCTGTTGGGTGAAGGGTAAGTTTCATTCAGATAGAGTGGCACGGAAGACATACTCCTTAAAATATTCGGCAAGGTTCCCGCGCTTGAATCCAAAGTTCTTCACGCCCTCGCAACCTGGAAGCGAACTCCATCCAGGCATATTCTCCTCGGTCGGAGTGCCCACAAGACTGAAAATTAGCTGCGCTTGGTTGAGGTCGCTATTACCCATAAGTATAGGCTTCCCTTTGAACATCTCGCCAAACACACAGCTGGAAAGATGGTTAGAAAACGAGAGGATCTTTTTCTCTTGACAAAAGACATACCCAACTCCCCACAGATCAATGGCCGTGGTGTAGCGTTTTAATTGCAGCAGTAGCTCAGGTGGGCGGTACCACCTGGTGACAACAAGAGCAGTATACTCCCTCTTGGCCTCTCCTCCTCCTTTTCCGGGCTGCGGAGGGGATTCATCGTACGGCCGAGCAAGCCCAAAATCGGCAATTTGAAGAACGCCACCATTGCTGATCAGCAAGTTTGCCGCTGTCCAGTTATGTCAGCTCTAGTGCATCCAGAAGTTGATTCAAGACCTACCTTTCATATCACGATGTAAAATGCGGCTCTATGAAATCGTTAGGTGGATGTTGCAAAAATGGGCGTCACACATACTGCATGTAAATATTTGAGACCCTCAAGGAGTTGCATCAAATAGCATTTGATCTGGGGCTCGGTAAACTGGACAGCCGGGTTTTCTAGCAGTCCTGAAAGGTCATGCTCCATATATGGGAAGACCATGTACATGCTGGGCTTCTTTCGCCCATCGCCTGGTATGTTGTTAAGGCAATCATTCTTCAGAAGCGCAGGAACCAAGCTAACCTTTGCCTCGCTCGATTGCCATTTCTTTCAGCTGTAAAATATTCGGGTGCGAGAGCGCCTTAAGAAGCTTGATCTCTCGAATAGCAGTGATAGGAAACTGGCGCAGAGTCAGCTGTGACCATGAAAGGAACGAGGAAAACCACTCACGCCTTCTTTTTCGTGGTGCATCAAGATCTTTTTGAGAGCCACAACCGTAGTGTCCTTCTTTGATCTTGCGCGATAAACCTCACTGTCGACCAGTCAGACATGTTACTTTTATGCATCCGGTAACAACCCACCCAAAGGTTCCTTCTCCAAGCTTCCCGACAAATTCATATTCACGGATGTTGGAACAGCCGGGAAACCGGGCTTGGCCGTCGCCGTTTTTCTCAAGGGATACGATTGCCATTTTGACTCGACCGGTATAAGTTGTCGCCCGTCACAAATTTGTCAGGTATTATTCGATTCAAGGTCGCGTCAAATCTCACGTCAAAGGGTCAAAGCAGTTGTCGCGTGTTTCGAGCGGACAAATTGGAGTGAAGGGAAAGCGTCGAGCTCGATCGGTAGTAATGTTCCACGGCAAATTTGGGCTCAGGGAATCCGTAAAAGACCGAGTCATCTCATAGCAGAGGGGAATTTGGGGGAATTAAGTGAAAGCGAAAAGGCGTGTAAAATGATGTCGCATTGCTTTCTTTGAATGGGATCAATATCGAGTTCGACCATTCAGAGTGAATAGAGACCTGGATAGGGACCATCCCAAACGAGGTGCAGACAAGACAGGCTGGTATGCCCAATGAACAATGAAGTGATTGTCGGAGCTCAAATAATTGATGCGGTTGAGTGCTGTCATGGGTCACGTGCAACGACTTCCCCGTCTCCCTCCAAGGGCAGAACTCTCCAACCTCACCCGAGTTCTGTGAAGCAACGACAGTCATTCCCAACGCACAGTAAGTGCTGCAAGCACTGTCCTCGATGTCATTCCGTGGCTAATTATATCCCAATTTGTACAGTCATGGCGGGCAACTCCTCCCACCCTATCCACATCCACCCGGTTCGCCCGCTCTACCGCTTCACTGCAACCGCATTGGGCGCAAGCATGTGGTTCTTCGTATGCAATCTCTCTTTCTAGTCATTTAGTACACTGTGCTGACATTCCTCTTCTGTGCAGCTCATGTACCGGGCCAAGAAGGACGGTCCGGCTCTGTTGGGCTGGAAGCACCCTTGGGACCATTGATCTCCATATCTCATCGTCGATTTTTCTTTTTCTCGAATAACCACTGTATCGCCAAGGACAATGGTGGCTGGATTGGTCGAAATGCGTACGGGGTGCATTGGAGATAAACGCAGGGTTGTCCCCGGATGCATGTCAAAACAGGTCCAGTTCATGATAGCCATTTACAAGTCGAATTGTATCATACCCTTTCTCTTTCATTTTTGTTTTGAACCATAATGGTTGGGTCCACGTTTACTGGGTATACAGCCCAAGATCCTCTATCTACAACTCTATGTGTAACTGCTATAAGTACAATGTGAGCCCTTCGAAAGCATGCATTACATGCGCATTTCCTCCAATAGCACCTTGTACATGCGACGCTTCTTGTGGTAATTTGGCTGCAAGCGGGCACGAGCATGTCCAAGTATCTGCGCCAGGCAAGGGAAAATATTCTTCTCCGCTATCCAGGCGAGAGCGAAGACGCCCAATGCCAGTGCGACCAACCAGCTTCGGAACCCGTCAGACATGGACGTCAGTTGCATAACGTCCACGACCCATTGAGAAGGTCTGAAGAGCATGTAAGCCGAAATGAAGAGATCAACAATGATAGTGACGAGGTATGGCACTATTGAAAATCAGTCAATCTACTCAAATATCCCGGCGGGTAATTCTCACCGTTCATCGTCATTGGTTTCCGGAAGGGTGGGCCAGCACTAAGAATAACACTGGTCAGGATGTACTGGAAGCAGGAAAACAAGAACAAAGCGGTGTTCTCTGAGTTGATGATGTTGCTCTTCTCGAGGTCCAGCTGCGGTGGCATAAACCTGTAAAGTGTTAGAATTGCTGCAAAACGGGTAGACTCTAGAACACTGACCAGGGCTGCAATTGCACGGTCTGGAAAACAGCAAGCTGCGAAAGCACTACGATCGAGATATGTCCAAGCAACGGTGTCAATACCTTGCGTGAGACAAGGTCGGCGGTTGGCCGCTTGCGAGATAGCGTGGGAGCAGGGTCGGCCCAGCCCACTGTTAAGTCTGATTAGACTAGCACGAACTATGCACCATGAAATCACTTACTGAAAATTGCAATTGGCATGATGAGCGCAAGATCGATGAAGAGGAACTGTACCAGGTTAGTTATTTAAGGACTTTGAGTATGGTGGTTCGCTTACTTGGAAATCGCCCAGATTTGACCCTGAAGTGTAGAGGAAGCTGACCGAGGAGAATTGAATGGCGGAATAAAGACTCATGAACTTGAAGCAGGAAAAGCTTGTCACCAAAGCAGCCCGGCCCTCACTGTGACCATTGTTAGAAATCTGGCCCATCTTTCAACGCATAAAACTTACCGAATCAACGTCGGGACACAAGAGATTTCGAACACGCGACTAGTAAAGGGTGCAGCGACAGACGCCTCGGCATCCGACAAGGAAATACCAACATCTGCAGCTTTCAGTGCACCACAGTCATTGGCACCATCTCCGCAAAAGCCGCAGCAGTAATCGATGGACTGAAGTTTCTCGACCAGTTCATGCTTTTCGTCCGGAGACATTCTGGCAAATACCTTTCCGCATACAAGTACCTAGAACCAGACAAGTTAGTTTGCTCTGACTGGTATAGAAGTATCCAGCGAATTGGTGCACATACCTTGTTGAGGACATCCTCATTTCCATAATCGATCATCCATCTGAACACATCACCAGTCACAGCAACAGAGAATTTGAGCTCGGTGATGGCGTTTCCTGGAATAGAGAGATCATTTTCCGCGGTGTCAATGGGCTGCAATATATTAGTTCTAGTTCTCCCACCTCTGAAAGGATGACTTTACCATAAGTGTTCTTGAGTCCAATCGGAGATCAGGGTTGTCCACGCTTTCCCATATGAGAGAAGTTTTGGATACAAGACCAGGCTCTGCATTTTGCGTTAGATATGAATTGGGTAGGGTGCGATGAAACCAACCTTCAATCAAATGAGGAATGAAGCATGGTTCATCGGCCCCAAGCATTTTGCATTCGCGCGCAACGCTAATTGCTGTCAGAATATTGTCACCAGTGCACATGACATTGCGAATTCCCGCTTGGTTCAGCTCGGAAATCACACTGGCAGTGCTAGGTTTCAGCTTATTCTCGAAGATGATGAAACCTATGAACTCCAGGTTTGATTCGACATCCATTCGAGTCATTTTCTGGACTTTCATCCAGCTAAGCTTTCGTTCATACTTGGTGGCGCATGCAATCACACGATATCCTTTATGTGTGTAGTAACTCAAGAGGTCTTCGTAATCTGAGGGAACTGAAACAAAAATGAGTATGCAGCTGGATAGAACGGGGAGAGTCACTGACGAGATTCAGGAACACAAATATCCTTGATACTTTCCGGGGCACCCTTGACAAAGAAGCTCGCCCCGTTGTCGCCAAATCTCCTGACCACCACACTCGCGCGGCGGAGATGGGAGACGAACTCAAAGCTTCGTAGGACTCCAAGCTCCAAGGGATTCTAGGACATATTAGAGCCTATATATGCTTTTCGACAAGGCTTGCAACTTACAGCCGAAGAATCTTGTTGACTGGCGTGCTGGGGAGGCTTTGCAACTGAGGGTGCAATTGTGTCGTATTTGTGGGCTCGGTCCGAAACATTATTTCCTCCCTCTTCGAAAGTCCAATCGGTAAATTGGAACATCTTCACATCGAGAGGATCTCCTAGCAACTCATCGTCCACTACCCTGAGAGAATGACACGTCGCCATGGTGTACATGATCTTTCTCTGCTTATCGAGATCATATGCAGAGTTTGCCGTCTTTGGGGGAAGAAGGAAACCATCAGACGTTTCGGAGAGCAATTCCGAAAACCTGTAGACGCTTAATGAGGTCCGTATAACTTTTTGAAGGGTTTCAAACCTTTGACCGCGGGTTACTATGCGCGCTCCGAGTACATCCAACCCATCTTCCGTCAGAGTTCCAGTTTTATCAAAACAGACAACGTCAAGTTTTCCACCAACATTCACCCTAGCATATCTTAGTGTCATATCAGAATTAGCTTTCTCTATAACTCACTTCTGTGGACTGATACAGAATATACTCTGCTTTTTCAGTCGAGACAGAGCAAAATTGGTTCCAATAGTAAGTGTGGCCGGAAGAGCTGGCGGTACAACAATCGTTATCAGATCGAGGGCTCGCACTATGATCAAGTGCCAAGCGAGCTATACTCGTGTCAGTATTTGAGATTTGAAATAAATCCTGTCTGTTCGAGTTTGACTTACGCCCAACCGAACAAAATTGACAAACGAGGCAATGAACCCAAGGAGAGCAACCACGCCCATAACAGCAATGTATCGGAACGAGTCCCGGTAGAACTTGAATCCAGAAGGTTTGGGGAAAAGCATAGAGCGAACTAGAGCACCCTTCGTGGTCAAGAAGCCAGTTCTGACAACGATTGCCAATGCTACTGCTTCATCGTCATCAACGTTCTGAGGCCGTCTAGCGCGGATCACTTTTGTTCCGCTGAAGAGGAAATGCTTGGCAACCTGGGGGTGTATAGAAGGGGTGCTGAGATCGAGATATTTGAGGGCGTCATCCGTGAGAGGTGCTTTGGAGACCGGAACAGATTCGCCTGTTGTCATGTTAGATACCAAAGTCTAGGCAAATGACTTGTACATACCAGTGAGCATGCTCTCATTCACGATGCAGTCCCCTGACAACAATATGCAGTCACACGGGACTTGATTAAGCGAGGGATCAGAGAACTCAAAAACGTCACCTGGAACCAACTCCTGAGAGGAAACTGATCGCCCTAAAAAACGGTCAGTAATTGGATGGTGGTGAAGTGCCAAATTGACTTACAAAATCCATTCCTAAGAACACGAACATCACACTCGAAAAGAGATATCTCCCTAAGCCGACTCATTGTCTAAACATGCATTAGTAGTGGGAACGAGGCAATTATAGGGTGGAGCATACCGATTTGGTCTCAAGCACAGTTGTTGCTATGCTAAAGAATGAGATGAGGAAAATACAGACGGCATAGTAATAGTATTCATCCATCGACCAAAGAACAAGGCTGGCAACTTGGAAGATATAGAAAGGATGAAAAGCCTGATTCGTTAGATGCAAGTATACAAAGTTGTTAGAAAACTCACCTCATCGAGGAGAAGCTGAGGCACAGTCTTCTGATGAATCTCAATGACGTTGCGCTCAAATAATTGTTCTCTGCTGTCCCGTTCATCGGCATCCAATCCTCCTCGCATAACCTTCGCATTTGTCCACAAAGGATCTTTCCAGCCATTGATCAAAGAGAACTTATCCTCGATGGGATGGTAAAAAAACCTCAAGTACCTATAGTCAATGGAATGCAGGGAGTCAATAGTCGGATCGCTGTCTTCGTCGTAGGCGTGACTCGAAGAATCAGCGAACACCGTAGAAAGCGGACGCCCATAGTGTTGGCTGCCAACTTCATGTACGGTGAATTGATTCCATTGATCCTGTCATGCATTAAACGACTGTATGAAACAGATTAATCTCACATTCTTACCTCGATTGCCACCCACTGGCATTTCCCTATGGGAGTCGGCTTCCCAATTAGCCTTACCCGCCATCGTGGCAACCACCGAAAAACGAGATAGGCAAATCCACCGGTCAAGATGCAGAGAGCGACGTAGATGGTAAATCCGCCAACGCTTGTGGAGAAGCCAGCAAAGACAGCGGTCAAATCTTCTGGTGCGATATAGACCTTCTGGTTAAGCCTGTTGCCGGATCGTCGGTCTCGTCCATATGAGCTTGCTGACATATAGCGAGAAAGAAGTGGATGCTCGGTGGACTCGCGAGATACGGACAATCTCTTGGACACAAAGGACCCTCTGGCTGACTCGAGGTCTCCGTCTCCCATCGCATGGACTGACTCTTCGTCGATCTCGCTCTCTTCCTCTACAGCGTCTTCGTTCGACCACTCCTCGAAATCTTCTCCATCTTGGAAGTATGTAAAACTGACGGTAGAGCCTGTTCGATTGCGACGATGCGCGAATGACACAACACTGGAAGGAATGCTTTCCGAGATCGGTCCATCAAAAACCTGAGGTCGGTTAGCTCGCCATCTGCGTAAAACTCGGTATTTGACATACCTCATTACGTGCCATCTCCACGTCCGACACGACACTCATGCTATATGGATATCAGCAATGTGGACATCATAGGGTGCAATCGGGGGTAGCTACCTGCTTCGCATGGAGTCGCGCCGCAGCCCGTTCCGAGGCATTGAAAGATCCACGGGACCAGTCCCCGGGGGGGAGTGTGGACGACTTCCCATGTTGAACCCAGTTCCCCTGAGGATCAGTAGGAATAAAGGTCGAAAATGGAGTCGGGATGGGAAGGAGGGAAGGGTCTGTGATCGACCTTATCGGGTGAGGTCCCACCGCGGAGAATGGCTTATCATCATGTGATGGCTTACAATCACCCGAACAGGCATTCGCATCCTTAGCGCTAACGTTACAACAAGGGTCATAAATGTATTCAATGCCATGAAGTATTGAACTGCCTCTACACGAAACCGTTTTATCACAGATTTCACCCTACGTTGAGCTCTCGTTCTCACTTCTTTTTCCCCCATTTTCGGGTCCCTCGGTTGTATTGGTTTAAAACTTATGGGTTTAATCATATAGATTATATTCAAGGGGCGGTGTGAAAACTTATGACTTATGACTGTTACAATTTATGTATCATTGCAGGCTTATGCCCTTTTTAGGGGAAGTGAAAATGGAAAATGGTCAGCGTGCATGCATCGGACTTTGATCCGAACACTTGTTGGGCTTTGGTATTATATTGTAGTAGACTTCTAGTTGTATATAGTCCTATCACTCAAAATGGTCCACTGGGGCCTATGGTCTGTCAAAGGGCTACAGCTGCCAACTTATTGTTAAAGTTGGTTATCTGATCAATCCCTATCTCAATCGTTTATGCCAGTAGGAATACATTTCATATCGGGTTTAGATGGTTGTGGTAGCTACGAGAGAGCGTGAGTTCTCTGCTTGCTCTTAGGTCGTTATTTTTTATTTGTCTGATATGGGGTCAATTATATTTCAGTTGCTGTTCGGGTATATATCTGACATCTTGCAGGTATGGTTCCAACTGTTGTACATAAGGGTTAAATCTATCTATATATACGTGCGCCACTGCTGATATTGATGGATTCTGTTTACCAACAAGACTCAAAGTGTCAAAAATCCCATAAAAGATCAATATTCATCTCAAAAGCTGTTGTTATAACTGTCTCAGGTCCTATTCAGGTCCTAGGAAAATTAATCAATGTTGCATTGTAGTACAATTCGAGAAAATACAGGTTCTCTGATATAACAAGGTACATAATTTGACAGTCAATTATGATATATGCGTATGTCCTAGCTACAGGATATCGGAACAATCATATACCAGTATAGTATGATCTTGTGGTGATCCTGTGAGCGTTGAACGTCATCCAGTCAACTACCGGTGTGCAACGCCGTTTCTAAATATATCCGGGGTATGGGCGATCCGCAATTCCAGGTGTCAACTCAAGTCCCAGATAGCTAGGCAGACATCTACCGTAGTATACACGTATAAGTTAGGTAGTTATTATACATCCATGGATGTACTATATAGCATAATTGTTAGTCAGATCTCCAAGGGACTGAGAGGGGTAGCAAGGGAGAGTTTGCGGTCTAGGGCCAGGGTCAAAATTGAAAAAAAGAGAATGGAAAAGTAGAAGAAGATTGGCAAGTCACTATCAAGTAGTCGATATCAAAGATTAGACAAGAGACAATGTCAAGCAGTATTGTTGGGAGAATTTGCAGCCTTTGCAGCGATTCTCAACCAGAACCGTCGTGTCCCGCCAAGCCCCTCGGCCAGAGGCGCTAACGATCCCACCATCTTCCAGACTCTCCTCTCCCCCAAAACTAGTATCAAATTCTTCCTTCCTTCTTCATTCCCCATCTCTCCCTCTCTACCTCATTCACCATGTCTGAGCCCATCAGAAACAAGAAGGCTGATTTCCCGGTCGCACCGTAAGGACCCCCTGTTTTATTTTTTCTTACTTATCACCCCAAAAGCAAAAAAACTGACTTGCCATAGGACCCCGCAAAACACGCCGGCCAACAATGCTCCTATTTCCTCTCACGCCCAGCAGCCTGGTGTTTCCAGCATCAAGGAAGGTGAGTAAATGGGTCCTGGATTTGCTTTCCCCCCCAAACCTCTGGTCGCCATTGGTCCGTGACTGACCGTGTCTTTCCAGAGACCCTTGACAATGCCGCCGCTGCCTCTCTCTTCGCCCGCAACCCTGCCCTTGTTTCCATGATCCAGGGAAAGCTGGGTCAGCTCGTTGGTCGCTCGTCCGGCTACATCGAATCTCTCCCCCCATCCGTCCGCCGCCGTGTCGCTGGCCTTAAGGGTCTTCAAAAGGAGCACGCCAAGCTCGAGGCTCAGTTCCAGGAAGAGGTCTTGGAACTCGAGAAGAAGTACTTTGGCAAGTTTACCCCGCTGTACCAGCGTCGTTCTACGATAGTCAACGGTGGTGTCGAGCCTACCGATGATGAGGTTGAGGCCGGCAAGGAGGATGAAGAGGAGGAGGAGACCAAGGAGGAGCCCAAGAAGGAGGAGGGCGAGCCCATGAGCGGTATTCCTGAGTTCTGGCTCTCCGCCATGAAGAATCAGATCTCTCTTGCAGAGATGATCACCGAGCGCGATGAGGAGGCCCTCAAGCACCTCATTGACATCCGCATGGAGTACCTTGACCGACCCGGATTCCGCCTCATTTTCGAATTCTCCGAGAACGAGTTCTTCACCAACAAAACTATCTCCAAGTCATACTTCTACAAGGACGAGAATGGATATGGCGGCGATTTCATTTACGACCACGCCGAAGGCTCCCAGATCGACTGGAAGGAAGACCAGGACCTGACCCTACGCCTGGAGAGCAAGAAGCAGCGCAACAAGAGTAAGTCACCCGTCTCGGGTATCCTATATCATCTAACATGCCTCCCAGACACCAAGCAGACCCGCGTTGTCAAGATCAGCGTGCCCACCGAGTCCTTCTTCAACTTCTTCTCGCCCCCACAGCCCCCCACCGAGGACGACGAGTCCGTTGCCAGCGATATCGAAGAGCGCCTGGAGCTTGACTATCAGCTTGGTGAAGACATTAAGGAGAAGCTCATCCCTCGTGCCATCGACTGGTTCACTGGTGAGGCTCTCCAGTTCGAGGAGCTGGGTGACGATATGGATGCCGATGAGTTTGAGGATGAGGATGACGAGGACGAGGATGATGAT
>ERZ1673737.3684-NODE-3684-length-11422-cov-4.843582_pt1 | contig 11422 bp, 19 predicted proteins | sample MGYA00580211_ERZ1673737 | MGnify/ENA primary metagenome ERZ1673737 (study PRJEB41218, sample SAMN15661789) | gut metagenome | host: Homo sapiens | place: Canada: London | collected 2015-08-20/2019-03-30 | study: EMG produced TPA metagenomics assembly of... | reverse complement strand
GTCAGCCAAGCCTTTCGTCGCCTGGAGACTAACATTTCCACTCACAGCGTTCAGGGGCGCGTTGACTCTGCTGCAAAAGACTCTCTTGGCAAGGCAAAATGGCGTGCCGGCGCAACTCCCGATGGTAAAATCACCTGGCGTACTTTCATCACAACTTCTGACAATTATTCAGGTTCTCTCCGGTTGCCGCTTACCATCGACCGTTTCCAGGAGATGTATGTATATATTCCTTTGAAATGGTGCTTGCTCTCACTAAACTCCTTATTAGAATCACGCAGTTGACAAAGGAAACTGCACAACCCGTTACGAACTTCCGTGATTTCATTGTTAACGCTACCGGTGCTTTTCTCACAGTGAGATATCAGGGTGTACCGGTAAGTCTCACTCTCGTTTGCCGCATATCAGTCTCTCTTTTCGTCGCAACTTCAGTTTTAGAAACTCTTTTCCGTATCTATACCGTTTGAATTAACAATGCTATCAGGTAGTTCTCATTTGGGGAGATGTAAACCAGGTGTTGGCCGCCCATACCCTCCTGCACACGTTTGTTACCCAGGTCAATCAGCTGCAAGAAACCAGCAAAAAAGTACCCGGATGGACCCGTATCAATTCTCACTCGACCGTTAAGGTTGATATTGCCAACGCAAAGGATGCCCAGACTTCCCAACTAGATGGACTGCGAAAGGCGCCAAAAGTTGTGGCTGATAGCACGGTATGTGATGAACACCGGACTTCGCACATTATCGAACTTCATTAAGGGCTAATATATGTTTGATATCACAGGTCTGTTTTCCGTGGCCTCCAAATAGTCCATCCCTGGAGCATTTCCTGTCATCACGTCGCCAGCTTCTTGATAGCATTCGTCTTCACTATGGTATGAACATCTACACCAAGCCTGGTGCATGGGAGAATCTGTACTTTTCTGGGGGTAACGAAGGCGATCTCTTGGGAATGGTAAGCCGTTCTCGGGACTTGTGGAGGACACTGTCTTTGCAATGCGAGACCGAAATCAAAGTGTTCCTCGTCGAGCCACCTCCCCCCGAAATCATGAGAAAGGACGTTACCATGAAGGAATATTCTGATATGGCCAAGCCCTATCTCTCTGGATTGAAGCTACCTATCGAGCAAGCTGTGCCTTGGGAGAAAAAGAGAGCCGAGGCTAGACAGGATAACAAGGTCATCATCGTTGATCGCTTGAAGCGAGCGCTGCACCTCGTCCCTCATTTCCACAGTTTCCGACAAATGCGAGCAAAGTTCGGTTCGATCGTGCTGAAGGGTTATCGAAAGACTGAAGGTGCAGATGGCCCATTTCTGTTTCCTGACTTCTGTGACATGATCGCCGACACGAACGCTGAAGGCCGCCTGCTTCCCGGGTAAGCAATATATTAACCGGGAAGTGACGATTTAGTAACTGACTGGGGCGTTAGACTCCGACTTTCACCGAATCAGATCATCACCCGCGTCATGGGCGCAGGACATCTCCTCGTGCCCGCGGGTACTATACCACTTCGTAGCCTTACGAAGATCCAGCCCCGATTCTCGGCCAGTTTCGAATACAAGATCAAAAACAATCATGCTGTGCGCATTGAAGCGAACTATTCGCTGCCGCGCGGAAGCGAAGAATTCGAGGTCAATGATATTCGGTGCTTCAAGCCTCGGGGTATTGGCGGCCCTGGAGAACAGGAAATGCCGCTGCAAATCGGCATGATTGACTTTGAAAGGTTTGTCAATTTTCCTATTTGTCAAATGCTCAAAGCTTAATTCTTTTGATTTAGATCCGACTGGCAATTAGAGATCAAAGCACTGGAAATGCTAGAAGAAGAGGACACACCTCCCGAGGTAGAGGCCTTCAAGCGCAAGCTGAGCTTCGTGTGGAACGAGAGTGCCCACAGCATCACCTCTGTGCCAGAACGCATGTCAAGGTTCCCTCTTGGTGCACCGCTGAGCTGGCTTGTTGAGAAGGCTGCGATTGAATTTCACGTCAGGGGAACCAACCTTGTGTTTGAGCTCGCCCGCTTCGTGAAGTACACTGTGACAAACGGCAGGATTTTAAAGACTGTCGATGTGTCTTGGGGCGGCTCGCTTTTCGATCCCGATTGGGATGTCATGCTCGGTGAAAATACTGAGCTCGACGGCAACCAGTTCACGCGAGAGGCTTGCCTCTCTACATTTTTCCCGCCGGCCGAAGGAGCGGAGGTTGATGAGGATGTGCAGCTTGGTGTGTTCATGAGTGCGCTGCGGCAGATTGCCCGGGTGTTAGGGTCTCCTGACTCTGCCGTGACCAATGTCCTCGATTGCGACGTTGGCACTTTGTTCTAGCAAGTTCAATGGCCATCGGTACCTGTCAAGGATTTGAGAAAGGGTATTTTACCACAGCAGAAATCATAAAGTCCAAAAACACAAAGAAATAAAAAGAATGAAACAAAAAGGGCCCTCAGGCGTCGACTTCGTGCCCGAGCTATATTCACAGGGGTATGTGGTAAGTGGTCAGTGATTATCTCTGGTTAACATATCATTGCTTGAAGCGTTCTTATGATCCATAGAGCTAGAATTGAAGATTAGGAAAAGTTCACCCAGAATCCTGCGTCTGATATATCAGACAAATAAGATTAGTCCCATTCCAGATGTAGGAGTTTGTCCTAGGCGGTAGACATGAAGCGATTGCCATTCATATCACCGCAATAGTCCGTCCCAGTTCGGTACAGTATAGTTCATCGATTTATTTGTTTTATTCCTTCAAGATATGTCGTATTCGACCTAATAATAACACATGACTCAAATTTAGCCAGCAGCAGCGGCTTGAGGAGCGGCTTCTCCGGCGAGCATCTTCTGTCTCAATGCTGTGATAAGTGTTAGCGAACAAGACCTTCTAGCACGCGCAGATCCAATCAGCAGATAATGATATTAACTTACTCTCTTCAACAACCCGCAACTGTGTGCTCTTAGTCTGTACAACCTTCTCCAAATCCTGCAAGTTCGACTCCAGTCCCTTAACCTTATCATCGTAGAATGCAATCGCCTTGGCCGGGGTCTGAAAACCAAAGTGTGAGCCCAATTCGAAAACCAACCCCCAACATACACCATATCACATACCTTCTCAACGTAGAATCCAGTTCCAACATCAACAAGCACCTTCTCCCGATCCGTCAACCGGCCCTTAACATACAGCGAGCTGGTCAGGGGAACGAGGATCTCATCGCGGCCATCGGTACCCTTCTTCTCGGATCCGGTCACGCCGTCGTTTATTGAGCGCACACAGTCGCGGAACTTGGCCTGTGCTGCGCGCAGCTTCGAGTGCGAGGTGGTCAGGTGTTCCAATTCGGAGGTGAGGCGGGTTTGGAGAGCGCGAAGCTGGGGCACGGAGAGGGAGGCGAGGTTGACTGGTTCCGGGGAGTGGTTAGCTTAGATTGTTCGTTGTACAAGGTTGGAGAGCAACGGAGTCGCATGTATCGGGAGTTAAGATCGTACTTGAGCCTGGGGGAGCTCCGTCTGACGAAGGGGCCTCTTTTGGTGGCATTGTGAAATTACGGGAAAGCGAAGGGGTACCGATGGGTTTCTCGGTGACTTGCAATCGTGGGTATGCTGTTTATTGATCACGTCGCATTCAATTATGCGGGCAGTTCAATATGGTGGGGGATGAGCTTCAGAAAACTGGTGGTCGGCAATACTTGTTCACCGCTAAGGAAGCGGGGCTCTATAAACATTCACCAAACGTTCTTTATATATCTTTTGTCTGCTTTATCTTAGTTTGTTAACGCATACATTTCATCTGGGGAATCACTTCGACTCCTATTGCTCGATACCGAGATCTTGCAAGATTGGCTTCAGCCAGCTAGTACAAGTTCCGACTTATATCAGTATCATGTACTTCTTCTCCAGAAGTACCTCTCCATATACACATGGCTGGCTCTCAAGAGCTTACCACTATTATACGAAGCGTTTGCAGAGCCGGTCAGTGATTTAGATGAACTCCTATAGATGGCGAGTCATGAGAGCTTCCCGCTCTATATATCGCATGAATCTTGGAACAAGGCAAAGAACAATAGCAGTATATCTTGGCCGCGGACATCTAAGCTAGTATGAGAGTAGTTCCGAAAAACCTGAAATAATAGACATGGGCTTCAGAGATATAAGGTGGAAGTATATTGGACTAAATTGCGATATCGTTCTTAGAACAGACTTGGATGGTCTATTTTCAAGTGGTTGACTAAATAATTATGGATTTTATTTCTTACCCATTCGCCAATAAGATAATTTAATTCAAATCAATAGTATTCAAATGCCATAATAATGCCTGATCAAGTTCCAGAAGATGTTGGGGTATCGCGCCGAAGATCCCGATCTCTCCGGAGCGAATTCTCCGCTCCGGACTCTCCGCAGTCCAACACCTCTCTTGTACACAACCCCGAACAGCTCGGTCATGGCCTCCAGATTAGCTGCATGTGAAGCTTGCAGGAAGGCAAAGGTTGCCTGCGATCATAAAAGACCAGCATGCTCTCGTTGTGAGAGCAACGATAGGGCGGGAATCTGCATCTATCGAACCACGCCGTTCAAAAGAAAAAGAGTCGAAGAGTCACCTTCATCGGCCCAACAATCTCCTAGGTATGCTATGGAGACCCCTGTGCATCTTTATATCGTGTACTTATACTGCTATATAGTCGGCTATCACCGGCGCAACCATCATCATGCTACACTCCAAGGGCAAATCCTTATCCCAACCCTGGGTTTCTGGGATCTTCCAGCCATGTTGCAATCTTCAGTCAAATATTCCCACAAGAATATCATGCGTCTGAGACATACCGTGCCTCTGGACCAGACGTAGCAATGTTAATGCAATCGCAGTCGGCTGGTGAGAATCTACTCCTGATCCAAGGCGCGGACGTGCTCAGACAGCTACTCAATACATTTCCTTTGGCTGCAATGAAGGAATTCGTCATGTTCTGGCTGGCAACGGGGACAAATCTATCCCTGGCAGAGCCTTTCACGGAAAAGTGCACTGAAAACATGACCCGGTTATTCACGACTTTCTCCCAGGAAGACAACTGGCACTTGGCGTATGCGCAACGCCTGACTGAAAACTCCCGCAAACCATTGCATTTTCATGGGATGTCCGATATTTCTGAATTCTCTGCTCAATTTCTCGATCAAAAATTCAGATGGGAAAGCCTCGGCATTTTTCTTTCTGCTGTTAGCCGGGCCACAATTGATATATCTTTCTTTCCGCCATTATTCAAAACTGAGAATGACCAGTTCGCACTCAGAAAGCTTGCCACAAGACTGAGTGACCTGGCCTTGGATATTGCTCTTTCGCTGGATTGCTTGAATGATCTGCAAATCGTTCTACAGTATGAAAACTTCATTATGCACACTCATGTTGATGGCGATCAAAGTATGTACTTACGGTGATATGTGATATTTGTGAAGCTAATCTTATACCCAAACTACCAGGTTATCATTCATGGAGTCGACTTGGAGACGTCATATCTTCCATGTTTGCCATTGGCTACCACGAGGATGTCGAAAAGACCAAACCACCCATCCCTACATTCCTAGCAGAGCTTCGAAAGACAGCTTGGGCCACTATGTACTCAGCAGACAAAAACATCGCTTTATTCCTTGGTCGGCCCCCTCGAATGAGCAAGCGCTTCTGTCATTTCCAGTTGCCCTCGCCCCCGAAAGGCTCGGAACGAATTGGGAACCCTCGGCATATTCAGGGTGAGAGTCCTACCTCAGAACTAGATACTCCAGTCAGCTATAGAGCAGGAATTCGATGGGCCACTATCTGTGCCTCATTGAAAGAAGATATCATGGAATTACTTCGAGATAAACAACGTGAGGACTTCAACTCAAAAGCAAGGTATGTTAAAGCTTTGTCACGCTCGACCATTCTTCCGTTAACCGACAGAAACAGTTCTATTCAGAAGAAGGCAGAAACAGAGTGGCAAAATCTCCCTTCCAATTTCCGACTGAAGTCCAGTTTGAAAGAGTGCTCTCGATATGCATTCGAGCGTGATTTTCTAGCTGGCCTGCGATTGGACTACTTACACACCCTATTTTTGCTGAGATTGCTCTTTCATGATACCCTGGCGAGACCCGATCCTGCTATTCTCGATGTTTCAGACCAAATGCTGGCCCTTGTAGTTGAAGTAATACTTTTACGCGATCAGCTCGTCAATTCCGGAACGGGGCTTATCTGGAAGGTATGTGTGCTTGTGCTTCCTTCTGTGTCATTTTGAACCATTGCGCTAAACTGAACCAGATTGCACACTTTGGACTCCCAGCAGCAGGCATAATCCTGCTCTCTATGCTGAAACTAACCTCTACGGTTAATGAGATTCGCTCAACATGGTCTAAAACCTTACTTAATTTGGGGATCTTTGTTGCGCAGATTCAAGTTGGCAGCATTGTTCGACCAAGTGATCCGAATTATGCATTGATATCCAAGGCAACACAAACCATCGAACGGTTCCTTAACTCGATGCAACGGGACGGAATACAAAGCTCCACTCAACCCAGTTCGCAGATGGAAGAAAACGGCGACTGGGCTGCCTTCTTTAGTCAAGACTTGTGCGACTTCGAGACGGACTTTTGGGAGAATCTTGCGGATCATCCTTCATTGCTGGCTTTGGATCCAACTTTGCCCTCTCTGTAGTGGACTATCTCAAGAAACAAACATTAACATACTTAGTACTTTGAATCAATTTTACTCAAGTGGGGCACCTAGGTTAATAAGTTGAACACAAGTCGCCAACAAGTTTATTTTCATACTCAATGCCATCTATTTTTGGGTAGCATTCTTCTCTTTCCTTAAATTCGCTTCCCTCAATTCACAAAAGCAGTCATACCAAAGCCGGTGTTCAAAGCTCATATGTCTAGGCAAATGAATCAGTATCAAATACCCAATGAATCCAAATAACAAGAACAAGAAAAAAAGACATACCATATCATACCAAACACCCCCAGCAAAGCTGGACTTGCTCAACCCCTGGTTCTTAAAACCAACACTCTCATAGAAATTCACCAAATAGTCATGAGCAATAAGTACAGCCCTGCTTGCTCCAAAAGAGCCCCTCTTAAGATGCTGAGTGTATGCACTGACAAGCGCCCTCCCAACCCGCTTGCCCTGATAATCAGGCGAAATAGCAACGGAATGGATAGCAATTGAATCCCCATACTTGTGATTGCCAATTAGCTCATCGTTTACGAAGACAGGCTCATCATTCGGCAATGATTCCCAATCCTCTGGCATGGACATCGAGCCATCTGTCACAAGCGTATAAGGTGAGCGGACAGCGATGACGTGGCCGATGAGTGTGGGTGGGCTTTCATCTTCGTTGTTGACAAATAAACCCAGGCATAGATCTGGACATGAGCTGAGGCGGTAACGGAACTAGTTTTGTTCAATTAACGTTATACATTCCTTTTTGGGGTTCCGGGTACTTAATTGTCGGTTTACCTTTTCTTCGGAGCAGCGCTCTTGCTCTGTAAATGCACTCTCGACGATTACACAGCTCTTCAAGTCATCTATGCTCAATGTCCGGGTGAATGTGTTGGTGTTTCCAAGGCTTGGAATGTGGATGTTTCGTTGGTTCATGGTTGAATGTGGACGAGGTCTGTGACACTCAATGAAAGGTGGCTAGAGATAATTGGTTCGGAATGGAGAAGAGAAGGCATTTAGATTAAGTCACGAAAGAATGCAGAAAAGTTGCTTATAAGCCATGTCCAGTGAGTCAAAGCGTCTCTATATCTGTGGGGTTGTGTCGCACCGGAGTGTTCGGAGTATTCGGCGTGGGGGCAACCCCAATCTGTTGACCTGTCACAAAGGGCGTCAAATGGATGAGCTTGGAATTAAATTAAATGACCTCCTTGTATTCTCTACAGTTGCTGATCTCATTTTGTCGAGGATTGGCTTTTTTCCATTGAATGCGCTTACTTTTTGAGACGGATTGGTGATATATAGATAGGCCTTATAGTGTTGGAAACCCGGCATTCAATTGCACTTCAATCTATGGGAATTCGACACCGCCAGCCATTGGCTCGAAGAGTTCGGATTCTAATGTTGAGAAATCCGGGCAGAACAAATTGAAGTCCGGTGAGGGCATCAGCATCGTATCTGTACAATTCATATCCAGAGGCAAGTAGTTATCCCAAGACCCGAGAGGATCGAGATTTGATGGCTTGTCGCTACCGATAGACTGAACATTGTTACCAGCAACTGTTCGTTTGTTTTGTTCAACAAGCCATATTCGCTTGAGTAGCTTTGCATAACGACTCCCTATGTGGCTGTCGCTAGTGCTTGCTTCATCGAGGACACTGACGAACTGGTGCACCAGATCTGATACTTCACCATGTTCTTTCTGGGTAAATGCACCGAAAACACTTGCTTTGTATAGAAACACAGCTGAGTAAATAGCATATCTACTAACTTTTAGTGACGCTCATATAGTTGCTTAATATTGGTACTCACACATAGAATCGGAAAGGCATATAGTGAATGTGGGCCACAGGATCCGTTCCACATGCTATAGTGAGAATGTTCCGCGCCGAGCGAACGGATTCGAAGACATAAACACCATCTGGGGATGCCATGATGCCTTCTGGGAATAGTGACGGGGCTTTCTTGGACCATGGAGCCGATATTCCGGCAACCCGATTGTCGTGGACAGCCCTTGATAAGATTGACTGGAAAGAAAACGCAAGCACATATAGCCGTACATATTCTTTGAAAATATTCAAGGTACACTTTAGCTTTGGCGATGCTTCAAGGCGATCCCAGCGGCTCTGCCACCCTGAAAATGACCGGCGGAAATCGTCAAGGTAGCGGTTGTAATCTCCCAGTCGAACCATCTGCAGCCTTCGTTCTTTCGACGAGTAAAGAATATCGTGTGCATTATGCAAAAGCTGCGTTAATTCAATAGTCCCCTGAAGCACCAGTGCATAGTTATGTTCCGCATCCGCGCTCAGTTGTAAGCTTGGAAAGTCCTTTGCCGTAAAGCGCGTCGAAAGTGAGGGCCCGCGAGACCAAAATGATTGTCCCATTCGCACGGAGATCTGACGGTCTGCGATATAGACAACTAGAAGCTGTCAGTGCCCATTGATATAGTTGCCGTATGCAAACGAACATATCCAAGCTAATCGTTTCCTATTCTCGAGCTCGTATGGCTCCCCATCAACCTTCTCGCGAAAAGAGGCTTTATCTAGACGGAGGAGATATGCATGTCGGACTGCTTGGCCAATTAGTGACCATGCCATGTTATCCTCTACCGCACTGAGGTTTCCGGAAAGCACCCTCGGGTTAGAAGATGTTTCCACCTCTGAGTAAGGAATCCACTCTGCCAACAATAGAAGGCCTTCTACTGTTGCCACATTCAGTGTGGATGGTGTAGCCAACAGGATATCAAGAAGATGCCGCTTCATGTGCTGCCAACAATGCTGGTGTATTTGCCGATATGTTGTGTCGTCTTTCGATGCGATGGTCAAGATTACCGTAAGCAGAAATGGCTCATCAATAGCTGCCTTGCGTACATCGGGAGTGACGAGGAGCTTTTTGGGCGTAAGAGGGCAGAAGGGATGGTAGTTTGTAGCGTAACTATTTTGTTAGAGACCATTCCATTGGTGTTGCATGGAGACTTTATACTAATTCAATAAGTGTTGTGTTGTGTCTGTTCCCAGCACTCCAATGACCAATGTCTCGGTTTCTGACAATGTAGGCTGAAGCACAGGGCGCACTATATGGCCAGGCAGGTTGCCATTGTAATAATCTCTCCGAGCTTGCGATTCGCTTGTTGAGATTGTAACTATTTGATCACTGGAGCGAAACGACATTGACTGATCGTGCGCCGCAAGCCGAGCAAGTATTTGCAGTGCCTCACCCGGATTAGTCAACTCAGCATATATGGGATCTTCTGTCCTTTTCTCGTTCTCTCCTATGCCCTCGCTCACATTTTCGTGCTCGGCGTTGACGGGATCTGGAGGCAGCGTTGGACTTTCGACACGTTTTGAGTGTCGAATTCGGGAGAAGTTGCCTCCTCGTTTTGACCCAGCAAGGATACACGGCTCATTGGAGCGGACACATTCGAAGCATTGTGATTTCGTTCCATCTGGAGAAGAACTATGTGGGTGGTTAGCAAAGTGAATAACTATTGCCTCAGCGCACTTACGGGTCACATTTGAGCTTTCGCGTGCGACAGCGCTGGCAGGCACGATATAGGCGGATGTTTCTACTGCGAGTCATTTTGATTTCAGTGAGAAGAGTGATTCAACAAAATCCTGTCGCGTTGTTCATTACCCCGGCCTCGGGAACTTCCGCAATCTCCCAATATGGTTAAGACGGCAACAGACGGAAAAGACATGCGGGGAATATCACAACTAGAATTCTGTTGTATTGCTTTACCTCGGGTGTTACTAAACTAAACTACTAAATCCATTAACGCCTATAGCCATCTGGGCATAATTATAGATAGGTCCAACATTATTTGCAGGTAATAGACGGGACCTTATGGGGCACCTAAGCTAGCTCCAGTATAGGTCTAGATGGTATATCTGAGATCATACAAGAACAGATATAAACCAAAGTTCTCTCTGGTCATTTGTAGAGCATTTTCAGTATACGTGCACGAAGCCCGCTGTTAAGTTGCCTTTCTACTGAGCTGTTCGTCTCGAGTCCTCTTTTGTCACAAACTATAACGATGTCGATACATAAAGCGGTTGTGTATGATAAGCCTGGTGAGATTTCTACTCGCATCATTGAGGTGGAAACTCCCAAACCAGGACCAGGCGAGATACTGGTGAACATGTACGTGAAATCCATGATAAAGTTTGCTTCACGTACAAGTTAGATAACAACAAACCATAGTACGCACTCCGGAATCTGCCATTCTGATCTGAGTCTCATGACCAACACTGTAAGCATCTGTCACTTTGAGCTTCTATGCTTCCATGTTGGTTAACTTTCGTTGCCAATATTAGTGGAAGTTCCTACCTGAGACCGTGAAAGCCGGGCAGATTGGAGGCCATGAAGGTGTCGGTGTTGTCACTCAATTGGGTCCATCATGTGAGAATTCAGATGTTAAAATCGGTGACCGCGTCGGCATCAAATGGATTGCCTCAGCCTGCGGTAACTGCGCCCCTTGTTTGTCAGGCGCCGACGGAATCTGCCCAAAGGCAGAGATATCTGGTTTCACTTGCCCAGGCACATTTCAGGAATACGTTTTGGCGCCAGCTCACTATGTTACTCCAATTCCCAACGGAATGGCAAATGAGGTTGCTGCACCCCTGTTATGTGGTGGAGTTACAGTCTACTCTGCCCTTAAGAAGAGCAAAGCACAGCCAGGGGATTGGGTTGTCATTGCTGGTGCTGGAGGCGGACTTGGTCATTTGGGAATTCAGCTCGGTAGTAGAGGAATGGGATTCAGAATGATTGGAT
>ERZ1673737.3682-NODE-3682-length-11423-cov-3.562456_pt1 | contig 11423 bp, 9 predicted proteins | sample MGYA00580211_ERZ1673737 | MGnify/ENA primary metagenome ERZ1673737 (study PRJEB41218, sample SAMN15661789) | gut metagenome | host: Homo sapiens | place: Canada: London | collected 2015-08-20/2019-03-30 | study: EMG produced TPA metagenomics assembly of... | reverse complement strand
AGTCGATCAATCGTCAGCTGAACGACATCATTGGGGTCGCCTCCGGTCCAGAAGGATGCATGCCGCACGCGCACGAAAAGAGGCTTTCGCCTCAATCCGAGTGCAGTTATGAAATCAACGCTCTCATTGAGCGGTTCTTTTCCGTCAAACTCTTTAATCAATTGCCAGACGCCGGCAATTAGCGCCTGATGATTTTCAAACCACTTGGTATCGATGCCTTCAACCGGAATTTCGCGAATGAAGAGTCCCGAATCCGGATGCGAGAGGAGCCATTTGAGGAGCTGAGTGAAGCGCTTCAACTCATTCTCGTCGAATTCTTTTGGCCATAGGGCATTGGAATTCCGGAGAATGCGGATGAGGCGCAGCAGAGGGCGTCCGCTTCCCTTTTGAACGTCATCGTCCGGATCAAATGTCCTGAAGGGAATCCCGAACTCCATTGCAATTGCGCTCACGCGATGGACGGCAGCTTTCCAGGCTTCGCCGTCAATGCCGTCAGGCTTCAATGCTTCGCAGAGGTCGGCGGCTTCACGCACCTCAACCCACGAGGGAAGATTGACGGAAATACCAAGCTGACGCCACTGCGCCTTCTTCCAGCCGATGCTCCACCCGTGCCGGGCTTCAATTCGCTTCCAGGACTGAATGAGCGCCTTCGTTTTCGTGAGGTTGACAGCGCCTTCCTTTTCATTCATTCGCCCGAGGGGCTTTTCGACGAGCGCGCTCCTGAGCGTCGGATTGAGGAGCACGAAGCTCGCGTCGTCGACGAGCCACTCCGGAAAAGAGCGGGAGAAGGCCCGTCTCAATGCGTCATCCATTTCCTGGGGCGTCTTGATTGCCATGGCGATTGATCATCCGGATAGAATGGCGAACCTCCGGCTGGGAGCCTTCAGAGGGCTTGCCGGAGGTTCAAAAGTAGAAAGACAGTCAGAAGAGGTCAGGCAACGGCTCCGGCTTCGCTTCTTCCTTCTCCTCTGACGAAGCCGCCTTCGGGGCAGCCTTGAGCGCCTTTGGGGCCGTTGTCTTCACTTCATACTTCTGCGGAACGACGGGCGCGGCATTCCTGAAGTCAAGCCTTCCGGTCTTGTCGTCGTAGCTTACCGACAGGCCGCTCGAGTTCCTGCGATTCTCCATAACGACGTAGAAGGCGCCGCCGATGTAGGGTTCGAGCGTCACGACGGACTTCTCCGGCGTCGCCACGATCATCTGGAAGCCGAAGCGGTTGAAGATGTTCATCGAAATGTCGGTGAACTCGCTGTCGGCCTTGTCGAAGGCTTCGTCGAGAATGACCGGCGCAAAGGCGGGAAGGCCGTTGTCGATGCTTCCCAACTGATAGCGCAGCGCCGCCGCGAGACACGTGGTCGTCAGCTTCTGGCGCTGACCGCCCGACTTGCCGGACCCGGAGAAGTAGGTTTCGAGGATTTCGCCTTCGTCGTTCAATTCGCTCGCCGTAAAGGCAACGTGACGGCGGACGTCGAGGACCGTGAGGCGCCAGAGCTCGTCCGGCTTTTCAGTCGTCTGCGCGGGATCGAGCTTCCTCACGAGCTCCGAAATGAGCTTGTAGCGCTCTTCGGCGTCGTCGTCCGTGAGTTCGCCTTCCCAGGCGCCCTGAGTGAGTTCGCCCACCTGACGGCGGAAGTCTTCGACTTCCTTGATTTTCAGGTCCTTCACCTCGATTCGCAGGTGCGAGTCGCCTTCAGTGAGTCGCGAGAAGGGCGCAGCCGCGAGTGATTCGTTCACGGTCTCCATGCGCTGGAGAATGTCCTGACGGGCCTGGCGCATCTCGAGGTTGAGGTCGGCAAAGTGCTGAAGCGACTGCGTTTCAAGAAGCTCGCGGAAGCGCTTCTCGTGACGCGGGAGCCCGTCCGTTTCAATGCGGTCGAGCTTCTTGAAGAAGTCCGGCGCGAATTCAATCTTCGAATCGAGCGATTCCTTTTCCTTCGGCCACCTGAAGAGGAACTTGTCGAAGCGCGACGTGACGCCGCCTTCCGCTTCAGTCTTTCGGTTCGTGCATTCGAGCTGATCGTCGGCGATCTGGTCCTTCACCTTAGAATCGCGGGCATTGAGGTTTCTGAGCGTCAGTTCAATTTTTCCGTTGTCGGTGGCGCGGCGGTCGATTGAGTCGAGCTCCTCCTGGCCCGGCGTTTTCGCATTCCCGTCCTTCACCATCCTTTCGAGCTGGCTGATCGCGTCGGCATGCGACGAGATGCGCTCCTCTGCCGCCTTCATTTTCGACCTGGCAATGCTTTCGTCGGCAGAGGCTTTGCTTCGAGCCTCGCGGAGTTTCGCAAGCTGAGTCTCCGCATCGCGAAGCTCCATCTTGAGGCGCTCGAGGTCGGGCGTCTTCTTCACGAACTCGTCGAGCTCGTCGTTTGCCGCCTGCAGTCTTTCTGCGGCGCTCTCGGCGTCAATTTCGTCCCAGTCGGTATTGAGAAGCGCATTGGCGGCGGAAATCCGCTGCTGAGCGGCTTTCGCCTCCGTCTCGATTTTCCGGATTCTCTGCTGGAGCGCCGTGATTTCAGCGCCAAGCCTCCGGGCTTCCTTTTCAAAGAGCGCGAGCTTTTCCTGGTTCGAAAAGCCCGTCACCCAGCGGCGTCGGTCGTCGACATCAATGCGGTCGTCCTTTTCATGGCGCTCGGCGTTGTGCTTTACCTGACCCGCGCGGGTCACGGCCTGATCGGCACGGCGGAATTCGTCGAGATTCTCCGCGCAGAGGTAGGAAAAGCGCTGCGCGCACTCGGCGGCAAGCCACGCGTCCCAGCGTCCTTCCTTGAAGTCGAGCTTCGACGGGATGCTCCTCGGCCGGAAGAAGCCGTCGAAGTCGCGGGATTGATTCCTCACGCGGTAGTAGACGATGCGGCCTCTCAGGCGCTTCGTTTCAAGAAGCTCCGTGAAGGCAGGGTAGAGCTTTTCGTCGACGAGAATCGAGAGCGCGAAGTTGTGGAGCACGCGCTCGATCGCGCCCTGCCAGCGGGACTCATCGGGCTTCACCTGAAGGAGTTCGCCCACAAAGGGAAGCTCTTCCTCGGAAACATTGAGGTCGGCAGCGAGCTCCGCCCGGAGATCCAGGTTCTTCGAAGGAATATTGGCCGGGCGCTCGCGCATCGAGTTGATTTCCTGGACCGTGTCCTGGAAGACCTTTGAGCGCTCGCGCTCTTCAGAGACGAGGCCGTCGCGCTCGCGGGTGCGGTCGGTGCCGGCCCGGTCTTCCTCCTCGAGATAGAGGTGAAGAGCGTCGATGAAATTGAGCCACGCGTCGCTCGATTCGGGGAGATCCTTCTGAAGGGTTGAGGCATGACGAAGCGCCGATTTCTTGTGCGCTTCGGCGCGCGCGTATTCGGTCATAAGCTGCCGCACGCGGGCTTCGAGCTGCTGGACCGAGAAGCCGCCCGATTCATTGAGGCGAGTTCTGAGTTCGTCCGCTTTGGTCTGCCCCTCGTTTTCCTTCTGAACAGCGATCTGCAGGGTGCGCATTGCCTTCTCGAGCTCGCGCTGGAGTCTCGGGAGTTCCGCTTCCTCGAGGCGCTTTTCCGTCATCGGACGCCACCACTCCATGGCGTTCTTTTCGGATTCGAGAAATGCGTTTTTTCTGATCAGTTCCTCTCTTTCGTCCCAGAGCCTTCTCGCTTCCCGCAGAATGTCCCGCTGCTCGCGGGCTTCGACCACGGCCGAATGGGCGTCAGAAAGATCGTGAAACTCCGTCGTGAGCTTATCGGCCATTGCGAACGTGCGCGGCTCCTCAAGCATGAAGTTCCTGAGGAACGTGTTGAGGTCTCCGAGGTTCTTTGCCGACTGGGCCTTTGCGAGGAGCTTCAAGGCCGTCTTCTCGCGGATCCCGAAGCGGTCGCAGAAGGCGTCGCTGTACGCGTTGAAGGTCGTAAAGCTCGTGAAGGGCGGGAGCCGGTCCTTGAGCCAGCTCCAGTCGAACTGCGATTTGGCGAAGCCCGTGAAGTCGTCCGCATTGAAGCTGTAGTTGCCGTCGATGATGAAGAACTGCTTGTTGACGGCTGCTTCCTCGTTCGAGCTCTTCCGGATGCAGGCAACGAGCAGGAGCGTCGTGTCGCCCGTGCGGCTCTCGCTGTCGAAAAGCGTGAGCGCGGCCGCCGAAAAGGTCGCGCCCGGGCGCAGGTACTGCGTCTTTGCGCGCGGCGACCCCGTGCCCTCGAGTTCGGCCTGGGTCGACCAGGCGCCCCGGATGTAGGTGAGGAGGTTGCGGTCGCCGCGCCTCTGCTCGCCCTCGCGGGCGGCGGCGTTGTAGGCAGGGTTGGGGAAGAGGAGCGTGATCATCGCGTCGAGGAGCGTCGATTTGCCTGAGCCCGACGCGCCGACGAAGAGAAAGCCCTTTTCCGAAATGGGGATGTCGTGGATGTTGGAGAAGGTGCCCCAGTTGAAGACCTGGAGACGCTTGATCCTCCACTGCACGAGGCCGCCGATAGTGTTCTCAAGCATCAGATCGTCTCCTCATCGCTTTCATCGTTTTCGTCCGCATCCGCGTCGGAGTCATCCTCATCGGCGTCGGCGCCGACGAGTGCGGATTCCCCGAGCTCAATTCCCTGGATTGCTCCTGTTCCGCTCTTCAGAAGCTCATAGCGCTTCATGATTTCTTCGGCTTCTTCAGGCGTCTTCGCGTCCTCGAGAATTCGCCTGAGATAGGCGTTCCTGAGTTCATCAATCGCCGCCGTGGGGAAGAGGAGCGGGAGAACAGGCGATATTTCCATGGCGTCGCCCGACTTCAAGGTGAGGAGAATCCTTCGTTCCGTGAGGCGTTTGATGATCGCCTTGAAGTGCTGCTGGAAGATGCGGTCGTTGGTGCCCGCGGACCGGTCGAAAAGCCGGAGCATTTCGGCGACGTCGGCGCGGGTGACGACGGCGCGCTCGCCGTTCGCGCGCGCACGCATGAGCTGGTCCCTGAGTTCAAGGAGCACTGCAGAATCAAGGAACCTCAGGCGCACGGTGTTGAGAAGCGACGGCGCATCATGGTCGCCGAGGTCGGGCTTCCGGCAGAAGGCGACGCCGAGCTCGTCGTCAACGAGGAGATCGAGATAGAGGTCTGAGAGCCGCGAGCGGATGATCTCCTCGCGGACCTTGAGTTCCTGCCAGAGGCGTTCGCTGCGTGAGCGCTCGAAAAAGGGGCCTTTGAGAAGGTGCACGAGCACCTGGCGCGTGAGCGCGGGGAGCGTTCCGGTGTCGCCCGCGTAGAGCTCGCGCTCGGCCGCATCCGTGTCGCCCTCAAAGGTGCCTTCCTGAGGTTCAGCGGGTTCCGTTGATTCCTGCGATGCGGCTGGCATCGCGGCGGGATCTTTTTCGATTTCTGTCACTTGACTTTCCCGGTTCGGTATTCAAATTCTGTACTTGCGGTTTACACTAGCGCCAGCGGTGGGATTCGCGCATTTTCTCGACGCTCTCGAGCGTAAACCAATAAAGCGGAATCCGCGCATGGCGCTCGTTCTGAAGGCGGTCCTTCCAGACGAGCGGCTCGTCGACGGCGGGGAGCTGAAGCGGCACCCGGAAGTGCGGATCCGACATGTCGGTTTCCGGGGCGTCCTTCTTCGTTTTGCCGCCGGAAAACCGAAGCGCCGGCATGCCAGGGCCTCCGGGTTCGCCGTAGCGCGTGGCGAGCGAGAGGAGCCCCACTACGGACCCAAGACCCTGCTGATTGGCAAGCGACCGGTAGATGTCGCCGATCGACGCGCGCTCCGGGGCGCCGGGAGCCGTAAGCACGGACTCAACGGCGCGCATGAGCTGCGGGTAGTCGATTTCAGAAGCGAGGATGCGCTCGAAAATGGCAAATGCGTCCACCTCCGGTGCAGAGCCGAAGGCGATGTCCGACTCCATCCGCGTCTCTTCCGGGTCGTCGAGCGAATACTGGTCGATCGAGCGGATCACGGCCGAGGAGAGCGTCACTTCCATGAAGCCTTCCTTGATGCCGACGGTCTTCGAGAGGTCAAGCGCGGCGCGCCGGGCGTCGCGGATGAGCGTGGTGAGGCGCCGCTCCTCCACATAGTCGCGCGAACTCACGAAGTCGCGAAGCGACCTGGCAAGCTGCGTCATCACGGCGTGCGTGTGGCCCGCCCGGTCAAGGAGCATGCGCTGAAGGGTTGAAAGCCGCCGGCGCTCCTCGCGCGTGAGTTTGCGATAAAACCCGCGCGTCGCGATGCGGGTGAGGGCGCTCTCGAGCTCAGCATTGGCACGGTTGTCCATCAGAAGCCGATAGAAGGCCGTGAAGGCGCGGCCGGCGTCGCTCTCAGAAATCCCGTCGACGCCAGCAAAGAAGCGGTCGAGAATCGAGCCGCGGGAGGCCGACGACTTGAGAATCCGTTCGCGCAGATCCCGGTTCAGCCTCTCAAACTCTTCGCGCACGCGCCGGAAGTCGGCTTCTAACTCTGATACGAGGTCAAAGATCTCGCTCACGCGGTCAAGCGCCGCCTGCTCGGAAATGGAGGGACTGCGTCCGGCTTCAATGGCGGCGATTTCCTCGTCGATGCGCGCTTTTTCGGCCTTGAGCTGCGCGATGCGCCCGGCCCTGGAGCGGTCTGAATCCGCGGCGAGGCGCTCGATCGCATGCGTCACCATCTCGAGGCGGCTCTCGGTCGGCCCCGTGCGCTTCGTCTGAAACCGCGAGAGCGTGCGGATGGCTTCCAGGCCGGCGCTTGTGAGTTCATAAGTCTCTTCGCTCCGCCCTTCAGCAAGGCGGCAGACGAGGTAGCCTTCCTTTACCCAGCGGCTCGCGAGGGCCCGCGCCTCATCGCGCGAGATCGTTTCCTGGGCGCCTTCGGCATAAGCGTGAATGAGGCGCTCGAGGAAGACGGATGCAGGGAGCTCGCGTTCGTTGTCAAAGAGGAGCGTCTGCAGAATAGCAATCGACTGCGGGCCCGTGTCGGCGGCGAGAAGCCTCCAGATCGGGCTCTGCCTGAGCTCGCGGTAGTTTTCTATCAGCGTGCGGATGGACATGCTTCTGGGATGGAATCAAAAGGGAGCTCAGGCGGCGTCTGACGGAGGAACCGGTGCGGCGGGCTTTGTGACGTCAATCCACGCGCATTCGCCCACGGCTTTCTCGAGTTCAGCTGGAGCGAGCTCAACGCCGCTCGCCTCGTCGCCGCAGGCGGGCCAGACGGTTTCGTAGGCTTTGAGCGACTCATCGAGATAGACGGGAACGCCGGGCTTTCTGCCGAAAGGGCAGACGCCTCCCGGCGCATGTCCGATGAGGAATTCCACGAGGTCGCGGGAAATGAAGTGCGGCGTCGCATGAAAGATCCGCTTGAATTTGCGCCCGTCAAGCTTCATGTCGCCTGCTGCAACGATGAGGAGCGGTCCCCCGGGACCGTCAATCGCCATGGTTTTGGCAATTCGCGCGGGAATGACGCCGATTTCGCGTGCAGCGAGCTCTACGGTAGCGCTCGAACCGGAAAAGCGGCGAATGCTGTCGGCAAATCCGCGGTCCGTGAGCCAGGCGGAGGCAGCTTCAAAAGACAATTTCGAACACTCCGGGAGAAGGAAATTCTTAAAAGCCTTATTCTACCGATTCACACTTTGATTCTCATGGCCGGGAAGCGGCATAAACACTTCTAATCGGGATGACAGATTTCGAGAGACTTTTCGGGTCTTCTTAAGATCATGGGTCGATCCGCGCTATCATGCTCGTCTTCTCCCGAGGCATCGGATTCCATTCCATTCCGATCCCTTCCAGACATTTTCAATTGCCCATTTTCGAAGGTTTCCCCGTGAAAATTCTCATCCTTCCCGACAGCTTCAAGGGTTCGCTCACCTCGAGCCAGGCGGCCGCGCAGATTGAGAGCGCCGCCAGGAAAGTGTTTCCCGAAGCGCAGATTGAGTCTTTCCCCATCGCCGACGGCGGGGAAGGGACGCTCGAGATGGTGCAGAAGGCCGCGGGCGGCGCATTCCTTCCAATTGAAGTCATGGGTCCCTGCGGGCAGCGCGTGCGTTCGCGCTACCTTTCGATCGGCGACACGGCCGTCGTGGAGCTCGCCGAAGCCGCCGGGCTCGGTCTCCGTCTTCCCGGCTTCAGCCCCATGAAGACCACGACGATCGGCGTGGGTCAGATCATCGCGGAGGCGCTCCATGTCGGACACCGCCGCATCGTGATCGCTCTCGGCGGGAGCGCCACGACGGACTGCGGCTGCGGCATGGCCGCCGCTCTCGGGACTCAGTTCCTCGATGAAGCCGGCAGGCCCTTCCTTCCGACGGGCGCGACGCTTTCCATGGTCCGGGGCATTCGCCTCAACGGCTTCTTCTTCGGCAAAAATGCCCCGCGCATTGAAGCGCTCTGCGACGTCGAGAATCCCCTCTATGGTCCTCAGGGCGCGGCTTATGTCTTCGGTCCCCAGAAGGGCGCGACGCCCGACGAAGTGAAGGTTCTCGATGCCGGACTCAAAAACATTGCCGACCTTTTCCAGAAGCGCGCGGCAAAGCTCAGCAGCCTCAGGGGTGCGGGCGCAGCGGGCGGCACCGGTGCGGGCGTGGCGGCCTTCCTCAACGGCCGGCTCCTCTCCGGGATCGACGCGCTCCTTGATCTCATGAAGTTTGAGGAAGCGGCGAGGACGGCGGACCTCATCATCACGGGAGAGGGCGCCGTCGACACGCAGACGAAGGGCGGGAAGGTAGCGGAAGGCATTGCCCGGCGCGCTGCCGGAAAGCCCGTGGTGCTCTTTACGGGCGCCAATATGCTCGGCGAAAAGGATCTTGAGGCGCTCTACGATCTCGGCATTACCGCCGTCCTTTCCATCCTCCAGAAGCCTTCAACGCTCGGCGAAGCCATGGCCGACGCCAAAACAAATCTTCATCTTGCGGCGCTCAGCTTCTTCCGCACGCAGAAGATGTTAGGAGCGCGCTGAAGCGCCTTGAAGCTTTCAGTCTGAATTTGAAAGAGAAGGACCGCCTGCTTCTTCATCCAGGGAACGAGGATGAAGAATCGGGCGGTTTTCTTATGCGGGTTTTTGATAAGAAAAGGCAATTCACGGGCAGAATCTGGATATTCGGGCAATCCCTCTCTCCCTAGAATTTCCGTCAGTTCCTACCCACAGGAATTGATTTTGGAGACCCATATAAAATGCAGGATTTTGATCTTTATCTCCCGACCCATATTGTTTTCGGCAAGGGCCGTGTCAATGAATTAGGAAAGCTCGTCGCCGGGAAGGGCGAACGCGTTCTCATCACCTACGGCGGTGGGAGCGTTGTGAAGAGCGGTCTTCTTGACGCCGTGAAGGCGCAGCTCTCGGGGCTCACTGTTATCGAGTTCGGCGGCATTGAGCCCAACCCGAAGATCGGAACCCTCAGGAAAGCGATAGAACTCTGCCGCCGCGAAAAGATCGACTTCATCGTGGCGGTGGGCGGCGGAAGCGTCATCGACGGCACGAAGTGCATTTCGGCCGGCACCTTCTATGAAGGCGACGCCTGGGACCTCATGTACGACTCCTCGAAGATCGGCCGCACGCTTCCCTTCTATGCCGTGCTGACGCTCGCCGCAACGGGCAGCGAATACGACAATTCGGGCGTCATCTCGAACCCGGATACGGACGAGAAGCTCTTCCTCGCGGCGCCCAATCTCTTCCCTGCCGCGTCCATCATGGATCCGACCTATACCTTCACGGTTCCGGCATGGCACACCGCGGCGGGCGCGGCGGACATCATGTCCCACACGTTCGAGCAGTATTTCGTGAAGGAAGGGAACGAGCTCACCGACGGCATGTGCGAGGCGATGCTCCGCACCGTGATCAAATACGCGCCCGAGGCGATCCGCCGTCCCGACGACTACGAGGCGAGAGCCCAGCTCATGATGGCGAGCTCCTTCGGCTGCTGCGGCATACTCTCGATCGGCCGTTCCGGCTCCGCCTGGCCCTGCCACGGGATTGAGCATGAGATCTCGGCCTACACGGACATCACGCACGGGGCGGGCCTCGCCATCATTACCCCGCACTGGATGCGCTGGACTCTCACGCCCGAGACTGCTCCCCGCTTTGCTCAGTACGGCGTGCGCGTCTGGGGGCTTGATCCGGCGGCCGACCCCATGGAAACCGCGAAGAAGGCGATTGACCTGACGGCTGACTTCTTCAAGTCGATCGGTCTTCCCGCGAAGCTCTCCGACCTCCATGTCACGGACGATCACTTTGAAGCCATGGCCGACCATGTGCTGAAGCACTGGTTCCCGCTCGAAGGCGCATTCCGTCCGCTCGACAAGGAAGGCATTCTCGCCATCCTCCGCGCGTCGCTCTGATGCCCTGAGCTTTTTCTGACGCCAAATAAACCCGCAGGCGGCAGTCATCTTCCTGATGGAGGACTGCCTGCCGGCGGGCTTTTTGTTTTGAGGAGGCGGTGTTATAGTCGTTGCTAATAACGAGAATCAATTGCATTCGATCTGCAGTTCAAAGAGGCAAAGGCACAATGCCGCTCATTCAAATCCCGCTCAACGATGTTTTTCGATGCTTCAACGACGGGGGGCTCGTGCTTTTCGGCGCGGGCTCTGAGGGCAAGTTCGACGTGATGCCCTGCGGCTGGTGCGCGCCCTGGGGGCTCGACCGGGTGCTCTTCACCGCGGGTCCTAACCACTGCACCCGGGAGCTCGCGGAAGCTTCTGACTGCTTTCTCCTCGCAACGCCCACGGCCGGGATGGCGGAGATCGTCTTCAGGCTCGGGACGACGACGATGCACGAGGACCCGGAGAAGCTTTCGCATGCGGGCCTTGGGTTTCTTCCCGGCGAGAGGGAGCTGCCTTTCCCTGCCGGCTGCAGCGCCTGGGTGATTTTGCGGCGCGTCAGGGAGGGGCTTCCTCAGTTCCCCAATGCGCTTCTTTTTGGAATCGCCGAAGAGGCATGGGTGGATGGGGACCTCTGGCGCGAGGGACGGCCTCTGCCGGAAGAGGATCTTCCGCTCTTCAAGCGCCGTCTTCGCTATGAAGCGGGCGGCGCTTGGTATGCCTCAAAGGGCCGCGAGAGGGTGCTTCAGGGCGCTCAGGGCGGCAGGACCGGCTGATCTCTGGGAACCTTAGGAGCCTTCTGCTTACAGGCTGGAAGGCTTCACACTTTTGACTTCTTTGATATGCTCGTAATGCATATTCAGATACAAAGGATAAGTATTAGCTATTTCCATGAGGGTTCCTTAAACTTCCTTCTCAATACGGAAGAACCCTTCGATGCAATCGCATCGAGGCTCGCAAACGATCTCTCTTTCGGGAAGGAGCCATCATGAAGAAAGCATTGGCTTCCGGTCTTGCAGTTGGGATTGCCTCGGCGAGCTCTGTCTCTGCTGCCGCGACTGTTGACGGAAGCGCTGCGGCAAGCGATTCCGGCCTCAGGCTCGCAACGACCAGGGACAAGACCTTCGCTCAGAGCGACAAGGTTGAGCACCGCAAGATCACCTTCAAAAACTGCTAATGCATCACGCTGGCCGCGGACATCTATAAGCCAAAAGATGCC
>ERZ1673737.3681-NODE-3681-length-11427-cov-4.293000_pt1 | contig 11427 bp, 8 predicted proteins | sample MGYA00580211_ERZ1673737 | MGnify/ENA primary metagenome ERZ1673737 (study PRJEB41218, sample SAMN15661789) | gut metagenome | host: Homo sapiens | place: Canada: London | collected 2015-08-20/2019-03-30 | study: EMG produced TPA metagenomics assembly of... | reverse complement strand
ACACCAGCTTGGAGACGCGAGTCCGGCCCGAAGCAGTCCTGGCTGCGTACAAAGGTTGTCTCGATTTTCTGGACTGTTGTCAACCTCCTCCGCACTCCAGCTTATGCCATTCCGTTGATCATCAACCTGACTGGGAGCATTTGGTTCTTCCTTCTTGTTGGGAAGCATGGTATGTCTTTCTCTCCTTGCAAGCTGTCGCTGTTGTCTCCGCGGATGGGTTTGCTAATGATCTCTTTTTTTTACAGAGCTTTCCCTCACCGTCCCTCTTGCGAACTCGAGTGCATTCCTATTTACTGTGCTTGGAGAGTGGTATGTGGAGCGCAAGGTGATTGCGAAGGAGACATGGTTGGGCATGGGCTTGGTGCTTGGAGGTATTGCATTGTGTGTTCATTCAAAGAACCAGGCTTCTTGATTCCTGTACACTTCGTCCTGGGATTATTGTCATTTGACAAATGTCTGACTATTGTTGCGTTCTACATACATATCTTCGGTCGAAATATATTCGGGTCCATCTTGCATCAAAACATCCATGATCGCCTCATTCTGCATACACCTCAGTAACAGAAATACACAGCAACGCAACCGGCGCTTGTCTCACCCTCCTGATTCAAATAATTCCTTGCTTTACCCAGACAGATTACTTTGCTTCCAAGAATCCGGATCAAGTCATGCAGTTCATAGGACATATCATATTTATCTATCACCAACACCGAGATTGGCACAAAATAATAAACCAGATCCCCATATCTACAATAAAAGTACACGAATTCCCACCCCAAATGAAAACTAAAAGGAAAAAAAAAAAAACACATAAAAGAAACACATCGCGATATCATGTCATTCCACTCGTTCCACATATCAAAACGAGAAAGGCATATCGCGGGGAGTCATCACACATATTACATTTGTCCCGTTTCCATCTCCATTTTCAGACCCGTTTCAGATCCCCGTTACAGACCGGACCGGGCCCGCCGTGGTCATGGATTCTGAAATTCGTACTCTCCAACTCTGATGAATGTGAATCAACGCGGTGGATATATGAAAACAATGCATAGCATGGTATTTGCCGTAAAGCGCAAGGAAGAGCAGAAAAATAATCGTTATGTTGAAAGATCGCTAAATCAAACACCGCGGAACTGGAGACGGGGAAGTTAGTATGCTTGAGAGAGAGGAAGGAGAAGTGGAAAGGGAAAGGACTCACCATCCGAACAACCAGATACCACATTGCACCGACGAACTTGAACATCGACAGTCCGGCAACACTCCACAGAACAACTTCCATGTAAATCATGGAGCGCTCGCTCTGTGTGGCATCTTGGCTGTCACTGGAGCTAGACTTCTTATCGAAGGTTTCCAGACCCGCGGCACTCAGAACAACGGCGCCAAGGGCGAAGTTGCAGAATACCCAGGCGAGAACGACAGCACTACGGAAACCCTTGTAGTAATCGGCCTGCTTCTCTTCCTCTGAGATGACCTGTACCTCCTTGGGTGGTTTCATGGCGAACTTGGCGATTTCCGCTTCATACTGTGCGTTCAAGTCGCCGTCGTCCTGTGGAATATTGACATCGACTTTGCCGCCGGGCTTAAGATGGGCTGAGGGCAGTTTCTCGGCTTTGTCGTCTCCTTTTGTACCCCAAGTGATGTCGTGGGTATTACAGAAGGCGTAGATGTTGAGGACGTTGATATAGGTCGGGGTAAGTAGGATGTATTGGATGAACTGAGAAGGAAATTAGCAAGGTGAATGGCTAACAAGGAATTGACTGGAAGACTTACACTGGTGAACATGTGCCAGGGATCCAGGAAGATAAAGGACGCGATGAACCACATCACATAGGTTGATCCAAGCGAAACGATAATCGAGAAAAAGGTCTTGTTCGTGAACAGCTGCGAAACACTGAAACTGTTCGAGGCAACTTCTGTCTGAATGGATTTCACAGTGACGAAAACGGCAGCAAATGCAAGATATATCATAATCACGATCCAGAAATAGACCATGGTCATGTAGAACTTGTTTGATCCACCAGGTCGATTACCAAGAGCCAAAACGAAGCACGTAACGAGAGTTGCCAAGTAGAGCCATTCGAAAACGATACCAAGAACTTTACCAGCAGTACCTAATAGATCATCTGATCCGAGGTATGTTGTCAAGATGTGGAAGACCAAGAAGAAGTTACCAATACCGAACCAAGCAAAGATCATCGCAATCGTTTGGTAGATGAATTCAATCATCAGCATGAATTTGCGCATGAAGCTGTGGTCACTGCGGAAAATCTGATAGAAGTGGGCAATAGCGTAGACAGCAGCGAAGAAACTACCGTTGAGCCAACGGCGACGTTGCAAGATGAACTCGGCCATGCGGTCAGGCACGTCAGTCTCACCGGTTGACGACTTGACGTACTGAAGGAGCCATCTGCATTTCCGCTTGGAGACAATTTCGAAGCAAAGAATTCGATCCTCGGCCAAGTACATGTTGGCTGTGAAGATACCGGCATTGGCACCGTGCATCTTCTCACCCAAGAAATACCGCTCCAGAGGACCCTGTCCGTTCTTGTCATTCTGCAAAGCAACAAACCGATAAGCAGAGAACGCGCCGGGCAACACGGTAATGAACCCGAAAGAAGACTCCAGCGGCTTATCCAGAATGTTGCTCAGCTTGTACTCGAAGTTTTGACCGGCAACCAGAGGGTTCAGCAATTTCTTGCCGTGGGATAACATGACCTTAATCTCACCACAGGCACCACCACACATAGGCTCGACATCAAAGGCCTTCCACAGGTGGTAGATGGAGTCTCTGCCAGGCTTGGTACCCGCATCGAGAAGGACACAAATGTTGGGATCCAAGACCCGACCAAAGGCCTGGAAGAACCATCTGTGGGAGTTGATCTTCTTCTGGTTTTTTTCCTTCAAACAGAAGATCATCTGCACGGGAGGTCCCGTTCGAGGCTTGAGGTGCACCTGGGTGCCCTTGACTTCCAATCCGACTTGGGTTGTGTATTCGTAGATGTGGGCTGTCACATCCTTGCCGTTGACTTGCTGCTTAGCAATTCCATCCTGATACACACCCAGACCTGCTAGAACGGCGCGCGTGCGGGGGTTGATCTTTGCACGGCCGTCACTGATAACACAAACCACGATCTTCTTCCATGCGTCCTTGCCCCAGGTTTTGCTGCTTGTGCGCGAGCACATATGATCAATGTTCTTGAAAACGCCCGACATGGTTCGCGCAAACAGGAAGTCGTCCTCATTATACATGGTCACGACAATAAACAGCTCCGTATGACGAGGCTTTGCGAAGAGTTTCTGGCGCAGAGTGAATCGTTCCTCGAAGAAATCAGCAGGGTCGCAAGTTGCGGCCGAGTATCGCATATGCGTAAACTCGTCACGGCCGGGGGGCTCTGCATGAGGAACTTGACTGAGCAGTTTTGGGGCAATGGGGCAATCAAGGACAAGGTTGCCGTTGAACAACTGGACTTCCTTCACTGTCTTCCAGCGGCGGATAGGTTGAGGACTTGGTGTTGGTTGTACCTCGTCATGGAACTCATCGGTGTATGGGTCCGGCCCGAATGGATTGTCGCTCGGTTGAAGCATGGGCTCGTGTGTATCATCGAATGGGGTGTGGCCTCCCTCTGGATACTGGCCAAGGTCATAATCGTCATGATGGGTGTGTGTAGGCTCATAAGGTTGAGTATAGTAAGCATCATGATGGGCTTCGGGATCCACCGAGTACTCATGACCGGGGTAAGGACGTTGGGCATCATAGGCGTCGTGGTGGCCATAGGAGTTGTAAACGTTCTCGACTGAATACTGTGTCGGAGAAAACGATGGTCAGTTCCAGCCACAAGACACGGATCATTGTTGCGCATTACTCACAGTCGGTTGCTCAGCTAGGCGATCGCTAGATGGCATAGGCAGATGCGCAGGAGGAGCATATGGGTTGTCCGATAGCTGGTAGCCATCCAGCGGTCGGGCAGGCGAGGGAGTGCGATTTGTGTAGCTAGTAACGTGAGAAGGATTCAGCATGGGCGAGCGATGCTCGTCCCCAAACGGATCTGGTTGCGACATTGTCAGTTCTGAGGCAGTGGATGCTCAACGGGAGGTTAAAACGCAAGAGCTTGACTGTGCGACTTCCACAGCAACCATTTAATCAATGACCAGCACTGATTTGAGACAGGTTTCAGGTGGACAAGCATGCACAAGCAATATGGGAAGAAAGAAGGGTCCAATAGGGCCGTAAGACAAGCACTAACCTTCTCCGACGCGATTGTAGGCCATGGTGGGTGAGCGAGCATCGGGATTGAGTTCAGCGAAATTATGCTACCCCGACGTTCGTTGCAGGGGGTTTGGAGATTGCGCCAGGAGCGCCAAGTGGAATCTTGAGCGTCAACGGGAGATTTGACTAGTCCGACTTGACGGACGCGGACTCTCGGCGCTGTTTCAGGTAGGGGCTTCAAGCGAAATTTGACTAGGAAAAACGAGTACAGGTTGGTTGCAAAAGTGAGAAGCAGGTGGAATAAACCTGGGTCCCCTCTGTTTGGTGTTTACGACGCCCCAGTCGATCCCAGCATGAAGGTGGAGATAGGACGAATCAGTGTCTGTGCTGGGCTCCGCACTGCCTTGTGGATGTATTGTTCACACGATGATAAGACTCATATGAAGGAAAGGATTCGGAACAAAAGCCCCAATAAGATTGCAGTTCATCAAACCAGAGACAACTGAAACATGTGAGCCACGGTTGGAAGAGGCAACTCTCCGCTGGTCAGTCGTGCGTTGTTTTGTTACTGGGCCAACTGCGCCTGAGCCACAGTCTTGGCAGTGGCTGTACCCACACCGTCTGCTTAGTCATTACTATTCCATGGGAGGCGCTGCAAATTCTTATTCTTTTTTTAGCATCGACAAAGGTATACTATCAGTGTGATGTATAAAGTAGCTGCCTGTTCTTAGAATAGCCCATTTTACTAGCTTATGCCAAGGTCTGCACATCATACTGTACCTGTACCTGTGTCTTGCCCTGTAGCAACGACGTATTGCATCTATCTGGTGGGGTCTTAGGGCCTATCGATAAGTCCCCAACTCAACACTCATTTTCAAGCTGTAATATATTCAATTGCTGCCTACACAACCATAAGCAAGATCCCGGGACATTCATCCTACCCCACATTATGACTGGCGACTCAAACGGACGCCCGGCAAATGTCCTATTTGTCTGCCTGGGCAACATCTGTACGTACACCCTTGGCTTTCCCCACGCGATGACGACAGCCTAATTCAGTATAGGTCGTTCTCCGATGGCAGAGGGTGTCTTCCGCAACTTCGCCGCATCCCATGCCTTAATTGGAGAGATCGACTCGGCCGGCACTGCCGCATACCACAGCCTTGAGCCTCCCGACCCCCGCACCATGTCCACTCTGCGCCGCCACAAGATCACCGATTATGACCATGCCGCCCGTAAGGTGACCCGGGAGGACTTCTTCACCTTCGACTACCTCCTTGCCATGGACAAGTCGAACTTGCGCGAGTTGTTGCATGAGCGGGAGTCGGTCATTGCGGCTTTGCAGCGCAAATCTACTTCCAAGTCGGGGGCCAAAGGCACACGTTCGCATGTCGACGCTGCGATTGGCGAGTATGGGGAGGATGCGAAGGTTGCTGTGGTGCGGATGTTTGGTGATTTCGGTAAAGCTGGAAAGCTGAATGACCGCGTTGGTGGTGGAGAGGTCGTCCAAGACCCTTACTATGGTGGTGCCAATGGTTTCGAAGAGGTTTACCAGCAGGTCGTGCGATTCTCTCAGAACTTCGTTGACTACCTGGAGCAGAACCCTCTCAGCTCTGAGTAAAGGGTCTGGTCAAACCAGCAGGACTGCACAGGCCAAGCACATGTATAGAGAAGACGGCGCTACTTTGTTGATACCCTACTTCATGAGCGAGCAGTTTTGATAGATACATCAAGCAGATATTGAATATTAAAATAGAAGATATGATTGCATAGTTTCCATTACCAGAAAATATTTGGTATTGTACATTGAGTGCTGAACGCGAACAAAATATATGTATGGCAGGGTGATGGATTGACCAGCAAAGTAAACATTCCCACCATCATTGAACATCAGATCTTCTCGCTGATCTTGATAGCGGTCCTGCAGCCAAAGCGAATAACGTCCACAAGGGGATCATAAGGCTTCGCTTCCTTGGAGTCATTGGCAACAGCATGGTCAAGATGCTCTAGTTCCTCGTCCCGAATCCTCCGGAATGTGGCCAGCATATCCTTAAGCTCTTCATCGAGCTCCTCTCCCCGTCTCTCAGCATCCGCCTCCCAGGACAGAATCTCCCTCACTTGGTCATTATAGTGAGATCCAATCTCCGTCTCAACGGCCTCGGTGCACGCCATCGCGGCTTCGCGACCCAGTGCCGCCGTGGACCACCCCAAGAATGTGGCTGCTACCTCCCATGCGGGATACATAGCGGTTGGTCGGACCTGGTGCTTCGCAACGAGCCCATTGAACGTTTTGAGATGCCCGGCTTCTTGGTCGTACATGTGTTTCATCAAAGGCCGGAGGTGTGGGTATGAACGAACGATCTGGGGCGTCTGGGCTGTGTAAATCAGGGTCGCGGCGAGCTCCCCGGCTTGATTGACTCGTAGAGCGCTGTCCATAAACTCGCGTTGCTCTTTGCTGAGGACGTAGCGAGGCTTGGGCTCACCGGCGGTGCCGCCGGTGGTTGAGGCGTGCCGACATTGGCTGTATTTGACCGTTGATGGAGCGAGGAAGTCGAGGAAAACTGCTGATGGCGCACGCATGGGCTTCCGGCACAATTTCAAGGCGCAATTGCGCATCATTGGTAGGGATGCCATTAAAACTTAGGTTGAACGATAATCACGAGGCTATTTCGAGAGACGAAGCTCCGAGGCCGCGTTGACCGCCTTCGCTAGCGAGATTGGCGCGGAACGTCATGAATTCATGCCAACTTGCGACGAACACTTTTGCGCTTTCAAGATACCCTGCACTACGTTCGCTTCATCTAGTGCATAGTGTGGCTACCGAATTTGGATCGTTGAAAGTCCCGTGTGAAGCATTTGGGCCTCATTTGGACGGTGTTCTACTGCCACTTCGTCACTTGGGTGTCGACTCTCTTCAGGAGGGATAGATCAATAGGAAAAAGCACCTATTGTTCTATAAGCCGAATCCTTGTTTGAGAGTAGAACTTTTGGAGGTTGACGAATATCCGAAGGGATTAGTCTATTGGAAGGCTATTCAAAATGGCGGACGATCTGGATGCTGAGTTGCTCGCTTTGGCGGGTGACTCTGAGGAGGAAACCTCACCACCACCCAAATCGCCGGCGCACTCTGCTTCCTCACATGCCGACAGAGATCGTTCACCGGCAGCCATGGGTCGCAAAGGAACTGCTAAGCCCGTTCCTCGCCGCTCTCGGAAGTCCGTGAAGGATGAATCCGAAGGCGAAGTGTGAGATATCCCCCTCAGTCTGCTTGATGATATTCGTACCTAATCCGTGGATCTGCTATACAGTTCCGAAACTGGCTCCCGTCACTCTCTCCAGTCTGCCCCCATGTCCGAGTCAGACTCGGAGTCTGAGAAATCCGACCAAGATGATGAGGATCGCCCCATTTTCCCGTACGACAAGCTGTACTACTCGGCACAGGATAAGAAGGACATCATGGCCATGCCCGAAATCCAGCGCGAGGAAACCTTGTCCGAGCGTGCCCAACAAGTTGATCGCCACAACCAGGACCTTGCTCTCCGACGCCTGCTAGCATCCCGATCCCGCGAGGAAGCCCGGGCTGCTAAGAAAGCGAAGCGAAAGGCTGGTTCCGCCGGTTTGGATGACTCCCAGCGCAAGAGCTCTCGCCAGAAGACCACTCTTGGTGGCCGCAAGGTTGGAGAAACCTCTGGAGCCATTGAGGCTTACAAGCGTCAGCGTGAACAGAAGGGCAAGCGGGATGAACTCCGCCGCCGCGATCCCACCCAGTCGCGCCGTCGTTCCCGTTCCATGGGATCTGAAGGCTCTATTGAAGATGCTGATGCTGAGAGTGATCTTGAATTGGATGACCGTGTTGGTCGTTCTCCCTCCCTGCCAAAGGACGACCCGCCTGCTGAGCTTCGTGACATTCAACGTGCTCGTGTTGGTCGCAGCAACTTTGCTCAGGTCTGCTTCTACCCTGGATTTGAAAGTGCCATGCAGGGCTGCTATGCCCGCGTCAATATTGGCCCGAACGTAGAGACTGGCCAGAACGAATATCGCATGTGCCTTATCTCTGGTAAGATATTTCGGATGTTGTTGATTCTCTAAACTAACAACGTTTCTAGGCTTTGCCGAGGGCAAACCCTATGCTATTGAAGGATCCAACGGTCGTCCTTTTGTCACCGATCAGTATGTCAAGCTCGCGCATGGCAAGGCTGTAAAGGAATTCCCTTTCATTGCCTGCTCGGATTCTCCTTTCACCGAGGTTTGTGAAGCCTCTCCTTAACATTGAATTACATTAACAATGCGCCAGAACGAGTACAACCGTTACCGCAAGACTTTGGCTGCCGAGGACATCAAGTTGGCTACGCAAGGAAAGCTGGCCTCCAAGGTCACTGACATCAACCGCCTGATCAATCACCAATTCACTAAAGACGAGTTGAACCAGAAGCTGCTTCGCCAGGGTGCATTCGACCAGAAATGGAACATCCTCAAGCGTGCTGATATTGAACGCGACTTGAAGTTCGCCAAAGCCAATGGAAACATTGAAGATGCTGAGCGGCTGGAGAAGGAATTGGATCAGATTCTGAACCCTACTCTCTCCTGGGGAACGACTCTCACCAAGAAAGAGATCGACCAGAAGCCGATGGAAGCCGAGCGTGTCCACCAGATCAACATCCGTAACCAAAAGCTCAACTACGAGAACGTGCGCCGTGCTCAGATCGAGGAGCGCAAGGCCGCTCGCAAGTCCGCAGCAGCTGTCGCTCGCGGTGAAGCCGCCGCCGATCCGTTCATGCGTGTGCGAACAGTGGCTAAGACCCATCACGACGTCAGTGGACCCAGCCAACCTGTTCCTATTACCGATGTTACTCCTGCCGATGGGCCCAAGGATACTCTCAAGCCCAGTAACGGCAGTTCTGCAGCTGGTACACCTTCCGGAATCACCCCCAAGAAGTCCAAGAGCGGTTTCATGATCAGTCACCGCAACAACGATGATGAGAACATCGCGGCCCTCGATATGGACATCGACATTGAGATCTGATTATGCCACTCCTAACATTCCACTGTTTTCTGCATCTTCTTTTTTACGCCCTGAACCGGCTTGCTGAGGTTTGCTTTCCGGATTATCTGGTTACGTGATTCCCTTTGAATCCGATGTACACTCCTGGAGGGACCACTGGTGGTCATTGGCGCATGGCCAAGACTGCATTGTGACTTTATTGTTTTAGCTTTTCCCCTAACCTTTTCTTTCGCAATATTTGAGGAGTCGGTGGATGATTTAACGGCGTCATTTCAGAAAATAGCATTCATTCTTGTATTATGAGACTTCTGGGAACGCATCATGAGCAATACAATCATCCTTTTTATGGTTGGTAAGAGCGTGGATTCGCCGGTATCTGTTGAGGGAACGAGGTTATTTCCATAGGAGCCTTCACAAATGGAACATCTACCTTTACTTTATCCTTAAAGAAGGACATCAGTCTGTAGTCTCGTCTATAATGAAAATTTACGATAAGATAGCAATCACGTGTGGGGCCTAGCAACGCGAGGCACGCGCATCGCGTCTGGACTATGCGCGCCCTTGAACCTCCACTGCACTTTAACTTGGACCTTGGTTTGCAACTTCCCTTGTCCAACTGACCCCATTATGAAATTATACCCCCGATAATCACCCTGAAGTACGAGAACATTTACGACAACATGTCCTCACCGTCCACACCACGCTCGACGCGTTCCGCGTCCCCGGGCGGAACGCCGAACATTATTACACCCGGCCAAAAGATTAAGGCCCTGATGGCTGAATTTGACAGTGACTCGGAGGATGATACACAAAATGCTAAATCGACATCTGCTGCACCGAAAACCACATTAGGGCGCGATTCCACGTCAACCACCCAGACACACAACGACGGTCAAGCATACGACTCGGGAGATTCAAGTAGTGAAGACAACATTGCCCGCCCCAAGGGTCGAATGGCTGCCCGGATGCAGGGCAATACCACGAAATCACCCAATTCAAATGAAGCAGACTCCGCATTCGCCCGTGTGTCCAAGGCATTCCGGTCCGAAAGAGAACACGCCCAGAAGCCGCAGCAGACAGAGCCCACACCCAACGATGAATCCAGTGAAGACGAAATTCTTACGGCTGGTCCGAAGAGAAAGAACAGGGCCAGATCTAAATCACCAGAGTCCGACAAAGAGCCCAGCCAAACTCCTCCACGTCTAAGATCCGAGTCTCCCCTATTTGTGTCTTCTCCTGCTGAGCCGCGTGACGACCCCGCCAACAGCAATGATAATGATCACGACGCTGAAGAAAAGCCTAAAGGGAACGCCCGATTCCTTTCCCTTGTTGCCCAGAAACGCAAGGAGCGCGAGGAGCGAGAGAAAGCCGAGGCCGATAAGAAGGCTGCTGCTCGGAAAGCACAGATGGAGCACTTCAGTTCGGAGGTTCTTTCTGGTGAGGAAAGCGGTGCTGATGACCCTGGCTCTGCTCACAAGCTCTCTCAGAAGGCCCGTCAACCCCGCAAGGCGAGCAAGAAAGCTTTGGATGAGATGAGACAGGAGACACAGCGGATGAGCCGTAATATGCAATTGGCTCACCAGGCGAAGACCAAGAAGAAGATTACCAAAGAGAGTCTCTTCGCCCGATTTAACTTTATGCAACCTGAACCCTCAGCCACTGAACAACCTGTAGTAAACTCATCGTCCACTGCCGGCTCGCAAAACTCGTCTGATGGAGAACTACGCAAGCTCAAAGACACCCCACATACTTCTCCAGTGATTGGCGTAGCCGATGAGAGCAAGACGACTGCTGTTGGTTCCGAGGCTCAAACGCAAGCTACTGATGTCGGCATGGATGCGAACCAGGAGGATCTGCCTACTTTCGACGAAGTAGTAGCTGGAAAAGCTGAGATGGGGCAAGTTCAAGAGCCTGAAGTCAAACAGGTTTCACCCTCTGTACCCAAAGCCGCCAAAGAAAAGAGAATTTTTCGCCCTCTCACTCAACCGCCTATTCGCGTGCTGCTTTCCCGACAAGAAGTTGCCGCGAACACCCATGGTGACGACGATTCTGATAGCGACTTAGAGGTGGTTACTTCACCTGGCAAGTGTCGTCGGATCGCAGCATTCGAAAATCTCCCCACCCGCCAGATGCAAGAAGACCCTGGTACGACCAGGCTTAAGGCATTGGCACACTTGACGTCTCCATCACGCAAACGGGCCTCAATGAACAACGC
>ERZ1673737.3680-NODE-3680-length-11433-cov-14.821849_pt1 | contig 11433 bp, 8 predicted proteins | sample MGYA00580211_ERZ1673737 | MGnify/ENA primary metagenome ERZ1673737 (study PRJEB41218, sample SAMN15661789) | gut metagenome | host: Homo sapiens | place: Canada: London | collected 2015-08-20/2019-03-30 | study: EMG produced TPA metagenomics assembly of... | reverse complement strand
AGGATGTTTTCTTCCGACAAATTAATAATTTTGCAGTTGCCGGTTGAGAGTAGTCAGCACTGCGAACATAATGAATAGATACAGTTTTTTCATAAAAGTTTTGTTTATGTTGTTTTAGTCTATTTTTATCTGCTCTATGCGTGTTGTTTTAAAGTAGTTTCTTCATCATTGCAAATGTATGTCAAAACGATTAAGAATGCAAGTGTTTTATCTTTTTATTTCCAAAATGTTATTATTTCTTCATAACAAGGCTGTCACTATGCGGCGAACAAATCATCACTGGAATTAATCTTTTCACGTTTTTCCAAGTCAAAACCACATAAACAGATAAATTTATGTAATTTTGCAGAATCAAAAGGAGGAATATTATGAAACGATTATTTTTAGTTTTCAGCATACTGCTCGCCAACTTGGCGGCATTCGCCGGTCCGATCGACGACAATTGCTCAACCATCTACGACAGCATCATTGCCGGCGATATCTCAAAGGCAGAGGATGCCGCTTCGAAAGTATACGCACAGAAAAGTGCGTGCTCGGCCACAAACCTTGCCGACCTAGCGATAATCTACCACCAGCTGGTCGACAAGTCGTCGGATGCCGTGACGCGCTACGACTATGTGCTGAAAACCATCGACTGCTACAACAGCGCTGTGGGCAAAGACTCGAACGCTGCACGCGCACGATTCACAGAAAAAAGGGTGGACATGGATGCCGTGGCGAAAAACTACAATGCCAACCTGTCGAAATTCCAGCAGGCGGTGTCAGACTCTATGAACTTTTAAATTAAAACATAACAATGAAAAAAATCCTTTCAATTCTTTCAATGCTTGCCGTGTGTCTGCTGATGGCTTCTTGCCAGACCGATGCCGACAAGGCTTGCTCCGAAATGGCAAAAAACATGAAAGACGGCAAAGTCGATGCCGTTGCAAAAACTGCCGCCGAGCTATATTCGCAGAAAGATGACCTCAGCATCGACAACCTGTCAGACCTCGCCATCGCATTCCACTATCTTGCACAGAAAGAGTCATCGGGCAGAAACGACGCTACCTACCTTTCCGACTATATCGAGAAGTCGCTCGACTGCTATATGGCTGTATATTCCGACGACGCCGACAAGGCTGTGAAAATTTTCAAAGAAAAGGATCAGGCACAACTCGGCAACGACCTGTCAAGAATGAAAAAACAGCTCAAACAGCTGCAGGATGCCGAGCAAGCAATCATTGACCAACTCAATTCTTAAAACATTTTACAGATATCCAAGTGGTGTGAGAACTAAGCATTCCCACACCCTTTTGTTTTCCCCAATGCAGAGATGATTCCAACAATCATAGCCATCTATCTTTTCGCCGTAGGATACGGCATCTTCCGACGTTTCAACATGGGACTGGCACGCAACTCCAAAGGCCAGCAACTGCGGCGCTACCTCATCGCAGCCGTACAGGTTGTCATTCCGATGCTGCTCATGCGCCAAAGCTCATTCTCCCTGCCGGCTGTCTGCGCACTGCTGACTGCCACGCTGTGGATTGTCACCTACAACGTCTTGTATGACAAAACCAACCGGCAGACGTCGCCCGACTACGACAACCACATGGACATCGCTTTCGGTATCTATATTTTCGGATGGCTGTCGGCTCTGCAAGGCATCACAGCAGCATTGTCGCCAGCGGCAGCAGGCATCGTCACAGGACTTGCCGAAGCGGCAATTCTGATAATTCCGCTGGCTCATATCGGCTACTATTCCGTTTACCGCACATGCATCGACGATGCAGGAATGATTCCTATGCTCGACACATACGCATCGGAAACGGTCGAATATGTGCGGTCGCTCGGCATTGTGAAAGTAGTGGTTGTAGTAGCCGGATTTATTGGCTTGACTGCCGCTCTTGTGGCAGCCAACTGGCAGACGGCATCGCCTGCCGACACCACATGGTGGCTCTATGCCATCACCGCTGCGGTCTTCGCCTATTTCTCCGTCTACATCTGGAAACCGCGCCACGGACTGTTTGTGCGCACCGGTGTGGTCAATCTGTATATCGACGTGCGCGACTACTTCCGTGGCTCGCGCCGCTACCGCACCGGCATGGAGCAACGCCTGAGCGACCTCTCGGTGACACGCAATGCCGAAGGCGGAAAGCCACACACCGTGCTGCTGGTGATCGGCGAGTCGGCATGCCGCGACTATATGAGCGCGTTCGAACCCGACCAGCCGTGGGAAACAACCCCATGGGAAACGGCTATGAGCCGCGACAGGCGTCATTTCTCGTTTTTCCGCAACGCATACTCATGCGCCATGCAGACCGTCCCGGCGCTGGAACGGGCTTTGACCGAACGCAGCCAATACAACAACCGTGAGTTTTCCGACTCTGTGTCGGTTATCGACATCGCGCGCAAGGCAGGTTACCGCACAAGCTGGTTCAGCAATCAGGGGCATATCGGAATGAACGACACGTCGGCAACTCTCGTGGCTTCAACCTCCGACCGCGCCGAGTGGACTCTTAGTTCGGTCGAGGCGCAATATGACTCTTCACTCATCGACTTTCTCGACACGATTGACCCCACGGTCGACAATTTCGTTGTGCTGCACCTGATAGGCAGCCATTTCAACTATGAGAACCGCTATCCGGAATCTTACGCCAAAGCCAACGGACTGCGCACCGACTTGGGCGATGTGGAATGCTACCGCAACTCCATCCACTTCACTGACAGCGTATTGCAGAAAGCCTTTGAAAAAGCGAGCCAACGCCTCAACCTCGAAGCGATGGTCTACTGCTCCGACCACGGAGGCATCCCCGACATGCGACGGTCGCCGCGCTTCCTCGGATTCAAGATGGTGCGCATCCCGCTATGGACCTACCTGTCCGACAGTTACATCGACCGCCATCCCGCCGTGGCGAAGGCTCTCGCCGACAACCGCGACCGATATTTCACCAACGACTTGCTCTACGACCTTATGTGCGGCATCTTCGACATCCGGTCAAACCGCTATGACCCGTCGCAGTCGCTGGCGTCAGCCGACTATTGCTACCAGCGCGCCGACATGCTGACATACGACAACCGCATCCGTGTGGCCGACGATGATTTGGACAAGGCATAAGCCGGAAAATCAAAATTTCAAGCAAAACAGTGCATTTTTTAGATGACTTCCCTTGGTTATGCGACAAAATTTGCCCATTTTTGTCGCATAATTTGCGACGTTATTCCAAAATAAATGTCGCTTCAAGCAAAATTTGATGTCATGTACATACACGAAAGAGACAATTGGACAGCATTCAGATGGGATGCATCAGCGCTTACGGCACACCTTGAAAATGTGAACCGCAAGCAGGGTCTGCTATATGGCAGACTCGCCTCTCTTGGCTTCGACAGCAAACTGAAGGCAATGGCGGAAAACCTGACCTATGATGTGGTGTATTCATCTGAAATTGAAGGCATACGCCTGAACGCCGACGAAGTGCGCTCCTCCATTGCCCGAAAACTTGGCATCAAGAACGTCAAACAAACGGCTCCATCCCATTATGTGGAATCAGTGGTCGCGGTGATGCTCGAAGCCATAAGCAATTACAAACAGCCATTGACCAAAGAGAAACTATGCGCATGGCAAGCGGCGTTTTTCCCGACTGGCTTCAGCGAGGGCTCGCGGATTGAAGTGGGAAAATACCGCACCAGCGAGGAACATATCATATCAGGAATGTTCGGCAGAGAGAAAGTGCACTATATAGCCCCGTCGCCCGACCGTGTGGATGCCGAGATGCAGAAGTTTATTGAATGGTTCAACAAAGAAGACAACGTAGGCTCCGTAATCCGCTCCGCCATCGCCCACCTCTGGTTTGTGAGCATCCATCCATTTGAAGACGGAAACGGACGGCTGGCACGCATCCTCTCCGACATGCTGCTGGCACGGGCTGACAAGAGCGAGTTTCGCTTCTACAACATATCATCGCAAATAAACAAGGACAAAAACCACTACTATGACATCTTGGAGAATGCTCAACGTGGCAACGGAGATGTTACAGAATGGATTCTATGGTATGCCGACACTCTATCCGCGGCACTCAATGAGGCGGAAACAATCGTCAGCACCGTCCTTAACAAAAGTTTGTTTTGGCAGAATGCCGCTTCACTGTCGCTGACCCAGCGACAAACCGATGTGCTGAACATTTTTCTTGACGGCTATGAGGCAAAAATAACATCCAAGATGTGGGCTTCGCTTGCAAAATGCTCCAAAGACACTGCAATCCGCGACATCAATGACCTTGTAGGCAAAGGCGTCCTGCGCAAAGACATTCCCGGAGCAAAACGGCCAAGCTTCTCTATCGTTTATAGTCCCGACGACATTTCAAGGTTTTTCTCCGACATCAGAATAGAGGTCGACAACAATGCCTACTACCTAAACGCGACCTATAAGGGAGCGGCGCACGTGAAAGAACGTATATTGCCTTTGGACGCTGAAAGAGTTAAAAATGGCGACTTGCCATTGGCAAACCTTATTGCAAAATACTGCTCATTTCTATCCGGCAGCATATTATTTTCACAAGACAAGGCATAAGCCGGAAAATCAAAATTTCAAGCAAGCTTGATTTTGTTTTTCTCTCGCCTTGCACTATCTTTCCATAAGACAGGCTGCGGCTCGGAAAATCAAAATTTCAAGCAAGCTTGATTTTGTTTTTCTCTCGCCTTGCACTATCTTTGCAAAAAAATTAATAATCAGAGTGGAAACGAAATATATCTTCGTAACGGGAGGCGTGGTTTCTTCGCTTGGAAAAGGAATCATTTCTTCCTCATTGGCGCGATTGCTGCTTTCGCGCGGTTTTAGAGTGACTATCCAAAAGTTTGACCCGTATATCAACATCGATCCGGGCACATTGAACCCCTACGAGCATGGCGAATGCTATGTGACTGTCGACGGCCACGAGGCCGACCTCGACCTCGGTCACTATGAGCGCTTCACCAACGTCCACACTACTCGCGCGAACAACATCACCACCGGACGTATCTACCAAAGCGTCATCGACAAGGAGCGCCGCGGAGACTATCTCGGCAAGACGGTGCAGATCATCCCTCACATCACCGATGAAATAAAACGCAACGTGAAATTGCTCGGAAACACCGGCAAATACGATTTCGTAATCACGGAAATCGGCGGCACCGTGGGCGACATCGAGTCGCTGCCGTTCCTCGAGAGCATGCGTCAGCTGAAATGGGAGCTTGGCTCTAACTGCATCTGCATCCACTTGACATATGTGCCGTTTCTCAACGCCGCAAAGGAGTTGAAGACGAAGCCTACGCAACACTCTGTAAAGCAACTGCAGGAGGTGGGCATCCAGCCCGACGTGCTTATCCTGCGCACAGAGAAGGAAATCCCGACAGCAATGCGCCGCAAGGTGGCGTTGTTCTGCAACGTGTCGCCCGACGCTGTCATCCAATCCATCGACATGCCGAGCATCTACGAGGTGCCGATGGGCATGCACGACCAGCATCTCGACGAGATTATCCTGAAAAAAACCAACACTCCATACGAGGGCGAGCCCGACATGAGTCAGTGGAAAAACTTCCTCGACAAGATGAACAATGCCACAGAGACTGTCACAATCGGTCTTGTGGGCAAATATGTCGAGCTTCAGGACGCATACAAGTCAATCAACGAAGCTTTGTTCCAAGCAGCCACCTACAACAACCGCCGTCTCAAGCTCGTGAGCATCCACTCCGAGAAGGTGAACGACGACAACGTGGAATCACTGCTCAAGGACATGGACGGCGTGATTGTGGCTCCGGGATTCGGTCAGCGTGGCATCGAAGGCAAATTCTCTGCGCTTAAATGGTGCCGCGAGCACGACAAGCCTACATTCGGCATCTGCCTGGGCATGCAGTGCATGGTGATTGAGTACGCTCGCAACGTGCTCGGACTGAAGGATGCAAACAGCACCGAGATGAACCCGCAGACTCCTTACAACGTCATCGACCTTATGGAGGAACAGAAGAGCATATCCAATATGGGCGGCACTATGCGTCTGGGCGCATACGACTGCGTGCTCAAAGCCGGTTCGAAAGCGGCTGAGGCTTACGGCTCAACACACATCAGCGAGCGTCATCGCCACCGCTTTGAATTCAACGAGGAATTCCGCAAGCAATTTGAGGACGCCGGTATGAAATGTGTTGGCGAAAACCCTGACACACACTTGGTTGAAGTCGTTGAGATTCCAGAAAAGAAATGGTATATCGGCACACAGTATCACCCTGAGTACAGCAGCACGGTGCTTTCTCCAAACCCGCTGTTCCTCAGCTTCGTGAAAGCCGCCATCGACAATCAAAAGAAATAAAATAAATAACAGAAGAAAATAATGGACAAAAACACGATTCTCGGCTTGTTGCTGATGGGTGTGGTAATCTTCGGATTCTCAATGCTCAACTCGGGCGACGACCAAAGCAACCAGCCGACAACCGAAAAGACTGAAAAGGCTGACGCAAAACAGGCCACAACCGACATTGCCGACAGCCTCAACGCCAACGAGCTTGCCCGCATCAAGACCATCGTGCGTCAATACGGCAAGCAGGACGGCGACAAGATGGTGCTAACAAACGACAATGTGAGTTTCACCGTCGCTTCCGACAGCCTTACCGGCTCGGTTATGATGGACGGCAATATGACCGTGGCTCTCTCTGATTTGCAACACGCTCCGTCGGCCGACAACCGTCTGCTCTACAACGCGGCGATGAAGAAGGTGCGCGACGCCGCCGAAAATGTGGCTAAATACTCCGACTTCGTGCAGTTTGTTGGCGGTGGAAACAAGACCGTAAAACTTGAGAACGAGCTGCTGACGCTCGACCTCTCTTCGAAAGGCGGTCAAATAGCGAAGGCTACGCTGAAGAAATACAACGCTTTCCAACACGGAAAAGACGGCAACTGCGTGCTTTTCGACAGCAAGCACAACTCTTACGGCTTCGCCATCAACACCGACACACACCGTTTCGACACCAAGGAGTTCAACTTCACTCCGGTGCAGGAAAACGACTCTACGGTGCTGATGAAACTCGACTTCGGAAAGGGCGTTTACTTCGGCATCCGATATACGCTTCCTAAAAACAGCTATCTCGTGCGTATGGAAGTGGTGCAGCAGAACATGGCTGCCGTTATCTCTTCCAACGTGTCGACTATGGACTTTGAATGGAGCCAGAAGATGATGCGCCACGAGAAAGGTCAGACTTTCGAGGAACGCAACAGTGGTGTGTTCTACAAATTTTCGGGCGACAACGTGGAGAACCTCAGCGAGACAAGCAACGACGAGGATAAGACCAACAACAACTTGAAATGGGTGGCGTTCAAATACCAGTTCTTCTCTTGCGTGCTTATCGCCGACCAGCACTTCATCGGAGCCGCTCCTATGAAAAGCACTGTCATCGACAAGAACAGCGAGGAGCACAACGACTTCCTCAAAGACGTGTCGTTCAACAGCTCGCTTGAATACAACGTGAACAATCCGAAACCGGCGGCGTTCAACTTCTTCCTCGGCCCGAACGAGTACAAACTGCTCTCGTCGTTTGACGACAAGATCTCGCCCGATGAGGATTTGGAACTCACTCGCCTGATTCCGCTTGGATGGTCAATGTTCCGCTGGATAAACACTTGCATCATCATCCCTATCTTCAACTTCTTGGGAACGATGAACTTGAACTACGGAATCATCATCCTGCTGCTCACAATCTTCATCAAACTCGTGCTCTTCCCGCTCACCTATAAGAGCTTCTCTTCTCAGGCGAAGATGCGCGTACTCGCTCCCGACATCAAGGAAATTAACGATAAATACCCTGGCAACGAAAACGCGATGAAGCGCCAACAGAAGATGATGGAGCTTTACAACCGCGCGGGTGCCAACCCGATGAGCGGATGTCTGCCGATGATTCTGCAATTGCCGGTCTACGTGGCTATGTTCTCATTCCTGCCTTCATGCATCGAGCTGCGCGGAGAGTCGTTCCTTTGGGCTTCCGACCTGTCGGCGCCCGACATGATTCTCGAATGGGATGCAAACATCCCTGTCATCAACTGGATTTTCGGACACCATCTGAGTCTCTTCTGCTTGCTGATGACGGGTGTGAACATCATCTACACCTACCTCAACATGCAGGCAAACCCGAGCAACAACCAGATGCCGGGAATGAAGTGGATGATGTACCTGATGCCGGTGATGTTCCTCGTGTTCTTCAACGACTATGGAGCCGGTTTGAGCTACTACTACTTCATCTCTCTGCTCATCACAATCGCTCAGACATACGCTTTCCGATTCATCATCAAGGAAGACAAGGTGCGCGCCAAGATGGCTGAAAACGCCAAGAAACCGCGCAAGAAAAGCGGATTCATGGCTCGCCTCGAGGCTGCCCAGAAACGACAGGAGGCGATGCTCCGCGAACAGCAGAAACGCAAGAAATAATTCCGACTATTGCCCTGCGGCAATACTTTTATAACCAAAAGGACTGACACCCCGTGCCAGTCCTTTTGGTTATATATGCTCAACGTAAAAAAGACGGAATTCGTGAGCTCTGCACCACGAAACAATGGCAACGCGCGATGCGGCTATTCTACCACTATCTTCCGTGTCTTGCCAGCCATATGCACCAGGTAAATTCCGGCAGACGGAACGGTCACGACATTATCTTTTCCTTTGTAGATTAGCGTGCCGTTGACGCCATAGACCTCTACCGATGTAAAATATCCGCTGATTTCAATCTGATTGCCTATCACTCTGATTGTGTTGCCGTCAGCCACGGTGTCTTCCACTCCGGAGAACCCACTTATGTTGCTGAATTCATTCCAGACTTCCGCCAGCTTATAGGCGATGACAGATATAACTGGAACAATCAATTCGCAGTTAGTTTTATTGACACCGTAAAACACTCCGCCGGAGCCACACACTGGCGGAATTTCAGCCAACGATATTATCTTTTCCAAGCCGCTGCAATCGGAAAAAGCATTTTTCCCGATACGCGTCACGCTGCTCGGCAATGTCAGCTCGGTCAAGCCGCTGCAACCCTGGAAAGCATATTCCCCAATGCTCCACACGCTGTTTGGCAATGTCAGTTCGGTCAAGCCGCTGCAGCCTCGGAAAGCAGAAGCCACGATGCGCTCCAAGGTGTTTGGCAAAGTCAGTTCGGTCAAGCCGTTGCAACCTTCGAAAGCACACCCCCCGATGCTCGTCACGCTGTTGGGCAATGTAAGTTCGGTCAAGCCAGTACAACCCTGGAAAGCATACCACCCGATGCTCGTCACGCTGTTAGGCAATGTCAGTTCAGTCAATTCGCTGCAATAATAGAAAGCATATTCCCCGATGCTCGTCACGCTGTTCGGCAATATCAGTTCGGTCAAGCCACTGCAACCGCGGAAAGCACCATCTCCTATGCTCGTCACACTGTTCGGTATGACACTGTTTTTGCATCCAACAATCAATGTATTGGTTCCCGTTTCAATTATTGAATTGCAATTATCCCGGGAGTCATAGCGTTTGTTTCCACCGTCTACTGTAATCTTTTCCAAGCCGCTGCAACCACCGAAAGCAGAATTCCCGATGCTCGTCACGCTGTTAGGATTCCCGATGCTCGTCACGCTGTTAGGCAATGTCAGTTCGGTCAAGCCACGGCAACTGTAGAAAGCATAATCCCCGATGCTCGTAATGCCATCTCCGATTGTCACTGTTTTTATTCCATAATCCTTAAAAGGCGAAGTGACAATGCCATAGTTCCACATTTCGCCACTTCCTGACAACGTGAGGTTGCCTGAATCGTCGAGAGTCCATGTTATTGAATCTCCACAACGCCCGGATGCTGCGGCAAATACATTGGCACACATTAGCACCGACGATAAAAAGGCTATCGTCAGAATCATAATTTTCCGTTTCATTACTATTTGTTTTTAGAGTTTTCTGTTGTTTTTAATATTTCCAAATTATATGTGTAAGTGCCGGCATCAGGGATTATTCCGATTTCCTCGATTACCACCACAAAACAATGTCAACGTAGGCAACCGCGATGCGGTTATTCTACCACAATCTTCCGTGTCTTGCCAGCCACGGTGACCTCTACTCCGGAAAAGCCCCTTATGTTGCTGAATTCATTCCAGCCTTCCGCCCGCGTATAGGCGGCAACAGATCCTTCCGGAACAATCAACTCGCAGTTAGTTTTATTGACTCCGTCAAACACTTCGGAATCACACACTGGCGGAATTCCAGCCAACGATGTTATCTTCACCAAGCCAGTGCAACCCCTAAAAGCCTCGCTATCAATTTTTTTTAATTTCTTTGGCATGACAATTTCTTTCAGCCTGTCGCAACCTTTGAATGCCTCTTTGCAAATTTCCTCGACACGTTCGTCAATCTCGTAATATTTGTCTTTAAGTGCGGTTGCATCAACAAGTTTCTTATAGTCCTCACTGTACACCACTACATCCCTTTTTTCCATGATATATACTTTAGTTTATTTTAACAGCCTGCAAGATGGCGCAAGAGCTCTTTTCCTCACGCCATCTTTTCCAAGCCTTTCTATTCGTTTATATTTTCACTTTTTCTCTCCTACAAAGCCCCTTATGTTGCTGAATTCATTCCAGCCTTTCGCCTGTTTATAGGCGGTGATTGATTCTTCCGGAACAATCAATTCGCAGTTTGTTTTATTGACTCCGTTAAACACTTTGAAGCCACACACTGGCGGAATTCCAGCCAACGATGTTATCTTCGACAAGCCACTGCATTCGCTGAAAGCAGCATCTCCGATGCTCGTCACGCTGTTTGGCAATGTCAGTTCGGTCAAACCGCTGCAACCACCGAAAGCACCATTTCCAATACTCGCCACACTGTTAGGCAATGTCAGTTCAGTCAAGCCGCGGCAATCAGAGAAAGCATGCTCCCCGATGCTCTCCAAGCTGTTAGGTAATGTCAGCTTGGTCAAGCTGCTGCAACCGCTGAAAACACTACCATCAATGCTCTTAAGGCTGTCAGGCAATGTCAGTTCGGTCAAGCCGCTGCAACCACTGAAAGCAGATTCCCCGATGCTCGTAATGCTGTTAGGCAATGTCAGTTCGGTCAAGCCGCTGCAACCCTGGAAAGCATACCACCCGATGCTCGTAATGCTGCTCGGCAATGTCAGTTCGGTCATACCGCTGCAACCTTCGAAAGCACAATCCCCGATGCTCGTCACGCTGTTAGGCAATGTCAGTTCGGTCAAACCGCTGCAACCACCGAAAGCAGAATCCCCAATGCTCGTCACGCTGTTTGGCAATGTCAGCTTGGTAATGCCGCGGCAACCGCTGAAAGCACAAGCCTCAATGCACTTAAGGCTGTTAGACAATGTTAGCTCAGTCAAGCCGCTGCAATATGCGAAAGCACCATCCCCAATGCTCGTCACGCTCTTAGGCAATGTCAGTTCGGTCAAGCCTGTGCAACCCTCGAAAGCAGA
>ERZ1673737.3679-NODE-3679-length-11438-cov-4.171659_pt1 | contig 11438 bp, 9 predicted proteins | sample MGYA00580211_ERZ1673737 | MGnify/ENA primary metagenome ERZ1673737 (study PRJEB41218, sample SAMN15661789) | gut metagenome | host: Homo sapiens | place: Canada: London | collected 2015-08-20/2019-03-30 | study: EMG produced TPA metagenomics assembly of... | reverse complement strand
AGAATCCACCGCAAACCAGCGATAGAGAGTCAACTTACCTCGCACTTAAAACACTCCAGATGAAAAGTGCCCCCTAGGGCCCGCACAAACTGACCGGTGAGTGATTCACCACATTTCTGGCACAGGCGCGATGAGCCGCCCGGGGACTTGTTGTGTTGACGCCCGTTCGCTCGCGATCTGTCTCGAGGGGCCGAGTGTGTTGAACGGTCGCGATAGCTGGCCTGGTCGGGACCCAGCCCGCGACTCGAACGACCATCCTCTTGGTTCACTGGGGTGATTGGACTTGGACCACCAGTTCGTGTGGTTGGTGATTCGAATGGAATCAGACTGTCTTCGGGAGAGGTAGGTGTGTTTTTTGTATAGCTAGCCCCGTAGCCCGAGGTGTTAACGGTAGGACGGCCGCTGGGGTTGCCTGCGACCAGGCTAGCTGGTAGTTCACCGGGGGGCATCTTGGTCCCCCGTCAAAAGAGAAGGAAGGCGTTGCTGAATGAAATCACACCAAACGCTGCATGCAAAGTGTTGAAGAAAGCGGCCGGGGAAGTGTCGACTCGAGGGTACAACGCGATTAACGGTGGGGAATTCAAGACTGAGCGCGTACGGTTCGAGGTCTTGTTTGGTTAGCCTTTCACACTGGACCTGAACCAGGGACAGTACTCACCTTCACGCCATGTAGCCAAGACAGGCGGAGTGGCAGATGAAGTACGGGGCAAGGAGAATAGCGCGCGAGATCGAGTCCAGGATGCGAAGGCGGTATAGAGGGTCCAGGGTCTCCAAGCGCGCAGGCTGAAGGAGTGGGGATTGGAGCTTTCAAGGTAAAACTGGCATTCCCTAAGGAAAATTAAAGTGCAAGGGCGAGGGGAAAAGAAGTGGGCTGGGGAGGAATGGAGATGGAGATGGCTTGGGCATTTGTTGCCCCCCTTATGTTGGTCACGTGAGTCAGGGACCATCTATACTTAGATGAGTAGACAGTCAAGAAGATATCTGTTGTATGACTGAGATATTCTATATTCTCTATTCGATTTACTACATAGTATGTAGTGTAGAGTATACTATATGTTCTGCCCCTTTCGCATCTAGTGCTTTTTATAGCACAGAGCCTATACCAACTTTAAGATAGCGTATTCATGACAGCTATACTATATATCAACATTCTATCTCTTAGGCTCTCTAATGACGATATCTTTGACTCATCTAGTCAACCACAAACATATATACCGTCCTTGGTTCTCTCCTGCGGACACAAAGTATGTGATGACCCGCACAAAGACAGTAAAATCACACATGAAGATAATTTAATAAATGGCAAGAACAGGAATAATCGCAATAACTGTAATTAGCAAACAGAATTACAAACTTGCAAAGGAAAAGGGGAAAGGAGAGAGAGAAAGAAGAAAAAGAAGAAAAAGAAGCTCGAACAATCCCAGAGTAAACAAATATATAAAGGTACAGCGGACAACTCATCTCGGCACCTTCACACATCTGACACTCTTGACTTTATACTCCTTGGTTCTTCGTGCACCTCGTCCCTTGAATTGTCTTCTATCAGGATGGCTGACCAGTGTTCACTGCGGCTGGTGCGAGTAAGTCTCCCCACCATGACAGTGTGACCTGTATTAATGCCCCAGGAACTGGCTCAATTCGAGCGAAGTGAGCAACTCGGTATGAGACGCTCCAATCCTTTGAAATCTCACGCTGACACCAAGATAGCTTTCACTGTCGCCTACGATGAAAACAATACGCGAGACATCCAAGCCCTCATTATCGGGCCCCCAGGCACACCCTACGAGCTGGGCTTTTATGAAGTGAGATTCAACCTCAGATTAACCAGATTCTTATGGACTGATGCTAACCCTGGCAGTTTGCGATAAGAATCCCTTCTGGTGAGTTGTTCTGATATCATCACAAATCTTCCCAAGGGCTAACCAAGTCAGATTACCCTGCGAGCCCGCCAGTGGTGAGGCTCAAGACTACTAACCAGGGACGCACACGCTTCGGTCCTAACCTCTACGCAAGTGGGAAGGTTTGCCTGTAAGTGTTGCTCAAGAACATTCAGACCCCGTACTGACTGTGCTAGATCGATTCTGGGGTAAGGCCATCCCGATTCATACTTTACATCAGACATCACTGAACATGCAACAGCACATGGCCCGGAGACCGCGGGGAGGAATGGTCCCCCGCACAGGGACTGGAGTCAGTCTTGCTGTCAATTCAGAGTCTGCTGTCCTCAAACCCGTACATCCTCGAGCCGGGTTTCGATACCAGAGGTACCGACACTCAGAACATGGAGGCATACAACTCCAAGGTGATACAGTTTCCCGGAAGAGTGATCAAGAGAATACTAACACTTTTACAGATCCGACACGAGAACCTACGATTGGCAGTCATCGCCCCTCTAGAAAAAGCCCTCCAATTTCCTTTCTTGACTTACCAACACAGATCGCAAAGAAATGATCAGCCACCTGTATCTGGAGCAGCACCTGGCGAGCGACGAGGACCGGACCAATCTTCACTCAGTGCCTTTGCTGACTTTTCCAAGCAACGATTCCTCTGGTATCTGGATCTTTACAAGAACGCAATTGAGAAAGGCATCGTGGACGAGGCACGGAGACACAAAACCCCATTTATCCAGATGCCATTCGAGGGTGCGGGCAATATCATGCAGGGTACATGGGATTACACCGATCTGAAGGCCCGCCTGGCAAGCGTCCAAGGACAGTTGATGCAGGAAACACACAAATGGCCTGTCGAGGGCCTGGCGCTGGTCAAGGAGGACGCTGGGATTGCGGTGAAGCTGATGGGGCAGCATGAACAGATCGTTGCGGAACTGAAGTCCCAGAGACAGGTTATCGATCTCTCGCTCGCTGATGGCAACCCTTTCGTCTGGCGACTCACTTACGTTGGCCGCACGGAGTCTCGACTGGAGGGTGGTATCATCAAGATCAAGATTTTTATCAGCCCTCGGCACCCGATAGAGCAGCCCCGTGTGTTTGTTGAGTCGCCACTCTATCACATCCGTGTCTCCAAGTTGGGTGTTATGATCTATCTGCCAGCGCGAGCTGACGAGATCCGCCATCACATCGACGGCATCATCAACACCCTGGAGGATGACAACCCACCATACAACCCACTAATGACAGTGAACCCTGAGGCAAGCGCTCTGTGCTGGGGGACTGAAGTGGAGCGCAGGCTCTACCGGCGTAAGCTTCGAGCGTCGCTGGAGGCATCCTAGGCCTCAACATGGATATGGTTCTGTCAGTCCATGGAGAGTCGTAATGAGGTCCCATCTTTAGCTGGTCTGTTTCGTCGGTTCAACTTTGCTTTGATTTGCAGGTCATTTCCGTCTAGCTATGCTTCGAGTTCATAAGAATTCGCGATGGCGGAGAGGCCGGGGATTGTGGGGGCGCGTGGCGTCGGAGCAACAGGTCAAGACTACCAATATCTGTTATCCCAATGCTGTTCCAAGCATAATAATCAAAAGATCTTCTACCTTCACAGAAGTAAGTACAAGTAAGTGACACCCACTTCGGCAGGTTTGGACTAGAAGTGCCACGACTGAACGCACGGATCACCTGATTCTCCGCAAGAACTTCCCCTTTTCACCAGTTCAACCACTTTCCAAATCACATCATGTCGGCGAAAAGGCGCACACTAGAACTCGGTAATGTCCTGGTGGTCGGAGGCTGCGGTTTCCTGGGGTGGCACATTGTCGATCACCTGCTGAACTTCCCCTCCGAGACCGATCCCAGCGTCGCCCTCCCCAAGCCGCAAGGCGATGCACGCTTCGACTTCCCGACTCTGGGATCGCGGTACCCGGATTACCACTCGACAGTGTCCGTTGTCGACCTGCGCACAACCATCAACCGTCTCCCCGGCGCGAAGTACTATGATGGCGACATCACGTCTGTCGAGTCCATGATGGAGGTTTTCAAGGCTGTCAAGCCGGATCTGGTCATCCACACTGCTTCGCCGTCTATGATTGAGGGCAACAAGCCGCTGCTGCACAAGGTCAATGTGGAGGGAACCCGGACGCTTCTCGAGGTCGCTGGTGGTGAGCACGGTGATTGGGGTGGCAAGTGCAAGGCTTTCGTCTACACTAGCTCCAGCTCCGTCGTGCACGATACTCAGAGTGACCTAAAGAACGTCAACGAGGAGTGGCCCTACGTCCGCGGCCCATCGCAGAAGGAGTACTACTCCGAGACCAAGGTGAGATTCAGTGAATGGCATTTCTTCTGGACCAATTGCTAACTATTTCCTTGCAGGCCGATGCTGAGGAACTCGTTCTGAAGTACAACCGCCAGTCCCCGACCGAGATGTTGACCTGCGCCATTCGCCCGGCCGGCATCCACGGAGAGAAGGACACCACAGTGACACACAAGATCCTGGAGCACGGCGCCCAGGCATCGGATAGAGTGCTACGGATGCAGCTGGGCGACAACGAGAACCTCTTCGACTTCACCTACGTCGGCAACGTGGCGTATGGCCATCTCCTCGCCGCGCACCGGCTTCTGGCGAGCTACGATCTTCGCGCGGCTGGTCAGGGCGGGCCCCTCGACTACGAGCGCGTGGATGGCGAGGCTTTCAACATCACCAATGATTCCCCTGTCTACTTCTGGGATGTGACCCGTGCCATGTGGGCGCTTATCAACCGTGTTGTTGAGCCTCACCAGGTTTGGGCTTTGCCCGAGGGTCTTCTGGAGTCTGTTGGTGGTATCGCTGAGACTGTCATGGGATGGTTTGGCAAGACCCCCCGTCTCACAGCTCGGACAGTGCGGTACTCTTGCATGACTCGTTACTATTCCACCGAGAAAGCCAAGCACCGTCTCGCTTACCTGCCTGTTGTGCCTTTGGATGAGGGTATTGCCCGTGCGGTTGGATACATTGTTGAGCAGAACCGACTGGCCGAGGGAAAGAAGGCATTGTAATTGAATTTAGATAAGATTGAAAAGGCATTTTATGCTGTATTAATATGACTATTTGCCTATTTTCCTGAAGCTATACGTTTTTAACAGCTAACGTTACTGTAGAATTGCAAGTATTGTTGAACCAGTTCATTGTTATCACGTATAACGTTATCTCCTTAAAAAACATGCTTGGCTCCTTGACCGACGTTTCTCATCACATTGTTACAAGCATTCATAGATCATAACCAGCGCGAAGGGCTAAAAACCCCTCGACGCACTTGTAATGACGTCCCCCGGAGAAAAACACTATGAAACTCCAAGTATGCAATCCGCTTAAACAAGATATCTGAAACCCTTCCGCATACGCAACGACTCGTCGGCATGCTCGAGGATATCATTATCCGTCGTGTCGGCCATTTCACCAGCCTCGATCTGCTTGTTCAGGCCAAGCAGCATGAAGCGGAAGTACCAGCATCCGACGACCGTGACACCGAACATGGCCAGCACAATTCCGTAGCTGGATCGGTAGCCGTTATCCTCCAGATCCCAGACGTATGAGCCGGCGACGTTACCCAGTTGACTGAATGCGTTGATCATGGCGATGGCAACGGCACGCTTGGCTGGGGGACGTGGGAAGGAGGAACTGATCCATGAGTAGAAGACGATGAATCCTGCGTAGGAACCTGCCTGCAAGAAGAGTGCCACGTATCGAGCTGCCACGTTGAGAGTGGACATGCTGATGATGAACCCGACGGCTCCCATGGCGAGGGGGCCGAAGATGTGCCAGACCTTCTCCTGGGTTTTATCCGCGTGCCATGCGTTGATGACGGAGAAGATACACGAGAACACCCATGGGGGAGCACTCATCAGGAGGGTAGGGACGTAGCCGAATCCAAGAGTACCGGTGAGAGTGGGCTGTGAGGTGGTTAGTCAATGTGTTGCAATGTTGGGCTATTGGAATGGAACTTACGAAGAAAGCGTTGAAAGACAATCCAACGACGTAGGCAACAAAGGTGAACATCATCACGTAGATCTTGGGGTCCTTCAGGGCCATCATCAGACCACCCATGGCACCGAGCTCCTCGGAGTCGGTATCAGCTTCACCGACATCCTCAAACATACGAAGCTGAGCCACCTGAAGTTCTTCTTCGGTGAAACCGCGAGAATTGGTGGGCAGATCAGGCAGGATGAAAGCAGCCAAGATAGCCAGGAACATGGTCACGGCACCCTCAATCCAGAACAGCCAGCGCCACGCAGCGTGGCCTAGGACGCCCTGCATGTTGGACAGGACACCGGCACCAACGAGGGCAGAAAAGGCATTGGAGATGAGGTTACCACAGAACAGAAGGGCGTTGCGGGAGGTCAACTCGCGGCGAGTGTACCACTTGGATAGGATGAGCAATGCACCGGGCAGGAAGGCAGCCTCGATGAAGCCCAACAGGAAACGGATGGCCACCATGTGTCCAAAGGTCTTGGCGTTACCGGACAACGTGGAGATGAGACCCCAGAAGAGAATGGCACAGGCGATGTAGAGAGAGGGCCGCGAAATGCGGTTGATGAACATGTTGGAGGGCACTTGCATGATGATGTAGCCCACATACAGAATACTCAGACACGTCGAGTACTCCGTGTTGGAGAGTTGGAGGTCATCCTGCAGACCCTTCAGACGGGCCGCCGCCATGTTGTTGCGGTCCAGGTAGTTCATGATATAGATGAAGATGAACAGACTGCATCGGGCGTCAAGCTTCAACTTGAGACTCTTCTCGACGGCCGCACGACGAGCAGGATCCATCTGGGCAGCGAGGCCTTCTTGCTTGGTTGAGGCAATGTGCTCGACATTTTCATACCTCTCCTTCTCGGCCTCAACCTCTGTCCGGTCATTGGTAGTTCGTGAGATGTCGTCCGCCATGACTGCAGCTGTGTAGAGAACGGAATCAACCGGGCAGCAGGGGGAGAATCTTCCCTTTAAGACAGAAAACCCTTCACACCCCCCCGCGCTAATTTCCCGATTTTTTCTGTACCCCGGTACCCCCACGCCCAAAGTCATGAGACGCGGGGGGGCACAGTGGAGATAGTGTCTTGGCCGAGTCCGCACCCCGGAACAGAGAATGCCCCGAGCACTCGGTCCAGCCGACGAATGGCATTCGCGGCCCACCGTCCGGTATGTATTGATTCCTGAATGTGACGGTACGCGAGATGAGGAGATATCTGATAGGAGAAGGTCTCCCAGAGTTCCCTCAGAGGAATCACTGAGTCTCCCGGACTCCCAGACTCCTAGAGTCCCTGAGTCCCTGAGCGCCTGAGCGCAGACGGTTTGAAAAGGAAGATCGGCTCGGCGGAACAAACCGGTCGGGATGTGAAAGCGGTCGAGCCGGGTCTGTGCAAACCCGACTATTCCCCGCCTCTCCGCAAATTGCAAGTTTCTCTCCCACACTACTCGCTTGGCCCCTGTTTTTTCTATCACTCCATGTTTACTATCGTGTGAGGCATTTAATTTGGACCTGAATCGGGATCCGATTGTGGCTGTCCCCAACCATACATGTACTCCATACTCCACACACACACTAGACCCGTGAACGTCATCCGATGCAACCCTTGACAAATCAATACTCGGAAGCAAAATTCGACTGAGATCCACTGCAAAGCTAAGCTTACGCTCAAACGGGGAACCCGACGACAGATCCTGGAGTCGGCATCCCACGTTCGATGCCGAGATGACGTTCAATGGCTCGCACTTGCATTCGGCAGATGCACTCCGGTGGCCTCAGCTTGGTCGGTTAGCTCAATATCCTCTGCCAAGTCATCTTCGTGCCAGCCCTCTCGGTCATCCTTGACAAGTCGGACGAAGCACACATCAAGGATCAGCGCCACGGCACTGATGGCAACGCCGAAGAAAAGTGCCGCCCGATAGCCCATAATTTGACTACCTGATCGGCGCGCTATCTCTACCTCAATGGTGGAGGCGAACCCCAGACCGAGACTGTTTCCGTAGAGATTAAGTGTGCCGATGACGGACCCCGCAATCCCTTGTTGATTACGTCGGACCGAGTTACTGGCAATGATCTGTGCCGCTGTGTACACAAAGTCGGGACAGAAGGAGAAAAGCACGACCGAAGGGAAAATTTGTGCCCAGTACGTTTGGTGAAGTGGCACCGTCGCCATGAGGGCATTCGAGACTAAGATGGTGATGGTGCCGATGGCGAGAATCCATTGTGCTGCCATTCGTGGGATCATCCACGCTGCGAGACAAGCAGCCCCCGTCGCACAGACCACAAACGGTGTCCAACCTACGGCGAAGTGGAGGGGAGACCAATGCCACACCTTTTGCAGCCACAGGACCTGGTACCAGATCAGGGTTCCCACGGCCATGTAGTTCAACAGCACAACGAGGAGCAGCATGAGGAAGGACGGAGCCTTGAAGATATCCAGAGGCATGATTGGTTGGGCAGCATAGTTTCTTTCCCAAAGCAAGAAACCGACGAACATGACCACTGAACTAATCAGGAGAATGATCTCATAGTGAGTGGCCCAACCCACACTAGGTGCTTGACTACCAACGCATTAGCAAGTGAATATTGACTTGGGAGCTTGTCTTACTTCCAAACAAAGTTGAACAGAATCAGTGAGCTTGTGCCCAAGGCTGATCCAATACAGTCAATTTTACCATGCCGGTCAACAGGCGGTTCACGCGAACTCAATGCCCAGATAGGAGCAAAAGTCACGACACCAAGACAAGCACTGTACTTTGTCAGTACTTGGACTCAAGCGCCACAGGCCCACTTACATGAAAATGAAGAACCACTTCCACTCAGTCCGCTCCAAGAAAGCTCCCAAGAACAAGGCCCCAAAGTAGCCTCCCACCGGTGCCGATGCCCCAAAGAAACCCAAACTGACATTTCGCACGCGACCGGGAGGATTGGTACTGGATATCATGGCTACTGCATTAGGCATAATGAAGGCACCTCCCAAACCGGCTAGAGCCCGCACGGTGACAAAGGCGAAGAAGTTGGTGCAGAAGGCACTGGCAAGTGTACAAATCGTGAGCCAGGCGCCGCCGGCGAGGAGGAGTTCTCGATGGCCGTAGACATCTCCCAATCGACCGCTTACTAGCACGAAGGTTCCTTGAGTTAAACTGTCGAGATATTAGTATTGATGGTTGATCGTGGAATTCAATGCCGGGCCCTCACGCATAGCTAGCAGCCATCCACGAAGCATACGTATCTTTAGCACCTAATGATTCATTCAAGGCGCTGCCCCCAGCAACGCCAGCGAAATTAACGGTCATCTACGGGACTTAGTATGGGAATAAGAAACAGAATATAGGTTAATGCCACACCTGTACGACATTGGCGAGCACCAGCAATGTAGTAATGGCCACTCGGCGCGATTGGGTAGTTCGACTAGGCAGGGTCCTTTCAAAGACAGGCTGACCCACCCTGGGCGTTGAGTCTGGGACATGCTGTGTCTCTGTTTCGGGGGCATTGGGATTGACTTCAATTTCGGGTGTACGAGATGGGGATATTGGATGCACCTCGTGAATAGCGTGTAACATGGACATCTTGAGAGTGTTGAGTTGAAGTTGAAAGAGACATGAGCGTTGCTTTCTTCAAGATAGAGTGCGGAGAAGGGTCCAAGCCAATGTTCCTGTATACTTCGGTTGGATTTATCAGCGCGGTGTTAAATCCGACTCTGCGGAATATAATTCCATGTGGCCACTTTGCAAATATTCCGTTCAAAGTTCTCAAGAAACGTGGTATTTCTTCCAATTGCACTAGGCATCGTGGGTCAGCATGAAGGAAGATATGTGTTTACAAAAAAGCTTGAGTAAAGTTGGAAGATTCCCAGTCCGAAGTGTAATTAACGGCTATTGAGGAAGCTCAAACATAAGAAACGTCACTGCCCAGCTCCAGGCTGGTCGGGCATGCTGCTGGAAATATTGGACAATGCCCTCTTGCAGAGTACCTGCATGATTTATTGAAGTGATATGAGCCCGGCGCATATGGTCGCTCCTCTGAGTCTATCCACAACGCCCATTTTCTCCGGAAGATATCACTAGACTCAAACATGCCGTCGAGAAAGCCGGCCTTCATGTTCCTAGGGCCAGGAATCTACGTCGGCTAGCATTCTGCAAGGTCGATCCTACTATGTGTACTTCGTTTTTTGACGTCCCACCCGAAAGCGGGAGAACTAGGTAATGTAAGACTGACGATCAGAGACTAAAGGAAGCTTGAGGGAGATAACAATGGAATTAAGTTGAACGAACATCCGCTCTTACATGCCGACGACTGTACCCCCACGCAATGACGCCGAAGTGGGCCGTGTCGGCAATCCTCGGATTCTTGATCTTGATTCTATCTTTCTAGTCTATCGGTCCTCGCGAACAATGTTGCGGTATTCATTGTTGGGGTCCTGCTCCTCTTCCTCTGCCGATTGAATCGTCTTCTTCACGCGACAAGGGGCTCCAACGGCAACAGAGAAGGGCGGGATATCCTTGGTGACCACAGACCCGGCTCCGATGGTACATCCCTGGCCGATTCGAACACCCGGCAGGACAAGCACGTTACTTCCGATCCAGCAGTCATCCTCGATGAAGATAGGGTGGCCGAATTCGACAAATTTGCGGCGTGAAAGAATGCTGGTATCGTGGCCGGCTGTGATCAGACTCACACCGGTGCCGATTTGGACTCGATCGCCGATGACTACGAGGCTGGTATCGAGTATTGTCACACTGGACATGGTCAGAAATGTTCGATAGGAATGTTCGACTCGAACGATCGTGAGACTCACTTCCAGTTGAAGAAGCAATCCTTTCCGATACTGATATTGCTGCCGTAGTCAGGCAGGAAGGGTGGCTCGATGAATGTCCCATCTCCAACTCTGCCAACGAGCTTTCGTAGCAGTTCAAGACGCACGTCGGCGATCTTGTCGTAGGTCACGGTCTTTGTGTCCAGGTTGTTGTAGTCTGCCGCCAGTCCGCGGCAGCGGTGACGTGCCTCGAGCAACTGAGGGATGGTGGGATTGTACCTGAACTGTCAACTCTGTGCGTGTGAAACCCGTGGGCGGACATACATCATGCCTGATATCATGCGGTCGTAGTCCTCACACACGGGTATTCCCTGCAACCCCTTGGAGAGCGCGATGATTTCGGGGCGTTTCTCTGTCGCAGCCATGATTGGAAACGATTGAAAATAAATGTACAAAACTACAGAGGAAACGAGTGGAGCGCGAGATATAAGGCGGGGATTCCCGACAATTCGCCGGAATGCCAAGGAATTGGGCTTCCTTCCTATTTTGGTAGAACCGCCAGCACTTATGTCATCATATCCATTCAAGGTAAATTACGGATAGTCTACAGCCTTATTGTGCACACTCACTTCATCCACATCCCGAAGTGCCTCTCGGCGTGCAGCATCAACATCAAAGGCGGCCTTGCTGTTGAACAGGGTCTCCATCTCCTCGAGACTCTTGCCTTTGGTCTCCTTGACAAAGAAGAACACAATAATGGCCATGATGACATCGAGCGCCGCATAAAAGATG
>ERZ1673737.3675-NODE-3675-length-11442-cov-4.827698_pt1 | contig 11442 bp, 16 predicted proteins | sample MGYA00580211_ERZ1673737 | MGnify/ENA primary metagenome ERZ1673737 (study PRJEB41218, sample SAMN15661789) | gut metagenome | host: Homo sapiens | place: Canada: London | collected 2015-08-20/2019-03-30 | study: EMG produced TPA metagenomics assembly of... | reverse complement strand
TTTCGTTCTTGTTGGTGAATTTCGGTTCAGGTGTTGGTGGGAGTCTGAGAATATTGTTGAAATCCCAGAGTGCCAATAAATATGTATTTTGTAAGGATAAAAGTGGTCAGGATTTTGGAATGGTGGTGACCCTGACGGATTTTCGCAGGAGTCGTACGCCTTGTTGATAATTGGCGTAGTTCCTGGGAGGAAGGCGAACGGGGATAGCGATCAAGCGAAAATGTATTTACGCCTCTTGGGCCCAGCGAGCTTCGCGCAGGGGCATCTCCTCACCGGCCTGTTTGCGGCTTCCGTCGACCTCGCGCTTCCAGGCAAAGTACTCGCCAAGACGGGTCTCAGCGTAACTGGCGTAGTCGAAGTCAATCTGGGAGATTTGTGCTTGGATAAGCGCCCAAACACCCCTAGTGATAGGTATTAGTACAGATTATCCTCCAAGTTGTTTTCAACTGTCGTCCAAACTCACCAGTAAAGACCGGGAATACCACGGAACCGGTCAACGTCATCATACAACCGGTCAACAATCTCAGCCTCCGATGCAGCATCGATGCCACGCTGCTGGCAGTAACTCTTGGTATACTCAGTAAGGAACTGACGACGCACAGACTTCGTCGGCATCATGTTGTAGTCGCAGTCATAACCACCCCACTCAGCTAGGTGGTTAGAGATATCAAAGGCAGCAGGAGCAGGAACCGCGTATTCATAGTCGATGAAGTTGACCGGCGCGATACCGTCTTCAGGAATGGGCGCGTTATCCTCACTAGGAAGAACGATAACGTTGGCGCAGAGCAGGTCGCAGTGCGAGAAAACAAGCTAGAAACCCCAAATATTAGCCACAATCCACCCGAACAATCGCAATCGCACATCCAAGGAGTGGAGCCACATACCCCGTCTTCACCGATTCCCTTGCCATCATCGAGAACCTCGACAACCCACTGCAACTCCTGCTGCAGACTTAACCGGCGTGCACGCTGCTCGGGCGTAGTAACCGGCAGAGCCAGCACCCACTTCTGCAAAACTGCCCACATAGAGGGCCCACCACGGCGGGGCTGGATTACAGTGATCTCATCATCGTGCGACTGGGCAATCTCAGAAACAGACGCTTCGCCATCCTTAGTTGGGGCCGCGCCGCTACTGGGTAGCACGGCGTGCCACTGCGCCAGACGGCGAGCGACGCCACGCCAGATGGGCGGGGAGACTAGATCCAGGTGGCCGCAGGGCTTGCCGCGGATGAAGCGGTATAGCAGGCCGTTCTTGAAACGGGCGAGGAGGGGTGGGGCCAGGCCGCGACTGGCTAGCAGGGCGTGGGACTTGGTTTCTCCTAACGAACAGATTCTACTTCAGCAAATGTCGCAATGGGCAGTGGATATGAGGCGCAAGGGGCTTTTTTGAAGGTTGGGGGAAGTTTTGTTGGACTGTGGTGGTCCGGCGGGTTGGGGGTTTTTTGCTCGTACTTTCGCGGTCTATGAGGATCTCTGTTCCGTTTCCATATGCCCTCATCAGTACGGCCTCGTTGTCTATTTGTTCCTCCGTCAGGCCTGCCTTAGGGTTGATGATTTTGAGGAGCTGGAGGGTGTTAGTTCCATTGTTTTTGGAGGTTCTTGTTCGGTCTGCTGGAAGCGACGCTAGGGGAGACGCACGGTGTTCGTAATGCCGTCGGTGAAGCGCACGAATTGAATGTTGTTGCTGGGGCCTTCCCAGTCCGGGTTGAGGGTCAAGATCAACCGCAGGGCTGAGGCCTGGGAGTCGGCATGGCTGTAGGAGAGGGGGATATAGCGGAAATCCGGCGTGAGGTCAGTCAGAGTCTCCGTCGAGCCCATGTTGGCGGAGTAGAGGGCGGAGGTTGGAAAAGGGGGTGTGTCGGGACGCTGTGAGGTGTTCAATCGAAGTGCAGCTTCACAGGCAGCGCCTTCAGATCAGTAAAAATGTGTCTGTGGCCAAAGTTTGAACAATCGCAAGACCAGAGGGGGTCAGTGAAGAGCAGATTTTGGGCGTAACGGCGGATTATGTATTAGGGTATTAATAAAAAGTCAGGGGCGATATGAAAGAACGCTATGTCGATGGCGGGGAGGTTAATGAGACAGGAGGGGAGGTCTCGTGCTCCCGACCCATGATTGGAAGATGGGCTTCTACAGGGGCCCAAGGTACTTCATTCTTGCTGGGTAAATGTACTACCTGTCTACGGTATTAAGTTCAGGATATTTTGTGGTGGCGGGATATGCCTATTTGCAGCTAGATACTTGCATTCACATTATTTGGTGGCGAATTTAACGTCAACATGTACCTGTGCAGCCCTTTCTATGTTTATTGACCTGGTACCAAGCGAACCTGCCCTCTTGTCACATGAAAGAGACTGCGCACGTGTATGTTATAAGCCCTATGCCCTGTTTCCGCTTTGGGTACAGGCCCACAGTATTTGTCACAAAAACGGAAAAACATTTCTGCTGCCAGACACCGAGACCCAATCAGAACTAGCGCCAAATAATCTCGACAGCATAAAAAGGGCCAGCTCTGCCGCGCCTTTCATCTTTTTTCTTTTCTCTCCATCATCAGTAGTGGTTTACTATACTTATAGTAAATTACAACGGGGCTCCATAAAATATGGCTTGCTGAGGGTTATCCGATGGCTTCGGCCTGCGTGGGTTTTCTTCCGTTCCCGGCCCTGGAGAGTAAAGGCGTCTCTCTTTTTCCCAATCACTTTATGGCTATGCTAGGGTTTCCTTCGGGAATGCTCCATGGGTTTTAGCTGTGGAGAGGACGTCACATACCTTTTTGACTCGTGTGAGTTGCTGTCACTGGACGCATTGTAGTTGAATTCTATTCAATTGGTACGGAGTAGTCGGTGCATGCACTGTTATCGTGTTGCTTCTTAGCTTCAAGTCTTGTGGCTGATAAGCTTTGAACCATCGCCTGGTTAAGAACCATATGTAGTTGGTTTCTTGCGAAGACATCCACGGGTTCGTCAACAGAGCCTCAAGCTCTGGAACTATTGACTTCCTTTCACTACGTCGCATTGAAGCTACAGGCTACATGTACTCTGTTTGAGGGCGTCAATTGTCATCACCGTCAATCCATTTAAATTTTTATCATAAAATGGCATCTCATGACTGCAGTCATTCATGCCCGTCCAGCATTTCCAATCTGGATACGCTGCCCAGTCCACTTGTCATCGCTGCGCAACACAGGCCAGCTAGTACCATCAGCCTTGACCAAGGTCAACTCCAACTTGGTGCCCAGCACGCGGAAGCTCGACTTCTCGGGATCGATGGCCGCAAAGAGACTGTATGTATCCTGGAAGCGCTTGTTGTCGGTCGTAGGCAGGTCCAAGACAATCGAATCGGAGGCGAACTCGACGCGAGCACGCTCCTTGTCGATCTTCTTGAAGTAGAGGGAGACGTTGACGGCGGTGGGGGTTTGGTAGAAATCGTTCCTGTAGATGGATAAACCTGGTCAGTTTGGTGCTGGCAAGTGGAATGAGGCATGGTATAGCCAGTTCGCCGGTCTGTATGGAGTACGCACCTGACAGATTCCACCTTCTCTTCGCTGGAGCCCTTGGCCTTGCCCACAAACATGTGCCTCGTCTTCTCTGTGCAGCCGGGGATCTTCAGGAACTCGTCGAACTCGAGCACGCGGCGCTTGCAGCAGGACCAACCCTTGCTGCCCTCGTGGAAGATTGGCTGGCCGGGGTGGTGGGTGCACTTCTCCTCGTCACGAGCGGTTGAGCCAGTGTAGGAGGCACCACAGCCTCTGCGACGACATGTCGCATTAGCCGGGATCTCCACGTCAGGATCATCCGACTCAGGCTCCTCGGTGACCAGCTTCGCGGGGGGCGTCGTGGGGATGGTAGCGGGGATAGCAACGGGCGGCCGTTCGGACTTCTTCTCGACGGCGACGGGAGGGGCAGCGACAGCTTCCTCGGCCTCGGGCTCAGGCTCAGGCGCCGGGGTATCGTCGACGGTGGAATGCTTGCCGGTTGTGCATGGCGGGATAGCGAGGAATTCCTCAAAGGTGAGGACGCGGGGCTTGCAGCATTTCCAGCCTGAGAAATTAGCAGGGATACCGGGTAAAGAGCAGAGAGATTTGGTGTATCAGAGTGCGCGGATGTAATGCCCCTCTCAAGTAAAGCGAGGGGCACAGATCTGGAGCTCCTCCAAGGTACTTAACTTACCTTTCTGCCCCTCGTGGAACACTGGGGGTCCGGGATGATACACGCACTCCTCCTCGGGGTCGGAGAAGGTCTTCCCACACGCTTTGTGGACACACTTGCCAGCCATGATGTACAGCAGATGAATGAATGTCGAGACACAGAAATTGTGGTAATGGCGCAGGTTGCCTAACAGGGTTTAGCGGGGAAGCTCGAATGTTCCATCGCGGAGAACGTCTGACCGCCGTCGCGACACGCCTCGATTCGGGGTACATCTTGCTTTCTGTTGTCGCTTTGTCACTTGTTGTTTTGCTTTCGTCATGTTTCCTACACGCGCCCTCCTCACCTCAGCTCGTCTGACGCTTTTCACTCGCGCAGGCTGTGGCCTATGCGACACCGCCAAAAACACCGTACTTCAGCTCCAGAAACGTCGATCCTTCGAGTACGTCGAGCAGGATATTATGGACTCGGGGAATAAGCAATGGAAGGATGTTTACGAGTTCGATGTGCCCGTCCTACATGTCCAGTCTGTGAACGATGGCTTGCCGAAGGCGGCTGATCTGTCTGATGCTAGGAAACTGTTCCATCGATGGACGGAGCAGGAAGTTGAGCGGTCTGTTGAGGAGGCGGAGAGGCAGTATTCCTGAACGCAGTGGAATACTGGCCATGACACTGGGAATCGCATTGTCGTTCCGCTATAGTCTCCCCGGGAAGCGCGCCGCCTGGATAAAGGCGCATGTCGCTCGAATTCCCTGGTATAAATCATTTATGCATATGGCTCCTGGCGAGCCCCTGTACCATCACAATACTTTTCTGCTTTCGCTAGAAGTTCATTTCTCAAATGTAATACATTTACCTATGCGGCTGGGCCACAGGTAGATCCGTAATCCTGCATTGAGTACATGAAGCTCAATGAACTTCGCCTTGATGAGTATCTAGATTATGGACTTGAAACTGTCTCGATACATCCATTCACGTTCTTGAAATGGAGGACTTTGCCATTCGACCAAAAAGCAACGCTGCTTAATGGTGTCAGGCTTATATCTCAACACACGTCATTATATCACACTCAAGCATTGTCGTTGTTCTGATGTTGTCTGTCGCAACCGAGCCCCTCAATATATACTTATGCCATGGGATTCAGATCGCCTTTTTCTCCAGCGGATTTGCCTTCATTATTTGAGGGACATAATAAGAGATAATGGAACATGGTAAGATGGACTGTTTAAGTATGGGCACAAGCCGTGCAGCAGAGCGTAGGATGAAGGCATAAGATGCCTGATCAGGAGGCGGTAAAGCAACGACAAAAAAACAGCACGCTTGGATCTACGAGTCTCTTGAGATCCGGGGTAATCACCTCGCTTTGGTTGAGTTGTTCTTTTGGAGTTTGCGAGTTTTGCATTGTTCGTAAAGCTCGACGCTGACTTCTGACGTACTACTTTCTTCTTAACATCCTCCATCCACCCCGCGCCCACGACTTCTTTCATCCATTTCAAGTCGGTGGAGCGATTAAGAGTACTATATTCTCGGTATATCCGGTGAGTTTGAGCCGATTACGATCATGACTGCTCGCGCAATGGCGATCCCCGTTTTGGTGTTCCTCTTAGCCGGGCGCGCACGCGTCGGCCTCCCTGGGCATAGCTGACGATCATGCAGCCAGGTAGCAACAGACTCCCACCATTTCTACCTCAGAGTGACTAGCTTGCGGTAAATCATAACAACTAGTGGTGCAATTGTCATCCACGGGAAGGTCATGATCTGTTGTATTCCGGTGTTGTCGCGACATGCGCATGAACCCAACCAAATTCACCACTAACATCACAAATACAGACCCCGTGATCTCTTATGAGCACATCCAAAGGAGAATTATTTCCAATGGCTGAAGACACACTGGCTAGTGTTGAGGCAACGGCACCATCATCATCGGCTGCATCAACTGGATCAACCGCCTCGACGAATCCATTGGGACCCCCGTGTGTTCTATGTAAATCGAAGCACACACGCTGTGACCGATCGAAGCCAGGTAAATGCTACATCCCGTTTGAAATGTCAATAATTAACCATTTATATAGCATGTGGAAGTTGCTGGAAACTAGCACGCAACTGCTCATATCCTCCTACCAGCAACTCGTGAGTTATGCCTCTGCTATTGAGGACTTTCTATTAACTAATGACTCTAGTCAAAGTAGCACCCCAAAGGCAGATGCCCGACCAAGAACAATAACATCGCCTGACTCCGCGGTTTTGATCCGGTCCAGCTCCCCTGATCCTAAGCCCACGGGAAAGCGTCAACGAGCTGATGATAGCCCTGATACCATTCGAAATGGCAATGGCGGCTCCCGAGATGTTTCAAGTCCTTTCCAATCGACAAAAACAGTCCAGAAACCATCCACCAAGCGGTCGAAGTTGACCACAAATAATGAAACAGAACTTCGGTGCCAATTGATCAATGACATCAATGTTCAGAGATCAAACCATCGCAATATCACAGCCGATAACCTAAGAAGCATCATTGGACTGCTGATCCAAGCCAAAAAGAATCGAAAACTTGTCTCCTCTAGCGACGAAGAAAAGGAACAGTGGCTCGAGCAAGATGAACTTATGGAGCTTGCTGCTATCAGGATGGAAAAGGGCGGCCGATGCTCAAGGGCTGTTTTGAGTCGTTGGGAGCTGTTTCTGACTGCACCTATGGTTGATGAAGCAGACAGGAAAGACCTTGAGCGGATCATTGCGGTCGAAGAATCTCACTCCGCTATGTGCGTGACCCCGTCATATAACTTTTTACACCTTCGCCGTCTGCAGCGGATCCTCCAAGACCCTGCTGCCTACGGTGTGAGCAACCATGCCCCAACCAGAACATACCTGATGAACATGGTCACAAATGCCATTGAGGACAAACGGGCTTTGAGTCGGGGAACACACAAGACGATTATAGAGTTCATTGATCCGGATAAAGAGATCATCGTGCCCGATTTGTTGGCGTTCAAAAAACCAGAAGAACGGGCCTTATCCAAGAAAAATGCCGCGCCTTCCTCTTCCAAAACTCCCCAACCCTCCGCCCCTTTCTCCAGTGTCCATTCCACTCAGCTTCACAAAGATCTCGCAAATCGTTCAGCTTCACCACTGTCCACGCCATCTGCCACCACTTTGAAAGATCCCCAGTCTGCTCCCACTTCCAATATGTCGTCCTCTATCAAGGACCTTCTTTCATCCAGACAATCCTCACTCCAACCACAACAACAACACCCCTCCCCTCAACTCAAACCTGACGCTCCAATGAAACTGATCAAAATCTTCATGGAGCATGTTGCTCCTCTCTTGCCCATCTTCGATCTCGACGATCTGGACCGGTTGCTGAGAATGACCTCGCTGCATGGTACCTTCGCGTTCCGCGGGGTTGATCCAACGCTGGGTCTTTGCTTTGCCCTAGCTGCTCTGCAGTCTCGAGACCGTGCTCACTGGCAAGCTCATGAATGGTACAAGGGTGCTGAAGTTGAGATCAACTCGGACAAACTCAACGAAAACTCGATTCTTGGCATTCAGCGACGAATTCTTCAAGTTCTGTATCTCCAGATGATTGGAAATCTCAGCAAGGCCTGGAGTGTTCTGTCCTTGGCCCTTGGCCTTGCAGAGGCCAACGGGATCCAAACAGTGGCTGGTGGCCCTCTTGCCGTCGACAGCACCTCCCAGCAGCGCGTCCGGGTGTTATGGCATTCCCTTTGGATGATGAGACTTAGCTTGGCCTCGCAGATGGGCATGAACTGGCAATCCCTGGAGACACGTTACCCGGTGCCAAAGCCAACTCCTATTCCATTGGGATCGAAGATAAGCCAGACACAGCTTGCTGCGATCTCTTCTTTCTTCAATGCTTCTATCTCGCTTTACAGACACATGGAAGATATCTTATGCAACGACGAGCACCTGCGTTTGCGTATCGACATATGTCCTTTTCGATCATTGTTTACGGCAGACCTCTGTGACCTTTTCGAGCTTGACGGCAAGCTTTTACAGTGGAAGGAAGCTCTTCCTACTAACCTACACTGGGATGGAACGGGAATCACTCTGTCAATGGAGAGGGACTATGCTATTCGTCGTCTTCGCATTCTCATTCGTCTGCGATATATGTTTATTCGACTTCGAGCTTTCCGCCCGTTTCTGATCTTCTGTCTACGCCTTTCCCATACATGCTCATGCGCATCCCACACTTCTCATGCATACGCATCCGGCCCACACATTCTGGCTGGCAAAGAGGCTGACTCGGTCGATTCGCCTGCTATCCTTGGTATTGTCCGTGATTCGACCCTGAAATGCCTTGCCGCAGCACAAGATATCATCAAAACCCTGACGGATCTCCATGGGAAAGGTATTGGCAAGGGCAACGATGACACTCTGAGAATCACCACATCCTCCTACGAATGTCTGGATTACATCTACACTTCGGCTCTGATATTGATTGCTTGCCTTGCAATCCCTTTCATCCTAAAGGGGGGTAGTGCGAGTAAGTCGGCTTCCAGCATGAACGAGCAACTACGCCAAGCCGATGTACTCCTTCGTAACTACGAGGAATCCTCTCAACAGACGGACGAGCTTTCTGGAAGAACTCGACGCTGCCGTGAAGTCCTCGATTTGTTGAAGAGTCAGATCGGGAGCGGGACCGTGGCGCAGAGCCCAACCCTATTCTCAGATGCGAGGATTTCCGTGGGTCAGCATGTTTGGAAGAGGCTCTACGACCGACTCGGGCTTCAAGAAGAAGCCTCATTCAAGGAGGCTTTGTCTAGCAACAACAGCACGGGACGAAAGAACTTTTTCGCCTGGCTGGAAAGTCTGCCTACCGATCTGGATGGCTGGGCCCCGGCTAAGACACAGAACACTTAGTGATCTACGGCTCATTTTTGCTAGCATGATGACGACCAGATGGACAGCAATTTTAAGTTTTAGGTGGGGATCTCGCTTCAACTGTATCCATTTCTCTGTATTTATCATCACTTCTAGGCCAAAAGCCGAATTAATATCAATGGAAAATGATCAAATCTCATCTGGCATTATGCATAGTGAGTATTAACTGACATCTCGACACCTGCTCAGCCTTTCCAGCCAAATTCAATCCTTCCACCCAGCTCGCTTCGCAATATACTTAACAGCGTAAACCAATCCCAGCAAAACTGGCACCTCGATAAGGGGTCCAACAGTAGCAGCAAGAGCCTGATTACTATCCGCCCCAAACACCGCTACCGCAACAGCAATAGCCAACTCAAAGTTATTACTCGCAGCCGTAAAACTCTGCACAGTCGAAAGCCGATACCCAAACCCAAGCCGATAGGTAACAAAAAGCGTCGCAAAAAAGATAACAAGGAAATAAACAATCAAAGGAGCAGCAACCCTCACAACAGAAACAATCTGATGCACAACATGCCGACCCTGCGACGCAAACAAAACCAAAATAGTGAACAAAAGTCCAATCAACGACCACGGACTAAGCCACTTCAAAAATGTCTTATCATACCACGTCGCCGAGATCCGGCGCAGCGTGAAGCGCGTGAGGATCGCTGCACCGAGTGGGATACCGAGGAAGACAGCCACGCTTTTGGCTGCGGTAGAGTATTCGAAGGTCACGGGGTCGCCGCTTATCACACTTATGAAGAATAGACCCATTGGGGCGAAGAGGACCATTTGGAGAATTGAGTTGAGGGCTACCAGGATTGCGCAGTATTCATTGTCGCCACCTGCTAGGCCGGTCCAGACTAGGACCTATACAAAGGGTATTAGTATATACTGTTGGATTTTGCTGGATTGGATTCGGCTGGGAAATTGAGAAACTTACCATAGCGATGCATCGTGCCAGACCAACTACTATTAGTCCTTCTCGTAATTCTGGTTCGTCGGGCAGGAAAGCCCAGGCTAAGGCCAGCTAGAACAAGAGAGAAGGGAGTTAGGAACGGGTTTGGCTATGATATATTATTTGACATACCATGAGGAATGGTGCAATGATCCAGTTGAGGATTATGCTAAAGGCCATTTGGATCCCGATATCTTTCGTTCGGAATACATGGTGTAAAGATTCAAAGCGGACTTTGCAGAGGATGGGATACATCATGATCAGAAGGCCGACCGCTGAAGAGGGATATGTTAGTGTGGAAAGATCAAGATCATGTAGGTGAAAGTATAACGCACCGATGGGAATTGACACTCCCACAAACGTTCCTTTTTGGAGGGCCGGTCCTGTATTTGGAACAAAATTGCCCAGGATGATCCCGATTGCCATGGCCAGGAAAATCCATAGTGCAAGGAATCGATCGAGAAGGCCGAGACTTGAGAATGCTGATTTCTTTTCTTGGGGTTCGTTTGGATAGAGGACTTCATGTTGCTTTTCGATATCGCATGTTTTGGGCGCGTTGTTCTCTGGGGGTGTAGGATCTGTATGTAGTGGGGACGCCATATTGAATGTTGAGATTTGATATATAAAATGAGATGGGAGTATATGATGAAGGGGCGCTCATCGAAAAAGTGTTAGTTCGAAACTGATATATATGCGCATAGCAAGTATAAAATTCTAGATGTGTATGTCACTGGTGGCCGCTGATTGGTCGGATCTTCCCCATCAGGAGTTAGACTCCAAAAAAATTGCCAGCCAATCAGAAGTAGGACACGTTCAGTCTCGGCGGGGTATTGGATTTCAGTCGTCTGAACAGCTTCACTTATTCAATCCGGTCGATTTAGTCACAAGATGTCAAGTGAAGCCCCGTGGCACGCAGCCTTTCCCGCTCCCAAGAGCGTGGCACCCTCCATCTCGCGAGAGGAGTTCCTGCAATGGATTCGAGAGGGTAAACAAGCTGGCAAGGACTTTGTGCTTGTTGATCTACGGCGTAATGATTATGAGGTATTCATTGGAGAAAGTATGGGACACTGCTTCACATATTGACAGATGTATAGGGTGGCACAATCCAAGGATCACTGAACCTGCCTGCCCAGAGTTTATACCCCACCATTCCGACATTATATTCCCTTGTATCGAATAGCAGTGCAAGATTTGTGATTTGGTATTGTGGTGAGAGTTCCTATCTTCTAGCAGTCAAACCGGGAGACGAACTAAATGGTATATTTCTTGCAGGATCTTCTGCAGGCCGGGGTACCCGCGCAGCTGGCTGGTTTGCCGATTATCTTAAGGAGAAGAATGATACAGAAATCAAAAGTTTGGTACTTGCAGGTGGTATCAAAGGATGGGCTGCAGCTGGTACGGAATATACGGCTTTGATGGATGGCTATGATGCTTCGGTCTGGACGAAGTAGCCACTCCTTTGTTT
>ERZ1673737.3668-NODE-3668-length-11466-cov-4.674349_pt1 | contig 11466 bp, 8 predicted proteins | sample MGYA00580211_ERZ1673737 | MGnify/ENA primary metagenome ERZ1673737 (study PRJEB41218, sample SAMN15661789) | gut metagenome | host: Homo sapiens | place: Canada: London | collected 2015-08-20/2019-03-30 | study: EMG produced TPA metagenomics assembly of... | reverse complement strand
TATTCGACAAAATCTTACAACGCTCAACGATAGAGATCTAGATGAGCAGGAACGTCAAAACAGGTTCGTTAAGCTTGCTAACACAAGAGAGACCAATACCGCTGGAACAGAATACCCATAGCCTTGAGCCTGATCCAGAGGCATACTTGGAGTTTCAGGAATTAGAACAGTGTTATATGGACTTTGTTGTTCTGGCCATTCCATCTGCATTCTAGCTGGGGGCTCTCTGGCCCTCGGTGAGTTTTACTTTGCTGATCCGGGACCGACCCAGCTGTCTGAAGGGCTGCTTCTTCATTAGTGCAGGCATTTGTGTTATAACGTATTGTGACCCTTATACCTGGTCGCACATCCATGGACGCCTCTGTTAGTCCGCGTGCAATCACTGACTGATATGGCTCCCCAGGCACTATAGGAAAGCCCACGATGGGCGGATGAGGATAGAACACAGTAGCTGGCAGAATTGTTTTCTGTCTGTATTGTCCTCTCGGGTGGATGTTGTGAAAGTAGCGTGCGATGAGCCAAGTGGAAATCTAGAAGAGAATTGATAGCTACGTCGTAGAAGAGCAGTCCATCAGCTCTTCACTGCGGCAAACATGCTTCAGAGGATATCCTAAGATTTCTTGCTATCGACTGTGGTGGGCGATTAGCACCCTGCAGGGGTGGAAAGTTGACTAGTTGCAAAATAAACCCAACATAATGCCACCTCTACCCTTATCCGCAGCCCGTTCTGTCAGTACTGGTTCCACTATGGCCCTGCACAAGCACGAAAACTTATTAGGTCCCTATAAAGGACTCCCTGTATATATAGGGATAGGGAAGCCACACGTATAGATGACCAAGATTCAGGGTCGCAAGGTATAACCAAACCAGTCCGAGTTAGATGATGATTGCATAGTACTATAGGTTAACCTATTACAAGGGAGGCAAATCCAAGTCAACAACCATGCCTTCTAGTTCTTCCTGCTTCAATGCCAACGTAGCTCGATCGGCAGCCTGGTTTGTGCCGAGCCAATAGATGGTCTCGATGACCTTTTTCTGAATCTTTTTCTTTTCTTCCTCGGGTATAGGCAGCTTGCCCTCATTGACGGTACTGTTGAGAGCGTAGGCGCGGGACTCGAGGTTACGTTTGGTTTGAGTACGGTTAATTTCAGTCATGTCGTCCTCTTTGTACTTTTCAGCCTCCCTTATCATACCCTCAATCTCTTCCCTATTGAGACGGCCCTTGTCGACAGATATGGTGACCTGATGGGCCCTCTGGGGGGCTTTCTCGATCACGGAAACCTCCATAATACCATTGGCATCCACGGCAAACGTGACTCCAATCTGGGGCACACCCCGTGGAGCTTTAGTTATTCCACGGAGCTCAAACTTGCCAAGCAAGTTATTATCTTCGGTGCGGGCTCGCTCGCACTCAAAAACCTGGATCAAAACACTGGGTTGGTAGTCGGCGTAAATCGAGAAAACCCCGGATTTCGTAATGGGGATGGTAGTGTAGCGCTTGATCAGCGCCGCCTTGACACCGTCCGGTGTTTCATTCCTGAGGGACAATGAAGCGACTTCAAGAAGTAGAATTCCACTGGTGGATTTAGACGAGGTATCGCCGGACAGAATAGCAGCCTGGACGGCAGCGCCATACGCGACGGCCTCATCGGGGTCCACAGACTCGTACGCCTCTTTTTGGAAGAAGTCGGAGACGAGCGTCTGTACCTTAGGGGTCCGCGTGCAGCCACCGACCAGAACAATCTCATGGACGGAGGGTTTGTCCATATCTGCGTCCCGAAGGACCCGCTCGACAAGCTCCATGGCACGGCGGAAGAGATCATGGCAGAGATCCTCAAACTGAGAGCGTGTGATGAAGGTGTTGAAATCAATACCATCGACAAGGCAGTCGATCTCGATGGATGCCTGGGTGGCAGACGACAGCGTCCGTTTGGCGCGCTCGCAACCCGTGTGGAGGCGCCGGAGGGCCGGGCATCGGTAGTCAGGTCTTTGTTGTGCTTGCGTTGGAACTCGCCGACAAAGTGATTGACGAGGCAACTGTCAAAATCCTCGCCACCTAGGTGAGTATCACCAGCGGTAGCTGTGACCGCGAAGATCCCGTCTTCGATCGCTAAAAAAGACACGTCGACAGTTCCACCGCCCATGTCGAAAACCAGGACGTGGTGCTCCCTTTTTACCTGTTCGCAGAGGCCATAGGCGACGGCTGCGGCAGTCGGCTCGTTCATAGTTCGGAGGACATTGAGGCCGGCAATGAGCCCGGCGTCCTTGGTGGCCTGCCGCTGGGAGTCGTTGAAATACGCCGGGACTGTGATCACGGCATCGGTGACAGTCTCGCCAAGGCAAGCCTCCGCGGTCTCGCGAAGCCTGGCGAGGATCATGGACGAGATCTCCTCGGGCGTGGAATGCTTGGTCTCGCCTTTGGACCCAACTTCCACCACGGGGTTTGAGTCTTTTTCGATAACCTTAAAAGGCCAGTGCTGCATATCAGCCTGGACCTCGGGGTCGTTGAAGAGTCACCGATGAGACGCTTAGCATCGAAAACGGTATTCTGCGCGTTCATCGGGAGTTGGCCTTTTGCAGCGTCCCCTATCAGGCGCTGACTGTCGGTGAAGGCGACCAACGAAGGGGTGGTGGGATTTCCCCGGTCATTCGCGACGATTTCAAGCCGATCATTGCGGAACACCCCTACGCAGGAGGTGGTACCTAAGTCGATTCCAACTGCCTGTCCCATGATGACTTAGAGTGAAAGAAGGTACCATCCGAGCAGACAAGAGGCGTCGGGTGGGAGGGGCTAGTTAGAAGATGGAAGGCTATTCAATCCGGAGTTGTCATACTAGGGCCGGACCATAGTAGTAACCTGGAAAATGAGAATTTAATGTCAGACCCCTTTGATTCTCGTCCTTGCTTTTATAATGGTACGACCGCACAACCAACGCCCGCAGGACAAAGTATCTTGCCGCTTTACGCGCCTGTTCAAGGATTCGAAGATTTCTACTTGTTGTGTGCCTTTCTACCTTCCTGCTGCCTCTTTCTGTGTGAAACTATTCAACAAATATTTAGCTGATGGCAGTTGTTGGCTACGAGCCCTGGGTCTGCCAAAGCCCCTATGAACCCATCGTTTATTATGTTGCAGTATATGGTTCCGCATTACGCAGATGATTGCACAACATTAGCGTACAGTTGAGTACGTCTCATACATCGGTACAGACACTCAAGTCTCGGGTCCGGGTGTACGTGAAGATTTGCTTTAGGTACTCCATTAGAAGAGGATCGGTGCCCAGTCACAGGTAATTACCTACGTAAATCTCAGCAACCTTCTTCGGAAGTCGGCTTCTTTATCATGCTGGAAGCTTGAGTCACTGCAACTGGTTCCGGTCAATGGATGGCTGGAATTGGCGCAAGAGATTGGGATCAGTGCGGGAATGAAACGTTAGCAGTCGGAGCTGCTGCCGTCCGATAACCCTATCCCTTGGCATCAGAACGCTAGCATCACGAGTAAATCCGCGCTGACTCTATGATGTGGCTCTATCAACTAAGGGTAAAATTTCGTACAGAGAGCACGGGGTTCTTGGTTACTGAGAGCTCAAGGAAGATCCGCCCCATCTACCTAACGAGTTTCTCATCATTTCCCGGCATGACCTCGGCAAAATAGTTGCCCATACTTACCACCACTTGCCTTCCGTTATCGCAGCCTTCGCAAAATACTAGTGCTTGTTATGCAGTCTGCGTTGTCGTAAGTACGTCGACAGTTGGACATATACGAATCCCCCATTGTGACCGCTGATGGCAATGTGACTAATATCAGACGACATAAGCCGGGGCAGGGTCGATTCATTCGCAGACTAGTGAATAATTAAGACGAGACCACCGCTGCTTGAAAATATTTATGTAGAAAGTCGGCATCATACGTCTAAACAAGCCAAAGGTGGAACCCTTGTGGGTCATTCCTGTGCTTGGAGATTCTTTGTCGTAACTGGCCGCAGGTATCCAATGAGTGCCGCAAACGGCATGTACAGTGGCAGGTAATGCTTCGCAGGCATGGTATCAAAGCACGCAAATACGGGGTTGTTCCAGTAATGTTACGGCCGTCTGAAAAAGCGCGCGTCATGGCCAAGGAGGCTTCACAAAGAAGCTGCACGCGCCGGACTGTACATGTATTGTAAAGTCCCTGTCTTTACTGCCACACTAATGCCTATCAGAATATTTCGGTCCGATCTTACGTCTGAATATGGTGCCGAAACTAGATTCTTCATGGACCTTAGGTCATGAGATAAACCCTGAACCCACTGGAAACCCATGAATTGCGCAATAGGCCCATACTTTGAGAAACGCGTACCAACCGTTCGGTGGTAGCCTTCGCGCACGAGTCCAGTATAAGACCTCCACCCATCACCGAGCACTCTGTGAATCCGTCTAATTCCCGGTCAGAGATTGAGTTCCCGACGCCAACATTAATCTGCAACCATGAGTCTGAACCTCAGCCTCCTCGTCACTCAGGCTCAAGCGACTAGACCTGCCTCAAGACATGAGTCAAACTCATCAGGGCAATCACCAACCAGCTCAACGTCTTCAATGCAGTCGAGTCCATCCCCGAAAGCATTGTCATTTCCGGATTTCCTCCGCCAGTCCTACAGCACAGAATGTTGCAAAACCTTGTCATCGCCCCACATTGCAACTCCTCGGACGTTAGACACGCTTCAGGAGTCTCCGCTGGAGCATTCGAGGACTTCCCAAAAAGAACACTAGCTCAGAATTGAGACCCGTCAAAACCAACCAGTCTTCTGGCTGTGGTTCACGTTGGGGGCATCTCCACACTGCACCCGAATGTTTTGATACATCATGCTCAACACACGGTACATGTACTTCCTTGTCAGAAGCTCTGCAGCGTTAATCATTATATCTGCCTGGGCACCGCATATGGCTCTTGAGTTTGCTTGTCCACGCACCCACAGGAAACATCAAGGGTCATGAATGGTTGTTCTACTGATCTCCAAGAATTTGTCGAATGCTATGTTGAAAAATAAAGTATTTCAATGTGGTTATTAGTTGTAGGATGTTAAAAGATTGACCATTGATGGGAAAGGCCAAACTCTCCAAATTCCGACCAAAAGGGAAGAAATGCAGGTAGCACTTCGAATCGCCCAGTGAGGCAGGTCAATATACAGGGGATCCTCGTGGAGCAACAATAGTCGTCAGCACTATCCATATCTTCTTCTAGCCCCATGACTGCTTCTATTTTGAAGTCATGAAGTGGATGGACATTGACCTTGGTTTCTGCTGCACTTTAGAGTTAGGCCTCGGCGCATTTGCTACTATGACCTCGGGCTTCTCAAATTGTATGAACATATTAATCTAAATATGTACAGACTCGGGCGGAATATGGCTTTTTGTTCCGTTGTAACTGGCCGTCTAAAAATATTCTGATACCAGCCAAGTCTTTGACTGACGCGGTCCTCTGAAACGAGATTCGTGGCAGGTTATCAGGTGGCCATGCCTGCTTTAGGCTCACCTAAACTACCCACGGCCCTGCATTGCAAGACGTGACCCGTATGCATGCGCCAAAGATGCTCTTTTTCTATCGCCCATGCGACGAAATTGGCGCCTACGATCTTCCCAGCGACAGACAGTTCTGGGATCGTGGGTGGCTTTGTGATAGTCGCGTACCTCCTGGGAGGAAAATCGGTCACCCGAAGACCGAAAACAATCTTTATAGCAACAAACAAAGACCTTTGCTTGATCGAGAGCCGGCTTTGGGGAAGTGTGGAGGCGACAGGATTCTCGAGATCGGTTGGATTCTGGAGCGGGCAACAGCCCAAGTCTGGGCATGAACCAAGGGCTTTTTTGTTATCTACCTGATCCAGGTTGCTAGCTCGAGAGACAATGGCCATAGGCGGACTAAGCAGACCGTACGCAGAGGAACTATCATCGAAAAGAAGAAAGTCTGGCTCGAAAGGTACATGTAATAACCAGAGAAACATTGATTGATTTGGGCAGCCAGCCACGGCAAAGACAGCATCAATGTTTGATGCGGCTAGGCCATCCGGGCAAAGACACAAATGCCCCAGGCGTTGAGCTCCGTCAACTGAGTATTGGACAGGAGACGACACTCCATAATCTCTGTAGGACACAATGCAGGTAGTTTTTTGATTCTTGGTAAATATAGAGCTGCGTCGTTACCAAAAATCCGTGGACCGCGTGGTTCAATTATGTCACTAGTGGGGGTTTCAAGGCGAAGGTATCTTAGCTTTGACCAACCCCTAAGCTAATCCGTCCGTAGAGGCTGGGGCGGAGCCATTGTTCGTCTCATTGTTTCCTGATAATTTCGACGCTTTGTTGAATACCCGCACGAGGGTCCTATTTTTAAGTCGAATCAGTGAAAATGTGGTCAACGCTGAGGGTTCCTTGTTTTGGCCCCCTACCGAGGACGATGCTAGTTTGTGACTATTTCTGGATCTGACCAGTTTAAATTCAGTTTTGGCTGCGAGATCTTACTCGACTTTCTCTGTGAGTCAGAGGTCGACGTCCGTTTGCATGCCAGTCGCATTGGCCTTTTTACCCCATGGTCTTCGACGCTTGTCCTTCATTCTTCTGGTACTGTATCCATCCAGTATGCATGACTTTCGTCTTCCCCGCCCCTGTTCCTTGCTCAACTAACGCGATTGGCAGCCGAACGATATCACTCATCGCCTTTGCGATGGCGAAGTACCGGAAGATCGAGAAAATCGGAGAAGGTACGTGTTGCTGACATGGTTATTGAGGTTGACACCGGTCTAACTTACGTTCTAGGAGCCTACGGCATCGTCAACAAGGCCCATAAGCTTGGTCGTCCAAGCCATGTCATTGCCCTAGAAAAGATCCAGCTGGGATGTAAGAATGAGGTTGTTCCTAGCACTACTCTCCGCGAACTGAGCCTCCTTAAGGAAATGCACGACCCCAACATTGTCCAATTGCTGGAAGTCGTCCATATTAATGAGCACATGCTCTACCTCGCCTTGAAATTTCTGGATATGGACCTGAAGAAATACATGGAAGCTTTGCCAGTCATGCAGGGCGGACGGGGCAAGGCTCTTCCGGATAGGTTCTTGTCGATGGCAAGCTTAGGACTGGACGATGCCATGATCAGAAAGTTCATGGCCCACCTGGTAGAGGGTGTCCGATATTGCCACGGTCACCAGATCCTCCACCGCGATTTGAAGCCGTAGAAGTTGCTCATTGACAGCCAGGGTAACCTGAAGCTGGCCGACTTTGGCTTGGCACGAGCATTCGGTGGCCCACTGCGCGCTTACACCCACGAGGTAAGGACCTACTCTGGCGACCGACACTGCCTCGACTTCCTAACAGCCTCATCGCAGGTGGTTATGCTGTGGTACCGTTCTCCTGAAATTCTGCTGGGAGACCGCCAGACTCTACTGGTGTCGATATGTGGTCAGTAGGCGCTATCTTTGCCGAGATGTGCATTCGCAGGCCGTTGTTTCCAGGGTGTTCGGAGCTTGATGAGGTTTTCGAGATCCTTCGGTATGTGCATCGTCTTTGCTAGATTGTCTTCATTCTCTAACTGCCTTCCCTTCGCAGCGTACTCGGTACTCCCGATGAAGATATTTGGCCGGGCGTCACCTCTTTCCCAGCGTAGCCCGTTTCGCCCCTGTTTGTATTTCCTGGTTATTCCTACCAGGACATCCTGTAGTCGCAGCGATAGGAAGAAGACCTTGAGATTTACATTCAGGGATGCGATCCGTGCTGCCTTCCACACCTCATGCCGCCTTATTGCAACAACATAGTCTGATCCAAACGCCGGCCCACCCCTCCCCCAACCCACAACTTCACCATAACGTTGTCTTCGCGTCCTCAATGATTCTTCGCCCGCATAGTGAGCGTTTCACGGCTTTGACAACCTACAGTCATTTACTGTGCCATTGCAACACTCGGAAGCGCTTGTCATTTGGCATACACACCGTGCGCCGATCAAATTCATGGTCACTGCCACTTCCCATTATAAGTTATGTCACAGCGAAAGTCCACAATATGGTGGATGTCAGCAGATGGGAAAGGATTGAACCTGGCCCTCTTTAAAACATTTGGGGAGGATCTCCATCACTGCATGGGGATGAACCTAGCGTTGCTAGGGCTGGCTTTTGCCATCGCTCGGGGTTTTTCAGGCGGAGGGACGGAGAAATGGCAGCCGTATGTTTACTTTAACGCATAGCCGGTAGCTACCAGCAGACTCGGGCTTATCAACTCTGACTGCTGTGTGCAGAGAGCCCATGGCGACTGAACAGTCACGACCTGCCTAGCTGCCCCACGAGCATTAAGAGTTTGAATCAATATGTTTTCCGGTACCGTGTACGGTAGGCGCCGAGTCATGTCTCATGTAGCCGCGCCCTCCATTTCTCTGGCACCTGACAGGAAAGATCAGTAATTCCAGATTCACGTTAAGTGGCCCACCAGGCTTCGTGGTACGTAAATGTCCTCTATGGCGCGTCTGTGGCACCCTCACGTAGCATGGTTCTATCACTACAACGGTTTTCCCCCAAACAACGCGTGAACACACAGTGGATCAAAATGTAATTACATGGGAAGGGGAAGCAGCCAGCAACTTTCTCGCGACGAGAGAGCCAGATTCCCTTTCTCATCTGATCCGGGTTACTTTTTCCAATATATGCTTGACATCTGTCAACTCCAAAATAACATTACTCAAGATGTTACTTCATACCTTGCTTGTGAGGTCTGTCAGTCCAAGTTAGCGGCAGGGCGCTGGTGGCGGTGGGCAAATGCCATATTACGTGACGATGAAGCGATACGAATGTTTTGCCGAAGAAAAACTTAGTACATAAGCCAACGTCTTTCCTCATGTGCTTTCCAGTGGGACTGGAAAGCTCCAACTACCACAAAAATGAATATGCCCGGAAGAGGCCATTATCCGAATCACAAGCACCCCCATGCTCCAGCGTCAGCCCAAGTGACTCGAGCCTTTCCTTCTGTATGGAGGCTATCAACGAAATCACGAACGGAAGTCCCAACGAAAGCCCCAACGAAACTGGATCAGCCATTGCTACTGAATAAGCCCCCAGGGTATGTCCCAGGTACTTAATATCGGAAGCTTTCAGGTTCTAACATTCCAAGCGCGGTCAGTGTTGAAAAGCGACCAGGGTGGACTCCATCATGTCGATTAGTGTCCTCAGGCGGCCAAGCGCAAACTCCAATACCAAACCGAAATCTCAGCCCTTATTGTCCGCAATCTGTGCCGGAAAGACGTCTGCCGTCATTGCGAGATATACTGGGAAACTGGGTCCCCGAAAGCAGCCCGACCTACGGAGCCAGAATACGGCGTGACTGGGTGCGTACCAATGATGCATCGCAAGAATGCAAAGGAGAGCGCATGGTTGGAATCGTTCGCCGTTAGCTAGTGGCAGCCACTGTACCAGAGGGAAGAATTACGTATTTTTAACACAATATAGTCTACCAATCTACCAATCTACCAACCAATTGCTAAGATCTGCGACGCTATGTCATTCCTGGTAACCCTAGTTAGGCCATAGGAGCTACTTAATAATATTGACAGCCGATCCAAGTTACAATCACTTAACCAAAGCTTTCTAAACCGTCTATGCAGCAAGTTTCCTTTTAACCAAAAATTGTCTATGCTAATTTTTGACGGCCTTGAAAGCTTTCACTACATCACAATTTGCTGCATCCAGAAAACACAATGCCCCTTGTTATTACTCTAATAAAACGCAATAACGACCTCGGTAGAATTATGACGTGTAGGTGATGGTTGGACTCAATGAAAGTAAAGTACGGAAAAAGTCCAAACACATCCGGTTTTCAGCCTGTTTCCTGAGTCGGTACAGCGATGCTTGGTCTTTCATTTTCATATCCCTCCATCTAGTGAATCCCAATCTGGAGCGGACCAGACAGCGTCCTCGCGTATTCACTCCCCCATAATGGAACCGCCCCTGTTGCGTCTGTCCAAGTGTGAGCCAATAGTACAGGGCTACGACTTTCCATAGCAGCTCATGTGGTTGACTTTTTCAAGCTAACGTACGCTTCTTTCATCCCGGATGCGTGGAGGACTTGTTTTATTGTTTTTGAGTAGGAAAAAAAGTCATCTACTAAGCAAAGCATTTCATAAATGTTACAAATCCGGGAGATATCAGGCTATGATTGTGTCATAAAGAAGCGTATTCTTGGATAATAGGGATGCGAAAGTGCAAAAATACACTTTCTCTCACAGCGGAACGCAATCACTGGAAATCAGGTTCCAACTAGAATTTTAGTTTGCTTTGTTTTGCTTTGTATGGGGTTACGTGGTGCACTTGTCCATATGTACTCTTCTTTCGGCAATGTTACGTTTGATCAGCAGTCTGGCTTGCCGACTCTTGGCTGGGCCCACCCAACGCTTAGTTTCCCACTCAATGCCATTATGTACCCGCGAGTCCTACGTAAGCCTAGCGTAACAAAGCCCACAATTGGGCAAGTCAGCGAGCGAAGCTTGGTGTGGGGGACCAGAAGCCGATCACACATTTTGACAGACAGCGCAGAAACCGCGGCGATGCTTTCCAGACGTTGTATTTACAATGACTTGCCCTCCCCCACGACTATAGGTTCACAAACACATCATCAGGCTTACACTAGTTTGTTCTATAAAAGCATAAGACTAAGCCTAATCACGTATTGTGAATCTTCCTTTTCGGTGGGGCTGGTAGTTATCACTAACTAGGGTTTACATTATGTGATGGCTTGGTTATCCTACTAGAATACGATAATCATATAGATAAACAGGCCGATCAAACGATTCTCACGTAAGTGGTACTATGCTCTGATTGTACTACAGGACCAAAGTTTTTGCGTTAGGCGTTGCTAGCTATTATAGTAATTGTTAGACCATAACACCAAAGTGCGTATCCGCCTATCTGACTGCCCTTCCCTGGATGCCGTCTTCAACCTACTATAGAGCCTACAAATTGGTCCTCTTCTACACAGCTTGGACTCGTCTGCTCATTGCGTGGAAGTTCGATAATGGCTGGCTTTCTCCCATGGACATCCAAAGTGCCAAACTTTGTTCTCGTCCAAGTGACCGTGGCTTAAATTAGCGATGATGGTAGTCCCCGAATCTGAAATTTTAGTTCTGGCCTTGTCATGATTAAATAGTATGCGCACTGGATATAACCTTGGTAACATGACTGACGAATGACTCCGATATCCATTCTTTGCAGCTCCGCGGTGGAGTCCCAGGCAGGAAGGTCCAGTGCAAAGAGGTTGCGTGGGTGGGTTCATGTCTCCGTGTCCCGCATCGGATGCCAGTGAGGAGTTTTAGCAGCATATGTTTGATTTTAGCGGCCGATAGGTCTATCATTAAAAGTAGGCATTTTGGGCATGAACAATTTGTGTGCGCTACGTGGAAATCCTTTCAACTTGATAATTCTTTTGCATTTCTATATTTAGTTATTTTATTCTATTTTATTCTAT
>ERZ1673737.3664-NODE-3664-length-11469-cov-4.725250_pt1 | contig 11469 bp, 13 predicted proteins | sample MGYA00580211_ERZ1673737 | MGnify/ENA primary metagenome ERZ1673737 (study PRJEB41218, sample SAMN15661789) | gut metagenome | host: Homo sapiens | place: Canada: London | collected 2015-08-20/2019-03-30 | study: EMG produced TPA metagenomics assembly of... | reverse complement strand
TCTCTCGATCAATAGGCAGCCCAGGAGCACTTGGTCTTTCGTTTGGCGCGTTTGACCATCTTCGAGGGACCAAAAAGACTCGGTGGATATCGAGATAGCAACAATGATAGGCAAAATGAAGCCTTAAGATATGCGGTAGAAAAGGGTGGTGACAACACGCAAAGTTTCGTTGCGGCCGAACTATCGGTGGAATACTTTGCTTCCAGGCTTCGATCTCTTCAAAGCACGCTCTCACATCCTTTATCAGCTCTTCACGGGTCTTCCTGAACCAACCCCTCGGTACTATACAGTGTATCACAGGCTTTGAGTTGTATAATAGCAAGTCGAGCGAGAGCTGAGAAGAAGTTGATCTTTGTGCCTCTGATTTCCATCATACCTAACTCATCATGTGGATCCTCGCAAGGAAGTACAGCGCTGAAGTCGTGGGTGTCCTGACAGACATCGGCGTCTAAAATGAACGCTATCCAGAACATCCTTTTTCATTCCTCAGCCTAGGACTCCGGAAGACCAAAAGAGTCGGATTTGTGCAACCCGATAGATTGCGACAGGCGCACAGCGGCAGCGGAAAACATGAACAGAGGTTGAGGGTTCGGCGTCCCTTGGAAGTAAAGTGCCAGGCCGAGCAGCCCTTGGACGGCGAGGAGGTCATAAGTTCGCATGAAAAGCTCTGTGACCACATTCATTGAATTTCTAACGTGGCCAAAGGGGCTTTTGCCAGTCATCGCTGCCTCCTGAGCCCTCGGCTCTTTGTTTGTATGCAAAGGCAAGAACAATATTGAATGCAGCCCACCATGAGAGTCCCTCGTTAGTATTCCACGAGTAGTGTCTGTTGACCTGGGTCATAAAGCTTTCAGGCCTGAATAGCAGCACGGCCTTGTAGAAGGTCTCAAAATACTCATGGACCAGCTCTAATGTCTCCGACTTGGCGATAGTGGCAGTGAGCACCTGCTCTGGGTACCAGTCGGCTAGCCTCCACCGGCTTCCGTTTCTCTGAACGGCATGGCGCCACGTATTGTTACCCTTTGTGTTGTCAAGCCAGCCCACACCCTCAGGGGAAGCAATGGAAAAATGAGAAGATGCGCCTAGGCGCAACCGGTAGAATCAGCCCAGTCGTTCGTGTCACCATTGCGAAACGATAGTCGGTGAGCCAGTACTTACCAAAGAAGCGCATTGCACCTTTTGGGTTATTGAGGGTATATGACCCTTCGTCGCGATCACCTCCACAGGCCTCGGCCTCAAAAGCCGCTTGACTGGTGTTATCTCTCGGAGTGGGTATCTCCGAATCGGATGCATCTGAATGTTGAACATGCTCTGGGCCTGTATGGGAGTCACTCTGCACTCGACGTCTTTTGGAAGCACGAGCTTCATTCAATTCCTCTTGCAAGGATCGAATGCGCTCTTCCATTTCATGCATATATTCATTGCTGCCAGGCTAGATTAACATTTGATCATGGATGAACGTTGGTTAGCTCACCGGTTAGGCATTTTCTTGCGTCGCACGGCGTCCTCGTACTTGCAAGGTAACTGAAATGTCCTGCAGGAGGTACAGACCGGTCGAGTCCCATCACATTTGACCTTTTTTCGTCTGCAGACGCTGCGTGCTTTTGTAAAGTAAGCCTCCAATCATGTTTATTTAACAGTGTATAGAGGCTAATCGACACATATCTTGGCAAGGCGTACAGCATTGCCAGTGTTCCCATCCATAAAACAGAATCCTTGATTAGTATCGCCACAGCTGAGCGGCTTTATCTCTTGCCTCTGATACTAAAAATCTATCCAGCTCTCAAAACCATCGCGGCTTTTTTGAGAACCGAATCGCTTTACATTGAACCTTCGGGTTTTCCTGTGCGAATTGGAAGCCCCAGACACCCAGGCATCAACATGCTGAGTCGTTAGCTCTTGCCTCCGGCAACCACCAAGTGTCGGCGTTACCTTACGAATACTGCATGAAACCGGATCTCTATATGATCTGAATGCTTCGGGTATAAACTATGCCAGAGGACTCACTATGTAATTAGGAATTGCCCAATAAATAGCGAGAAATAGGGGTAATGAAATACAGAGTCATTGATATCTCCAATTGCTCGGATACAATACAAAAGTTGACACAAAGGTACCAAAGTATACAAGATTTAGAGACGTAGAGCACTGTCATACATGACATTGTTGATTCCGGGTCTCTGCTCCATAGTCTGTGATAGCTCTCATATTGCGTGATTGAAATTCGGAAAATGTGTACCACCCGTGGGCATCCGTCGGGGAGGCCCAACGTGCAACGCCCGATGAGGCGTAGAACACCTTGGCATTCTAGAAGACTTCGAACTCTCCGGAGCATATGTTGATCTATATATTTCTATACTAGAGTGCCTTATATGAATCACTACCGGTAATCACTTGATACGCATTAGAGGGTCCATGCCTGTTTCACAAGCAGTCCTCAATGGATGTAAGATCCATCCTAGGTGACAGAGAAGACAGCAAACATTAGCGGAACCTGTGATACCAATATCTTGGCTAAGACCGGAGTTGTCAAAATTGAGTATCACTTGCCAAGAATATCATTCAACTCGAGTGGTTGATCTTTGTGTTTCCTTCTATGATATTAAGGCGATGTCTCGACTTAGAAGCGGCTCCAGACCTCGAAACTCGAAACATTGTACCTGCTCTAAAATGCTCACCGATACTTCTGGCCCTTCTGGTACGGGCTACAACCGTTTGCCTGGTGTCATTGATGCAGCCTTTAATGTCACTCTGTATAACAATCCTTGCTGCCTAGCAAATAGCCGGAAGCCAGCACCAAGCCTATCTTGCATCGCCAACTTCTATTCGCTGCTCTATACCGGCCTCACTTGACTCAGCTTGTCTTACAATCTGTGATATGAAGCATATATGTCTCGAGCGTATGTTTGCACTACCCTCGCTATACTCCAGATGAATGGCATGGTTCGGGTCATCGTCACACTATGGTATACGTCAAATGCTAGGTTCCCCTGACGTGGGTTACTCTCTGATAATTATATCCACGGACAATGTAACCCTAGAACACACGGAATGTAGCCGGTCTCACCGAGACAGTTGAAACAACGAAAGAATACCAAGACATGAGGCCATGAGGTTGATCTCATTGAACCTATTGGCTCACTTTCAGCTTGTTGCGATGCTGCTGTTCATATTGTTTCGAAAGCACCAAAGTCAGAGGAAAGGCACGGTTACAGTGACAGAAATTGAATGCAACTTGCAGCCGAAGTAGATATTATCAATTGACTGATCTGTAGTTACCGTACTTTCCAAGTGGTATGCACATGCCTGACAGGGCGAAGCCTTATACCAAAAGGTCCATACTTCGATCAGAGCTCAATGAATCCCAGATATAAATTGAGAAAGAAATCCTCTCTACAGGTATCTTTTAATCGACAACAAAATCCAGTTCCATTTCCACAGTTCTGAAAATTCACCAAACCAAATCCAAAATGGTCGCTATCACCATCAGAAACATCGCATGTCTCCTGGGAGTCGCTTCCCTCGGTGCCTCTGTGGCCGTCGATACTACCAAAGTTGACGTGGACGCAACAGCCTGGAAGATGACAGAATTCTGTGAGTGACTGCAAAGTATATACCGGGGCTTTCAAGCCAGGCTAACACAAAAACAGGCGTCGACTACTATACAGTTGGATTTGGAGATACTTGCTGGGACATCATCTCACGCAACCAGAACAAATTCACCATGAGACAACTCTTGTGCTGGAACACCGATATCAACCCCTGGTGCTCCAACCTCATTCCCGGACGGCAGGTCTGCGTTGGAGTTGATCGTCCTGGCCCTGTCTGCTAGGTTATGAGTCGATTGCACCATTACGGATGATTTGACTCAAAGAAGAATGCCCGGGGATATCATCGATGACTTGGAGCTTCAAAATTGTTTGGTGGAAGTAATAATCGATGGGTAGCTTAGCTGTCTACGTTCTGTTATCATGAAAAGTCGTTTCTTTAAATGAAGCTCCGCGCAGTAATTCTATTAAACTGAACGGTGCCTTTGTAATATAAAACTCCGGGTAGGAAGCAATCTATGCACGGTGTTGTTTCCACGCCTTGTGTAAGAATTCGCGCATCTTGATTGGCTTGACCTCGGGGAACTGAGCGTTGAGTCGATCTCCCGGCAGCTTGAACACGTTGTTGATAGTGAGTCTGCTCACTAGTGCGGTAATTTCCTTGAGCTCGTCCGTGGAGGAGTCGACTCCCTCTGGCTGGACAGGGACAGTGACATCACCAGACTTGATTTTGTCTGCGCTATCGTAAGTGACGTTGAACTTTTTGCCTGTTTCAGAATTGTTAGCAAAATAAAGATTTGAGATTAAGTGTACAGCATCCTTACCAGTAAATTCTTCAGCCATGCTCAGAATCTGGTTGTAGGTAACTTCATCTCCAACAATAACACTGAACTCAGGCCATTCCTTGAGATCAAGTGCCTTGACCAGATAAGTAGCCATGTCGTACGTATATGTCATACAAATGACATTGTTACCATCTCCTGGGATAGCCGCCGTGGCACTGGATATGTCAATTCCAAAGCTAAATGGCTGCAAATGGGTTTGGACATGTGGCATTCCCCAGTAGTCCATAAAAAAGCCAGGGATTACCCTGGTATATTCCAGGTTACTGGTCTTCAGACGAGTTGCCGCATCGAGCCACCACTGAATACTTGGGTCAATGGAAAGCAAACTTTTATTGCCAAATTGTAAGCATACAAAACGCACAGTTGGAGTTGGAAACATACTCGGCGGTTTGCACAAATGAGTATTCACTGGGAACGAATCTCTTTGTTGCATTTGACTTGTCTGCTGCTTCGATCAAGTTCAACTGAGACTGACTCGCCTCATCAGAAACTAAGCCAATCGCGGATATAATGGTGTGGATGTAGTGTCGCTCAAGCGCCTGTGTCATCGAGTGGACATCATCGTAGTCAATCTGCACGGCTTGAACCTTCTGCAGACCCTGGTCCTGTCTCACCTAATAAACCACACTATCAGTACTTTTTCAAGTAAAGTTACTGAACAGACATACACTGCGAGACAACAGAACCACGTCAAACCTGGGTTCCTCGAGTAACTTTTCCACGATAGTTTTCCCAACGCCACCACTACCACCAGCCACAGCAATAACAGGCATGATTGATTTGCACGTTCAACACGAGTGGAACTCTGAATCCCGGTATCAGCAAGGGGCTGTAATGCTGAAGTTGAATATCGGAGGATTCCCCGCGATATCCGCCCCACTCAAATTTTCGAGACTTTACTTCTTTCACAGCTCAGCCTTCACGGCAGCGAAGACTATGAGATCTGTAGCCAATTCTCAGCTTGATGCGTCACAACCAGACCCCAATCAAATCCCTAAAAATGGACACCGATAACACCTCGGGGTTTCGGGCTTTAGACGTCGGCGACCCAATTGACGGCTATGACTAATATCGCCCAGAAAGCATATAAATCTCCCGCTTTCAAGGCCAAAATAGCTTCATATCTCATCTACGCACACCTCTCTCTAATATTCACATCCAACCCATTCATAATGTGTATGAAGGCTACTTGCTCGTCCTGCAGTAAGTGTCAATTGATCACTGAGTGAATCACTAGCTAACTGGCTATGGTAGACAAGGCCACCTGGTGGGGCTGTGGTAGCCACATCCCTTCGGTCATGGACTCAATCCCCACAGGCGACTGGTGTACCTGCGCGCCTCAGGTCGAGAAGGATGGAAAGAAGTACCCTCCCAAGGCCGCCAAGGCCGGTTGACTATCTGAATGTGTGATCTGTTAGGAGTTCGTGTTGGGTGGAGTGGAGCGGTGTTATATGTTTTTTGTTATAAAGAGAGCATATGAAGAAATCCTGTTTCGATTTTTAGAACGCCAAGATTGGATGCAGCAATAGATATGCAGTTACATGTACCGAATCATCCCTGTCGGTGGGGCTTTCCTATCTCAGCCACTTGCTTGAGTTGAGGCTCACTAAGTGAATGCTAGCACAGGCTTCCATCAATCACTCTTTTCAGGTTCTTGCTGTATAGAATGACTGGATTGTGAATTATCAAACAAAAACAACGTACTGACTATGCAATTGACTCGCTCTGTCTCTAAACATACGTTTCACTTCATCGTGGGCTCCCCGGATGAGCGGAATTGACAGAGTCCTGCAATTTTTTCTCTTCTTGGGCGAATTTAGATTACTCACGGATCCAGGGACCATGAAAATTAACAAGATAGGTATGGATACACAGGCAAGTGACAAAATTGCCGGAACACTTGACGCCCAATAAATCCCCAGTCTAGCGTACATATCGGGCGTGATGAGCGGTAATATTGCACCGATAGACCGCAGGACAATTGTAGATGCCAAGGCCGACGAGGCGTAGACAGAGGAGATGTCAATCAGATAGTTTGTCAGACCAAATAAAAGCAAAATGTTGCCGAAACCAAATCCTGCGGTGCCGGATGATGCAGACAATTCAATAGATCGACGGGCCATTTGTCCACGCAAATCAGGATAGTCCACCTGAAACTACTGCAGTTGTTGCAGACTGATTCATAGATGATTTTACTGTGCTAGGGCCTCTTCGAAGAGTTGCAAAAGACTAACGAAGGCTCGAAAGTCTTAAACATGCAATCTGACAGCGGAAGCCGAAATCGGGACGTAATCACCCGGAGATCTCGGAGTTAAGCCGCTGACCTATACTCAATTTCTGAACATCGTTTCTTTCATTTGTTGAAGTTCTCCACTCAAAATCGCATCTAAACGCATCTCCAAGATGTTGTACACGTGAAATTGTACATCTTTCCCCTGATATGACACATGTAATGGCCCAAGTGCGCCGAGAATCCCCGGCCTTACAAACCAAAATCAATCACGACCTTCGTGGTATCATGCCTCTCAAATCTGGCATAGGCCTCCGGTGCATCCTCAATATTAATGACATCGCTGACAATAAACCCTGGTCTAGCCTTGCCTGAAGAAACAAGATGCAACAGTTCCGGCGCGAGCTCAATCGGCTTCGAAGGCCCAGCTGCCCATTTAAATTCTCCAACAAAGAAATCCGTAAGTGAGAAATTGAAGTGTGTGTTGACCGTAGAAGCACGCGGCGCCGACGCCGTATTATTGGATTCTGCGCCATAAACTCCAACGGTGCCCATGCCACCACCCGAGGACGTCACAGCCAACATGTTGCGAATAATGACGTCCGACTGGACCATGAGGTTTGTGTTCACTTGCTCGTATCCAACTGCGTCAACACTTCGAGCAACCCCATTCGGTTCGAGTGCCAAAATCTGCGTCACTGGATCGGAATCGAGAAAGTTGATTGGGACGGCTCCAATCGATTTGGCTAGTTGCAGCCGATCGGTTACATAGTCCACGCTGTACACAGTGGAAGCACCTCGAAGCATCGCTGAGTATGCAGCCATCAAGCCAACCGGCCCGGCTCCAAAAACAGCCACAGTGTCGCCCGGGTTGAATCCAGCGTAGTCGAGGGCAGCCCAGCCAGTGGCGAAGATATCGGACATCATAAGATAGTCATTTGCCAGTGAAACGGTCTTGTTTGTCGTCGAGTTCGTGTACTCCAGAGAAGGGACAGGAATGAGACCATTGTCCGCGTAGGGGACGCGTAGGTACTCAGCTTGTTTCATCTCCGTTAGCTGATATCGAAGATATGTAGTACGAGGGAGCGCCTACCTTGTGTTCCGCCTATACCTCCTCCATTGCCGTACGAAGCATACATGTGCGAGGTCAGGTCAGAGTGCAAGTGACCCTCGTCGATGGTGAAAGGAACGATCACCGGGTCACCAACTTTCAGCGAGCCAACGCCAGACCCGATCTCAGATACATAACCCACTCCCTCATGACCAAGGCCGAATGGAGCAGGCTCGCCAACATTTGTACCACGATAGATGTGCAAGTCCGATCCACATATAGCTGCTCTGGACATCTGAACAACAGCATCGGTTTGATTGATGATGGTAGGCCTAGGCAGATCAACAACGCTGACATTGTAAGCATTGCCTTCCCACACGACCGCTCGCATCGTTGCATTGATAGCAGTGGCATTACTTAGTGCCATGATGAAAGAATGGCTTGAATTGACAAAAAGAGAAAGATGAAGACCATCTTCGTTCACCGAGGCGAGATTTATAGTCGAGACTGTGCACCCGGATTGTAGATCGCCATATACTTGTTAGCTTCGGGGTCTGACCAATTGGGCTTAGTCGCGTAAGCATGTTGCATATAGTATGCTAACCCCTGGAACTGAGTGATAGCAGTCCAGATCCTTGCTTGTCCTGCTTATATTCTAGCCCTTTTACGCCAAAATGTCGATTCTCCTACTTATCCATGCCAGAAAAAATACTTGTTTGCACCGTATAATTGAAGCAACATGCTATGTGGTGAACATCAGTAACTATAGCATGTCATTCTCAGTTGTTGGCCTTCTGGCTATATACCCCCTCAGTCACAGCATCATGCCAGACAGTACTCCCAATTTCAATAACAAATTTTGTCATAATCCTGGAGTCATCTGCTCCATGCCAGTGGGCATTTCCAGCCGGAGCCCAGACAACATCGCCAGTCTTCAAACGCCGTGGAACACCTCCCTTGTCGCAGATCCAGCCACTACCGGCGACAACTTTGATCATCTGGCCTTTCTCATGGGTATACCATACCAATGTGTTCGGGCACAAGGTGTTCATACACTTGGCGTCGGGGTTGAAGCCATTTTAGATGACTAGGGGGCTTGGCATAATTGCAGGTTTGGGCTTGGCTTCAAAGAAAAAAGTTAGTCTGTACTGGATGACATTCACGGCTCAAACCGGAAATACATGCCTCGGAATGTTTATTAGTGGTCCATCGTAAATTACTTTTAGATCGAAGCGCAAAGTACAAGTCAGGATTATGATGTTCACTCGCATGCACAATCGTCGCGTTTGGCAGAACAATCTAAGGTTCCTCCCTATTAGTCGAGATGCGGACGCATCGCCGCTGTTTTGGCTTATTCAACACATACCTCATATTCAAAGATGTTGTCTACGGCCAGGCCGTATTTAGGTGAGAGGTTAGAAACCCCTCCGCCCAAGGCATAACCACCCAATCCGACATCAGCCACTCGACCCCCGATCGTGGTCAGATTAAACGCTTCGAGGCCGTGGTACATTGTATAAAGCACGTGGCCGCTGCCAAGATTTACCGTTTTTTGATCGGGAGCCACTTGGATGGTTTTCATCAAGTGCAGGTCGATGGTCACGCCGCCAACCGACACCGAGTCATCTGGATTGCGAGCATGACCCCCGCCCTTTACTGCGAACCGACACCAATGATCGACCAGGATGCTAAGGACTTTGCTGACATCTTGGGCATTGGATGGCTCCACGCGGCAGGCGGATTCAACCTCCGTTTGTTTGGCGTCCCAAACCGTAAAATTTCCATCGACTGGATAGTGTAGATTCGGGCCAAACTCAGACGATAGCTCTGCGCACTTATTTCCAATGTCAGTGAGCATCCATCAAAGAATACTATAATAGACCTACTGCTTTGGCACAACCTGCACTAAGTGCTTTGGCGGTGCTCAAATTCGTTTCGTGTTGCCATGCGACAGCAGATAAAGATAGTAAGAAAGCGGCAAACAAGGAGCTGTATAGAAGCATGCTGGGCGAGATGGAAATTGTTTTGTAGAGTATTTTGATCATATTTTGATCCAGGGCACCGACAAGGGCGCCAAAATATATCCAACATATCCAACCCAATTACCTTGGCTTGCATGATCGTCGAATTCACGATGTATACGGCAAAACGCTCACCCATTCTGGGTTCTTCTTTGTGATTTGCAGGCTCGCACGTAGCTGCAAGGAACCAGTATATTAAGTCATTGAGAAATGCAAGGCGGTTTCCAAACTGGCTTGTCTCGGATCAAACCCACGGTGAACAATTTCAAGGGTCGCCTAAAGTAGGTTGCGTAATTTATTACAGCCAGGGGAAGCTGCTTATCATACGTCAACCAGCCAAATATTTTTGAGTGCAATTAATCGGCATAAGTTGGCCCACTTTCCTTGAGTCCAAAGCAACTTCCATTGGCTCGCCATAGGGGTTAACCATGACGTATAATAAGCATTCAGCATATGCGAAAGTAGGCTATTTTGGGAAGCGGGAGAAGATCCATTATAGAAAGGACACCAATACATATATTCCTTCACAGCTAATTAGAAGCAAGAGTAGTAATTGCCCGCTGCTTCTAGGATCACAATCTTCCGCGCGTCCTTGTAAGGTCTAGCACTTTCTGCTTCTCATCCCAGACCATGGCGTCCGGAATGACCTTCATCATATTTCTCCTTACAGTTCTTTGCGCTCTTGGTTCCTCTCCACCTCCCAGCCTGTACGAGGTCTACAAGTTCCCCAATGGTACCTGGGTTGAAAACATCGCCGTGCGGCCCAATGGAAATCTCCTCGTGGCACTTGTGAATACACCAGAACTCTGGGAAATCACCCCTTCAACACATTTAGGCCACAGTACGGCGCAATTGGTTTGCCACTTTGATAGGGCGGACTCAGTGAACGGGATCACGGAGCTTTCACCAGATATTTATGCGGTCGTTGCATCTAATTCTGTTTGGAAAGTCGATCTAAGTGTTTGCCAGAATGTTTCGAAGCCAATTCAAATTGCCACACTTCCCGCTGGGACCCTGAATGGTATGGCTACGTTGGATGAAGAAAGAAGATCAGTCGCCATCTCAGATTCTCAGTTGGGCCTTGTTTGGCGTCTCAATACCCATACGGGTAACTATACCGTGATACATCAGGATGAAACAATGGCACCGACCGATGAGCTAGGCTTAATGCTCGGGATCAACGGATTGAGGATCACGAACGGCTATCTGTACTACAACAATAGCCCTCGGCGAATCTTCTGTCGTGTTCATATCGATAGACATACCGGTGGAGCATTGGGCCCTTATGAGACCATTGCCCACAATGTTCTCGCTGATGACTTTGCCGTTAATTCAAACGGTATTGCATACTTAGCGGGACTCACGGACAATGTGGTCACTAAGGTCTTTCCGAATGGACCACACAAGGTTATAGCGGGCTCTTTGGACTCGAAGGATTTGATGACTGCCACATCGGCGGCGTTTGGCAAACTTCCAAATGGTCGCGACATCCTTTACGTTACTACAGGAGGGGAGTCAGAGCATCCCGTAAACAACACCCATACAAGAGGAGGAAAGATTATGGCCCTTGCTGGTGACCTGTAAGAAAATGTACATACTTGCAAGCTGCTTACTGTGGATCCTGCGGGAACACGTCTGTGCATGTCTCAGGATTACGCAGTAGTTGTACAGTGGTGTAACATTAGTATTTGACCTCCGGTACTTCGGGACCCTGACCGTTTTTTAGACCGCCTACTTTATTAGTACGTCAACACTCGCGTTATCAACGCACCAG
>ERZ1673737.3663-NODE-3663-length-11470-cov-3.947000_pt1 | contig 11470 bp, 9 predicted proteins | sample MGYA00580211_ERZ1673737 | MGnify/ENA primary metagenome ERZ1673737 (study PRJEB41218, sample SAMN15661789) | gut metagenome | host: Homo sapiens | place: Canada: London | collected 2015-08-20/2019-03-30 | study: EMG produced TPA metagenomics assembly of... | reverse complement strand
GCCTTACACAGAAGACCTGCAAAGAAAAACGAGCCAAGAGAGAAGGCAGGCAATCCTGCCTGACAAGATTCTCCTCAAAGCCGGACCTTCACATCCACACATGGGAGAGTCCATTCCCGTCTGCCGAGGAGACTGCGCATCCATTCTAGTCCGACTCCAGTCCACTCGTCGGGGCTTGACTCCAATCCATTGGGGGCGAGTCGCTGCTGCACACCCTCCATGGCAGCACCAGCCAGAGCTTTGGCGGTGGAGTTCACTGTATCGAAAACGAATCCTGCCATTCCATCGCTAGGCGCCGCAACTGAAGCGTTGTTGCCCGAAATAGCACTGTAGTCGCTAGTTTCCGAGCTGTACCGCGGGGCAAACCAGTTACTTCGCAGGTCAAATATGCAGCGGTCTGACCAGTGACATGATGATACGAAGAGGATCAGGAGAAGGGCCGAACAATAGACACATGGCCGGTGGATGATGTATGTTAAGGCGACGAACGAGACGATGAAGAGTGGTGATGCGTTGGTCGGGATGAAGAGGAGAGGTAGCCAACTGTAGTACATTTCAGTCATGTCAGCTTGAATCGTCTAGCAGGTAGGTTGCTCTTAGATTTCACGCACCTTCGTAGGCAGAACATGATGTGAAGGCGATTGCGGGCCGCTTGCCTTCCAACGGAAGGGCGCAGGCAAATCGGCACTGGGGATGATGGTTGTCGTTGAAGCACTCGGGCTTGATAGTTGAGTGAGACCAGCCTGGCCACTTAGTAGATTATCAAAATAGACAGAGGGTTGAGAGACGTTGAAGTAAAAGTAGACCTGAATGACGCGAATCGGGCAAGAGATATCAGCCACACGTGCGCCACATTTATCAGCCACAGCCACACCCACGCCCGAACAATATTACCAGTTAACTCTTCTTCCCTTCACCCTTCTTCTACTTCGCCCTACACTCTTCAATTTCATCTCTCTTTGCTCGAACTTTTCTCTGATTCGCTCTTTCATTGCTCATTTTAGCTTGCGAACTTTATTTACCCCCTGCTGCTCTCGAAGCAGAGCTTCTGAGAGCTTTGCAAAGCTTGGATTCATCAAACGGAGGTCGCCTGTAACCAAGGCGTGCGGCAGAAATGTCCACCCCTAACGATCTCCAGGCCCTCTTGGCCAGCATTCGTCCCCGTCCGTCCCCTTCGAACACTCCCGGCCATGATAATCCTCAGGCTCAGCGCCAATCGCACTACCAGCCTGGCATGTTCCCGCCGCATCCTCAACAGCCCTATGACGGTCAGAGCTACCCCCATCCTCAGTCACACGGCTACCATCATCCATCCGTGTCATCGACAATCCAGAGTCCCGCACCCATGAACACTCCACCACACCAGGGCTCCGACATCATAAGCCCGAACGTGCCAACTCCTCGTGGTGAATGGCCTCATCAGCCGCAGATGGCGAACAACCCTGACCGTGCTGTCGACCTTTTGAGCCTGCTCAGATTCAACCAAGGTGCTGGTGCTGCCTCTCAGCCTCAGGCCCCAGCTGCTGTCGCTGAACACCTACGCTCTCCGCCAGTCCACGAACCTTCCTCGTCGCACGGACGAAACATTTCCGCATCTGATTTGGTTGCTAGTTTGTTCGGTCAGAACACTGGTGCTCCTGCGGCCCCCGCAGCTGCCCCAGCTGCTGTTCCCCCAGGATTTCAATCTGGTCATCCCGAGGGTCCTAATGAGAACACGCAAGACATGTTGCTTCGTCTGCTCAACCGTTCTCAGTCCGGCCCTCCTGTCGACCCGTCCGCCCAGGCTACAGCCCAGGTTTCTGCTGCAGTCAATGAGCCTCAGGTCGAGATGACTAAGAATGTTCTCATGGAAGTTGTGGATGAAAGTCCCCAGGGGCCTGCGCACCCGGAAACGGTCGCATCCCCTACTTCAAAGGATTCTATGTTCACCTATGTGAACCCCTTCGACCAATTGGCCGCTATCTCTCCTCGCAATAAGTCTCCCCAGCCTGCCTCGGGTAGCCAGAGCCCGGCTGTGGAAGTTATGCAGAAGCAAAAGATCAACGTTACTGCTAAGCTGGAGCCTTCGCCGGCTCCCAAGCCTGCTTCTCGGGAGAGAAGACATTCGCCAGTCCTGAACGATGACCAGCGCGAGGCTGTGAATGGTGTCGTCGGCCGTCTCGTAGATGAGATTGGCCGTTCGCTCAGCAGTGGTGAGTCTCAGGCCGCAGCCGAAGCGGAAGCTGCTGTTTCTGTTGTCAAGGATGAATCCTCTGAGTCAGTTCTTGCATCTATTGCCAACAATCTGCGTGAGACTGCTGCCGACGCCAAGGAAGCCGCCACCTCGCTCGACGAAACTGTGACGGAGACCGTGGTGGAAGCTGCTACGGCTCCGGTCCCTCAGAAGGCGAATGAGAACACCGAGGCTTTGGCTGATAGCTGGGAGAGCGCCGAGGACAGTGCTGAAAAGGAAGAAGAACGAGTTGTCTCTGTTCACAACTTCCCTATGAAGCCGTTCATCTCTATTGCTGTCAAGCCCCAGTCTGGAAAGCTCAACACTTTCCGCGATGACGATGTCATGGATATTGCCCGTCTGAAGAAGGAATTCGATCAACTTGACCGTTCGTTGACTGCAGCTACCTCTGAATACATTGTGTACGCGCTCGCCAAGACCGGTGGAATTAGAATCATTCGACAGGATGACGGTAGTGACCGTCAGGTCTTCCGTTCCACCCGTGACCGTGTGTTCAATGTCGCTCTTTGCACAGCCGGCGACTCTGAAGTTCAAGCCATCATCGGCATTGGAGTCAGTGGCTCTGTCTATTGGGCTTTGATTTCCCGTTCTGGAAAGGACTTCTTTGATATGGATGCTTTGGAAAGTGAAAGTTTGGTCTTCCCGCCTTTCCCAGCCTCCGACGAGAACACCTCTGGTGGCCAGCTGAAAACGCGGGCTAAGCGGAGCACTCGTCACACCAATCTGTTCGCTATTGGACGGGGCAAGAATATCTACGTCGTTTCTCCCAAGGCGGCGATGAACCCAGCCTATGGCGTTTCCGGCACTCAGCGCACTGTCAACACTGAGAAGTTCTTCAAGGAGCGTGCCTTGAAGATCTCTACTGGTAAAGCCGGCAAGGACTTTGCTTTCAGTGACGATGATTCTGTCATTGCCTCTCTGGACAAGACTGGCCGCCTGCGCTTTTGGGATATCAATGATATGCTCACCGACGCGAGCTTGCTAGAAGGTCCTCCTCCGGCCGAGATCCGGGTCCCCTTGACCACCTTTGTCACTGGTTCCCCGACTGAGAAGTCTTGGCCTACCTCGGTCCTTTTCCTTGACAAGCTTCGTGCTTATTCGCGATCCATGGCGCTGCGCTATGTTCTGGTTGGACTGAAGCAAAACCACACCTTGCAGCTCTGGGATATCGGGCTTGGCAAGGCTGTGCAGGAGCTGAAGTTCCCTCACGAGAATGAGTCTGATGCCATCTGCAGTGTTGCTTATCACCCAGCATCTGGGGTGATTGTTGTAGGACACCCTACGCGCAATTCGATATACTTTGCGCACCTGTCCGCACCGCGATACAACTTGCCTCAGATGTCTCAGGCAGCCTACATCCAGGCCCTCAATGACAAGGACAACGCTCTGCCCAAGCCCGAGTCTACCGCCTGCTTGAGTGGAATCCGGGAGATCTCTCTCGGTTCCAAGGGCCAGCTGAGAAGCTTGGAGCTCCTTCCCATCTCCAAATCTGCCACCGAGAAGCGCGGTACTGAGGAGTCTGCTCTGTTTGAGCTGTACGTCATGCACTCTCGTGGTGTCACCTGCCTGAACATCAAGAAGGAGGACTTGGGCTGGACAGCCGATAACAAGGTCATTCGGCCGGTTGATGCTATGGAGCACGGCTTCATTGAAATCAGCGACCTGGCGACTTTCCCCAGCTTCACCACTGATGACCCCTCCATCAATGGCGACAATGTCTCGGTCCAGTCCCGCGCTGGTACCAAGGAGCCTGCCAAGAAGGCGGATGTCGGAGAGTCGACTTCTGGTGTCGCTCCTTCGCGTAACGCGTCACCCATTAAGTCGTCCAAGAAGAAGGCTGTTGATGAGCCCACCGAGGTAGCAGCGACGCCCATCGTGGCTGACAAGTCTGAAAGGAAAAAGAAGAAGAAGGCTGCCGCCGCTGAGGCAAAGGCAAAGGACCCTGTCGCTACTGCTGGTGTCGAGCCTCTTCCGGTCCCTCCTGTCGCTAAGGAATACGAGTCTCTTGCCTCGTCCACTGCGGCAATGGGTGCGACCCATGCTGCCGACCATGCCGTGTCTGCCACCCCTAGCTTGTCTAGATTCAATCTTTCCAGTGAGGCCCTGGGCAGACATATCCAGAACCTGGAGAACACTGTCTCGACCCAGTTCACCAAGACTCTTGGACTTGAATTCGACAAGTTGAACCGTCTATTTGACGATGAACGCCGCCACTGGGATGCTGCCGGCACCGCCAGGCAGGATCAAGTGTTGCGCTTGGTCTCCGACTCTCTGTCTGACAACGTCGAGAAGAACTTGGCCCGCATTGTCTCAACTAGCATTCAGAGTGATGTGATCCCCACTCTCACTGATGGCACCTCGGCTGCAGTCAGCAAGCAGCTGAACGGCGTCGTCGCCCAGCAGCTCGGAGTCACCTTGAACGAGGAACTGCGACAGGCTCTCCCCAAGGCGGTCATCAATGCTATGCAGCAGCCGTCTGTGATCAAGGGCGTTACCGATTCCCTCGCCCAGAAGCTTTCTCCTCGCATTGAGGCTGAAATGATCCGCGTCATGCAGACCTCGCTTGCCCCCATGCTCGAGAGCCTGGGACGTACCACACAGAAGGTGGAGTCAGACATGGAACGTCACTTGCAGGCTCAGATTAAGTACTACGAAGCACAGCGCCAGGCTGATAATGCAAAGATCGAGGAAATGTCGAACATGCTGCGTGGTTTGTCCCAGACCGTTGCTTCTTTGGCCGCCAACCAGGGCCACCCAAGTCCCCAGCGTGAGGTTCAGCGCGAGGTTCAGCGTGAGACCCAGAACGTCAACGTCAACAAGCGCGCCTCGGTTGGGCGTCCTTCTGGAAACCAGGCTCGCATGCCCCAGCAGCAGCAGCCGGTGCCTCAGCCTGTCCCAATCCCTCAAGCCGCCCCTGCCCCTGCCCCTGCCCCTGTCCAGGTACCTACTCCTCGGACTCCCGAAGAAGCCGAGCTGGCAGATATCGTTCATTGTATCAATGCCGGCCGCTATGAGGAAGGCACTGTCAAGGTCTGCTCCGTATCATTCACCCATTTGATATTTCTACTGACATCATTACTCTAGTGGCTCCAATCGGACCAGCAAGCCGACCTCTTTGACAACTTCTTCGTTCGAGTGTCTCCTGCATTCCTGTCTCGACTTCCCGCAATCGTTCTGCTCTCCGTCGCCGTGGCTGTGACTTCTACCTGGCAGACCAACATCGGTCAACGCCTTCACTGGCTCGACGTGGTTCTCCAAAGTGCAAACCCCGACGTATGTTCTCACATCCTCTTACCTCTTCGCCAAACTAACTATTTACCCTCTAGGACAATGACCTCCGTGAAGTCGCACCCCGCATCCTGGACATTATGAGCCAACGCCTGAACACCCTGTACATGAACGTCGTCGAGCGCAACCCGCACGACCCAATCCTGCGCCTCATTGCGCCTCTTGCCCGTCGTACCCGGGAGCTGCACTCCACCATTTGAGTGCCTGCATCTTTGTTTCTTTTTACTTTGCCTTCTCACAAGGTCCGAATTCAAATATGAGTTCGATGTATTCATGATCATGATCTTGATACCGGTACATTCAATGGAGTTTTCCTCTTTTTTTTGGCTTTCTAGTATGACGTGTAATGATATCGAAAGCATGACAAGGAAAATACGAGAGGACGCCAGGATCAATGAAGAATGGAAGTTAATAGGGATAGGGATGAGTGGGATGGTTGTGGTTTCAGCACCGAGGCAGTTAGATACTTCCTCTGAGGTATGGAGAACTGCAGTCTGGTCATCCATGCCGCCAATGTGATCAGCCCATGTGTTAATTGTTCCTTATGATAGTCATGGCACGGGCTGCGTTATGTCGGATTTGTCGGTGTAGAGCTTTTGTTTTTTTTTGCATCTTCGATGCTGGCCTGTATCTATCTGTCTTTCTGTGCTTTTTATTATTATGAGATGGCATTATTATGAATCTCGTCATTCGAATCCTTTTGGTTTCTACTCGTATTCAAGGTTGACTGTTTATGTCGCTAGCTCAGGGTTGAGCCAGAGTACTATGGGTGGCTACATAGCACTTTGGACAAAGAATTCCTCATGAATCAACTGGTATTCCATAGATATAACGTGGTATGTGCAGAAAAGCAAATATCTATGTCCGATCTAGCAATATGTCACGCTGATGCTATCTTCGCTGGGTGAGTGTAACAGCCAGAAACATGAAGCAATACTATTCTTCTCCTTCCTTCCTTCTTACCTCTCCCTCCATTAATCGTCTTCCTTTTGACCAAGAAGCATATCTTCTCAAGTCATCAACCCCGTATCAGTCCACCACTCTTTTAATACAAACCTACCGGTCAACCTCTCTAGCGGTCGGTTCCTGGAAGACAAGACGAACAGGTCTCTCAGGTTCATCAGTCTGGCCAGTACCAGGCTGGTTCGACGGTGAACGAGGGCGAATCACCGAGCGATGAATGCCAGAGAATGGCCCGTTGGGCTCTCGTGCACCGCCACGCTTACGGCTTTGATGGCTGTGTACTTCCTCAAGCGGTGTGGCCGTGCTATGGGTGTGTCTGATGTTTGAGATTGGCACTGGTGTTGGCTCGTCGTTTGTGCTTGTGCTCATTGCAGTGGAAATAGTTCGCGGGAGGTGGTATCCTGCCTTTCCGACTGGGACGGAGAGACCGTGTACAACCTGTAATTGGTTAGCGGTTGATGGAATTAGAATTGTGGGGGATTTGAAAGACTCACAATGCTACAAACGACTAGGAACCAGACAACAACTTGAATGGTCTCGATGACTTGCTGAACATCCTCTGGGATCTCGCCGTTGACTTTGATCTCGCGTAGGAATTCAAGGCTGATGGATAGGTAGAAGATGGCTCCGACGCCAATCGGGCCGAAGAATCCGACGAATAATGCCTGCGAGACTAGCTCGATTTGGTGGATACCTTTGTGCATGGCGAAGACGATGGGCAGTCTTCGAACCAGGAGGATCAGTATTCCCAAGAAGATGAGCCGGTAGATCGGAATCACGCTGTTGTTCAGGAAAGATGACCATGGGCAGACAGCTCCGAACCACATGAATACAGACAAGTTGAGCAGCATATCGATGGTTGGTTGGAGGGAGTCATCCATAGTTTCGAGACGGAACCAGTCACTGTTGATCTTAGCTTCTTCCTGATATAGCTTTGGGGAGTTAGACTTACTCTTGCGTAAACACGTTTCCGGCAATGAAACAAGCAAGTAAATCATCGGTTCCAATCAACCCGCATGTTCCCACGATAAACAACTATTATATAGATCAGCAAATGAGACTCCCATATTTCGGATATCAACTCACCGCAAGAGCAATGGCAAACACCAAGAAACTCTCCCGATCCACATAGCGCTTCTCTTCGGCCCAATGCAACAATTTCCTCGAGATATAACCAACAACAATCCCATATGCAACACTCAACAGGATTGTATAAGCCCAGGTCTCATAGAACCACAGCGCCATAGCTCTCCCAGCACCGCCACTATAACTCTCCTTTGCCATGCCAGTATATTGCAGGAGATAAATCCCAAAGAAAAGGAAAGGATACCCAAGACCATCATTAGCGCCCGACTCGGCGATGATGATCCTCTGCAGCGGACGGGGAACGTTCTTGTCGGCGAACTTCCCCTTGACAATAGAGTTGGACAGGACAGGGTCTGTCGGGGTTACACAAGCACCGACGATCAACGCATGGAGGAACTTGAAGTTCGGGACCATGGCCCAGATCACCAGGCTGCTGCACATCCACATAGCAGCCATGCCCGGGCCGAGCAGCAAGGCCAGGCTCTTCCATTCGACTTGGAGGTAGCGTTTGGGGAGCTGCACACCGGCAAGGACCAGCTGTACACCTAGGACGAGACGGGTGAAGTGCAGCGTGATCGTTTCGAGGTTCTGTTCGTCATGCAAGGCATAGTCTTGAGGTCTTATGAAGTTCGCTGCATGTGGGGAGAACGCGACACCGGCTAGGAGAGAGATCACTATTGGCCGTTAGCAATTGTGTCGGAAAGGTGGTCACGGGAAGCACTGACAAGCCTCGGACAGGTAAAACACGTCCTTGCAAAGATAGGAGACAAGTCCAAATAGGGAGATGAAGCCCCCTAGCGTCGCGCAGACGATGTTGAAGTTGATTAAGGCGAGTGTCGGCATGTTGATTGCATGCACCCCGCCTCGTGGGTTGTGATTTGCGGTCAAGAGCGATTTTGGCCAACTGCGAGTATATCCGAGTCGGTCTTTATAAATCAGATAATATCAGAGAGGCCACTGCTCGCCCTGGAAATTTGTCCGGCGACAGATGGAAATAACAAAGATTCAAGCGAATGTTATTCAATCATAATTTGGATATCCTGTGAGATACGCAACGCGAGCATTTGTGTTTGAAAGACGGCCGGCTTGATCTGGGCAGACATTCATAAACCAGGGTAAACTTGGGGGGAAAACAGGCAATAGTGCAGATGTGCAGACACGCAGAGATGCAGTGGAGAGGTGAAAGTGAAGCGGGAGAGATTCTCTTCAATCCGGGGTCTTGGCAGCTTCTCCGATCTACATGTCCAAATTCCCTAGTTCCTGAGATGTTTACACTTGACTGGCAATAGTTTTAGCTGTTGGTTCTCCAGCTTTGATTTTCATTATCCAAATAGCATAACTGCTTAAAAGTCTTCGTCAAAAACCTCGTCAGGCACATCTTGGGCAACCTCGAGCGCCTCTGCCTTGGCAGACACGCCCTGGTGGGCTCCATTGACCGCTAGACGATCAGCCTCTTCATTGCCAGGGTCTTTGTTATGGCCCTTGACCCATTCAAACAAGGTGTTGACCTTGAGTTCACTGCGTTCCTCAATCTTCACAAGAATTGACTCAACCAAATCTTTGTTCTCAACTGGCTTCTTATCACGAGTCATCCAATTATTGCGACGCCAGTTGACAAACCACACCGTTACACAGTCAATCGCATATCGACTATCGGTGAATATAGTTACATCTCGGTGCCGGGGGGCAATATCAATGGCCCGAAGGATGGCTGTCAGTTCGGCGCGTTGATTTGTTTGACGGCTGCCTTTGAGTGGCTCCGAGACATTTCTGCTGGGATAAGTGAAATGAGTTAGAAGTGATCAATAGACCTGACTCGGTGGTGGACGAACCTTTGATCGTCAGGCCCGAAGTATACCCCTACTCCGGCCGATGCTAACGGGGTGCCATTCCTTAATGAACTTCCATCTGTGTATATCCGGAGCATTCCCGGGATTGCTGTGGATTGTGTCTTTGTTGCTGCCTTCTGGGTTGTGGTCTTGTACACCACTTTGCCAGTAGCCGGATCTAGAAGCACATTAGGGTCAAAGCCATCTTCAGCTCCCTGAGGCAATGGGCCATCACCAGGTGCAAACCCGACCCCTTCGGCATCTTTTGGTGCTTCAGTCTCGATTCCGTGAGCGCCAGACGGTACGCCAAACCCGACTGCGGGAACTGGTTTCTGTCCTTCCCGCACAAAGTCCTCTGCCTCCTCACGGGTTGAGAACTTGCGATATCGAGGCCGGGCAAACCCACGAATTTGTTCTTGTGCTTTGGTCCAGTCCGTGTATACGCCTGGGACTCGACCTCGTTGGATCCCGTAGAATCTAGTTTCCGCGCCTGAGGAAGCGCTCGTCGGAAGCTTGACACCGTTCAAAAACGCGTTCGCTGCTTCTTGTGAGGGAAATGATTGGACTAAAGCATTGATATTCTCAGTTACTTGCCAAATTGACGCGCCGGAACGACCACAGCGAAAAGCGCACTCACATATTGCTCCCTTGAACCCCGTTATTTGAGCAAGGCAGTCATTCCACCCATAGTAGATACCCGGTTTATGACCTGCCTTGACGGCGTAGTATTTGGCTGGGGTATTTCTCTTGCGTTTTGTGCCGGCAGTCGGTGAAGGTGAGGGTTTTGAGCCGGGCGAAGCTTTGGGGACCGGTGCGGGACTCGGGGAAGGAGTAGTCTCATTCATGGCGAAGGAGTAGTTGTTGGGCGTCAAATGGGGACTTCCGGTGGAGATATGGCCGAGAGATATGCCTTGGTGGGTTCCAGTGGGTGAGAATTCGTAGTTCTGCGTTCTATGCGTGCCTTGGCGGATAGGAAGAGATCGCGGAATTAATCGCGGGGGGCAGCTAAGGAGGGAACGCCGTCCCAGCTTCAGAGCTGACCAAACACGTCTGGGAATTGTGATTGCTTGAAAGGTGAGAAGTCAGTTATGCAGATATGCAGGAGCTTGCAGAAGAGAAGAGGGAATGAAAGAGGGGGAAGGGGGGGAAGTGAATGCTGTTCTCGGAGTACTTGGCGATCTATTGTATGCCCGTGTTTCAGTTCTCAGTTCATACATTCCGCGTATATTTCATGGCTTTTATATTGCTAACGTTCAATTCACCGGTGTTTCATTGATGTGAAGATATTTAAAATTTTGATTCAAAATATATATATCGATTCTCTCAAGCTCTTCCGCAATATACACTTGATCATGTTTGGTATAGAACCTCGAGTAGATCTGTCAAACGAAAGCCAAAACCGAGTGATATTCTCAAACCACAGCTCGCACTCGCTCCAAGATAGCTCGAGTTTCCTGTTGGGTACACTTTATGACATTGTCGACAGATGCCACTGCATTGATACTTCCAATGCTAGCACCTCTTCTCAATATATTAACACAGCTCATCCAGAAAGATATAGAGGAACTTACGCCCAAACGGTTCTTCTCTGGTCATCACCCGCCTTCCTGGCCTCATCGTACCGTCGAATAATCTCATCGTCACTGACCCCTTCCTCAGATTCCTCATAATTAACTCCAATAACAGCTCTCCCGTCATATTGCCTCGGAAAGACATCAGTCGACTGAAACACATCATGTCGAGTGGATTTAATAGTCGAGACTCCACCATCACTATTAGATACAATAGCCTCTTTCATAGCAGATGGTGCCGGACATTCAGAGGTTGCAACAAACTGGACGTGATCAGTACAACACCATATATACCCAAGTGGATCAAACTTACCCTTGTGCCCATGACGATTCCATCAGCACCTACATATAAGTTGTCAGTAAAATCACACACACACACAAGGGTACCAAGAAACAAAATCTCACCGAGACCAAGAGCAGCAACACACCCTCTCCCATCCACAATACCACCAGCAGCAAGGACAGCAATCGACCGATTCTGAGTGTTTAACAACTTATCC
>ERZ1673737.3662-NODE-3662-length-11471-cov-4.061230_pt1 | contig 11471 bp, 9 predicted proteins | sample MGYA00580211_ERZ1673737 | MGnify/ENA primary metagenome ERZ1673737 (study PRJEB41218, sample SAMN15661789) | gut metagenome | host: Homo sapiens | place: Canada: London | collected 2015-08-20/2019-03-30 | study: EMG produced TPA metagenomics assembly of... | reverse complement strand
GTATAAATATTGATAAGCCTTCATGTCGGCATATGTTAGCTATATCTCCCGAGGACCCCATATACTCATCGCTGTTGGGGATATGCTGTGAGCTTATAGGGGTGTAGTTACGGGAAGATCACCGAATAGAGTGCTGTATCCCCGAAGAAAACCAGGTACCAGGGGTCCTCGGGGAATCTCCATGGACAATCTTCGGGGTAACTTTTTTATTCGCGGAAACCTTGCAGGGCCAGTCTTTACTCTGAAACAGGGTGTTCGTGAAGTTTATGAACTAGTTGGATATGTATGGAAACAAATACTGTAATAGACAGGTAGCCATGGGTATCAAAATCGGACCACCGAACCCGAATGGGGTTCACCAAACGCCGAGTCCAAATGAAAAGAATGTAAAGAGAAAGAAAGTTTACAATCCAAGCTCATAGCAGCACGGATCCAAGTACACAAAAGAAATCAGGTAAGGCTAAATGCCTCCAACGCATCTAAGAACCCGGCGATAGCACCAATACCAGCTAAGCCCCTTGTAGCTTTCTTAGTCAAGTCTTTCCGGCGCTCCTTAGCCTCCTCCCGTGGTTCTCGGGAATCATGGGAATCATGGGAATCGCGGGAGCTGCGCGAGGAGTAGTGACGCGAGCGGGTTGGTGATCGGTGTCGTGAGTGAGGCGATGGGGATTGGAAGCCCATTTCGGGTGTAGATGTCGAGAGTGGGTAGACTGATGGATGGGGCCGGCGCTGTGGGTTGTTATTATATGGGGCTTGGGGCTGGCCCCACGGAGGCCCGAAATGGACTTGGTTTGGTGAGTGGCCTCGGGAGGATGGGTAGGGTGTTGCCATGGAGGGACCGGTTTGTTTGTTTACTGGGATTGATCGAGGGGTTGGGGCATAGGGCTGAGAATTAGTATGATTGTAGGGTTGCTGTGGTGTGCTTTGAGGATATGCATGGGGTGGTTTCGTTTGTGAGTGAGGTGACGGTGGTCCTGAGAAGTGCGGTGGTGGGCGTGGTAGGGCGTGGACAGGAGGTGGGAAGCTGCCACTTGGATATGGCCGGTTCTCAGTATTGGTCCAGCTAGGGGGATATCGAGAGGAGAGACTGCTGGCGTGGCCACGACTGGGAACCTGCTTGCTGTTAGAGGGACTGAGAGTTGATCTTTGCTCGCCCTCGTCGCTCGAGTCAATAATGATCCGGGAATTATTTCGACTGTCTCCCCGCTTGATTGTATCTTCCGGCTCTGGCTCGATTTCTACCCGTGCCTGGTAGGTTGAATACTTTCGGCGAAGTTCAGCGGCTTGCTGTCGTGCTTCTTGGGAATGGGGGTCCCTCCAGTCAACTGTGGGTCCCTCGATATAGTAGCCCCGTACATCGAGGCCCTCAAAGTCCGATCCGGCGTCATCATCGTCAGTGTCAGAGGAAACATAGACGCGAGGTTGGGCATGCTTTCCAGATGCATCGATCAACTTTCCAGCATTTTGCAGCTTCGAAAGATCAATAAGAGGCACCCAGATTGAAAGTAGACGGTTCATGGCACTTTCAGAAAGCTGCACCATATCCTTTGGCGATCGTTCCATGTTGCTCAGACCAACATCACTTTCTCCAAAAGTCACGACAGGCATCCGGATAGGATCAGAGGCACGAGTAGCAGCAACCGGTGGCTTCGACGCGGAAGCCGTGCTTGACAAATAATTTGAATGAATTCTCTGATTTGTCTGGCTGTTTGCTGCATCTCTCGCCTCCTGTTCCACGAGATCCCAGAGCCGATCAAGACGTTTCAATGACCAGTAACGTACAATGATCATGTTCTGCGAGTCTGCTTTTTCTTGGGCGATGGTGTCATCAGCAACTGATGGCAACGACTCAGCATCGATTGCATTATCAACGTTGGATTTGATGATACTCCCAAGCTGTAAAATCTGAAGTAAAACTATCAGACTGAGCTTAAGAGAATCAAGTTGTGCTAGCAAGTAGGTGACATGCTGCTTCTGAAAGCACCACTTGAGTCTCTCTTGGAGAGGAATCCTCCTTAGGTCATCGTCCCTATCGGTTGATTTCAGCATGTCCAGCATGTGTTCAATCTCGATGAAAATCATCTGGCCCTGGCCAGCGATCTCCCATGCTTTCTCTGTTGCCTCTGGTGTCCGATGGAAGCCCGTTGATTCAATAGTCTGTCCAGCATCCTTGAGGGTTAAAGCAAATAGTGAGATGCCCTTAGCGATGCTATGTATCTCCAGCTTGGACTGTGCAAGTTGACAAGCCGCGGCATTAAGAAGCAGTGAGAGCCGCAGCCCCGCACCGGCGATCTTAACAATGGAAGCCTGGGAACCTTGAAAGAGAGTACCTGTTAGCGGGGTCGTCTCATTGTCAGAGAGAGATCCTACTCTGCGTCATGGTCAGATTGCGTTGTAGGCTGCGCAGGGTCTTAGGTAGGATGAAGCATGTGGGGGAAAAGAAGAAGAAAGAAAGTTGCCCTGCTCAAGTAGCAAATCTGATGTACGGGGAAGAAATGCCAAGAAGCTTGGGGAGCCTCAAGCTGCACAAGTGACTCAACGCCCCGTCAAGTCCGCATTCTCCGTACATGACGCCATGAGGATGATTCTCGCACTTTGTTTGGCCGGGGAAACAGACAGAGCCGATCCTCAGCTGCAAGTAACATACGTCGTCTTTGAAGCCCCGGGCAAAAGCACCCGCACTGCCTCAGTCGAACACGATCGACGTGACGTCCCCCGTGCTTGGATCTTTTCTTTGTTTCGTCCAAGTACTTATCAGAGATGCCTCGCCCGTACTCTGATGTTTGTTATCAGGCCTTGGGCTGGTGAGATTTTGCTTCTTACTCGGGTATGGTCGATACCGCATTGGGCAAGGCTGAGGTCTTGCCCTCGTACTCATTCGGGATTCCGCAGATAGGAAAGCTCCAAGGCTGATTCTGAAGGTACCATGTTTTATGAGCTCCGATATCTGCGGTTTAGGGTCTTTGTTTTGTATCAGGATATGACGATATTGATAGTTACTGCGCGGGTACCGCGAGCATTTTGGCCACGCCGACTCAGTAGACAGCACATAGACAATATGGAAGTTGTATACTGTAAATTAACTTGTATTGTGGATGAAAAGTGGCAAAACAAAGTAGAGCGCTGTTTTCATGAAGTATTGACAAAAACATTCTGGGGAAGCTGGAGGGGTGTCCGCTTTCGGCCTTGCAATGCAAACCAACAAAACTGCGCAGAGTACGGAGTATCCAGATGTCCTCCTATACTCAATAAACATTCAATATCCTTCAATATCCAAGTGTTGAGTATAACACTGTGGTTTTAATTGATATCCCGCATTCTCCGCCTAGCACTCCTTTTCGCCGCGTGGCCACCGATCGTCAGTTGCGGAGATTCCAGTCCGATGACCATCAATTGGCCCCCCATCGGGCATGCGATATTGCACTAAACGAGACTGACAGGTCGGAGTACGTCGAAATACAACATCTAGCCGACCGTGAGCCGGATGGGTGAGCTCTTGAAGCTATCGCGAAGGAACGTGCGAAGCAACGGGCCACTGGGATCCCACACATCACCCCTCTTGGAGCCTCTGGGGGCCTCTTGTCCATGAAATCATGACCGCAACCTCGGGTGTCACCGTTGACACCTCCGACAAACCCACCTCCCCGTCGAATGCGACTGATTCACCTCAGCTTCCCCAAGGAGGCTCCCCCACAAACCAAAATGGGAGAGATACAGAGCGAGCCTCTCAACCAGCGACGTCCGAATCGGCCGTAGAGACAGCGAGGCATGAATCTACAGAACCAGACGAGGTCGACGATTTTGGCCTTCCCATCCGCGCACGCCAGAAACCCGATCCCCCCACCAGCGAGCCACCCGCAAACGAAAATGCCAATCACAAAATCCAGGAGACAGCTGCAGGCTCGACAAGCTATAGTGAGGCTTTGAAGAAGCCAGCGAAACCAGAGCCACAGGACAAGCCCGAAGTTGAGACGGCCCCTGAGCTGGCCAAGGTCAACAACACAGAACAACCAAACAAGGATCTGGAGGGCCAAGGCGCTGCTCCTGAAAATGCAGAGAAATCACACGATCTGGATGCTACTGCTCGGCCCCGTACGTCGACCTCAAAGCCCAAGCCCGCCGAGATGTCGGAATGGTCCCATCAGCGACTGAACCAACCACAACAATCACACCCCGAGAGCGACGACTCAGAGGAGGAACCCGAGGAATGGAAGTCGATGCCCGCCCTTGGAGAATTCGACTACTACGATGACTATGGGAGATTGATCGCGAAAGGTGCCAAGGAAGAAGGCGACGAGGCCGTATACCAAGGACTAGGAGGAGCTGGGAAAGGCTATACCCGAGTGCAGCTTGATGAAGATGCCCAGTCTGCCACAAGTCTAGATGAAGACACAAGCTATCTATTCCGGGAGACAGGAGGAAACTCTGCCGGTCTAGTTGGCGAGGAGCTTCGAGACTCGATCAGCCAGCTCCAGGCTACCAAAGACTTGCTCAATGAGACCCAAAAGATCGCATATGTGGGAGTTGTCAGGCTGTCCATCCATGCTATGAACCGTGATTTGGCATCCATCTCCACGACGAAATCTACACGCAAAGTAATGCAGAAAGCCTCGGATGCCATGAGGAAATGGGGCCAAGCGATCATGGCTCGAGTCTATGCTCATATGGATATCAATTCAGCTGAGCAAATTATGATCGAGCAACTTGCGGAGCATGGCGTGCAGCCAGAGGACCTGGTACGACCGCTCATGCAAAATGCGCGAGTCAAAAACCCCATGGCCGAGAATGATCCGAAAACTTCTACATCTACGGCGGAGTCTCCCAGTCTCAAAAAGGACCCTCAACTGAGGCTATCGGCAGAGTCAGACATATCCTCTGAATCGGACCCTCCACCGCCATATGAAGCTCAGGAGACCGAGGAACCCCCAGAGGTCACGACGCCTTCTCAGATGCCTACTACTGATCGAATCGACATCGATCTCCGATGGACTGTGCTCTGTGACCTTTTCCTTGTGCTGATCGCAGACTCGGCATATGATGCTCGGTCACGAACGCTCTTGGAAAGGGTCGGTGCAGCTTTGGATGTAACATGGCTGCAGATCTCTCGGTTCGAGAAGCGTGTCACGGATTCACTCGAGATGCAAGAGCAAGCAGACAAAGAAAACTGGGACGAGTCAGATCATATGGAAAAGCGCCGCAAGATGGCCTTGAAACAGAAGTATATGATTATGGGCCTGGCGACCGTGGGTGGCGGACTGGTCATTGGCCTTTCCGCCGGACTGTTAGCTCCTGTCATTGGAGCTGGTCTTGCAGCTGGTCTTACTACTGTGGGTATCTCCGGAACAAGTGCGTTCCTAGGAGGAGCTGGTGGTACCGCCCTGATCGCTTCCGGTGCCACACTTGGCGGAAGTACTATTGGTATGAGGGCTTCACATCGCCGGACTGGTGCTGTTCAAACGTTCGAGTACCGTCCTCTTCATAATAATAAAAAGGTCAATCTTATCGTGACGGTTTCGGGATGGATGACTGGCAAGGTCGATGATGTTCGCCTGCCTTTCAGTACCGTCGATCCGATCATGGGTGATATCTATTCCGTGCTATGGGAGCCTGAAATGCTTCGAAGTATGGGTGACACCATCAACATTCTGGCAACGGAGGTAAGTTCCCGAGAGGTATGATATCCATGCGTAACCTAACAAGCGTTCTAGGCATTAACTCAAGGTCTGCAACAAGTTCTGGGCAGCACCGTCTTGATGGCTTTAATGGCATCATTGCAACTTCCTCTTGTCCTGACTAAACTCGCATATTTGATTGACAACCCCTGGATCGTCTCATTGGCTCGCGCCAACTCTGCCGGTCTTGTCATGGCCGATTCCTTGCAAGATCGAAATCTCGGTAACCGACCCATTACCCTGCTCGGTTTCTCGCTCGGCGCGCGTGTCATCTTTTCCTGTCTCAAAGAGCTGGCCGACAAGGGTGCCCACGGACTCATTCAGAACGTATACCTGTTCGGATCACCCGTTGTTGCAAATAAAGATGAATACCTCAAGGCTCGGAGTGTTGTATCTGGCCGGTTTGTGAACGGCTACGCCACAAACGATTGGATCCTGGGCTACCTCTTCCGAGCTACAAGTGGCGGTATCATGCGTGTGGCCGGTCTCGGGGCTGTGGAAGGCATCCCAGGTATTGAGAACTTCGATATCACCCGGCTCGTCAACGGTCACATGGACTACCGTACCGCAATGCCTCGCATCCTGCGGGAAGTCGGATGGGAAGTTCTCGAGGATGAGTTCGCAGAAATCGAAGACCCAGACCCAGACAACCACGCCGAACGCCAGCGAGAGCTCATTCGTGAAATCGACGAAGCCCGCCGAGAAGCAGAAGCAAAGCCAGAAAAGAAGCGCTTCGGTCTCTTCAAGCGAGGCAAGATGGCTGAAAAGAAGAAATGGGAGACCTACGACATTGACCGAAACAATGCCCCGCGCGATTCAAACGACACCGACAGCCCTGGTATGGTGCTCTTCGATATCGAAGCCATTCGAACCGAGCTGGCCTCGGAGGCCATCGAAGTTAAACAGCTAGAGTCGACCATGCCTCCGATGAAGCTAGACCTGAACCCCCCGTCAGACCCACCCACTCAGCCTTCTCCTACTCCTAAGACACCAAAGACACCTAAGACATCCGACCTTCCACCCCCTTCCCGAGTTTCTTCAGAGCCCCCGCACGCCTCGGGACCGTATTCTCCTCACGGCCCGAATGAGCATTCCACCGTACCAAAGGACGAGTTCGAAATGACCTTTGGTACCTCTTACCATGAATCCCCAAAATCCAACAACGACCCTCTTGCTCGGCCCGAGCTACACTCTGCAGCTACAATGCCTACAATGCCTACTATTGGCACAACTGCTGTAGGCGCCATGGCTATGGAGCCTAATGCTTGGGCAGACCAAGACACGGGACATGGGGATGGCGAGATCTCAATGACGTTTGAGTAATCCCTCTGTCTTGAGTTTTGTTTCTTCCACTCCTCTTTTCTGCTTTTTATTCCCTCTATATACTTTTTCCTTTCTTCTCTTCCGTTAAGATTACGAGGTGCATGGCTTGCACCGGCGTATTTGGTTTGGTCGTTATCTGCTTGTGTACAAATCCGTTTGTCTGTTTGTAAAAACAGCCCTGGCTTTTTCAACTATCACGATGTGGTCATAACTCTCCAGGACTTCGGTCAGCTAGGAAAAGTGGCGTGCATCGTGACCCTAGAACGTATATACTCTCCGTAACGAATGGATTTTGGGTAATGGCATCTTGGGTTCAATTTATCTTTCTTCTTCATTGAACTACCAATACGAATTATACACCCTTTTATACATCCTCGGCCTTACAGAAAACAATGTCAAGTTGTTGGCGCTCAAGTGAATGTATTTCATACTGTTCTTTGTCCCTAGGTTCTTTGCCTACGTCTCCATTAACTCTTCAACTATACAATTTGAGGGACGCAAAGAGAATTATATGAGGGTCTACAGTTCTGCATGAGATTTAATTACTGTAGGAACCTATAAGTATGGCGTATGAAGATCTTTGAGCATCGAGGTATTTAAAGAACAGAAGTGGAGCTGGCACGTGTCACGCGTTTCGCGTTCCCCTCAGGTTATCTCAGCCCTTTCCAGCTTCAATGAAATGTCCATGATCAGCCTTTCGACGTTATATTCCTTGTACTGTTATTTCTTCTGCTTGGGAAGAGCTTGAGCCCGCACCACACGCGTCGCGACTTATCAACGCGTCCCGTTTCACATGTTCAATGCTCTAGCTCCACTCCAACCATTGCGCAACGTCTAACACCCTCCACAACGATTAAGCATGGGCGCTCGACCCAAGCGCGATGCCAGTTATGCTTCAAATCGCTTAACGACACGCAATGGCCCCGGAACGCACCTATTGTCGAGTTTCAACAAGCCCAATTCCCCCGAAGACACCGAGTTAGATGTTGAACCTAGTATCGAGAAACCCATGCAACCATACGAACCCGCGATAGATGACGCGCCACTTAGCTCCGAGGATGAAGAGGAAGCTAATGACAGCGATGCCTCTCAAGGCTGTAGAAACGACCGAACCAACACAACAATGGAGCAGAGGCTGGCGGATGACTATGTGATTTCGCAGGGTAGTCCGCAGAACTATAATAATGGCTCATCCCGCAAGGGTGTGCTTGGGCGGACTACCAGTGGGGTCATGAGCGACGAGGATAACAATCCGCATTTCATGTCTTCGCAGAGTTCAAAGCGCAAGCGGGCCACGTACGCGAAACCACTTTCAAGGGTCCCAAGCATGAGCAGGCAACCAGCTGCGACTGTGAAATCCTCGCTGGCCAAGAAAAAGGCGCCGAAGTCCAGTGCAGAACAACCAGACAACGCGGATGAATCACAAGAAGAACCAGAAGTGACGTTTAAGATGCCGAAGGATTTGCCATCTTCGAGTCCTAGGAGATCTTTTGCCGCCGGAGGGAAGAATGGAGAATTCAAAACCATGCCTCCTTCCATCTTACCCAACGACTCTTTCTCCGCCTCTTCCCTTGGCACTTCATCTTCCAAAGACCTGCAGCAGATACTGCTAGACAGCGACTCGTCCCTGAGCAGCTTGCCCACCTCACCATCTGGTTCTGTTTTCGACGAAATGTCGTCACTCGACGACCAAGAAAATTCACCACCTCGAAAAGCCCTGTGTCCAATGTGTAAAGGAGAAGTCGAACGGGAGATTCTAGAGCTGTTCGAAGCACAGCCGAAACAACGTATCCGTGAACAGCAGCAATTCTGCGCATCCCACCAGGAGCGCAGTGCGATGAGGGAATGGGAAACGAAAGGATACCCCGAAATCGATTGGGGCGCGTTCGACGAGCGGCTTCAGAGCCATTTCCCCGAATTGGAAAAGCTACTTGTTCCCGATGCTTCGTGTTATTATCGGAATATTCTTGACACCAGCATGAAGTCTGGACAGGCAAAGAACTTCCGTCTAACCTTGGATGGTGACGGACTTGAAACGATCACTTGTGGTTATTATGGGACGAAAGGAGCAGGTAAAATGTATGCAATTGACGATGTCCTTTCACTTTTTGTATAGATACTAACGGATCTTCTCGATTTAGGTTACAAGCTGTGATTGATCGATTCTCTTTGCGACTCCGTCGTCTGGCTACGTCGGATCATATCGCCAAGACTGCCGGTGTGGCTGGCTACGCACAATCTGTTCTTGTGCCTGAATTGGCGGTACGATTAGTGAAGGAGGATATGGATGTCAGTGATGAGACTGCACGTCAGATCTTGAGAGAGAGCATTGAGATTGGTGAGAGACTGAACCCAGCGCTGAATGATGTGGTGCCCATTCCGGATGATGTTGAGGTTTAAGGGGGCTTTTTGCATCTTATACCACCACTATCTTTGGAACTAGCATTTTTTATATTACTATCCCATGCCAGGATAGTTCTACTTGAGCGATTGTATATAGACCCTCTATTCTGATACCTCTGATGTTTGTTGCATTTAGTGGGATACCAATTACTCCAATTATCCCTTCTCTGTTATCAGTCCACAGCGGCACAAGATAAATAATTGACTGTCTTATGAAATCTCTAAAATCTAAATGAGAACAAAAAGAGAGAGATCAATTCAGAGCAAGCAAAGCGGCCAGTAAGGTGAAACGAGTCTTCTCCGACAGTGAAGACGATACCACCTCCAAGAATAAGTCTGCCCAGTCGCATTGTACTCCCACGCGAAAAGCCCTTTACTCCATGAACCAAGAAAATAATTACTAGATATCCTTCCCACAGGGCCCAGCGCCTGAGCACAAGTATTAATAGAATCAAATGGCAGAACGACATTAGCAATGGAACCCATCGGGAACGTAGTCAGAGAATTATGCTTCACCCCAGAAGCCTCACTTAGTTCATCCAATAGCTATAACTCCCCATCCGAACCGTAGATGTAGAAGCTCGCTTGAGAGTCGTAGGAAGAACCCCTTTATACAGACCAGCCAAGCCCTAAGCCCGAACGATAGAACGAACAGCATCTGGCATGCCTTTGAGTTTTGCCTTCACCTTGTTCGCATCATAAATCAATCTAGCCGACAGGTGAGAGCGATGGTCGAATCTTGTATGCAACTTGAACTCACATCTCCGCAGAGTCGGTCGAAAAACCGTCGGCTTTTTAACGCTGATTGGAGACGCACTTGCTGTGGCCTGGAAACTAGCTGTCTTGCGTCTCAAAGGGAATTCAAGTCCAGGCAATTCTGGCTGGTCCTTTCTTTACGCTAGTTGGGGGTAGAAACACAGTGCTCCTCGCTAATCTATACTTCGACTGCGTCGGATTCGGTGGCTCAACAAGACAGATACTCACCAGCATACACTGATCTCACGTATGATTTAACTAACAAACATGAAAAGAGCATCTGCATTCTTCCTAGCGGCATCCTCCAGCCTAGTAGGAGCCTCCTTTGACCCAGCGCTTTCCTCCAAGCTCATGGAAACCTTCTCTCCTTGGATTGTGGCCTTGCCTAGTCTTTTCGTCAACTAGATTGCTTTAATCCCGTTGTTATCCGTACCAGAAACACTGTCTATACGAATTCTAACTCCGCCGATTTTACCGATGATATCGATTCAGAAGAATCGCGACCTAACACGATCATATTCCATCTATCTCAATCTCTTTAACTTATCTGTTCCCTCACCTCGCTCTTGTGTTCTACAATACTCGTTTTTACCATATTTCTTATAGTCGCACCCGAGGCCCTAGTTAGTTCTTAGTTTATAAGCAAGCGCTTTGTATGTCTAATCGCTAAGACGGGCTACCTAGAGACTCTCCGTGGGTTCATTCACATGGTCGTCTTACTTTTCATACTTCCACTGCTCTCCAAGCTACTTTGCGATATCGTAATCCAGCCGTCAACGATTTGTTACTCGCACGTGCATCAGTTGCATGCGCAGCTATCGGGGCACTTTGCATGGCGGCACCACATATGGGAATTGTAATGACTGGACTTGCAGTGCATGGTTTAAGGTCGGGTCCGGCACCGCTGTGTCGCTTATTTGCAACAAGCTATGTGGTGCCCACACTACTAAATTGGACACGGTCATTGGCATAGTTGAAACAGCTGGATTGCTATTTGCGGGGCCTGCATTTGCTTGGTTGCTGAGACGGAAATGAGGCTAGGAGGTATGGGCACTTGGGTTGCCCTGTTTTGGTCTGGGAGGGTCATTCGGCTTCTGCCTAATACGTATGTCTACTGTTTGTTCGGACTCCTACTCCGGAGGATCTGAGTGAGGGACTAAAAACGCTAGGTAAAAGAAAGACCTCATGAACTTGACTCCCCTAAATCGACCAAGGTAATCCTGAACATTAACACATTAACTGAATGTTTCACCCGGCGGAGAATCCCGCACGATCAAGTCTAAGTGAGGTTTGGTAAAAGTACAATCGCTGGCTACT
>ERZ1673737.3657-NODE-3657-length-11472-cov-7.145310_pt1 | contig 11472 bp, 9 predicted proteins | sample MGYA00580211_ERZ1673737 | MGnify/ENA primary metagenome ERZ1673737 (study PRJEB41218, sample SAMN15661789) | gut metagenome | host: Homo sapiens | place: Canada: London | collected 2015-08-20/2019-03-30 | study: EMG produced TPA metagenomics assembly of... | reverse complement strand
ACAGTCACCATTTTAACAGATGAATTGCTCTTTTGCAAGCAAAAAAAGGAAATTTGTAAAAAATTCTGTAAAGAGGTTTTTTACAGAATAAATTAAGCGTTGTGTTCCAGGCAAAAAAAGGGTATAATGAATCTATATAATTATACTAATTTTAAATGAAACAATGGAGGTACCCATATGAATGGACGTATAAATTCCGGATTGGGCCAGATTGTAATTGATACGGATGTCATTGCAACTTATGCCGGCAGTGTGGCAGTAGAGTGCTTTGGCATTATCGGAATGGCAGCTATCAGCATGAAAGACGGACTGGTTAAACTTTTACGTATTGACAGTCTGAAACATGGAATCAGTGTGAAGATTACAGATGATAACAAGATCCAGCTGAATTTTCATGTTATTGTGGCATATGGCGTGAATATCAGCACCATTGCAGATAATCTTGTCAACAATGTGAAATATAAAGTCGAAGCCTTTACAGGAATGGAGATCGATAAGATCAACATCATGGTTGAGGGCGTACGTGCAATAGATTAGGTTTAGAGGAGGAACTTGTGGTGAATAACAAAACCATAGATGCTAAAATACTTTCCAGGATGTTTCTGGCCGGAGCCAAGAACCTGGAAGCGAAGAAAGAATGGATCAACGAATTGAATGTGTTTCCCGTACCTGACGGGGATACGGGAACGAACATGACGCTTACCATCATGTCTGCCGCTTCCGAGGTAGGAGCTCTTGAGAATCCGGATATGGAGACTCTGGCGAAAGCAATTTCTTCCGGTTCTCTTCGTGGTGCCAGAGGTAACTCAGGTGTTATCCTGTCACAGCTGCTTCGAGGCTTTACAAGAGGAGTACGTAAGCTGACAGATCTGGATGCCCCAGCCATTGCCGCAGCTATGGAACGAGGTGTTGAGACTGCATACAAGGCAGTTATGAAGCCGAAGGAAGGAACCATCCTGACTGTAGCCAGAGCAGCAGCAGATAAAGCTATCGAGCTTGCCGATGGGGCAGAGGATCTGAATTCATTCTTTGACGGAATCTTCCAGCATGCCGAAGAGACACTTGCAAGAACGCCGGAGATGCTTCCGGTACTGAAAGAGGCAGGTGTTGTAGATTCAGGCGGTCAGGGACTTCTGGAAGTATTCCGCGGAGCTATTGACGGATATCACGGAAAGGAAGTAGATTACTCCCAGTTTGAGGCATCAGCTGCTCCCAAAATTACTAAGATTTCTCCGCAGGCAGAGGCAGATATCAAGTTTGGTTACTGTACAGAGTTTATCATCCTTCTCGAGAAAACACTTCCGCAGGAAGAAATTGCCCGTTTCCGTGAATTTCTTGATTCCATTGGTGATTCCATCGTACTGGTAGCAGATGACGAGATCGTTAAAGTACACGTACACACCAATCATCCTGGACAGGCATTCGAGCGGGCACTCACATACGGACAGCTTTCCCGAATGAAGATCGACAACATGCGTGAAGAGCACCAGGAGAAGCTGATCAAAGATGCGGAGAAGCTTGCCAGAGAGCAGGCTGAGAAGGAGAAAGAGCCGCCGAAGGATTACGGATTTATTTCCGTATCTGTAGGAGAGGGTCTTTCCGGAATTTTCCGTGAGCTTGGTGTAGATTATCTGATCGAGGGCGGCCAGACCATGAATCCAAGTACAGAGGACATGCTTAATGCCATTGATAAAGTAAATGCAAAAACAATTTATATTTTCCCGAATAATAAGAATATTATCCTTGCAGCTAACCAGGCGAGAGACCTTACAGAGGATAAAGAGATCATTGTAGTGCCGACCAAAACTATTCCTCAGGGAATTTCCGCTATGATCAGTTTTGTTCCGGAGAAAGGCGGCGAGGAGAATCTTGCTTCCATGACAGATGCGATCTCCAGAGTAAAGACAGGCCAGGTTACTTATGCGGTTCGTGATACACGTATTGATGACAAGGAGATCCATGAGGGAGATATCATGGGAATCGGTGATGCAGGTATCCTTGCAGTAGGAAGAGAACGTCTCCAGGTAGCTGAGGAGATGGTAGCAGAGATGATTGATGAGGAATCTGAGATCATCAGTGTATATTATGGTGAGGATGTATCTGAAGAAGATGCAGAAGCTCTTTCCGATGCGCTTACTGAGAAATATCCGGAGTGCGAGGTTGAGCTGAACCAGGGTGGACAGCCAATTTACTACTATCTGATTTCCGTAGAATAAGAGTAAAAAAATGAATGATAAGACACCTTTACGTGAATTAAAAGGTGTGGGTGAAAAAACAGAGAAGCTTTTCCGGAAGATCGGGATCACGACTGCGGAGGAGCTTCTCCGTTATTATCCACGCACATACGATGTATATGAAGAGCCTGTGAATATTGCGTCAGCAGAAGAGGACAAGATAGTTTCTATCCGGGCCACCATAGCCACCAGTATTTATATTAACCAGGTAAGAAATCTTCAGATCCTGACAACAACTGTGGCAGATGCTAGCGGCAGATTACCGGTTGCCTGGTTCAATGCACCTTATTTAAAAGGGACGATTAAAAAAGGCAGTGTATTCATCCTTCGTGGAAAGATCACCAGAAAAAAAGGCCGTCCCCAGATGGAACATCCGGAGATTTTTACCCCTGCAGCATATGCGGAGATCATTCACAGCATGCAGCCTGTATACGGCTTGACCAAAGGCCTTTCCAACAAAGCAATCACCAAGCTGGTACATCAGGTTCTGGATACAAGACCTCTTCATGGAGAATATCTGCCGGAGGAACTACGGGAACGATATCAGCTTGCAGATGCTAATTATGCGATTCGGACTATTCATTTTCCTAAAAATATGCAGGAGCTTCTTACAGCCAGGAAGCGCCTGGTATTTGATGAATTTCTTCTGTTTGTACTGGCAGTGCAGCTGCTGAAAGAAAAAACAGAAGAAGCTTCCAATACTTTTCCAATGAAACCGGTGTGGACAACAGAAGAGATCATAGAAGGACTTCCTTATGATCTGACCGGAGCCCAGAAGAATGTATGGCATGAGATCGAGATGGATCTGAGCGGCCATAAACTGATGTCCAGGCTTGTGCAGGGAGATGTTGGAAGTGGTAAGACCGTGATTGCATTTCTATCCATGGTACTTTCGGCAGAGAACGGATTTCAGAGTGCGCTGATGGTGCCTACGGAGGTTCTGGCCAATCAGCATTATGAAGGCTTTCTGAAACTGATGGAAGAACAGAATATCTCTTCCTGCCATCCGGTGCTTCTGACTGGTTCTACCACAGCCAGGCAGAAACGTGAAATCTATCAGAAAATCGCATCCGGAGAGGTGAATGTGATCATAGGAACCCATGCTCTGATTCAGGAAAAAGTGGAATATAAGAATCTTGGCCTTGTGATCACAGATGAGCAGCACAGGTTCGGTGTTCGCCAGAGGGAAGCACTGACAACAAGAGGAAATCCACCGCACGTTCTTGTTATGAGCGCAACGCCTATTCCCAGGACACTGGCGATCATTTTATACGGAGATCTGGATATTTCCATTATTGATGAGCTCCCTGCAAAAAGGCTTCCTATTAAGAACTGCGTGGTAGGAACGGCCTATCGCCCCAGGGCTTATTCTTTTATCGAAAAACAGGTGCAGATGGGAAGACAGGCTTATGTGATCTGCCCAATGGTGGAAGAAAGCGAAGGACTGGATGCAGAGAATGTCACAGATTATGCCAGAAAGCTTCAGGAAGTTCTGCCTGACGAGATCAGAGTAGAGATCCTTCACGGCAAAATGAAGCCAAAAGAAAAGAACAGGATCATGGAGGCCTTTGCTTCCGGAGAAATCCAGGTGCTGGTATCTACAACAGTTGTGGAGGTTGGAGTCAATGTCCCCAATGCAACAGTTATGATGGTGGAGAATGCAGAACGTTTCGGTCTGGCTCAGCTTCACCAGCTCCGCGGCCGTGTAGGGCGTGGGGAACACCAGTCTTACTGCATTTTTATCCAGGGAAATAATGAGGAAGATACTTCCAAACGTTTGAAGATCCTCAATGAATCCAATGACGGATTTTATATAGCTGGAGAAGACCTGAAGCTCCGTGGGCCGGGAGATCTTTTTGGCATCCGCCAGAGCGGACTGATGGAATTTAAGATCGGAGATATCTACAATGATGCGGGGATCCTGAAAAATGCTAGTGAGGCAGCCGGTGAGATTCTGACACTGGATTTTGACCTTCGCCTGCCCCAGCATGAGGCTTTAAAAGAGCGTCTCATGGGCTATATGAGTGAAGATCTGGAAAATCTGGGAATCTGATTGAATGGAGCAAAGCGAAGAATCAGCACTTCGTTTTAGTATAAAAAGAAAAAGGAAGAAAACAGGATGAAGAGAAAAATGACCAAGAAACTTCTGTGTATCGTTTTATCGGGAGCTATGATCTTTGGCAATGCAGGGATAACCATGGCCTCAGAGACAGAACCGGAAACAGTCCAGGAAAATGTAAATGAGGAGACTGACAGTCCGGAGGAAAGTATTTCTGAGGAAGATATTTTTGAAGACGGTATTTCAGCAGATGATGATGAAGCAGCAGAATTACCTGATAGCACAGAACAGGAATTGGAAGAAGAGCCGGAAGAGGCAGATAATATAGAAATTTCGGAGGACACTGAAAATCTTTTGGAAGAACCGGAAACAGAAGAAATGGCAGAGAGCGATGACTTTTCTGATGGAGAAGAAGATGCGGTAAGTGCTTCCGCAAGCATGATGGATGGAGGAATTACCGGAGATATTGCCTGGTCAATTAGTACATCCGGATGTCTTACATTAAAGGGAAACGGCGACTATGATACCTCAGATTATTATTGGGATGCAGAAAGGGGCTGGAGTAAATGGCAGAATGATATTAAAACAGCCATAGTTGAAATTTCCGGAATCACAAAGACAAGAGCTATGTTTATGGGATGCAGGAATCTTACCAGGATCACTTTTAAAAACTGTGATTTCAGTAAGGTGACAGACATGGCCTTTATGTTCTCAGAATGTGAAAGCCTTACACAGCTGGATACTGGTTCATTGAAAACCGGAAATGTATCTCATATGCAGGGAATGTTTCGAAATTGCAGTAAATTAAAAACTCTGGATGTCAGTAAATTTGATACTTCAAAAGTTAATGATATGAATAGCATGTTTTTTGGCTGTGAAAGCCTTACACAGCTGAATGTCCGGAATTTTAATACTTCCAGGGTGACAAGGATGAGCGGAATGTTCCGTGAATGCCGGAATCTTAAACAGCTGGACGTCAGCAGATTTAATACAGCAAATGTTACGACTATGGAGGAGATGTTTTATTGCTGTGAAAGCCTTACACAGTTGAATGTCAGTAATTTCAATACAGCAAATGTTGTATATATGAACGGTATGTTCGAACGGTGCGAAGGCCTTACACAGTTAAATGTACGAAACTTTAATACATCGAATGTAGAAGATATGGGCAAAATGTTCTGTACTATGAGCAAGCTCAAGTCTCTGGATCTGAACAGTTTCAATACTTCTAATGTACAGAATATGTATTTCATGTTTTATGGAAATGAGTCTTTAACAAGCCTCAATATTAAAAATTTTGATACATCCAAGGTAGTAGATATGAATTCTATGTTTGGCGAGCTTGAAAAAATAACTTCTCTGGATGTTTCCGGATTTAACACATCAAAAGTAAAATCTATGGAAGGAATGTTTTCGCACTGCTATGCGTTAAAAGCGGTAGACGTGAGCCATTTCAATACTTCTGAAGTGGTAAAGATGGGATATATGTTTAATTCCTGCAGCAGCCTGGAATCTTTAAACCTCAGTAAGTTTAATACATCCAGCGTCAATGATGCAAGATGTATGCTGTACTATATGGATGATCTTAAAACACTGAAAACGATTCCGAACCTGAAGTGCTCTATAGAACTTCCATTTACCATGTCAGATAGCTCGGGCAAAAAATATACGACCATGCCAACGAACAGTAAAAGTATCACTTTAAAGGCAGCTGCTTCAAAACCAGTAGTTAGAAAGAGCATCAAAACGGCAAAGATAACTGTAAAAACCGTAACTTACAATGGAAGTCCTCAGAAGCCAGGTGTAATTGTTAAACTTGGAAATTCAACATTAAAAAGAGGCACAGATTATACAGTAACTTATTCTAATAATATAAAAACAGGAACAAAAGCTGTTGCAAAAATCACAGGAAAGGGAGGTTACAAAGATTCTGTTTCTAAATATTTTACCATCAAAGCTTGCAGTCTTGACGGTAAAGTTCAGGTTAATTTGAAGACAACGATTTACACCTGGGATGGACAGGCAAAAACTCCCGCATTTTCTATTTATATGCCGAAAGCCAATGCAGCCGGAATGATCTCATTACAGAATAAAAAAGATTATACATATAAATATCTTAATAATAAAGAACCTGGAACAGCAGTCTTACAGATCACAGGAAGGGGCAATTTTACAGGTACAAAAAAAATAACTTATAAGATCAGCAAAGCAAAACAGCCGGTAAAAGTTACACCAGGAAGTATTACAAAACTTTATACAGACAAAGGCAAATCCTACAAAATCAGTGTTTCAGGAAAAAAAGAATTTGCAAAAGTGACATATGCAACCACTAATGCAAAAATTGCATCTGTAAAAAATAGCAAGATTATGCTTAATGGAGAGGGAGCGGCAACAGTTACTGTAAAAGTTGCGGCGACCAAACATTATCAGGCACAGAATATTGCAATTAAGATTAATGTGCTGAAAAGACAGAATATTACCACTACTGTAAAGAATGGGGCAAAAATAGCGTATTCCACTACAATGAAATCTCTTGGTGCCAAAGTTCCTTCAGAAGGTGGGAAACTTACTTATAAGTCCTTAGATACCAGTATTGTTTCTGTGGATTCTAAAGGTAATTTGAACTTTAAAAAGGCAAAGAAGCTTGGAAAAGTTACAATCCAGATCACTGCAGCGAAATCTTCTTCCTATGCTCCGGCAACCAGGAAACTGACGATCACTACGGTAAAAGGAACTCCATCTGTCAGCTGTGTACAGCAGCAGGAACGTAAGATCTATGATGGAGCATTCAATCTCGGAGCAAAAGCAGATCAGAATGCAACATTGGTTTATTCCAGCAGCAACAGTGCTATTGCATCGGTAGCTTCTGATGGAACGGTTACTTTGAAGGAATGGCAAGAAAACGATATTCAGAGAGAAGTGCAGATCACAGTTACTACAAAAAGTACAACGTTTTATAATGCAGCGAAGCCGGTAATTGTTAATCTTACTGTTATCAAAAAGAAAAATCTGCAACAGAGAATTGAAGATGAAAAAATCAAATTTCCTGATGGGAAATTTTGGAACCATGTTGTAAACAGTTATTCAGATCTGACAGATAATCTGGACAGCAGCGGAGCTCCTGAAAGATTTCAGGATACGATCAGTGATGTTCCGTGCAAACATCACGGAACTCAGAGCGGAATTGATCCGATACCAGGTAATGGCGAATATGATTGCAATAAGTTTGACGGGGCTATCCAGTGTGATGGTTTTGCAAGAAAAGTATTCTATGATATCTGGGAAGGGCAGAGAGTATCAGGTCTTCAGAAAATATATGATAATAATGTTCAGGTAGGCGACTATGTGCGTATCAATAATGATGGACATTCTGCTATTGTTACAGAAGTTTACAGTGATTCATTTAAAGTGATAGAGTGTAATCTGGATGGGGACGGACGTCATCATAATTGTCTGCTTCGTCATAACTGGACATATAGTAAAAGCAGTGTAACTTATCGTGTACATGCTGTAAATTACAGCCTTAATTAAAGGACTTTCGAAACTTTTCTTTACAAAACTTCCAAATCGTAGTATTGTATTGCATGAGAAAAGATTAACAAATCCCTTGTAAGGAGGCTATAAACATGGCTAGAACAAAGAAAGCTGCAACCAAGACAACTGTAAAAACGGCTTCAGTAAGCGAGACTCCTGCAAAATCTGTAGTAACCGCATCCGAAGAGAAAGCCGTTAAGGCTGAGACACCGAAGACAGACGATGCAAAAGCTTCTGTAGAGACAAAAGCAGCTGAGAAACCAGCAGAGAAGAAGGCAGCAGATGTAAAGGCAGAAGAGCCGGTTAAGAAAACAGCTGCTAAAAAGACAACAACAAGAAAAACAGCTGCTAAGACAACAACCAAGACAGCTGCTAAGACAACCGCAGCCAAAACAACAAGAAAGACAACAGCTAAGAAAACTGAGCCAGTTACAGAAGTATATGTTCAGTACTGGGGCAAGGAAATACATACTTCCGAGGTTGCAGATAGAATTAAAAAGATTTGGACAGAGGATATGGGCAAGAAAGCTTCTGATCTGAAGGATCTTAAGATCTATATCAAACCGGAAGACAATGGAGCTCATTACGTGATCAACGGAGATGTTACAGGTTTTGTCGGACTGTAAACAGAGCTTTTACCAAACAGTAGATTAAAGAGTATATTAAACAGCCTGCTATAAAGTTGAACTATAGCAGGCTATTTCTTTTGTGTATTTGACCAATGAAAAAGAGCGTGATATGATTCATTTAACCAATAAACATACTAAACAGATAGGGAATTAATAGAATGAAACAGATATTATGCTTTGGAGATTCCAATACATGGGGCTATGACGGAGAGAGCAGGAAGAGACTTCCTTGGGGAGTCCGCTGGACAAGCCTTCTCCAGGAAAAACTGAATAAAGAAGAATATCGTGTGATCGAGGAGGGACTGTGCGGAAGAACAACAGTTTTCGAAGATCCGCTCCGCGACGGAAGAAAAGGAACTGCACTTCTTCCCACACTTCTGGAAACACATGCCCAGGTGGATGTAATCACGCTGATGCTGGGAACCAATGACTGTAAAACTGTTTTCGGAGCATCCGCAGATGTAATCGGAAAGGGAATCATAAGATTGCTGGATCAGGTCCAGGAATATGCGCCAAAAGCGAAAGTCCTTCTCATGGCTCCGATCTACCTGGGAGAAAAAGTATGGCAGGAAGGATATGACCAGGAGTTTTCCAGAGAGTCTGTGATCGTTTCCAGAAATCTGCAGCCTGTTTATGAAAAAATCGCAGCTGAACGTCATATCAGTTTCCTTCCGGCAGCATCCTATGTACATTGCTGTGACGCAGATCAGGAACATCTGAATGCAGCAGGACATAAGAAATTTGCAGAGGTTGTATATCGAAAAGTACAGGAATTGCTGTAAATATCCAAAAGGGTCAGGTCTGCAAGATTCCAGAGCTGCAGCAGGAGGTGTCATAACAGGAGGCCAATATGCTACGTTATCTCCTCACGGATGGTGTAAACTTCGTATGGGAAATACATGGCGTATAGTCGATTGCAGTATATAGCGTGCTTACGGAACCAAGCTTTATCTTGTGACGAGAAAAACATATCCATATCGTCTGCGTTGTGATAAAACATATCCATTGAAAGTCAGTTCCGGAAAAGTAAAAAAGATGTTGTCCGACAGTTTTTTACATCTGTCAGACAGCATCTTTTTTTGCATAAGTTCCGATCAACTCAGCATGGCAATGGATTTACCTGTGATACCTATTTAGTACTGCTGGCCGCTCTGGGAGCTGCCGGACATCTGACGCTCCTGCGCCTCGATCATTTTTTTGACCATATATCCACCTACGGATCCGTTCTGTTTGGAAGTCAGGTTTCCATTGTATCCGTCTGTAAGCGGAACACCCAGCTCGTTTGCTACCTCATATTTGAAACGGTCAAGTGCGCCCTTTGCTTCCGGTACAACTGCTTTGTTAGAAGAAGTGTTACTTGGCATAATTCATTTCCTCCTTGGTTGTTGTTTGTTTTGATGTTACATTGCTAGTATATGAAATCCGTAAAATAATACACTGGCAGTTAAAGGAAATAAAAAATATAAAAAACCGAATGTATGGTTGCTTTTTTACCGGGACAGAAGTTATAATAATTTCTGCACGGCATATAATATCTGTCAGACAAAAAATAAGGGGGTTCCTGTGAAAAAGAAGCGTTATCCTACATATAAACGAAAATATAAACGAAAAAAGCAGCTAATGAAAAAAGTTTTTACAGCTATTATCCTGTGCATTGTACTTGCAGTATGTAATGGCTGGATGCCGCCGCGGAGCCTGAAAGAAGTAAAAGATCAGAGCCAGATCTTTGGCCAGACGTTTCTTGCATATATAGGAGAAAACGCTGAAATCCTCTGGGAAGATGCTTCGGAATCCGTTTCTGATGCAGTAACAGGATTGCTGGAACAAGCCCAGTCAGTGAAGGAAAAACAGTCGGGATCTGTCTCCCTGGATCAGCTGCCGGAATACAGCGGCAGTCCATATGCAGAAATTGATGGAAATGTTCCTTCTTTTTCTGAAGAAAAGAAAAACGGACCTGCGTATGAGTTCTACAGTGAACTGGATTCCCTGGGACGCTGCGGCTATGCAGAATCCAAGATCACAACGGAACTGATGCCTGCAGAAGAGCGGGGTGCTATCGGAATGGTGAAGCCTGCAGGATGGCACACTGTAAAATATGATAATGTAGATGGCAGGTATCTGTACAACCGCTGTCATCTCATCGGATATCAGCTCACAGGTGAGAATGCAAATAAAAAAAATCTTATCACAGGAACCAGATATCTTAATGTTACCGGCATGCTGCCTTTTGAAAATGAGGTGGCAGATTATGTACATAGCACCGGAAATCCATGTATGTACCGTGTAACACCTGTTTTTCAGGGAGATGACCTGGTAGCCAGAGGTGTGGAGATGGAAGCTGAATCTGTAAAAGACCAGACGATATCTTTTCATGTCTTTGTATACAACGTACAGCCCGGAATTGGCATTGATTACAATACCGGAAACAGCTGGGAAGAATAGGATGTTACTGTCGCTTCGTGACCAGTAACAATAAAATATTAATTTTTCATGAATTTGTATGAATTAAATTGCACTTTTTTGGGCGATATGCTAAAATCAGATACAGAGTTATAGGATTTTACCTATATACGCGGAGAGAAAAGGATATAAACCGAGGGCAGAATGGAGAGGTGAATTATGAATTTAGGCATTATTGCACATAACAGTAAGAAAGTTCTGATTGAAGACTTCTGTATTGCATATAAGAATATCCTTGCCAAGCACGAAGTATATGCAACCGGAACTACAGGAAGAAGGATCGAGGAGGCCACCAGCCTTCACGTTCATAAGTTTCTTGCCGGAAGTATCGGCGGAGACAAGCAGTTTATGGAGATGGTAGAGAGACAGGATCTGGATATGGTCATCCTGTTTTACAATCCGGTCATGATGGATCCGGCAGAACCGGACATTATGAGCATCGTCAAGCGCTGCGACCAGTATAATATTCCGGTTGCCACAAATATTGCAACTGCGGAGCTGCTGATCCTTGGACTGGCCCGCGGTGATCTGGATTGGAGATTAAATCTGAAATGAG